>ERZ1066129.242-NODE-242-length-18991-cov-11.644909_pt1 | contig 18991 bp, 22 predicted proteins | sample MGYA00382776_ERZ1066129 | MGnify/ENA primary metagenome ERZ1066129 (study PRJEB33369, sample SAMEA5778359) | biofilm metagenome | biome: Industrial cooling water; feature: Water cooling tower basin; material: Biofilm | place: United Arab Emirates | collected... | reverse complement strand
CCTATGGTTGCGCGGAATCCGTGATCAAGCCAGAACCACATGACTATTATCGATCCGCAAATAATAAGTGGTCCACGCTCATTGTAGAGAAAGGCAGTTGCAGCTCGTTTCGTGCCGATTGAAACAAGATTCTTGTAAGCCTGTTTGCTACCACCATCGAACCGCAGTAACAAGATTAAGCTCCAGAGTGCGATCCCATTTATGAAAACCCAAGCGCAGGTAAGTAGAGTTGGGCTGCCTACGCCGGACGCTACAGCGATCTGACCATATAGACCTGTCGGCAAGAGAGCAAACACAATCATCACAATGCGAAGGCAGAAACCGACGGGCGTGAGTCGATAGGAATTTTTTTGCGTCCTCGTCCCAGGCGCTAATGCTATAGAAACGAACCAGGAGAGAGTTCCGATGAACAGGACAGCCATCGCTGCCGGCAGAAAAGGTGCGTTTAACTTGCCGAATAGCAGTAGCGCTGGGGACAGGTCGTTTGTCGGCATTACTCCGGTGTCCATTAGCCTGCCAATTAGGAGTTGGATCGGCATTAATAGCCCAAATATTGCTACAACGACCGATGGAAATAATCCAGTCCATCGCAAGAGGATATCTCGACCAATGCCCGTGATCCTATTTCCGGACGGCGCGAATCGCAATATTGATGATGACGCGCCTTCGGCGACGGTGGTGATGATCCATGGAAATAATACCAGGGAGACTACAAATGCTCCAACTAGTGCTACGAGGAGGCCGGCAGTCGTGGCTGGACTCCTGGAGGCAGCGAAGTACGCACTTAATGACGGGTAAAGTGTTCGGAAGTTCCCTTCGCCGACGCTGGGGGAGAAATGCATTAATATGAACGTTATTCCGATCATGAAGGCCGCTGGCTTAATATATAGCCTGAGCCAGACTGCGACGCGGGTCGAGACGTGTCGCTGCGACATGTTGACGTTAAAACGCCTGTCCCTTCGTGTCAGCGCGTGAAAGTCGAAGGCACTTCGTCCAACCCAGTAAGCAATTCCGACGCTGAAAGGAATTTGCGTCAGTGAGATAAAGTAGTTCGACGTTAGGAGCCAAAGCACCCCGTTCTCAGAAATGAAACGATTCAACGCGACGGTGTAGATTATGCGCGGCAGAAGAGCGACGGTAACAAGCAGCACGATCGTTATCTTTACCAGCCGTGTATCATGTGGGTTTAGAGGCGAGCACGCGAATCGCAAGAACTGGGTGGCGATAAGGGCCGAGAGTACCGACGTAACGAGAACCGCGGCGGATGGAGCAGACCAAAGCTGAATCAGTAGGTTGAAGGCATCCTTGACTGATTCCATTAGCTCGCTCCCTCATGTTATCCACTTGCTTGATTCCGCCAAAGCTCCCATTTCTTCTGGATTTTTTCGTGATGCAGGCCCCAGAAGGACTCGCTAATTGTTTGGCCCCCTAGATCGCCCCGACCAAGGTCGAAGAAGTATTGGAGCGTTCGTTCCCCTGTCGAGTCGATTGGTTGGGAGATCTTTATTGGTGAAGAGTAGCCCTGTCGTTCAAAGAACAGACGAGCGTAGCTTGCACCGTTGGTCCCATACAATTTAGCTGCAAGTTTTTCAACCTCGGATTTTCGAATGCTGTTCTTCGGCACGATCCACCAGTCTGTGCTGATGAGCGCGGTGTCGGGGTATACGCGAAGCAAATCGCAGTCGGTGGGGGTTTTGTCCCCGCAGAGCTTTTCGTGCACGCGAAATGCTCGACCCGACCATGCTGCGCCGTAAACTACTTCGCGGGTAGTCATGGCGCTTTCGAGTGTATCGCCGGAACTCCACCACAGGACTTCACCTGCTATCTCATTCAACCGCTCTAGTGCTTGATTGGTAATGTCGTCTACTGCGGCCGGATCCCTGAGATTGTATAGCTCGCTGTCTGGGTTACGTCCCATCGACAGGAGAGCCGCCTCGATGTTGCCGATTGGCGTGTTCCTCAGCCCGCGTCGGCCTGGATATTGTTTTATGTTCCAAAAATCTGACCAAGTAAACTTGTTTGGCGCTTGCTGCGTTTCTTCTCCCCGTGCAAATGCTACGTACGCATATTGCAGGACTGGGATAACCATGTTCTCTTTTAAGACCGTTGCGGTCTGTGGATTGTCGAGAAATGATCGATCAACAGAGGTGCTATTCAGGTCAATGTCTAGAACGTGGAAAAGCTCGCTTCGTCGTGGATCCATTACGTAGTGCGCTTCGACGTGAACGAGATCCCAAGCATTTAGTCCGCTTTTGATTCGCAGAGACAGCGCGCCATAATCTCCCGCCCAACTCTCGGTTCGAATTGGGACTCCAGCCTCTTTGGCGGCTGGTTCAACCCAGGTTTGCATCAAATCGGCCTGAAACTGCCCGCCCCACGATACTATGTGTATGGGTTCGTTAGGCTTGGGGGCGTCGGAGCACGAAATGGGGGCCAGGATCACTAGAGTGATAGCAGCTAATGCATTTCTTTTCCATTTCACTCGCCACCTCCGGTCAATCGTTTCCGAACTTTCTAACTGGCAGCTGTTGTAAGGTCGCCGTGTTGGTTCGACGAGACTCGCATAGGGGCTTTGGTTTTGGCTAGCGTAGAAATCTCGCAAATTCTGACCGGAGCCACGTTTGGGCACTGGAACGCGGTGCTTGCCTTGTTCTTCTGCGGTTTAGCGCTCGCCGGCAACGTCGTTGCCGGCGAGCCGTTCGGCTCGGGCGCGGGTGGCGGGAAGGCTTCGTCGGAGGTCGCCAGACGTGCGGCGCTGAACTGCTTGAGGAGATCGGGCGTGGCCAGCGCAGACGGGCTGACGTACCTTTCGGCGGCGGAAGATGTCACCGATACAGTTGTGTTCGCATCGACGCGCTCGTCCAGATGCTCATTGAGTTCACGAGAATCGCGGATGGAATGTTTTCCTTCACGCTTCGCTGGAACTCTTGCGGCTCGTCTTTTGACGGATGGTTCTCCGTATCGGCGAGCCGCTCTTTCTGACCGCTCCGGCTTCGCATTAAATGTTTGTTAACCCCGCTGCGGTAAGCTGGATTCAAAAGTCCTCCCGTAGCGGCGGGTCATGGAGGGCCTGGGCGGTGGGGACAGATGGGAACAATGCGCGGATGCAGCAAGCAAAGGATTGGAATTCTCGGCAGATTCCTCTGGGAATCTGCCGACAGGTCTGAGACCTTAGGGCCAGACCGTTCGCGCCCTGATTTCGGGTGCGACCATGACTGAGCCGTTGGCAGCTTTGTTCAATGCCGTTCGCAACCGGCGCGAGCTTGAGCGGCTCGAAAAAGCACAAAAGGAAGCGCAGCAGCGCGAGCGGACCGACCAGGAGAAGCAGGAGAAAAAGGAGCGCGACGACGATGAGTTCGAGACGATCCTGTTCGTGACTGAGCTTCAGCGCCAGATTGCCGAACTGGAAGAGCGGATGGCGCGCAACTTTGAGATTTTGCGCGGGACGTGCGGCGATGATGTGATCGGCGGCATGGCCGCCACATGGTTGAGCCGCGAGGAAGCGGCATCGCTCACGACCGATGACGAGCGGCTCCAGGCGCTCTCGAAGAAATTCCTCAATGAGGACGATACGATCAAGCCGCCCTATGTCGATCTTGTCGAAGCGCACTATGTGCGCGATTGGAGTGTGGTGGACAAGCTCAAGAATGGTCCGTCCGAACCGGCCATCGAGACCGCGACCGCGCAACCCGAATCAAGGCCGGGAGGCGCTGTTCCGTTCTAGCGTCGCTCGTTTTCAACGAAGCGCTTTTCCATTTCCTCAAGATAGTTCTCGCCATACTTCTCGATCAGCTTGGCGCGCGATTCCTTCATCCGCGCCTCCAGGAACACGATGCGTTGTTGGACGGCAGCCTTCTCGATGATCGTATCCATTTCAGCCGCAGCATTTTCGATGGTCAGCCAGCCAGAATCCCATTCGCCGATGCGAAATGTGATTCCGACGCCGACATGATCGCCGTTGACGACGAAGTACTGAGATTGATGGCCGCGCCGCTTGATTTCTTTGCCGAATGACTCTCCGAGCGCCTCAGCGGTTACGGAGTTTTGAGTGCCATAGGAGATCACGACGCCAACGCCGCCCGATTGATTGCTGTAGCGGGTAGCTGCCGCCTTGGCGCTGTTGGCATCGGCAAGTGTCTCGGCGGCAACGCCTGGAAGTGCGGCAAACACGATGCTCAGAGCAACGAGCAATCGCACGAAATTCAACGATGTCTGCATGGCGAAAGGGGACGGTTTTGCGAGCATCGCGGGTGCCGTTTTCCCCGCGAGCCACAAACGGGGAGGGGGCGGGTTTTGGTCGAGCGACCACGATTCCCGCTTGACCGTGTCCTTTGCACGCGCTAAGTCAATAAGGTCCCCTTTTGTCTAGTCTTTGCCGGGGACATGAGAAAGGCCCCCGCATGGCGTTGATTGGCTATGCCCGCGTCAGCACCGGTGAGCAGTCGATCGATTTGCAGATCGATGCGCTACAGCGCGCCGGCTGCGAGCTGATCTTCGAAGATGACGGCGTGTCCGCCACGCAGCGGGATCGCCCGAACTTCACAGCCACCATGCGCGCGCTCAAGTCTGGCGACACCTTGGTAATCTGGAAGATGGACCGCGCCTTTCGCTCGGTGCTGCACGCGGCCAGCACGCTGGAGGAATTCGCCCTGCACGGTATTGCGCTGCACTGCCTGACCGAGCACATCGATACCAGCACCGCGATGGGGCGCTGCATGTATCACGTGCGCAATGCGTTTTCCGAATGGGAGCGCGATCTGATCAGCGAGCGCACAGTGGCCGGCATGGAAGCCGCGCGCAGACGCGGCGTGCGCATTGGCCGTCCGCCGAAACTAAACAGCCAGCAGATCGCCGAGATTCAATCGCGCATGCGGGATGATCCGGGGCTTGCGCCATCAAGCGTTGCGGACCTTTACGGTGTCTCTGTTCGCACGCTTGGCCGAGCTTTGGCGAAAGCCGACGGTTTCAGTAAAGCGCAATCACGTTCGACGGCTAGCCTTTAGACCGTCAATAAGACGTAGCCAACTTTGCAATGCACGAGCGATTGTCACTGGCGTTGTTCATGAGCGTTAGTTTGTTAGGGTGTTATTCAAAAGTACCCGTGCCGATCTCGCAAGTAACACTATTGCGCGCGATTGTCACGCAATTTCCTCAATGCAACTCGTGGTAAGCGCCCAATGAGTTCTCGGAGCTCGATTGCGCTCATCGCAGATAACCAAAGGTCTAATTCGCTAGTTTCGCCGTCTGCTTCGGGCCGAAAGCGCTCGTTTTGGACCGCCGCTTTGACAATTCCCCATTCTACCTCGTATCGATCAAGGTCATGGCGATGCCTAACAGCGGTTTCCAACAACCGGGTAAGAGCGTCTGTAAATTCTCGCCTACCGTCGTATCCAAATATATGCGCATGCTCATGTAGAAAGATTGCCAACGCCCCCGCAAAATCGCTTATGAACACGCTCTCCGCTAAGAAAACATCTCGATCATTGTAAGATCTGCCAGATTTCAGTTGCCCAAGGACAACCTCGGTCAAAGCAACAGTGTAACTGGTTCTCCCCTTATTAAAGATCGCAATGATCTCTGGAGCCAGTTCCTGAAGCACCTTTGACAGCAGTCGAATAGCATTCTGTTCCGCCCCTGTCGGTCTCCGCTGATTATTCTTCTTTGATTCCTCTGTGGCCGTTTCCTGTGCTCGGCGAATTTCATCGCCGGCATGGAGCACACCAAAACTCCGAAAATAACCGGGCAGCGCGACCTTCCCGTCATCTCGCCAGATGCGCTCTAATCGGTTAATCTCCAACTGCTCCATAGGGTTCGATGAATGGGCACTTCGCGCATAGTACTTTTCGCCGAATACTTCGTTTACTGTTTTCGACGGCCAACGATTACGTATTGACTTAGCCATCTCACTCAATAGCGAGTGTCCCCTTTCCCAGCATGGCTGCGCGGCCATCACAATGGCCTTCTGACCGTCGATTCCGTACTTTAGGCCGTATCGGGCAAAGTGTTCGTAGAATAGTTTCATGACCTCATCACCAAACGCATTGCGATCTCGGTCCTTCATGATCTTTCGTTCGATCGCTTGATACTCCTTCTTGATTACCAGGACAACTGGGATGCCCTCGATTTCGCCTCGCTTGAGATTTCGGTAGAAGACATGACCTAGCTGATCGGTTGAGTCGTAGATAAGGAATCCATCTCCAAAATCTGACCAGCGTTTAGCCCCTAAAAGAGGGTTTACGCTATGGAAGAAATGGGTGAGCCCTTGTTCCAGCGCCTTCACTAGCTTCACAGAGCAGCCAGGTAGCAGGAGCACTGTGCCGGAAACTGGGCAATCGTTGTTGTAGAAATCGTATTCAATAGGTGATAGGTGCGTACCAGCAACTGTGCGGTGTGCAACTCGCAAGACGGCAACGTCGTGACCTGACATGGCAATGGGCGTGACAGCATGGTCTCGCAAAAGACACGTCGCGGCGACTTTAAACCCCTCCCCGTAATGCCCCACGTCATTGGCGCCCTTTTCGCTTCCGAGATAAAAGAGTCGTTCTAAGTTGAACTCTGCAGGTGCACTAATCACGACATCATTGCCGATCTTTCGGATGATAATCTTATCCAAGGCGCTGCGGTTTGCGTCAAAGAAATTTTGCATCAGATCCCGCGCAATGTATGTTTCGTCCCAATCGACGCCCCATGCGGTGGTAACCGCACTCGTTGAGGTACGGGCGAATGTCAAATTTCCAGCGATATCAGACCGAGCAAGCGTCTGCTGAATGATGCTCATCTTCATGTGATTTTCGATAGCCTCATGCTGAATAAAAGAAGACCTGATTAGCGTCGAACGTCGGCGTTAACGGGGTAAAGAACCACCAACTGATGCTCCACGTGTGTACTAATAAAAACGTCATAGCGCTGATTATTGCACTCAGTCCGTAAAAACGTGAGTCTTGGAATACAATCTTTCTTAGGGGCCAGCCCCTGGCGCAGCTCAAGGGTGCGCGCGTACCGCGCCATCTGAGCCGGTATCCCCAACCTTCTTCCGCTTCGCTCCATGCCAGGCTGGGTGATCCCCTTCCGGCTCTGCTGCCCTTGCCCTTTGCCTCCCCGGTCTCGCCGACCGGCAGGGGTTCGCATGCGCGACCCCAAACCCAAGCAAAGGAGCACACATGCCTACATTCAACATTCACTTCGGCCACGATCATGGATTCAGCGAGCGAGAGATCGAAGCCGCATCGCTTCGTGAGGCTTTAGAAACGGCGAAAGCCATCGAGGTTGTCGATGCGGACTTTGTCGGTCACTACAATTGCAGCCTTGATGCCCAGTACATCCGCGTGTTGGACGCGGACGACAACGAGCTGTGTTGGGACCATCCCGATGTCATTCGCGATTACGCCGCGCAGGAACTTCTTGAAGCCGCAGAGGAACTGCTGGCCTCGCTCAATGCTCCTGGCATCCAACACCGGCGCGGCGACTGCGCTCTTGCGTTCGATGGACTGAGGCGCGCGGTTGCCAAGGCGCGAGGTATTCGCGAGGTGTCTGTCTCCCAGACCTCGCCATAACTGCGATCACTATCCAGGGCTGGAGGATCGCATCATGACGACAACGACAAACACAGGAACGACCAACACCAAGACCAACGACAAGCACCAAACGCGCGGCGATGTTTATAGCCGCGTGACCGACCGGATCGTGGCTGATCTGGAATCCGGAACCAAGCCCTGGATGCGGCCGTGGGCCGTCTCCAATGGCGATGGCCGCGTGGCGCGTCCACTGCGGCACAACGGAATCCCCTATCGCGGTATCAATGTGCTCACCTTGTGGGGCGATGCGATGGATAAGGGGTTTTCGTCGCCGATCTGGATGACGTATCACCAAGCCAGCGAGCTGGGCGCACATGTTCGTCAAGGCGAGCGAGGGAGCCTTGTCGTGTACGCCGACAGCTTCACTAAAACCGAGACGGACGACAACGGCAACGATGTCGAACACGACATCCCTTTCATGAAAGGCTACACCGTATTCAACGTCGAGCAGATCGAAGGACTGCCGGCGAAGTACAGCCCGCCGCCCAAGCCGGCCGAGAGCGCCAGCATCCCTGAGCAGATTGCACTGGCGGAAGAATTCTTCGCGGCGACCGGCGCAATCTTTCGTCATGGCGGCAACTGCGCTTTCTATTTGCCGTCGCAGGATGTGATTCACTTGCCGCTGCTGGCGAGCTTTCGGGATTCGGAGAGTTACGCTGCCACCAAAGCGCATGAGCTGGTGCACTGGACCAGCCATCCCACGCGATCAAACCGCACCCTCGGCAAGCGGTTCGGTGATGCGGCCTATGCGGCGGAAGAGCTGATCGCCGAGATGGGCGCGGCGTTCTTGTGCGCTGATCTTGGCATCACGCCGGAAACCATGCCCGATCACGCCGACTATCTCGCGCACTGGCTCAGCATCTTGAAGAGCGACAAGCGCGCGATCTTCACTGCCGCTGCGCAGGCACAGCGCGCTGCCGACTACTTGCATAACCTTCAACCGCAACCAGCTCCGTAAGCAGATGCGCAATAGCCCGCTGCAAGGAGCAGCGGGCTATTTGCATCGATCACGTGGCTACGGCCTGTGTGACTGATCCCGTTAACTCCTTCGAATAGACGCCATGCCGACCAGTGCCAGGAGGCACACCGTTATGAGCACGAACAAAAGTCCACCAGAAGGGACCTCTTGGGCAATCGCACCAGCAGTTGCCGTGAAGTTGAATGTGCTGCCATTGCACGTAACGCTACCGGAGCGACTGCTGGTACCAAGCCGAATTCCGATAACAACGGGAACAGGATTGGTGCCGGTTGATACAGTTTGATTGGTGCCTGATACCGCTTCCACGGCTCCGGCGGTGGTGCAGACTAGTTGGCTCGATTGTCCAGGAGTTCCGCCCACGGAGGTGTATTGGATCGCTCTTGTGACCAGCTCACCGACATTGCCAAGCGGCATTGCTGTAGTACTGCCAGGGGTGATCCCAACAGAGGGGGGAACCAACGAAGGGCCAATGTCTTGAGAAACCAACATCCCGTTAACTAAAACAGCGACCTCCGCTCCCGTGGTCACTCGGATGTCCCTAAATCCAAGGGCCGCATCGCCCGCCACGCTCACGTTAGCGGCAATCCTGGTTGCGCTTTCCACTGCGGTGCTGATGACGTCAATACCGGAACCGCTGAAAGTCACCTCAGAAATGCCCGGCGCAAAGGAAGTCGTCGATCCGGTTATCACAATCGTCGAAGTCTGTCCTCGTGATAATTGAGCCGGCTGAACACTCGCGATAGCTGGGATTCCGGTCGATGCAATGGGAGCGACGAAAAGCGGCCCCGTCATTGTTTCTGCGGCAACTTCCGACCCGGTTCGAACGATCACATCGCGAAACCCCACGGAAGCAGTTGCCGCAACCGTAACGCCAACAGTCAGCTCGGAAGGCGAAACGGCCGTTACCGAGCCAACGGTTATTCCCGTGCCAAGACCTACAATTGAAGAAGAGCTAAAACTCGTGCGCGCCCCACGGATCGTCAGCAATGTTACTTGGCCGACAGTGATTGTTGACGGTGACACGCTGATGACTTGGGGTGCAGAAGCAGGTGCGCCCAAGTGAACGACATCTACTCCGCGAGCTACTTCAGTGCCGGTAGTAGCAACAGCGCCGCGAAATCCTTGAGGCGTTCCGGCAGCGACGTCTAACGTGGCGATAAGTTGCACAGGGGAAACGACGCGAACCGCCAAAACAGACACCCCGCCGCCCTCAATCGTGAGACCTGTGGATGGTTGGAAGTTAGTTCCCGATCCTTGAATGCTCACGTCAACCATCGAGCCAATCGGCACGCTCCCAGGATTGGACACAACGAGTGTTGCGCCGTCAAGACCGTTGATAATATTTAGGCTGGACGCCCGATAGCGCGCTGCGCCGACCCCGGATGCGCCGCCCGTATTCACTTCGGGGATGAAAGCGAACACGCCGCCTGTTTCGTTGGCTAGCCTGAAATGCTCATCGATTGCACTAAGGGCGCCAAGTGCGTCGGCAGTATTACCTGGCGAATTTTCAGATCGCATTGCGCCCGGCGCCGCAACGCAATCACCAGAGAGTATAACATCGATACGCACGCCCCTTGCGCGAGCAGAAGAAATCGAGCTTGCCAAACTATTGCGAGGCGACGCATCAGTAGCCAAGAATATTCGGCCCGTATTCTTTACCTTAGTGAGCGCTAACGCGAGTGCAGAATCAGACGCTTCTGGACAGTCTCCGCCTCCTGTCGCTGTAAGTCCAGAAACTTGCGAGGCGATGACGGTAGTATCGGTCGTAGGATCGCGCTGACTCGGAGTATCTTTAAATGTTGTCAGTTGGAATGCCTTGCAAGCGGAACTCTGGATTCCAGAAATATAAGCTGAAAGGCTATTTCGCACTCCGGCGATCTCCTCCCCCATGCTCCCAGTATCATCGACGACGAAAGCGATGTCCGTTGATCGAGCCGTCCCATCTGACGAACCCCTTGCATGGTAACTGGCGAGTTCCGAAAGGTTTAATTCGTTACCGCCGAACCCGGAAGCTTTCATCAACGGATTGCCAGGACTCTCTCGATGATGTAAGCCGACATTGTGTCCAAGTTCGTGTGCAACGGTCTCACCGAAGTCATTCGTAGAAAGCCCGGAAATGACGGCCATTGAGGTTCCAGGCGGCGCACATCCGACTATGCCGGAACCACTACTGCCACAAAATGAGATCATTGTCACGACTTTGACGTAAGCTGCACTGCTGGCAAGCACAGCTTGAATCTCTTCTGGAGTTGTTACAATATCCAACCCGTCTTCCAACTCTCCAAATGTTCTGAGCGGCCCTGCGGCATTTAAGGCGATTGCAGCAGCGACGTCCTGATCATCGGCCACACGGCTATTACAGATTTGCATTGCTCTCGTGGCATATGCCAGTCCAGAGCTCGCTTTAGAGAAACTAAATGTCGTTGCAGGATGGCGGGCGAAGGTAAGGTCAAACTTTCGAGCGTTTGGCGAGGGATCGATATGACCATCCTGAGCGCCTAAATGCTCACCCGAGAACGCCAATGCCAAAAGTAAAGTTGCTCCGAGTAAAGCCTTTAACGAATTCATTTTTCTTCCCCTCGGTCAGCGGCTTTTGCATTGATCTGTGTCAGTGCTTCTCGAACGTTGTCTTTCCAATCATCCTTAAAGACCGATGAATTCTTCTCTAGGAATTGGCGCCCTGAGTCAGTGCCTGAAAAGCCGATTCCCTGGATCGCTAATCGCGCTACAGCTTCGGTCAAAGTTGGACCCGAGTATCGCTGATAGGAAAAACTAAGGCTCTTTTCCTGATTTACTAGATCAATCAATATCGCGAGATCACTCTTCTCATTTGCGGCAAGATTGCCAAGTGCCAGCGGGACACTGAGTGCTCCTCTGAACGCGTCAACATCAAGTTCACCGGAGAGATTGCTTAGAAAGCTAATTAAACGCGGCGCAACATCATCCGCCGAGGAATAACCAAGTACGCTAACTGCGTTTTGCCACGCCGCGCTTTGCGCGCGATCATTCAAAATTGAGAAAAGTGTCTCTATGCTCTTGCGGTCGTTTGCGTACGGCCTTGCTGTTTCCGCAGTTATACCGTGTATGTGCCTAGTAGCAACGAATGATTTAACGTCCAATTCGACACTGGCAAGGGATATGGTTGGTATTGCTGTAAGTAGTACTGTGATAGCGACTAATATATGGCGAAAGAACATGGTGCTTCTCCGAAAAATTGTTGCTTTATCAGTCAAGTTACTGCATTGATGATGAAAAAGGAAATCGTGCTTGTGAACTACTTATTCGGCACGCGCTGGGACCTAGTAATTTCAGCTACCCGCCTTGCGGATTGTATCTTCGTCTTGCCGATGTGTTCTGCTTTGGTACTCACGAGTCAGAATTTGCGAGATTTCGGCGCCATTCCGAATGCACTCGACGAGATTGGAACACTGCAAGTTATTGAAATGGCGGACATAAAGCATTGTGCAATAGCTGGTATTGCAGTCTTACGACAATGGACGCCGCAGTTGATGCGTCTGATTTTCCAGGCCACGCCAGCTCCCAGCTTCTAATGGAGACCTTTTCGACTGCTTTGTCTCACCTATTCATGTAAACCTTTGTCAGATTTGTTTGAGCAATCCTGCAGGTGGCCGTAGTGGCGCGGAAGCGCAATTCACTCCCGCATGCCACTCTCCGCACTGTTTGCAACGAGCAGAGAGCCGCAGGCAGAGAGTCGACGTAGTTGTTCGTCGCTAGCGCTTGAAATGCCGCGCGATCTGCGGGTGCCTGATCCGGAAATACAGATCGATCAATCGAACGCGGCTCGGCCGTGCGCTGATCCGCGCGGGTTTCCGGCAATCGAAATCACTCGGGCGCAGGTAGTCGCTCATCCAGCGCATATCGGCATCATCGCCGAACACCTCATCGACCAGCGGCACCTCATAGGCTTCGCCGTTAGGCGTCCAGATCGTGCCCTCGAAATCGCGCAGCGTATCGGCGATCTCATCGAGCCACGCGCGCCGGCTGCATTGCACGTTGCGCGCGGCGAGCCAGAGCCGCAAGTAGTAGTGCGCGTCGCTCAGCTCTTCATCGGTTGCCAGAAATACCCCTTTGTCGTCGTCCTTGGTCATGACAAAACCTCCTTGTCACAGTTGCGCGCATCGCGATCCGTGCGATGCGCTGTTGCTATGGAACGAAGGCTGGCCAGCGCATCGATGAGTTCACGCGAACTCACGGGGAAAACCTAAGCGCGGCGGTGCGGTGCGCGACAGAGCCCTTGCCAAGATGCGCGTGCGAAAACTGGCCCTTGGCAAGCTGGGCAGATCAGAAAACGCCGACTACATACGCGGATATGCGGACTCGACTCTGCGCGGCACTGCGAGCACGCTGGGTTTTTCTGCGTTTGGAGTTTTGCTGCGTTGAGAAACATCTACTGCCGCGGCAGCCGACTATCGTCGCTGTGCTTGCGGATACTAATCGAGCGCTACGTCGCCGGTGATACGGCGACCGATGCGCAGCGGTACATCACCGGCGAAGCGCCGACCACCATCGGCGCGCAGGGCAATCGTCACCGAAATCAGAGCGGCGCACTCGATCCTCCTGCGCCGCCGTTGCTGGAGCCCGAAGGCGAAGAAGCCGACGAGTTGGTCGATAGATTTCTCTCCATCTATCCTAGCTCGTTCACCCAAGTCATGAACTTCGTGCGCGCCCGTATGCAAGCCTGCCCCGAGCGCTACCATCCCATCGCGATCAGCCGGCAAACCGTCAACGCGTACTTTCTTCGCTTCGGCCGTTACTGCTGGCAAAACGTCGCCGAGCCGTACCTGGCCGATCAAGCGCAGCGCGTTGTTTTCTTGTTCGACGAAATCAACGAGGAGCTGGGCCTGATCGGCGATGACCTCACCGATCTGCTCGTGAGCAACATCGCCGCGCGCTACGTCAAGCAAGCCAACGGCACGCTATTCGTTGAGCGCGATATGCGCCTGCGTTACGGCCGCACCATCGAATACCTAACCGAGCGCTCGCGCCGCTACCAGGGCCTCAGTCTGCACACCAGCTGCGAGCACATGGCCTGGGCGTTCATGCTGAACTCCGTGCAAAACGCCCGCGGCTTCGATGATCGCGCCTACGGCGCGCGTTATCTGGCGAGCTTGCTCATGAAACGGCCGATGTAGGTTCGGCACACGAACGGAGACAAGCTGCGGCTAGGCGCCAGAGCGCCAAGCAGTCAGACGCACTGGGCGCTACGTCAGCCGAGGAAGTTCAGTTTGTGCAGCGCCAGACTTACGCGACGGACCTCCGGGCGTCGATTTCTTCACGGTTAACCAAAACCACTTGTCGGCGTTCGGGAGCCAATGATCCGTCGGGCAGGTCCAAACAAAGACTGCGCTCGAAGTAGTAGAAAAGAGCTAGTCGCATTCGAACGACGATCGACTCATTTTCCATGCCGAAGTCCAGCGCGATGGCAGCGCGTTGTGCCGCCGAGAGATCTGGGTGGGGCGCCAACTTCACATCGATGAATTCATTCCATTCGCGATCCATGGCGACATCAACGGATCCCATTCTCTCATCGCCAATCTCTGCAAATCGTGCCAATACCATGTCCAAAAACATCGACCGGCGGAAGCACCATGCCCTAACGTGCCAACGTGCTCCGTCGAAACCGAGAGCGTGCGGGGCGATCCAGCGTTCGGTCGGCTTTGGGCTGCTCATAGATTGATACGTCACATGAATCGACTTGCGGCCATGGATGGCGCGAACGATAGGCTGAAGGATACGAACTTCCAGGCGACGCCTTATTCGCGGAACTGCATCGTGAGTTGGAATGGTCCCCAACCAAGAGTCTTCTGGACCGATGGCCCGATCTGCAAGCAAAAGCAACTGGCTCAGGTAGTGCCGCGCGTCCGGGACAAAGTACTTCGGTTCGAACGTAGGGCTAGGAAGAAAGGCCTTTATCCGATTGTCGTAGGTCATGTTGTTGGGCGCCAAACGCAAATAGTGCGCTATGTCGGCACTGGCCTGGGGGACGGAGATTTCGAAGCGTCGGATCAGGTCTGACTTGTTCAACCTTCCGTCCCAGAACAGTCGCTGCTCCAAGAACGTGATGCGTTGCATGACGCTCCAGCGCAGTGGATGCAATTCCATACTTTTCACTCACTTAGCGGGAATTCTTGAGACTGAAGAATAGCGTAAGTTGCCTCACCCTGGACATATGCATATACTAACTTTACTTTTCATCAGGACCTCCGTCAGTGACTATCTCGTTCGGCCTTGGCAAAAGATCGCAAGCAGCCTGTTTGGCTGGTGCACTGTGTTGTGCCGTATGGCATGGGGAAGTGATGGCATATCAGCTGTCGCCGGAAGGCACGCCGGAAGAACGCGCTTTGTCTGGCATCAAGCGAAGCTGGGCCAGGAGCGCTGCTGTGACATCCTCGAACCTGTACGTCCGGTTCTTCAATGAGGCCGTACATGAGGAGATCACCAATCGAATGTACGGATGCGAAGGTGGCTCCGACATTTGCGGCGGCATCAATCCATCGCGCGTGCCGCCCGGTGTACTCGCAGGTGTTCGTTGGAACGACGATCCGCCATTCATGCTTTCACCCAAGGCGGCCCGCCTGACGACGTGCAAGACATCTGAGACCATTCGGTTCCAGACGCAGCCTTTGTGTTGGGGAATACTCTTCAAGGACGCCAAAAAACGCGCCGCGACAGGCGAGGTCTTTGACGCCAAGTCAAGATCGGCGATGCTTTATCGCACGCATTTCGGCGATTTGCAGTACCTGCACGCCATGGCTTTTGCAGATGGAGTTCCAGCCGCCATCACCCAGCAACAGATTCTCCAATGGGCAGAGTTTGCCTGGAATGTGGCTTCTGGGGCGACGCCAATCGCAACCAAGCTCCGGTCAATCGACAACCCAACTGTGCAATCCAGCTTCGGCTACACAGACTGGTCAATTCAGGAACTGTTGACACTCGGCTCCCCCGGTCTGCGCGCGCACATCAAGGATGTCGCCTTCGGTTCACTGCTTCACATGGTCCAAGACAGTTTCGCTAACGGACACACTCGTCGCGAGGCTTCAGATCCAGATCGCAACTGCGCGATCGGCGAGTGGCGAATGGAAGCGCCCGGGTTAATTCTCGAGTTCCACGCCTACAACCGCCAGGACGGGGATCTCCATGCCGAAGCCGACAGTCAGGCGGCTTTCCTGCGCCATCTCCAGGAAGAGGCCGATGTTGTTCAGGTCGGCCAGATTTTGCGCCGTGCGCATTCGAGCAATAAATCCTGGAGCGATGTCGCTCCATTCATGTCTTGCATATTCAAGACATCTCCTACGGCTGTCTCAGCCTCTCCGGGCGAGCATTTTCAATGACAATGAGGACAATGCTATGGCCAGAATCTACTACTATGTTTTGTCTGCGGGAACTAATTGGGAAGTACGCCGCGAAAGCGCAAATTTGTCGTACCATCAAACAAAGGACCGGGCCTTAGATGTGGGCCGAACATCTGCAAAGTCTGAGCATGACCAAACCGGCAATCCGACTGGATTGAGAGTGCAGCGCGCAAACGGAACATGGGAGGAGGAGCGGTCCTATGGTGCCGATCCATATCCGCCAAGGGGTTGATCAGACCATGACAACTGAACATTGGTCACTCGCAATAAGTGCATTGGGCGTTTTGCTAAGTGGAGGCTTTTCTTACGTTGTTACTCGATTCGCGTCGAACAGAACGAGAGATGCTTGGCTAAAGGCGCAGATCGACAAATATATCGAATTCTCGATCACTTATCCTTACCTGGATTCCGACACTTACGCAGCAACCTGGCGCCGAGGCGACTGCTCAGAGGACGCAGAACGATATCAAAATTTCTGCTGCTTCGCTTTCAATCTGCTGGAAAGAATATGGGTTGTCTGCGGCGGAAATACAAAGAAGATCGAAGAATACGTCTATTGCTCAGAGATTATCAAGAGACACCGCAACTGGTGGATCACTGATCCTCACAACCCCCTCGGATACGACCCTGGTTTCGTTCAATTCATTGGCTCTGTCCAAAAAGGAAATTCGCGTGAATAGATTCGCGGTCATAATCGATGCTGGAAACGCGGAACCGAAATCTGTACTCACAGGTACAAAAATCGATGCTGATTCGTGGCTGACTTATCTCAGGAGTCTCCGTGGTGGAGCTTGGTATCCGCACGAAATTTCCGTCCTTACCAATCCGTCGAAATTTAGTGTGCAAACGGCGCTCCGAAAGACCGGCATTGACTTTTTCCTTGTTGCGTTTTCTGGGCACGGATACGTTTCCTCAGAAACAAAGCTATCTTGTGGTGTACTAAAAGACGGCGACCTTAGTGAAGTGGATTTGACTCCTCAATGTGATCGTTCTGTCCTTGTCATGGACTCATGCCGGCTAATTGAGAAAAAAAGATTAACTGAAAGCGTGGCTTTTGCGACTGCGACAATGAATGAAAGTGACGATATTCAAGCGCATCGAAAACTGTTCAATTTGGAACTTGGGCGCGTTCAGTTCGCGAAGTACAGAATCTTCGGCTGCGACTTCGGTCAGGTTTCCAATGAGAACGCGCGTGGCGGACTTTTTACTAGTGCACTGATAGCGGCGGGCAATACCGCATCGAATAGCGTGGTAAGCATAAAGTCAGCTTTCGACATCGCGAAAATACAGGTCCAAGCGAGAGAGCCAACACAAGTGCCGACAATGCAATCGCCGCGCGTGGTCGACCACCTTCCTTTCGGCGTCTCGGCAGGTCTGAAGAAATTCAACACGCGTTGATCACCACGCCGCAGTGGTCCGACTTCGCATTAGCATTCGCACACCTAGGGGTCTGCGAGCAACAGGGCCGGAGTTCCAGCTCCGGCCCTGTGAATACCGGCCCTTCCCCCGTGGGTTCGGTAGCCGACCCCCGTATGAGCGGGGCTGCAAAGCTAACTCAATTGGCGAGGTAGTCTCAAGGTCGGCCAGCATCGGGGTTTGTTCCAACGAAAGGAAAAATCATGAAGAAGTTGTCCCCCGGCACGCCGGCGCCAAAATCCGGTCAGTACCTTAACCCTGTTACAAAAACCGAAGTTACTTCGATAAAGGGCAAACCGCTCCCTGCTACACCAAAGCCAAAGCAGGGCTACGTGCTTGTCGACAAGACCAAGCACAAGAGAGGTTGAGCCATGGGAATAGTGACGCGTTCGACCTCAACACGTGTGGTTACAAAACACGTCCAGGTGAGAATGCCAACCAAGAGTGGCGTTCGAGTGCGCTCCATTCCTCTGCGAGTGAAGGTCACGACGACTCGCATCGGGGTGCGATGAACTGGGAGGGGGCTTTAACGGCCCCCTTTCAATCGTTTGTTCGCTTAAGGTCCAGCAGGTCTCGGATTGAGTTCCGATGTACGGCGAGAGTGCTCGAAAAGCAGGGACGCCAAACCCTGGATTTCGGTGAGGCTATGTTGCTGGCGCGCGGTGCGTTGCTGGTCGATCTTGGTGCGTTCCTGGATGTGCGACCAGATCAGCTGGTCACGCTGCAATCGGTCGCGCTGTTGTGCTTGCAGGGCTTCGAGTTCGTTTCTTGCGCGTGTGCGCTTGGACTGGCCGGTGACCTTGTCCCACAGTCCGCTCCAACCCTTTCGAATTCTGGCCGAGCGCAACTTGGTATCGGCGGCCCAGCGGGCTTCTTGTTGCTGGTGCAGGGCTTCGCGCTCGGCGCGTTGCTTTTCGATCAGGGTCTCTTTCAGCGCGGTGAGGGCTTGTTGTTCTTGCTCGTGCCTCTTTGTCAGCGCGGCCTGATGTTGCTGGCAGCGCTCGATCAGCGCTTGATCGATGCGGGCTTTGCTCTCATCGACGCTCGGGAGCTGCGCGGGCTCGCCCAATCGCGCTGCGAGGGCTTTGTTCTTTTCGCCGAGCCAGCGTGAGAGCGAGTAGACCTCGCCGCGCCAATCGACTGCGACGTAGCCACGACGGTCGCCGCTGGCGAGATAGTAGCCTTGGCGCTCCAGGGCGGCTGAGAAGGCTTGCTTGCTATCGGAGAGTGACCAGCATTCGCGCAAAGCGAGTTTGATCTTGCGCGGATCGTCGCCCTGGCGGTTGGCTTGTTGCCATTCTTGCAGCGAGAAGTTGAGCGGGTTGCTGTTCTGGCGGTTGATCAATCCGGCCGGCAAGTCCCAGCCGTGATCGAGATAGAGTTCTTTGGCGACTTCAGTCAGGCGAGTTTTGTAGAACGGCAGGTTGATGGCCTTCATCTCATCGGCTTGAATGCGCGACCATACGCAATGCGCATGGCGGCGGCCGTTCTTCTCGTGAAGCACCAGCACGCGTGGTTGGCCTTCGAGGCCGACGGCTTCTTCGACGCGGTCGGCGGCATCGGTGAAGGCGTCCGTTGGCACGCTCTTGCCTTGCGGCGGGTTGAGGCTCACCGAAAACAAGAACTGCTTGCAGCGCGTCCCTCTGCTG
>ERZ1066129.238-NODE-238-length-19176-cov-9.581664_pt1 | contig 19176 bp, 10 predicted proteins | sample MGYA00382776_ERZ1066129 | MGnify/ENA primary metagenome ERZ1066129 (study PRJEB33369, sample SAMEA5778359) | biofilm metagenome | biome: Industrial cooling water; feature: Water cooling tower basin; material: Biofilm | place: United Arab Emirates | collected... | reverse complement strand
ACGGTGTCGATCACGCCGGTGCCTAACCAGCCGCCCTTCAACAACGTCATGCCAGCCTACTTGTCCGACGGCAGCATCGTGTTTTCGTCCGATCGCGCTCGCGACGGCTCGGCGCATTTGTATCCGCAGCAGGACGAATACGAGTCCACCGAAACCGTCACCGGCTTGTGGCGACTCGATCCCGCCACCGGCCAGTTGACGCTTCTCGATCACTCGCCGTCGGGCGATTTCGATGCCTTCGTCGACAGCTTCGGGCGCCTGCTGTTCACGCGCTGGGATCATTTGCAGCGCGACCAACAAGCCGAAGTGCCGAGCAATCAGAATTTCGATTGGGCGAGCGAGGCAGCGAACGCGACAACGTCGGCACCGAGCGAGGTATTCCCCGAGCCGCGAGTGTCGGTGGTCGGATCTGGCATCAATGGCCACCGATTGAACAGCTTCTTCCCCTGGGAACTGCGCCAGGATGGCACGCACGCCGAATTCCTCAATCACTTGGGTCGCCACGAGTTGCAGGGCTATTTCGACCGCAGTTTCTCTAACGACGACAACCTGCGCGAGTTCATCGACGAAATCAGTGGACGAACCAACCCTCGTCCGATCGAGAACACCTTCCAGATGAGCGAGCACCCAACCATCCCTGGCCGCTATCTGGCGATCGATGCGCCAGAGTTCGACTCGCTGGCATCGGGCCAACTGTTGCGCTTCGATGCCGCGCCCAGCGTCAATCCCGACGATATCGTCATCGATTATTTAACGCCGCGCAGCACGTTCGGCACGGCGCCCGCGGCAGATCACAGCGGCCACTATCGCAACCCGATCTATTTGAGCGATGGCAGCATCGTTGTCGCCCACACCAGCGAGCAGGGCGGCATCGCGAATGTCGGCACCGCAACGGCACCGCAACCGAACTACCGATTTCGCCTGAAACGCATGGTCAATGGTGTTAGCGGATTCCTGACTGCCGGCGCGCCGCTGAATGCGCCGATCAACAAGACCGTGAACTGGTGGAGTCCCGATGTCGCCGTGAGCTACAACGGCGAGCTATGGGAACTGAGTCCGGTGGAAGTGCGCGCGCGCACCGCGCCGGCGTTCACCCGCGAGCCGCCGCTGGCCGCGCCTGAGGCGGCCGCATTCGCCGCCGCTGGCGTGGCGCCGAGCACCTTCCGCGCATACTTGCGCGCGCAGAATCTGGGCCTCATCACGGTACGCAACAACACCGCGCGCGACGACGCCGATCGGCAACAGCCATTCCGCCTGCGAGTACCAGGCGGCACCAGCCACCTGCCGGGCAGCGGCACGATCTACGACATCCGCCACTTCCAACTCGTGCAAGGCGATCAAGTGCGCGGCATCGGCGGCGCCACCAACCCCGACCCCGGCCGCCGCGTCCTCGCGCGCTTCATGCACGGCGCACCGGCGGGTTTGAATCCGCCCAATCCCACTGGCCCCACCGGCAGCGTCGGCATCTTCAGCGATGGCTCGTCCGCGTCCTTCGTGCCCACCCGCCGCGCGTTGAGCTGGCAGACCACATCGCCCGACGGCACACCCGTAGTTCGCGAACGCTTCTGGCTGACCCTGCAACCGGGCGAAATCCGCGCCTGCGATGGCTGCCACGGCGTCAATCGCAACGGCCAGTCAGGGCAACCCGCCGCCACCAACACCCCGCAAGCGCTGATCGATTTGTTGCAGCGTTGGAGTCAGGCGAATGGCGGGTTGATGTTTGCGGATGGGTTTGAGTGAACCCTCGGGAGAGCAGCTGGACGCGGTGGCACTTGCCAGCGCAGCGTCCTCTTGCTCTCGTACCTGTCGACGAGCGATTCTGCGAACCGCACTCGTTGAGAGCCAGTCTTCTGAGCGCTCTGTCGCGGCGATAATCGACCGCAAGCTTCAATCCGTCATTTCGCATCAGTATCGGCACTATGTCCGAATCGTACGATCTGTTCTTATGTCACGTGTCTAGGCTCGATGGGCGTTTAGCCGTACGACTAAAAGATGGGCTGGAGCAATTCAGTGAAGTCGCTGCGGACCGGCCCAAGCGTAGGAAGCTCAAGGTCTTCCTCGATCAGGATAGCGTCGGCGCTGGCAGCCTGCCCAACCAGATCCGTCTGGCGGTTTCCAGCTCACGATTTTTGGTCGTGGTGTTGCGACCAGAACTTGCCGCACGGCCTTGGTGCGTCGAAGAAATCTCGATCTGGCTGGAGCATCAACAGGACTCCGCACGGTTGTTGCTTCTGCAAAGCGATGGCAGCAACCTACGCTGGAATGAAGGGCTGCTGCAATTTAGCGACCATGCGCAGCCGCTCCCGGCGCTACTGCAGCACGCGTTTGCTGTCGAACCGAGCTGGATCGACTTGCGGTCGTTGCAAGGCAAGCGCAACGACGACTGGTGGATGCGCCTTGGGAAGCTGGCTGCTCCGGTGTTCGAAACCGACCCGGAAGCGCTCTGGAACAGACAGCTCATTCGGCAAAAGCGAGCCTTGGTCAAAGCGCGTGCAGCGATCTTCGCGCTTCTGATCCTGGTCGCTACTCTTTGCGCAACTGTCTATGCGGCGATAACGGCACGAGAAGAAGCAAGGTTACAGGCGCGCGCAACCCAGCAACGAGGATTAGCTGCACAAGCACTGCTTCGGTTGCAAACCGATCCGGTTGCGGCCAGCGAGACCATCATAGAGGCGCATGCTGCCGATCCCTCAAGTCCCAGTGCGGAGCTAAGATCGGCTCTTTCGGAGGTGGTGCAACGTGCGCGCCTTGTGAAAAGGCTTGAGCCGCCGATGGGCAGTTTCGGCAGTATTCGCACTCTGAGTTGGTCGTCAGATTTCGAGCGCCTGCTCATCGCCGGCGACGAAATGGCGCTCATTGTTGATCGCGAGGGATTTGCGCGCAGCAACACCATACGCGGCAGCGATCGAGCGCTGATGGCCAATGCCAGTTGCGCGCTGGAATCGCCGGGCTTTGCACTAGCCTTTGGTCACCGCGATTCGCAGAAGGTCACCGGCGGACTCATGCAGGTTGATGTAGATGGTCGCCCGCTGGGGAGCCTCGCATTCAATGACGAACCGCTCAGTCTCGTTTGCCGCGACGGAGAGATTCTGGTCGGCACCGACAAAGGCGAAGTCCTGCGAGTGAGTCGCGACTTTCGCGAGTGGACAGTGGAACAAACAGTCGATCCGCCGCAACCTATCAATGCGCTTGTATGGGAGCAACACGATCCCGCGCCAGCCGCGATACGCGGTGAGGTTTCGCGCGGAAGTGCTGGACATACCCTGCAAATCGAACAATGGCGTGACGAGAGATTGGGAGTTCTTGAACCATCGGCGCAACAGGGCAATGCGCTGGCCGCTGCTCTCTTGGGCTCGGATGTGGCGATCGCCACACAGGCTGGATCGATCCAGTTGCTTCGCGAAAATCTCGGGGGAATAGGATGGACTCCGGACCCCGCGCTGGCGTTCAACGGCCACGTTGGGCCGGTCTGGGCGCTGGTGGTTGCCAATGAGGCTTTGATCAGCGCTGGCGCCGACCAACGCATTCGCGTGTGGAACAGGAACGGCAGCGTACTCATCGATCTCCCTGGGCATCGCTCGGAAGTCACCGCGCTCGCCTTTGATCACCGTGAGAACAAGCTGTTCAGCGGAGACCGCAAAGGGGACGTGCTGGTTTGGAGCTTGCCGGAACTCGCTGAGCCCGCTGCGAGCGCCATGCCGATGGCTTGGGACCATGCGAGTCGAACGTACGTAGAACGCGACGAATGGACGGTGGACGGACTTCCCGATGCATCGGACCCGTTTCAGAAACTGCAGGCCCACGAACAAGTTCTCTATTGGCAAGATGGTTCGCCGGATGTCCAGAAGCCGTTGCAGGTGTTTCGCAAGACAAGCGATCGCATCGAAGCTACTGAGGTTGCGCTGCAGAGTGACTACCCAGTCAGCGTGCTGCCGCTGGCAAACAATCGCGCGCTGATTGGCGGAGGTTATGCATCGGGCTTGCTCGGATTGAAGAGCGTCGAAGCGGCAATGAGAGCGTTCGCGGCCGATACGCCTGCCCTGGCGCAGCCAGACGCGAATGCGATAGGGCTGTACTTGTTCCAGGGCAGCCAACTGGTAAAGTCGACCAAAAGCGCTCATTACGACAGCATCCTTGCACTAGCGGCGTGCGGTTCATGCGGCGAGTACGCGTATGCCTCGGGCGGCGCCGATGGCCGAATCCACGTTTGGGACGCTCACCTGAACAAACGCAAGTCGATGACGCTTTTTTCTGATGTCGATTCCACCGTCGTGACGGCCCTAAGATTCAGCGACGATCGACGCCGACTGCTTGTCGGCGTCAAGACCGACGCGATGCAGTTGGGCAGTGAACGCGGCTGGTTGCTGGCATTCGACCTTGAGACTGGCGACATCGATTGGCGGCAGGATCTGCATCGCGCTATCCCAAACGCGATTCTTGCTGCGGCTGACGGTACGTCGGTGTTTCGCACTGCTCGACCGACTAGCCCGCTGGATCCTGAACCTATCGAACAATTGTGGGCCATCGAGGACGACGGTCGGGGATTGCGGCCACTGACCGGCGAACTCCTGAGCCCGGCGATCGCGCTGGGCGTAGATTCCGAGGATCGCCTGCAAATCGCTGATGAAAAAGGAAGACGTTTCTCCATCGCGTTAGGCGTGGGTGCCCAAATCCTGGAGATCGAATCTCGAACGCGGTTTCACCGTACACACTCAAAAGCGACTGAGCATGCCGCGCGAGCAGAGCGTGCCTGGGCGGCCGGCGACAGACAAACGGCCATCGCGGAAATGCGCGAGGGGTTACAGTGCGAACCGCAGTCGACTGGGCTGCGCATGCGTCTGGCCGCCTGGCTGATGAATCACGTCGATACGCTGCCGGAGGCCATCCTGATTTACGACAGTGTGGTTGAGGACATGCCGCGGATGAGCATTCCTCGCTATCAGAGAGGAAAAGCGCTCCTGTACTCATCGCGCTTCGCTGAAGCCGAGAGCGATTTCTCGGTGGCGCTGGAAGTGGGATCAGAAGTATTCGGTCCTAATCGGCCGATTCGCATGGGCGATGGCGGACTTGCGCAGTTCAACCAATTAATCGCTGAGGCTTTGGAGAAGTTGGGTCAAGCGCCGCACCTTGAGCTCTTGGAATTGCGCGCGGTCGCGCGGATGCAACAAGGTAAACGAACCTTGGCGCTTGAGGATGCGAGCGCGGCCATCGCGGGAGGACGAAAGACGGAGCGATTGGATGAGATCGTCCGACAGAGTCAGCATTTGCGGTAGCAACAGGGGAAACGTAGTTGTAAGCGGTATCAGGCCAGCGCCCGACTCAGTATTCGCCCCGCTTGTCGCACGTCGCTGGTCGTCAGTAGCGTTCTGTTCTCGTCCTCGGTGAGGCTATTGCCAAGCAGGCTTGCAAGGGACGTACGATCTGCCGTTAGCTTCGATCGCAATCGAGCGAGAAGCTTTGGCGTGGCAAAATCTTGCCCGCGACGCGTAGCTTCCTGTTCCAGTTTGCTCAAAGACGGGGTAGAGGCATGATGACTGGCCAAGTCAAGCGCAGAGGGCAGTTCGCTGGGCGCCAGCAAGACCTTGGCAAGCGCCTCCGCAGCGCCACCGAAGCCGCCGAGAAGGAACACGGGTTTGCGGTTTTCCAGCGCATAGAGCACTTCCTCGAAGATGCCAGGAACGAAGCCCGAATATCCGCTCAGCTTTCCGCCCAGAGCGACAATGGCTCCGACAGCTGGCACGCTCTCTCCGGACAGTGCGCCAGGAATGGGGAGCTCGATTCCATTGAACATAGCTTCGCGCATGCGACTAAGACAAAGCGCTTGGTTATACATCGTGGCGAGGGATAGCGGCTTCGACGTGCCATCCAAATTCAGGCCAACATCCTCATCGGTCACCCGGTGCTCGAGTGCGATGCCCGAGTCCGCCTGGGATACGCGGATGACGCGGCAGCAATGCAGCCAGCGCGCCTCCAAGTCCGGCCCAACCAGGACCGAGGAGGGCCAAGCGCTCCAGTTGTAGAGCTTGCCAATTACGCGCGAGGTGTCCGGTCCCTGCGCGCTGTTGTCATCGAGCTCGGCGCTGATGAGGTCCAAAAGCTGGCGGGTATAGTTGTTGGCAGCGTTCTGCCAGTTGCCGCCATAGGTGATGAACTTACCCTTGCGCACGATGGGTCGGGAAACTTGGATAACCATCTCGCGCAGGTGTTCGTACCCTAGACCGCGGGCCAGAAGTTCAGTGCCGTCGCCGCCGACGGACAGCATGACGTTGCCAAACTGTTGAGGTTGAGAGCGGTGTTTGGAGGGACGAAGCTGGCTGCTCATGGCGTCACCGAATCGAAGCTGTGAAACTCAAGGTTAGGAAAGTAGTCGTAGAAGATGTCCAGATCTTGACCAGAAAACTCCCGTCCAGGATGGAAGACGCGCCATTCGCGTGCAGTTGGAGTGCCATGCTCATCGAAACGGATCGGAGGCAACTGGAGCAGGCTGATTGGGTCCGGCCGCCAATTCACAATCAGCGCCGGTCCGGACACCTGGAGTGTCCGGCCCAACGCATCGTGGTAAGCAGAAAGCAGCGCGTCGCGGAGTAGAGTGGTAACAATCTCCTCGGAGAGATCCTCGTCGTTTGCCCAACGGATAACCGGAGAGTTGCCGAACTCCGGCAGGCTTTCGGCGCGACTCTTCTCCTCCAGGGCGTCGACGACCAGTACTGGCTGAAGGCTCCAGTGCTCGACGCCGGATTGGGCAGGGCGCCGCATTTTCGGCCGGCGAAACACGGAAAGCTCGCGCCGACACCAGGGCCGCCGGGAATAGGCCTCGGTGCGCACCGCGATCATGGCGGCCGTGCCAGGGGATTCGACGTTCTCATCGAGCACGGCGGCGAAGCCGGTACCCATGGGGATATCGTTCTCGTCAAAAAAGGCGGCGATCTGGGTCTGGCTGTAAATGTAGTCGCGGATACGGCGGGCAGGAGTCGCACCGTCGCGCTTGGCATGGCTGAGGAAAATCTTCAGCTTGGGTGCGTCAGCTTGGCGAAACCAAGTAGACAGGTCCGCTTGGGAGACGTCCATGGTTCCACCCCAAGTCAGACGGGAAAGCGCCTCGGTCAGTTGCCTTAGGAACGAGCGCGTGAGTGGATCTCGAGCGTCTACGTTCGCATTCTGCGCCCCGGAACCAGCTGGGAATTTGACTGGGCGCAGGAAGTTCAGCTCGCGCAGGCCTTCATTCAAATTGTAGGCGGTGAGATCCATCGCCACCGGCAGGAAAATCCGGGAATTGGTGGAAGCTCCGGGCGAACGAAGCACCTTGATCCAGTGCCTCCATGCTGCATCCGCGACCATGTGCGCGTCGATGAGCAAGACTAGGATTTGCACGGTGCTTGAAGGACGGGTCGGCGTCGAACGACCGGCGCGATTCTCGCCGGGCAGCGGCAGAGGGATGATGCTTTCGGGAGAGACAGGGTCCGGCAGTGAGCGGAAGAAAACCTGCGGCCCCATTCCGTGGCCAGGGCGCAACCAGTCATAGACGTGGTGTGCGAGCGCGTTGCCCTGTGCGCAACGAGGATGCCAAAGCACATAGATCTCTGGTATCAGCACGGTCATTGGGAGCCTGTCGGAATTGTCGGTTGGCATGGCGTGACCCCGTGGTTCGAATCCTGTGCGGTGAGACGGAGCGATCTCGAAATACATCGCTCAGCGCCGTGTGAATTGCGAGTCTTCTGGCGAATGGTGTCGGTCTGCAGGCCAGGAGCGATATCACCGATTTGGACTGACTTCGATAGGAATTCTCCCGACGAGCCCGCGAAGAGATTTTCGAACTGATCCCGCCACAACTGATCGTTCGCATGGTGGTAGCTCACGAAAACCTTGTGCTGCGGTGGCGTCATCATTAGGAGCTTGTGGCCGAACGACAGTAGACCTCCGCCAAGGCGCTGGGTCATCCTGGGACGGCTTTGGAAGTTCAGACCACTCGGTGGAATTCGGTCGGTCATGGCGATGGCCTTCAAGGCTCAACTCGACTTGAGTGTAGCCGTCGATCTACGCTTCGCTGCTTTCGTGCTTGCCATAGCAAGCCGCAGATCGCCATCCGATGAATCGGACGGCTCAATGCTGCGCACCGGATCGCTGCGGGTGTCGAGCAGTCTGCAGAGGCGGCTCACGATAGCTGCGTCCACCAGGTCTACGAACGGTGGACACCGATAGCGCTTGAGTTGCTGCTGCAAGGTCCGCCGTGCGCTGTCGCCAGCGGAAACCAAGGCCAGTTCTTGTCCCATATCAAGCACAGTCGAGCGCGCAACGCGATGTCCGGCGGCGCTGGCGAGCAGATACACTTCGATCGCGTCGACGAGCATCCAGGCGCGGTCTTCGCTGCGCGTGTTGAGTTGGTAATGTGCGGTGTGATGCAACAGCGACCAGGTATCTTTAATGGACAGCGGCAATCCGTGCTGACTGGCGCCGGTCTCGCCCTCGATGCTGCGATTCGCACCTTGTGCGATGCGGCTGGCGCGAGCCGCGAGGACAAGACGTAAGGCCTCCGTCAGTGTCCAGTAGCGCTGCGGCCGCTGCCGATACACGCTCAGGTACAGCGACCTAGCCTTGTCGAACTGCCGAAAACCCTCGCCGATTTTTTCGCGCTTTTCAGTCCGCACCAACCACAATCCGAAGCGCCGATGCACGCCAGCGCGCATCAGTTCGTGATCGCTGTTGTCGTCGGCCGAGAGCGGCTTGGCGGACGCGTAGCTTTCGATGCGCTGCAGGGCGTCGCGGTATTGGTCCTCAAGCGTTGGATCGAACTGCGGATGTGCGTCCTTGCCATCGAGATCACCGCGGATCACGGCGTGGCTCAAGCGCTTGAGTTCGGCTGCTGGATTGCGCGCATCGAATTCTGGATGCAGCGAGAGGTAACACACTAGGCTCGCCCAATCCTGACTCCACGGCACGCGGCGCACCAGTTCGTGGCGTACATCGATCATCGCCACGCGCGGGTCGCGGGCGTACAGCAAGTGCTCATAAAGGCGTCCCGCCATCACCACGGAACCCTCATAGGTGAGTGGGAACTGCGACGCCACCACCAGCGGCACACCCGCCGCATGCAGAGCGTGCGCGAGGCTGTCGCCACCGGAATCGAGCGGGACGCCCTGCGGTCGGCCGCTGTCGCACGTGGCCAACGTCACCACCAGCGGCTGGTTCAAATCCTCCTGGCCTTTCATCGGCGACAGCGCACGCGCAAGATTGCGGCCGGTCACGCGCTCGAAGGGCTCATCGCCGCTGTCGCTGCGTAGCGCGATCGCGTTCAACGATTGCACTGTATCGCTGTCCTGCGGCGCGCCATGCGCGAGCAGGTGCACATGCGTGTAGCGGTGCTCGCGGCATTGCTGAGTCAGTTCGCGCAATGAGGCATTGCGCAGCACGTGCAAATGCTCGTGGATCGACGCGCCCGCGCGCAGCCACGGATCGAAAGCCTCACGCAATGCCAGCGCGTGTGCGCGCGACGGCACCGGCGCGCCGGGCAAGTCGCAGTACGCGAAGAGCACTTTCGGTGCCAGCGGCGATAGGTAATGTCGCCGCGCCGACCGGCGCGATTCGCGGGTGATCGAAAACGGCATGCTGAGCTGCAACAACAGATGTTCGGACGTTCCCGGAAATCCGGCGCCCGATATCGTCGTCTCGAACGGCAGCAGCGCAAGTTCCTTGGCCGATAGCACCAGCCGCAGATTCAAGAACGGCCGGCGATAATTCTCTGCGTTATCGCCATCGCCATCCTGGCGCGCCACGCCGAGCGCACTCGTCAGCCCTGGGATATCGCCCAGCATGCGCCCGAGCGCGCGGCCAATGTCTTGCAACTGAAAACGACGTTGCGCCTCGACGTATTTCGTATTGCTCTCCGGGTACGACAGGCTCGACAGGCGCACCAGCAGTTCGCGATGCTCGAAGGGCTGTTGGATGGTTGTGACCGGCGCGTTCTCGCACACCGCCAGGTACGGCAGCGACGGCGACAGCAACTGGTTGTGATCGGTGCCGTGGCGCATCAGTTCCAAGAGAATCGTGCGCATGGCTCAGGCTCCTCGCAGCACAACGTCAGTGCCCGGAATCGTGTCGAATCTGTAGGTGTTGTTCTCGATCTTCACCCGCCGCAACTGTCCGCGCGTTTGCTGGGCATCGATCTTCTCGATATCGATCACCGTCAGCTCTTTCTTGAGGTATCCCAGCGTCTCCAGCTCTGCGAGCGATGGCTTGCTGCGCAGCGCCGCAACCAGCGCATCGAACTTGGCCGGATCGAGCCGGATGTCGTCGCCGATTTGCATCAGATACGCCCAGGTGCCCGAGTTGTAGTGATGCGCGTTTGGTCCGCGCCGCAATGAGCGCGCGAAGTGGGTATGGCCGCTGCATAAAAACGCGATGCCGATATCGACCTCGCCGATCAAATCCTCGTTGAGTTTCTCGGCGGTGAATACATCGAAGCTGCGATCCTTCGACAAGCCTTCAAGCGCCAGGCGCAGCGACTCGGTGCCGTCCTTGCCGCGCCATTTGTCCCAGACGAAGCGCACGTCATCCGTCCACTTGAGCTGATCGCGATCCAGCGACTCGCTGTCTGCACGCACGCCGCGCTTGAAGTCGGCATCGATTTCGCTGAGCCAATCTTTGGCGTCGCCATACTGCGGAATCACGCCGCCCACCTCATCAGATTCACTCAGCAATCCGAAATGGCGCTTCATCTGATCGATCGTGCGCCGGCCGAACATCGCGTTCAACGCCGGTTTGACGAGCTGAGTTGCGCCTTCGAAATCGAGCGCCAGCAGCACCCGCACCGCCGCCTGATCTTCAGGTTTCAGCACATCGATAAACGCGTGATCGCGCTTGATCGCGTTCATCGCATCGATCACCAGCTGCGTGCCCGCATTCGGAATCCACTTGGGGTTAAGCCGCTCCTTCGGTTTGCCGGTCTTGTGCGCCCGCTTGATATCGCGCAACACATCGAAATCGACCACGTTGTTGATGTCGACCTCATTGCCGTGCAGACACAGCACCTCGCACGCCCCCACCCGCAAACTCACGCCGCTGCCATCGCTGACCCAGAGCACATTGTTCGACCCGATCAGCTCACAAAACGCCGCCTGCACCTCCGGCAAACACAACTCCAAATCGTGATTGCCCAGGTTGATCGCCAACACGCAACCCGGCGTGTTCGCAAACTCGCCCATCGCCACAAAGCTATCCGCAAACGTCGCATCGCGCGCCACCCGCCTCAACTTCTCCACCGCGCCTAACGCATCGAAGTAGGTGGCCGGCGCCTCCGCCAAAAAGTCGATGAAATCGCCGTTGATCACGAATGCCGTTCGGCCGGATTGTGCGCTCGCCTTCGCGGCGTCACGAAGCAGCGCCGGCAGCTCGATAGCCCCCGCAAAAATCTGCCGATCGCTGCCGCCGAAGTGCAGGTCGGAGACGATGAGGACGCGGTTAGTGGTGATGAGTTCGCTCATGGTCCAGCCCCGGCAAGATTCAACGACGAAAGAAATCGGACCATAGGATCCAGGTCGAGTCTCGATTGGTCATTGGCCCTATAAAGGACGGCGATTGCTTCGAAGGTCACGTGCGCCTCCTGGAGTTACGCAAACACTAGGATCGCTTAAGGCGTAGATTGTCTCATCTGAACTCGAAGCTGAGTCGCGCGATGCGGGGGCGTGAGAAGTCGTTCAAGGTTGCATTTTCGTATGCGTCCGAACAGAGGGCGATTGTCCGACCCATCGCGGAGGCGCTTGCAGGCCTGTTGGATAAGAGTGTCGGAACTGACTTGGTCTTCTACGACGAGTGGCATGAAGCATGGCTCAAACACACAGGTTCAGATGACAGGTTTTTCAGTGTTTACGTGAATTCCCCGCTCATCGTCGTTTGTCTATCGCGTCAGTACGCTAACAAGACCTACCCTCGTCGCGAGAAAAGAATCATCCTGGATCGCCGCACGAGATTCGAGCGCGAGCATGGCTCGTTCCACGACTATCACCACGAGTTTCAGTTGCGATTTGATGATTGCGTGGTGGACGGATTTCCGATTTCCGAACTGCACACCGACCCGTGCACAACGAGCGCCTCGGAGGTTGCAAGAGAAATACTTGAGAAGCTGAAGTTCGCGGAAAGCGCTGTGGCAACGTCAAAGCCTCTTGCGCCGCCGAAGGTGGGCACGCAAGTCGCACTTTGTAATGCAGTTTTTTCTCCAATCGGACTGAGGGCTCAAGCAGCGACTGTTGAACGAAGATCAGTTATCGCTCAGATCGCGGCTGCCTCCGAGAGCGACGCAAAAGTCGTTGTCGTGCACGGCGAGGAAGGCTGCGGAAAGTCGGTCGCCATCGATCAATGGCGCCGATCGCTCGTTGACCATTTCCCGTCGCCCAGCGTCGTGCCATGTTTAGCTCACGATGTCGTTGACTTCCTGCCTGATGTCGAACGCGTGCTGGCTCATGCGCTTGAATGGAAGGCAGCGGATGATTTCAAGTTCGATGACCTCACGCTCTTCATCGACGGAATCAACGAGCACGGCTCGCCAGCTGACTGGTGGCAATTCATCGAGCGGGTTAAGTCGACCCCTGGCCTGCGCTTGATCGTCTCAACCAGAAGTGAGCATTGGGGGAGGATCGAGCTGGAGCGACAACGGTTCGTTGCCGACATTGAGCCATCAAGCGCCAAAGTTGTTTCGGTACTGGTGCCAAACTTCACGCAGGACGAGCTGGCAGAGGCAATGCAGTTGGCCGGCAGCTCTATCAATGAGCTTACTGACCAGCAGCAGTCGTTTCTCCGGCGGCCACGACGACTGGCCGTCGCGCTCCGCCATCTCGACAAGATAAGGCTCCAATCGCTCACAGCAGAGATGCTTCAGTTGTTTGAGGCGCAAGCCGAGTACGAAGCGGGGACTGCAGGCTCTGGTGATTTTGATACAGCTGTCGCGGAACGAGTGACTCAGGAGATCGAGATCGCCAACGAACGGCATCGATCTGAGCCCTTCAATGAGTACCTAAAAGGACTCGATCAGTCGCACAAGTACTTCCGTCTTGATCCAACTGGACGCCCTGCCGATGACGCTTGGTTACGCCTCGGTGTCTGGCTCAAACACAGACTCACTCAGCTTCAGTCGGACGATATCTGCGATTTCATTGAACTAGCGGAGAACGTGCTCGGTACGTCAGAGCACGACGATCGAGCAACGATTCTCGGTTACGCTTTCGCGGCCGCCTTGTGTCAGGCGAATCGGCAACCCCTGGTCCTGCGGGCGATTCTCAATCGATGGCTGCTATGCCAAAACAACCGAGAGCCGCCGCTTGATCGTATTGGCCGATTCCTTCCCGAAGAGCCGACTGCGATCCTGGCTGAAATTGAATCGATCGCGGACCATATGGGCGCGCGCCTTTACCGACCACTCGCTCGCGTCTTGGTTCGGCACACACGGTCCTGCTCACAAGTTGTGCAAGCGCTATCGCGGTGGCTTGGGTTTGTCAGCGAAGAGCACCCGTTCCCTCAGAACAACACTCCTGAGCATTGCCTTCGAGTCCGAGAGCACTGCCGTGTCGCGAATGAGATCCGCACGATTGGGCTTGTCTCCTCACGCGATGAACGGCCTTACCTTAGAAGCACAGCGCTGCACGTTCTCCTGAGCGCACCCGAGCGATGCGACGCAGAGTTGACGCGTAGAGCTTTGGTTTCGATCGCTGTGAATCCAGATGATGGAACCGACACAACGCTCTTTGCCTGGGTTGTCAGGAAATCGAATCAAGATCGGAGAGCCTTGATCGATCGAACAGAGGCAGATTTCTCCAGTCATCCTGACTTGTTCGACCGAATTCGAAGCGTCTCATGGCATGTAGCGCCGATTCGTGAGCATAAACCCAAGCCTTACTTGTGGCCGGAAGAGGAAGCAGGCTATCGATTGGAAGCGGAGCAGGACAAACGGTTGCGGCAGCAGGCTCTGAACCCGCGTTGGATTCCGAGAGAGGAAGACACATTGAGACTTAGGCGGCGAGCGGATCACGCTCGGACTTTGTTCGCTTCCGCAGACGCTGTGCCAACTTTCGCGTTTGGCGAGGTTGCGTCGGCAATCGCGCTGTTCTTGCCGGACGAATTCGCATTGATTCTCGATACCGCGACGCGAAACCTTGACCTGTGCCAAGACCGACAGCGCCGTGACCGTTTGGAAATCCTCGGTGCCTTGGTGACAGCGCTTTCTCGAGACCAACAGCGGCGCCTCTTCGCCATACGTAGATGGCTAAAGAAAGGCGACTCTCAGCAACACGATTGGGAGCAGCTCCAACTCAGCCATCTGATGACGTTGACACTGCGACAGCGTGAGATCGCTATCAGGCGCTCCGCCAAGCATCAACCGCCTCTCGGGTTGTCCGTTGAGACGATTGAGATCGCAAGGTTGGACACTTCTGCGCTTAGCCGCCTGTTCCTAACCCTGCGCGGGAGCCATCGACAGGTTGTTCTCAACGGTCTCTGGTTCATTCTTAGTCGGCAGGCGCACTATGGTCGCGAGCTTTGTCGAGCGCTTTGCAAAGAGCTGGACGCCTTAGATGTTGACGACCTCGACGATCTGCAGACAAAGCGTCGGGCGATTGTGGCTTGGAGAGCCGACGCAACTAGCTTCCACAAGAAATGGACGACGTTCCCGAGGGACATTGAGGACCGCTTGGGCGACTTGGCGGCAAGCGACCAGACAATTGGTCTCGACGAGATCAAGAATCGATGCAACTACTGGCATTGGCCGACGTGGTGCGCATCGCACAACGCAGACTCGAAAACGAACGCTGAACTCGCGAGAGAGTTCTTGAAGCGGTTTGCCGGAGATTCGAATCGCTGGTGGGCATTGGGTAACGTAGGAAATCTTGCTACCTGGATCGCCAGTGTCCCTGGTTTCAGCGAACAACTAGATCGCCTTGTGGCGAATCCCGAGATCGCGTACGGACGAAGCGTACTGGCTAAGACAGTCATCCGAACCATGGAAGATGAAAGCGGCGGAAGCGACTCCGGCCGCTGCCGTCAGTTGTGGGACCTGGAAGCGCAGTACTCTGGCTATTCCTTGGATGACGGTCTCCGAGAGAGCGTGCTGCATGCCTTTAGAGTTCCCGATTCCGATGACGCAAGAAGACTCTGGGCGGACATGCTCGATGAGCTGCGCAACGACGATGAGCTGATTCGCTTTGCGACATGCGCACTGCTCGGTAACGGCTACGATTGGCTGCGAGAAGACATTATCTTGGCACACTGGAATTGTGCGAATCGGTGGCGACAGATTCGCGCTGTGGTGTTTGCCGGGGCCGCGGGGTTGGAGGAACTGCGTGCGGATCTTGAGCATGGCGCAGCGGCGAGCTTCGGTTGGATCAAACAAGCCCACGAATTCGCACTCGAACTGATGGATCACCGCAACTGGGCAACGACATGGTACGAGCGGTTTCGAACCACGTCGGATCCGATCCGCCGCTACGCCAACTTTGAGCAACTGAAGGCGCTGGCGGATTGGCGGTTCTGGCACCTGGACAGATCAAGAAAGCTCAACCATTCCGAGGCCGCCCTCGATTACCTCGTGCGATACGAATCAGCGCTCAAGGAATGCATCAAGAAGCGGCACGAAGACCACCAAAGGAAGCTCTTTGCGAGCAGCTTGCCGTCGGCCCGAGTCGGCTGGTTAGCGAATACCGCACATCGGTTGTAGCCGACGATCCCGCGCATTGGCGCAGACGCATTTGCGCCGTACCTGTGAGCAACTCAATCGTCGATGGACAGCAAGTCGCCATGACAGAAACCGTCTGCAGCGCCGTCGCCCCGGAAGTCGGCTTTGACCCAAGGGCCGGTGTGACTGAGCACAAATAGTTCGGTGTTCAGTGGCAGGCTGCGTACTTGGTGAACTCTGTGCCGGGCCCAGCGCGCAGCAGCAGGCCGCTGCGTGCATTCACCTGCGCCGCGCTGATAGCCGTAGGAAATTAGGCGGTGAATTCGCGGGCCAATGCGTGTTCGAGTTACTGTTCCCCACCTCCCGTCTTCCATCTGCACTCGAATCATGTCCCCTGCCTGAGCCGGATTCCGTTTGCCCAAAAACGGCCTTCGCAATTTCAAGCATGTCAATCGCTTGCAGTGCGAATCTAGAATCGGACTACAATGCAGACGGGTGTGATGACGGCCAGAATCATGGCGGAACGCGAATCCGATACGCTGACGACGCAGCGCGGTAGTCTTGCCAAATTGGCGGAGGCGATCGCGACCAAGCAGTCGGCTTACTTGACCGTCACTCAGGGCGAGTCGCAGGGTCGGCGCTTGAAACTTGCCGATGTGCCCGTGACCCTGGGGCGGTCGGCAGATTGCGATTTCCGGCTTCTGAATCGCGCCATCTCGCGTCTGCACTGCCGCGTTTGGCGCGACAGTTCCGGTTTCTGGGTGCGCGATCTCAACAGCACTAACAAGACGTATCTGAACGACCGGCCGATCGTAGAGGCGCGTCTGAAGGACGGCGACTTCATCACCGTCGGTGGCACCGTGGTGCAGTTCACGCAAGAAAAGGACGTCGATCACGCCGCTCAAGGCGAGTTCTACGATCTGGTGACCAACGATCCCATGACGGGGTTCATGCAGCGCCGCGGTTTCGAGCAATCGCTGGAGCAGGAGGTCGCGCGCAGCGGCAAGCGTGGGCGCGAATTTGTGGTGGCGATTGTCGATATCGATGAGCTCAGCCGCATCAATCGCGAATGGGGCAAGGCCGCCGGCGATGATGTGATTCGCCAGGTCGCCAAAGCGCTGCGCGCGGGCCTTCGCGATGAAGATGTGCTCTGTCGCTACGGTGGCGCCGAGTTTGCTGCCCTGCTGCCCGAGACCACTCTGGCCGAAGCCGAAACGATGCTCAATGCGGTTCGCTCCGCAGTGGCCAATGTCGAGTTTTTCATTCAAGGTCAAAGCCGCAGCGCCAGCGTGAGCATCGGCTTGTTGCGCTGGACCAACGAGCTGAAAACCGCCGCCGCTATCCTCGAGCGAACCGAACTGAAGGTGCGCATCGCCAAAGACAACGGGCGCAATCGGCTGGCGTCGTGAGGGTTCTTGGTTGTCGGTTGGCTGTTGGAATTCGGACGACCACGCCCGCGAGTCGATCGTATCAAGCTTGAGAACCCACCATGAGCTATCTGCTACCCACACCTGCAATCACCGCACTGCCCATCACCGGTCGCGACGAGCGCTTCCCGGTCCGGCGGATTTACTGCATCGGGCGCAACTACGCCGATCACGCCAAAGAGATGGGCGCGGTGCCGGAAAAAGGCACGCCGATTTTCTTTTTGAAGCCTGCCGATGCCATCGTCACCGGCAACGTTGTGCGCTACCCGCCGGCGACTGCAAACCTGCACCATGAAGTGGAAATGGTGCTGGCGCTGGGAGGCTCGGGCGCAGCGGTCTCTGTGGACGACGCGCCGGGCTTGATCGCCGGATATGCGGTTGGACTCGACCTGACCCGCCGCGATTTGCAGACCGCCGCCAAAGCCAAGGGCAACCCATGGGACACCGGCAAGTCCTTCGACGATTGCGCACCGATCGGCGCGCTGACGCTGGGCCGTCCGGCACCCGATGCGCGCCTGGCGCTGAGCGTAAATGGCGTGGTCAAACAGTCTGAATCGATCGCAGCGATGCTCTGGAGCAGCGCCGAAATCATTTCGCTGCTCTCGGACCTGTATACGCTAATGCCGGGCGATCTGATTTTCACCGGCACGCCGGCCGGCGTCGGGCCTTTGGAGCGCGGCGATCGGCTGATCGCGACCGTCGACGGCGCTGCGGAGTATCGGGCGCAAATCGTCTGAACGCCGGCGCGCGATTCGCGGCGTTGAACATCGGCGCAAGCGTTCGTATTTAGCGACCGCTGCATCGAATCGCCGCGGTCGGCGTTATAAAATTCCCTCACGTCCAAACCGGAGTACCACTTGGAACTCACGGATCTGATCCACCTCGCGCGCGGCGGAAGCCGGGACGCGGCGGATAGACTGTTTGCCGATGTCTACGCCAATCTGCACCAGATCGCGCTCAAGCAATTGCGCGAGCAGCCGGCACCCATGGGCGCGACTTCGCTCGTGCACGAGGCGTACTTTCGCCTGTCGCGCCCGGAGTCGCTGAGTTTGCAAGATCGCCACCACTTCTACGCCGTGGCATCGCGAGCGATGCGGCAGATCCTGATCGATCGCGCCCGCCAGCGGTTGGCGCAAAAGCGCGGCGGCGATGCCGACGTGACCGATATCGATGGGCTGCACGATGAGCCGCAGGCTGCCGACAACGGCAATCGGCTGTTGGCGCTCGATCAGGCGCTGACCGAACTCGAAGCGTTGGACGCGCGCCTTGCCAAGCTGGTGGAGCTGCGATTCTTTGGCGGCCTGACCTTGGACGAGGCGGCGGATGCGGCGGCGGTTTCGCGCACCACCGTCAAGCGCGATTGGCGTCGGGCGCGCGCCTGGCTGCATGCGGCCTTGGGCGACGCGAGCTGGGCATGAGCGATTCGAACGAACGCTGGCAGCGCCTGATGCGCCACTTCGATATCTTGTCGGAGTTGCCCGACGAGGAGCGCGCCAAGGCCGTCGCGCGGCTGGCATGGGAGGAATCCGATGTCGCCGACGAATTGGAGCGGATGCTGTACGCGGATGCTGCGGGCGAGGGTTTGCTCGACGGACATGCGCTGAGCGAGGCCGAGCCTGAGCCGCCGTTGCCGCCGGCGCCAGTGCCAGATCGCAGCGGCGAGCGTCTCGGCGGCTTTGAGCTGCTCGAACGTCTGGGATCGGGCGGCATGGGCGAGGTGTACCGCGCTCGTCGCTCCAGCGGCGACTTTCACCAAGAGGTCGCCATCAAGATATTGCGCGGTGGCCTTGGGCCTGACTTCACCGCCCGATTCGCGCGCGAGCGACAAATCCAGGCTCGGCTGGCGCATCCGCTGATCGCGCGATTGATCGATGCCGGCGTCGATGGCCACACGCCGTGGCTGGCGATGGAGCTGATTCGCGGCGAGCACGCGGTGGCATTTGCGCAAGCCCATGCTCTGCCCATCGCCGCGCGTTTGAAGTTGGTCGAAGACGTGGCGGGCGCTGTCGACTACGCGCACCGGCAACTGATCGTGCACCGCGACATCAAGCCCTCCAACGTCCTGGTCGACGAGTCGGGTACGCCGCACCTGCTGGA
>ERZ1066129.237-NODE-237-length-19221-cov-52.823437_pt1 | contig 19221 bp, 12 predicted proteins | sample MGYA00382776_ERZ1066129 | MGnify/ENA primary metagenome ERZ1066129 (study PRJEB33369, sample SAMEA5778359) | biofilm metagenome | biome: Industrial cooling water; feature: Water cooling tower basin; material: Biofilm | place: United Arab Emirates | collected... | reverse complement strand
TATGCGGTACGCTCGCTAGCTGGGGGAGCTGGGGGAGCTGGGGGAGCTGGGGGAGCTGGGGGAGCTGGGGGAGATAGATGTACCTCATAACAGCGGGAACCGCTGTAAAAGACTGCGAACCTCGCCTGCTGAACCTTTGGCAATAACCAAGAAATGTACGTATTCTTTGCGAGAATATCTTTCAAATCCTTCGGCAATATTTGCCGTAATTGACACTGATGCACGTCTTAATTGATCTCTTAAGCCAAAGTCTTTACTCAACTCACCTTCCTTAGTGAGTAAATATATTTCTTTAACTAATTCAATTCCTTTCTGCCACACTCTTAAATCCGCAAAAGTTTCAATTTTCTTCTTTTCCATTTTCCCCTTTCCCCCTTTTCCCCTTTCCCCCTTTCACGGCTGCGCTGTTTCTAACTTGCTCTTGTCAATATTAATAAACGGTAGCGCTCCGTTTCCACCCAATACCATTGGAAAATGCCCGTCCCATTTTTCTATGGCTTGCTTTTGCAGAATTTCCGAGGTTAAATTTTCTCGCAGCAATCTTTGTGCTTCGGCTTGTCCTTTGGCGCGATTAACTTCTGCTAGTGCTTCTTGGGTGGCTTTTTGAGCGAGAAATTCGGCTCTTTTAGCTTCTTGTTCGGCGATTTGTTTCGCTTCTACGGCTTCGCTAAAGCGTTGGGAAAAGTGAATATTAACTAAAGAAATATCATCAACTGCGATATTATACTGGGCTAGCCTAGCTTGCAATTGGTCGTCAATTCCTGCTTTGACTTCGCCGCGTCTGGTGATAATTTGTTCGGCGGTATAAAGCGCCATCACGGCTTTAAGTACTTCTTCAATTGCTGGGTTAATAATTCGCTGTACGACTTCGCCTTCAGCGCCAATTTGTTGAAAAACTGTATTGGCTTTGTCTGGATTGATATGCCAGTTGAGCGCGACATCGGTGTAGACATCTTGCAGGTCTTTTGAGGCTGCTTCGGCGGGAATTTGGTGTTTTTGAACGCGGATGCTGAGCTTCTTAACTGTATTGACAATTGGGATAATTAAGTGTATACCTTCACCTAAAACTTGTTCTTGGACTTGACCGAATTGCATGATAACGCCGCGTTCCCCGGCGTTGATAATGACAAAGGGTTTGAAGGCGATGGTGACGACGATTAGTAAGATAGCGATCGCTGCACCCAAAATCGATGTGTTGGTAGATTTCATAGTGATTTGGGAGAGTAAGTATAAGTTAAAGTTGTTCGGGTTCGATGCCTCGTTGCCGCAATTGCTCGAGCAAAGCTTGATAGCGCTGTTGTTCTTGTTCTCGCAGAATCCGCTCTTGTTCTAAAGAAGCGATCGCATCTTCTGCGCGCTGACTTTCTTGTTCTGCGCGCTGACGTTCTTGTTCGAGAGAAGCGATCGCATCTTCTGCGCGCTGACGTTCTTGCTCTCTTAGTTGATCCAGTTCAACGGGTGTGAGGAATTTTTGACCATCGGGGCGATAAATTTCTAAGGTGTCTGGTTTGAGTTCAAACCGGATGCCTAAACGAGGACTGATCCACCCATTCATGGTTTCAATCGGTTCTAACCAATCTCCAGAACGGGTAAATCCGGTTAATTCGATTTCTTCTGGGTCATAAACATAATATTCTTCTACTCCATAACGTTGATAAAAGAGCGTTTTTTGCAGCATTTTTGTAGCGCGATTGCCTGGGGAAAGAATTTCAAACACGACTTGGGGGGGAATGTTATCTTCTTGCCATTGTTTGTAGGAACCTCGATCGCCTTTGGGTCTGCCAAAGACAACCATTGCATCGGGTGCAGTGCGAATGGTGTTATTTCCTTGCACCGGATACCAAAGCATATCCCCAGCGATAAAGACATTATCGACCTTGGCAAACAAGATTTCTAGATTTTCTTTGATAACAACAATCCAGCGAAATTGTTTGCTATTGTCTGCCATTGGTTGTCCATCGCTATCAGGGTAAATAATTTCTGGGGTAGTTTCAGCGGCGAGTTGCTGTACCATACTGTTTTTGCCTGGAGGAGCCGATCTCAATCTTAGCTTTACTGGAATCGCTTACAGCAGGGGAATCTCCTACGGGATAGCTACCCTTCGGGAACGCTTCGCTCTCTCTGGCGATATATAAGCTCGATGTTATAACTGGTGATTAATAGGGAGCGTCAGCATTTGGGCGTATGACTCTGGGCAACATCGAAGCAGCACTTCATACCGAGCAGGAGTTCCTCGCTGCGGTTATAGACCAAATTAGTGTCTTGGTCGTCGTGATTGACCTGAAAGGGAAAATTGTTCGTTTCAACCGTGCCTGCGAGGCAATAACTGGGTACTCTTTTGAAGAGGTTAAGGGCAAGTCTTATTGGGATTTGTGCTTAATTCCACAACCAGTGGAGGCAATTATGGGGGTGTTGGAGCAGCACAGAGAGTTTCCCAAGCAGTGCGAAAATTATTGGGTTGCCAAGGATGGCACACCTAGACTAATTGCCTGGACTAATAACCCTATAGTCAATTCCTCTGGCGCTGTGGAGTATATCGTCAGCACGGGGATTGATATTACCGAACGCAGACAGGCAGAAACGGCAATCCGAGATAGCGAGGAACCACTGCGCCTAGCTTTGGATGCTGCGAACATGGGGATTTGGGACTGGAATTTTTTAACTGGGGTAGTCAGTTGGTCGCCGAGTTTGCAACAGATTTATGGTATTAAGCTGGACAGCTTAGAGGGAACTTACGAACAATTTTTAGCGATTGTGTACGAGCAAGACCGCGCTAGGGTCACCGATGCCATCCGCGCTTGTCGGGAAGAAAAACAACATTACGATATTGAATATCGCGCGATCGCGTCTGATGGTAATATCCGTTGGGTGAGGAGCATAGGTCGCGTTTTTTGCGACGAAACCGGCACGCCCGTCCGCATGGCTGGGGTAGACTTGGATATTAGCGATCGCCAGCAAGCAACAGCAGCATTACAAGCAAGAGAGCGTTTTATTCAAGGCGTCGCCGATGCAGTTCCAGGGATTATTTATATTTACGATATTATCGAAAACCGCAATGTCTATTGCAATCACCAGGCGAGTCTAGTTTTGGGCTATACACCCGCAGAAATTCAACAGCTAGGTGGCGCATTTTTCTCCACGGTGATGCATCCCGACGATTTGGCAAATATACAAATGGCGCAAAAATTTGCCAGCATAAAAGATGGGGAAGTCGTAGAAACTGAGTACCGCATGAGGCATAAAAACGGTGAATGGCGCCACTTTTTGAGCCGGGATACTGTTTTTTTGCGTAATGCTGACGGTTCCCCCAAGCAAATTCTCGGTACTGCTTGCGATATTACCTCCCACAAACAAACTGAAGCAGCGCTGCGAAAAAGCGAAAATCTTTATCGCACTCTGGCGCAAAACTTTCCTAACGGAATCGTTCTGTTGTTTGACTCCAACTTCCGCTATTCTGTCGTCGAAGGGCAGGGATTGGCGCTGGTCGGTCTTGACAGAGAAACTATGGAAGGAAAAACAATGTGCGAAGTTCTTCCCAAGGAAATTTGTGAAGAACTAGAGCCAATTTATCGGTCAGTTCTGGTTGGGGAAGAGATCGCTTGGGAAATGCCGTTTCGCAATCGTAACGGCTACGTGCAGGCGCTGCCGGTAAAAAACGAGCAAGGAGAAATCTTTGCTGGGATGGTGGTGGTGCAAGATATTACCGAGCGCAAACAAGCTGAAAATTTACAAACGCAATTGATTACCTCTTTACGGGAAAGCGAAGAGCGATTTCGCTGTTTAATTGACCAAGCTAGAGATGGAATTTTTGTAATTGATTCAGAGGGATGGTTTGTTGAAGTTAACCAGCGCGCCTGTCAAGATTTAGGATATACCTACGCGGAATTGTTAAGTTTAGGACTTTGGGATCTCGACCCAACTTGGTCTGAGAATAGATTTGCCGAATTATTCAAGCAACAAACCGATCTCAGAGGCGATGATACTTTTGAAGCTGCGATCAGACGCAGAGATGGTTCGATTTTTCCCGTAGAAATCCGCGTCGGATTGTTAGAGTGGAACCACGAGCAATATATGCTGGCTTTGGTGCGCGATATTACCAAACGCAAGCGAGCCGAACAGGTACAAACTGGATTAATTGAGTTTCTCCAAGAAAGCGATGAGCGCTTTCGCCAGATGGCAGAAAACATCCGCGATATTTTCTGGATGCGCCAGGTAAATCCGCCTCAATTACTCTACATTAGTCCGGCTTACGAAGATATTTGGGGTCGTAGTTGTACGAGTTTATACGAGGAGCCTCATTCGTTTCTCGATGCCGTGCATCCAGAGGATCGCGATCGCGCGATCGCTGCCTTCGCTCAACAAATCCAAGGCGATGCTACCGATATTGAGTATAAAATCATACAAAGTATTGGTACGATACGATGGGTACACGAGCGGGGTTTTCCGATTCGGAATCCGTTAGGGGAAGTATACAGAGTTACTGGCATTATAGAAGATATCACTGAGCGAAAGTTAGCTCAAATGGCGCTACAACAGGCGAAAGAAGATTTAGAACTGCGAGTGATGGAACGCACGGCAGCATTATTGATCGCTAACCACGACCTGCGGCAGGAAATTACCGAGCGCAGGCAGGCAGAATTAGCACTGGCAAAGAGTCAGGAACAGTTGGAATTGTTTTTCTCTCAATCGTTGGATGGTTTCTTCTTTATGATGCTAGATGAACCCGTGCGTTGGGACGATAGCGTTGAGCGAGAAAAAGTGTTGGATTACATCTTTTCTCACCAGCGGATTACAAAAGTCAACGATGCCATGCTGGCTCAGTACAGCACCACAATTGAGCAGTTTATCGGGCTAACTCCTAACGATTTGTTTGCCCACAATCTAGAATATGGCAGACAGCTATGGCAGCAATTATTTGATGCGGGAAGATTGCACATTGAAACTAACGAGCGCAAGTTGGACGGGACGCCAATTTGGATTGAGGGAGATTATATTTGTCTTTACGACGAAAGTCGTAGAATTGTCGGACATTTTGGCGCCCAGCGGGATATCAGCGATCGCAAACTAGCCCAGCAGGCGCTGCAAGAAAGCGAGGAAAGGTTTCGGCAATTAGCGGAAAATATCAACAGCGTTTTCTGGATCGGCGATCCCAACACGCATGAACTGATTTACGTCTCTCCTGCCTATGAAAAAATTTGGGGCAGAAGTTGTGCTGAAGTATATGCGACGTATAAATCTTTTATAGATGCGATCCATCCAGAAGACCGAGATCGCTTCTTGGCTTCTATGATCGAACATCCTTACGGTGATAGCGATCAAGAGTATCGCATTATTCAGCCCGATGGGTCGATTCGCTGGATACGCGATCGCTCTTTCCCGGTGCGGGATAGCAGTGGTAAAGTATACCGCCTAACCGGGATTGCCGATGATATCAGCGATCGCAAAATGGCAGAACAAGCGCTGCAAGAAAGCCAAAACCGATACACCCTAGCAGTCAGCGCCGGAAAAGTCGGCGTTTGGGATTGGAACCTTGAAACCAACGAAATTTATGTCGATCCGCTGTTAAAAGCGATTCTGGGCTATACCGATAGCGAAATTGCCAACCATATCGATGAGTGGGGCAAATTGGTGCATCCCGACGACGGCGAACAGGTGATGGTGGTGGCAAATGCTCACATCCAAGGATTGATATCGGAATACTTCGTCGAACACCGAATGCTGCACAAAGATGGTAGCATCCGCTGGTTTCTCGCTCGCGGCACGGCGATTCGAGATGCATCGGGTAAAGCTTATCGCCTGATGGGAACAGATACCGATATTACCGATCGCAAATTAACAGAAATAGCTTTGCGGAAAAGCGAGGAACGGTTTAGATCTTTAGTTGCCAACGTACCGGGGGCAATTTATCGTTGTATCTGGGATTCTGACTGGAAAATGGAATATATTAGCGATGCGATCGCCTATATTTCCGGCTACAATCCAAAAGACTTTATTAGCAACCGAGTTCGTACATTTACCAGTATTATCCATCACCAAGACATCGCAGTGGTAGAAACTTCTTTGCAAGACGCGATCGCAAGTAAAAAATCTTTTGCGATGGAATACCGGATTGTGCAAACCGATGGTGGTATCCGATGGGTAGCCGATCGAGGTCAAGCCAAATACGGCGAGGAGGGGGAAGTTTTGTGGATCGATGGGGTAATTTTTGATATTAGCGATCGCAAACAAGCCGAAGAAGAAATTCGTAACGCTTTGGCTAAAGAAAAAGAACTGAGCGAACTGAAAACCCGCTTTATTACAATGGCTTCCCACGAGTTTCGCACGCCTCTCAGCACCATTTTATCTTCGGCGGATTTACTAGAATATTATCTCCAAGAGAACTCAACCGAAAAACAACAAGAACATATCCAACGAATTCAAAATGCTTGTCTGAATATGACTCAACTTTTGAACGATGTTTTAGTAATTGGCAGGGCAGAAGCAGGAAAATTAGAGGTTCAACCATCACCGATTAATTTGGCGGAATTTTGCCGGGATTTAGCCGCAGAAATGCAGTTAAGTGCTGGTTATCAGCATCGGATTAACTTTGAAGTGACCTCTGACCAATTACCAATGGCAGAATTTATGCCTTGTCTGGATGAAAAACTGCTGCGATACATTCTGAACAACCTGCTCTCCAATGCGATAAAATATTCCCCATCTGGGGGAAATGTCATCCTGAGGCTCTATTATCAAGATAACCGTGTTATCTTGCAAGTAGAAGATGAGGGGATAGGGATTCCCCCAGAAGACAAAGACCACTTATTTGAACCTTTCTATCGAGGCAAGAATGTTGAAAATATCGGTGGCACAGGATTGGGGTTAGCGATTGTTAAAAGAGCGGTAGACTTACAAGGTGGAAAAATCGAATTTAAGAGTCAAATTTCTAGAGGCACTATATTTAATGTGGCGCTGCCTTGGCAAAGCAATTGTTAATAATTAATCATTCATGAACCATGACCCAAAAAATTTTAGTCATTGAAGACGAGACAACCGTTGGTCTTAACATCAAAGAAATCCTCGAATCGGGAGGGTTTGACGCAATTGTGGCAGCAGACGGCAAAATTGGCATTCAAATGGCAAAAGAACAACTGCCAGATTTAATTGTTTGCGATATTATGATGCCGGATATGGATGGTTACGCGGTGCTGACAGCGTTGCGCCAAGATGAGGCAACAACAACAATCCCGTTGATATTTTTGACCGCAAAAACCACCCGCGATGATGTGCGTCAAGGGATGAATTTAGGGGCGGATGATTATCTGACTAAACCGTTTAGAAGAAAAGAATTATTAGATGCGATCGCTTCCCGACTCGCCAAACAAAACAACCTCAAGCAACTCGAACAAAAAATCCAAGAACTTCAACAAATAGATCGGCAAAAAGATGAGCTGATTTGGACAGTCAGTCACGACTTGAGAGCGCCGCTGGCTAATATAAAATTAATCGCTGAAACTTTAAAACTGATCGAACCAAATGCACAACAACAAAAGCAATATCTCAATATATTAGAAAGCGTTTGCGATCAAGGAAACGATTTAATTAATAACCTCTTGACTTGGCGTCAGTTAGAAGCTGCTGAATATCCGATTGCTTATGAAAATATTGACCTTGAAGATTGGCTGAATGGACAGTTAGAACCATTTACAATTCGTACCAGCGATCGCCAGCAAATACTCAAGATTAATATCCCAAATTACTTGCCAACTTTCAGAATCGATCCCACTAACTTAAAACGGATTTTAACCGAACTGCTCAACAATGCCTGCAAGTATACCTCCTCTGGCGGACAGATCGTATTTCAGGTGATTTATCAACCCGCTTTATCTCCTAAAAATCCTGGCGCAATTATTTTTATTATCGCCAATGAAGCTGAAATTCCAGAAACCGATCTTCCCCATATTTTTGAGAAATTTTATCGAGTGAGTCACAGCGATGCCCAGTTTCAAAGCGGCACAGGTTTAGGATTAGCTATTGTGCAGCAGCTTGTGGAAAAACTCCAAGGCACCATTCAAGTAAAAAGTAGCAGCGGATGGACAACATTTACGGTTAAATTACCTGCTTGAGGTAATGGGTAATGGGTAATGGGTAATGGGTAATGGGTAATGGCTAATTGCTAATTGCTAATTGCTAATTGGTAAGCATAGGTTAGGTTGGGTTTAGTTTGGTTGTATGCTGATAACAAAATTTATTGATAAAACCTAACCCTACAACCATCAAAATATATAATTAAAAAATTCCTAGATGGCAGAAACCGGGTTTCTTAGTATATCTATAGTTTCCAAGTCGAAAATTAATCGATAGAAACCCGGTTTCTTTAGGTAAAACCCGCCCCTACAGCATCAAAAATTATACACAACCTAAGCTAGCGGACATCATATAACTCTTAACGAATTACCAATTACCAATTACCAATTACCAATTACCAAAATTAATTATTCTAACGGTTTAAATTGATAGCCATTTTTAGTAGATTTGACAACAACTAATTGCACAGCAGCTTCTCGATCGCCTGTAGGACGAAAACTGACAATGCCCGTAGATCCCGTTACTGAAAAATTGGATGACGAAAGCGATCGCTGTACCCCCTTGCGAGTCGGATGGTTGCGAATTGCAGCAATTAAAGCTTGGGTGGCATCGTAAGTCAGCGCGGTGCGCCAATTAACGCTAACCTGCTGGGAGGCAATTAAATTATTATTTTTAATATTACCATTATTTAAAGTTTGATCGGTCGAATCTTTTCCCCAAAGTTGCATAGCTTGGGCGCGAAATTGTTGCCCCTTTCCGCCTAGAAGACTGCCAGGGACTGCTAGCACCATTCCCTCAGCATCCTCGCCAGCAATTTCCAGAGTTTTAGTCAGATAAAAACCATCTCCTGCCAGCATGTGTAAGCGGCGACGGTTAATATAAACCACTTGCAGCGCGCGATCTAAAACTTCGTTGGAAGGTAGCAATACAATCGCATCCGCGCCCTGTTTAATTGCGGTTTCAATGCTTTTTCTGGCATTAAAATCCGGGCTGGCTAAATTAAATTCACCGATAACTTTACCGCCACCTCTGTAAAACAAGGCATCTTTAAATTCATTTTTAATCGATTGGCTATAAACGCTATTATAATTGTAAAAAACCACGGCTTTTTGCTTGTTTAACCGATTTGACATATAAGTCGAAAGCGCCCTGGCTGCGTAGCGATCGCTTGGCATGATCCGAAACACATATCGCCCTAATTCCGACAGTTGCACCGCCGAACTTACGGGAGCGATCGCGACTAATTCTCCCGATTGATAAACCGCTCCGGCGGCTAAAGTCGTATCGCTGATACCGTGCCCCACTACGCCCAAAATTTCTGGATTTTTGACTAATTCTTGAGCTAAAGATTTGGCAATTATCGGGCGGTTATCGTCGTTGGCAATAGCCACTTTTAAAGGTACACCATTAATCCCGCCAGATGCATTAATTTCATCTTGCGCTTGGGCAATTCCCCGCAACATTTCATTGGCAGAATCCGGAGTCATTCCCAGGGGAACAGCGGCAGCGATCGCATAAGATTTCCCATTACCAATCCGCGCATTATTCAAATAAATTAAAGTTTCCGGATCGGTAATATCTGCTTGGCGGGCAGCTTCAAAAGCCTTGACTGCCTGCTGGTAATCGCCAACTTTAATAAAATCCGCGCCTTCTTGTTTGGCGGGATTATCCGAGCCAAACTCTAAAATTCGGTCGCCGAAACTAATCCTTTCTGTAGCACTGCTATCAGATTGGGGAGTAGAAATAATATTAGATTCCGGTATTTGTACTGGAGTTTGAACGCTTTTTGTCAGGAAAAAGAAAGCGATCGCAGCAGCAGCGATCGCGCCCCCCGTGAAGAGCAATTTTCGATTGGGTTGGTGGTGGCGCAGTCGATCGACGGGTGGGGTATTAATCCAGGTAGAATCGGGGGTTTGAGACAGCATTTGCAGCGCCTGTAAAACTTCAGTTGCCGACTGATAGCGATCGCCAAAATAACAGCAGACCATTCGATCTAAAATATCTGCCAACCCATCGCTAACATTTGCCCGATCTCGCCAGATAATTTCAGAGGTACGTTGATCGTAAGGCAGATCGCCAGGATTGATTCCCGTCAAAGCCTTAATTGCGATCGCGCCCAAGGCATAGATATCGCTATTAAAGCAAGGTTGCCCTGCCAATTGTTCTCTTGGCATGTAACCTTGAGTGCCAATAGCTACCGTCATCGCCGTGCGATCGCGCATCGCCTCGGTAGGAACATCAGTTACCCCATCTGTTATCTGATTTCCAATATCCTTCACCGCCCCAAAATCGATTAAAACTAACCTGCCATCTGCGGCGCGGCGAATCAAATTGCTGGGCTTGATATCGCGGTGAATTACCCCTTGCCCGTGAACAAATTCCAGAATTTTTAGCACATCTTGCAGCAAGTTTATAACATAAGCTTCCGATTGTTTTTCACCAGGCGGTAGTTCCGAGGACAAAGAATGCCCTTCGATCAACTCTTGCACCAAATAAAATTCTTCATTCTCTTCAAAATAAGCCAACAATCGGGGAATTTGGTCGTGTTTGCCCAGCCTTTCCAGCGTTTGCCCCTCAGTATGGAAAAGTCGCCGCGCCACCGGCAAAACCTCCGGATTCGGCTTTGCCGGTTTAAATTGCTTCACCACGCATCGAGGATTACCGGGGCGCTGCATATCTTCTGCCACATAAGTTTGGCTGAATCCCCCCGATCCTAAAATTTCGATAACCTTATAGCGCGATCCTAAAATTTGTTCGATCATGATGTCTTTATTGTGCAGCTGTCGGGTATTGCATGTGGGGTATCGCCGATCTTAAATCTTCAGGACTGAGGCAAAGAAACCGGGTTTCTATGAAAAATCGTGGTTGAGAAACTAAAGATCTACGAAGAAACCCGGTTTCTGTCCTCGTCGTGCATCAGTCCCGATCTTGCACCCTTGACTGTCCAAAAACTTCGCCCGAAAGGGCGGTTGATGTCAATCGATCTGTATAAATAAAACAAGCATAAAAATTTTCTCACCCACTTTCTAGTTTATGAAGATAAATCAACGCCATGCATGGCCTAGTACAGTTGAAGAAGCAATCCCGATTCAGCAGCAACTCGCAGGAGAAGTGATAACCAGCGACGAATTGGGGGCGGTGCAGCATGTGGCTGGAGTCGATGTAGGATTCGAGGAAAATGGTACGATAACGCGGGCGGCGGTAGCGGTACTGAGTTTTCCCCAATTGGAATTGAAGGAATATGCTGTAGCAAATCGTCCTACCACCTTTCCTTACATCCCCGGATTTCTTTCATTTCGAGAAGTTCCCACCGTCATCGACGCCCTAGAAAAACTTACCCTTACTCCCGATTTAATCTTATGCGACGGTCAAGGCATCGCCCATCCCCGTCGTTTTGGCATCGCCTGCCATTTAGGAGTTTTGCTCAATTTTCCCACGATTGGAGTCGCCAAATCATTGCTAATTGGCAAGCACGAAACGTTACCCGACGCCAGGGGCAGTTGGAAACCTTTAATCGATCGAGGCGAGACAATTGGGGCAATTTTGCGGACGCGCGCCGGAGTTAAACCGATTTATGTGTCTAGCGGACATCGCATCAGCTTGCTGACTGCGATTGATTATGTGATGCAATGCACCCCCAAATATCGCTTACCAGAAACAACTCGTTGGGCGGATAAGATAGCATCAAAGAGGGGAAAATGGCCTTTACTTGAAACTGGAGAATGAATCAAAATGTCTAAAGAATTATTCGAGGTACTGAGATTAGCCGATCTGCTTTCACCCGATGAGCAATTAGAGCTAATTTCTTATTTAGCACAAAAACTTAGAAATTGCGAAATTCAACGCAAACCTCGTCGCAATGTCATGGAATTCATCGGACTAGCACCGAATCATTTAGGAGGAATGGATGCTCAGGAATACGTTAACCGCATCAGACGCGGTGAGTTTCCAGAACTTGAAATTGAACAAAAGGAATCAGGGAAGCAAGAGTGACTATTGAACAAAGTTTACAAGGCGTAACGCGGTTGTTTTTAGATACAGCACCAGTCATTTATGCTGTTGAGAGAAACGCGCAATATTTGCAACTGGTCAGAGGTATTTTTGAGCGCATTTACAATGGTTTGCCAGTCGGGGTAACCTCACCCATTACCCTCGCTGAGTGTCTAGTGCGTCCCTATAGTTTAGGACAAACAGAATTACAAACAGATTTCATTGAATTAATGACTAATAATGAAAACATTGTATTTGTGCCAATTGCTAGCCAAGAGTTAGCTATACAAGCTGCTCAAATTCGAGCTAGATACAATCTTCAATTGCCCGATGCTTTTCAAATTGCTGTTGCGTTAGCAGCCAACTGCGAAGCAATTTTAACCAATGATGTAACCCTGAGACGGGTGACAGAATTGCGCGTGTTGGTGTTAGATGAATTGGCTGTTGCTTAGGGGGAAAAATCTGCGATCGCTCCCCAATCCGATTTCTTGTTAGCGTCCGTTGTGTTATACTTAAGAACATAAGTTTTTGTCATCCTTCTTAGGGTATATCGCAAGATCCCTGAGCGCCAATTTCTTGCAAAAATCTAGGATATAGCGCGGAGCGAGCCAGTGGGTACAGTTTCAGTTTAACTAAACCCACCTGCCACAGCAATAATTTAGTGACACATTGGAAAAGAGAAAAATGAGCGATCTTACCTTGATTTCAGCAGAAAAAGTAGACTTCAGCAGCTGCTACGGCGAAGCCATCCATATTCCCGGTTCGATTCAGCCTCATGGAGTTCTTTTAGTTCTCCAAGAGCCTGAATTTAAAATTTTACAAGCTAGTAATAACACCGAGCAATTTTTCGGAATTCCCGCTACCTCGTTAATTAATAAAAAATTAAACGTTATATTTTCACAATATCAAATAAAAATTCTCAAACATTGCCTTGCTCAAAAGAATCCAGAAATATTAAATCCTCTAAAATTATCAGTAAAAATCAGAGATAACACTTTAACCTTTGATGGCATTGTCCATCGAAATGAAGGTGGATTAATTTTAGAGCTTGAACCAGCCTTATCTTCACAAAAAAACTCTAATATCGGGTTTGAGTATTTGGTAAAATCATCTATTTTAAGGATCAAACAAGTTTCCAGCTTAGAGGAAGTAGCCGAATTAATAGCTAAAGAAGTTAGAAGCGTTACCGGATATGACCGAGTCATGGTTTATCGGTTTGAAACAGATGACAGTGGCGTGGTAATCGCTGAAGATAAAAATGAAGAACTCGAACCTTACCTAAACTTACATTATCCAGCTATCGACATTCCGCCGCCAGCTAGAAAACTCTATTACAAAAACTGGCTGCGCTTAATTCCCGATCTAAATTACCAACCTGTTGAAATTATTCCGGCTAATAACCCCCTGACCAATGCTGCTTTAGATTTAAGTCATTCTTTATTCAGAAGCGTTTCTCCTTGTCACGTGCAATATTGCAAAAACATGGGGATGTCCGCTTCTATGAGCATTTCTTTAAATCACGAAACAAGGTTATGGGGATTAATAGCTTGTCATCATTACTCGCCAAGAAATGTTAATTATCAAATTCGTAAATATTGCGAATTTTTGGGGCAGATGATGTCGCTTTATATTGTCCAGGCACAAGAAGAAGAATCGAAGGAATATCGGCGGAGCATTTTTGAAGTCAACCAATCATTGCAAGATAAAATTTCTGGTAATTACCAGAATATAGCCAATAAATTAGAACAAAATAGCAGCAGCTTACTGAATTTAGTTAATGCAAGGGGAGCGGCACTTTACTTGGGAGATAATCTAAATTTAATTGGTATAACTCCCCCTAAAAATGCCGTTATGGATTTGCTGAATTGGTTGATAAATTCTCAGAAAAAAGAAGTATTTTTTACCAATTCTCTGCCCCAGATTTATCCCCAGGCTAAGGAATTCAAAGACTCAGCCAGCGGCTTACTCGCCATTTCTATTTTTATCAATCAGAGTTCTTACAACATTCTTTGGTTTAGACCAGAAGTAATTCAAACAGTAAACTGGGGGGGTAATCCCAATGACTCTGTATTAGTTGAAAGTAATAGTAATATCCGGCTGTCGCCGCGGACATCGTTTGAATTGTGGAAAGAAACCGTTCGCGATAAGTGTTTACCCTGGCAACAAGTGGAAATTGATGCTGCAAGGGAATTGAGAAATGCGCTAATGCTAGCAGTATTAGAATTTTCTCAGTTAGCATTGCAAGAAGCAGCCGAACAAGCAGAAATAGCCAACCGTGCCAAAAGTCAATTTTTGGCAAAAATGAGCCACGAACTGCGTACACCCCTAAATGCTATCCTGGGTTTTAGCCAATTATTAGTGCGTGAAGATAGCTTATCTTCAGACCAGCTAAAACAGTTAGGAATCATCAATCGCAGTGGGGAACACTTGCTGGATTTAATTAACGATGTTTTGGAGATGTCCAAAATTGAATCAGGCAAGTTAACGATCAACGAACGCAGCTTTGATTTATATCGACTATTAGACTTAATCCACGAGATGCTGCAACTGAAAGCCAATGGCAAGGGATTGCAATTTATTTTTAATCGGATGCCACAGGTTCCCCAATATGTTATGGGCGACGAGAGTAAATTACGTCAAGTATTAATTAATTTATTAGAAAACGCGATTAAATTTACACCTCAAGGGAGCGTTACTTTGCGAGTCATGGGGGAGGAACAAGAATCACCTATGACCAAATTAATTAAATTTGAAATTGCCGATACGGGTTTAGGGATTGCGCCGGAAGAACTCAACAGTTTATTTGAACCCTTCGTGCAAACAGAAACAGGCCGTAATTCGATGCAGGGGACTGGATTGGGTTTGCCGATTAGCCGACAATTTGTGCGGTTAATGGGGGGAGAGATTAACGTTAGCAGCAAGGTGGGTGAGGGGTCAATTTTTAGGTTTGATATTCGAGTTCGCCTTGCGGAAGAAACTGACGTGCGATCGCGCGCAAAATTCAAACGCATTGTTAGTTTAGCACCGCATCAAGAGCGCGATCGCATCCTAGTGGTGGAAGACGTGCCGGAAAATCGCCAGCTGATGGTGCAACTGCTCAAAACAGTAGGTTTCAAGGTGCGTTCGGCGGTTAACGGATTAGAAGCGATCGCTATCTGGCAAGAATGGGAACCGCACCTAATTTTGATGGATATCGAAATGCCAGTGATGAATGGGTATGAAGCAACTCAACAAATTAAAGCCAATCCAGAAGGTAAAAATACAACGATTATTGCCTTGACTGCTCATGCTTTTTCCGAAGAACGCTCAGATATTTTAGCCGCAGGATGCGATGATTTCTTACCCAAACCCTTCCAGGAAGAGATACTGTTTGAAAAACTCGCAAATCATCTAGAAGTGCAATACATTTACGAACAGGAACATCCAACTGTTTTACCCGAATTATCAGAACAGCCATTGCAATTAAGCAAAAATGACTTCAGCCCCATGCCAAAATCTTGGGTGGAAAAACTATATCGTGCCGCAATCACAATGGATGAAGACATGCTGGGCAAGTTGATCGCTCAAATCCCCGCACAGAAAGAAATACTTGTTAAAACCTTAACCGATTTGGTCGATAACTTCCGTCTGGATATCATTGCCGACTGCGCTCAAGCTAAGTTAGAAGAAAATCCTGATTAGACCGATCATACCTGCGCCAATTTTCTGAAACGCCCACACTTCTATTGCATGTGGCTACACAAACAAAGCCTGCCAGAGCAGGCTAGAATTTTTACAGGCTGCTCTAGCAGCCTTTGTTTGTATACTCACATCTTGCACCTTGACTAAACCTTAGTTTCTTGCAAATAGCTCAGCTTGAAAGCCTAGATTTCTCGTCAAGAAACCCGGTTTTTGAAAGCTTGTTGATAATGGTGCAAGATCTGAGTATACTCACATCTTGCACCAAGCCGAGAAATAAATTTCACAGCGAGGAAGCTAAAACCCGTTGAAACGGGTTAAAACCTTGATTGTAGTTAGCTTTAGCTAACTTAAGCTTTCAGCCCCAAATTTATTTGGAGGCTGTGTATCGGGTAGGTGCAAGATGTGAGTATAGCGATACCCTGAAGGGTATCGGCTTTTTGACGCAGGTATTAGACTGAAAAACCGGGTTTTTAAGCGTAGTCTTATTATTAGGACTAAAGCTACGTGTCACAATATGCCTCCGGCACGCTGCGCGAACGGTGGTTGGTGCGTGACGTCAAAAGTCTCATTGCTAGGAGAAACTATTATCGCAGCGTCACGCACCCGGAGAGAAAAAATATGCCAGTTGCCTAAGTCCTAAGTATGCGAACTCGATGAAAAACCAACAAAATGAACCAACTAACCTTAGAATGGCAAGACGCAGGACAAACACAAACCCAAACAATTAGCGAGCAACAGGCGAGTAAAAATCCTGGAACTGTTCGCATCGGTCGCGATCCAGTGCGGTGCGATATTGTATTATCCCATCCCACCGTATCGGGACTGCACATCGAAATTTATTTCAACGCTTGGCAGCAAAGATTTTTCCTGCGAAACTTGCGAGAAACAAATCCGCCCTGGGTAGATGGGGAACGACTCAATGTGCCGGAAGTAGCTTTAAACCAAGGCACAATCGTTTATTTGGGAGAAACGCAACTCAAAATCGCGGCGATTTCAATTGTGGAAAGCAACGTTCCCCCAACGGTTTTAATCTCGCCCCACGCACATAGCCCTAACCAGGGACAGTTTCCCCCAGTACCTCATCGCAATACTTCCACCGTACCGCCTGCGGCTCCCAATGGGGCGAATCAAACCTTCGGTTTGCAGTGTCCCAAATGCCAGCGGATTTCCCCCTACGAACGACTCGATATTGGATGTCCTTGGTGCGGTACTTCTCTAGCGGCGGCAGCAAGTGTTTTAATAGCTCCCAATAAGGTTAATCAGGGAGTGCCACCGCATGAGTCTTAAACCCTCGATTGTTTGCCTCAGATGGGAAGATCCCGCTACGGGAGAACGACACGAACCCTTGCTTTCGATTCCCGTTGCTTTGGGACGGGATTTTAAAACTATGCCAACTGCGGCAAACGGACGCCGCGTTTCCCAATTGGTATTAAACAGCAGTGAAGTGTCTCGCTTTCACGCTTTGATTGATGAAGATCGGGGCGGGTTGGTAATAATTGACCAAAATAGCAGTAACGGCATTTTTGTCAACGGTCAACGCCAACCGCGCATTACAATTTCTAACGGCGATGTAGTGCAAATTGGCCCTTATCAAATCAGCATTGCATTAGCTGATAGTGGCGCTACAAATGGCGCTGCAACAATTGAAATTCCCAGTATCCGAGAGGAGGCAGAGAGTAGGGAATTCTCTGCTTCGTCTCAATCTTTCCCCCCAGGGGTATTTGAAGCGCAACAAGTTTCTATCCAAGATTTGCACGCCACTGGATTACCTGTGGATGAGGCAGATTACGTTGCCGTGGGTGCGGGATTGGGTAGTTTTGCTTGGGTGGATTTGTTAAGAATTCACGGGGCAAAAACGAGGCAAATTGTCGCGTTGGGACTGTACGAAAAACCTTACGGACATTACCAAAAATTGTGTAGAAATTCCCAAATTTTTCCTCACGAACGGTTGCGCTCTAATTCCGATTCTTGTCCCGATAATATTTGGGGATGGCCTAGTTATGCGCTGCGGGAAGCTGGGCGCGAATTGCTCAAAGGACAGATTAAAACGGCGTTGGGGTTATTGTGGCAAGTGTTCGCCGAACCGGCATTTGCTCAAACTTATACGCCCCGTTCGGGGAATGTATTTGCCGCATTAGATCGGGAAGCAAAGCGGATTAATTGGGAGCAAATGTATCGTTACGGACGAGTGCGGGCGATTCGGAAAACCGATGATGGACGATATGCGATCGCTTACTCCCGTTCCACAGCAAATCAACGCGACCATGCGATTATCATCGCTCGTTACGTGCATATCGCCATCGGCTATCCCGCAATTCAATTTTTACCAGATTTACAAGCTTACCGCCAAAAAACCGGCGATTTTAAATCCGTCGTCCACGCCTACGAATATCACGACCACATCTACGAACATTTAGAAAGATACGGCGGCACAGTGCTAATTCGCGGGCGGGGAATCGTTTCCTCTCGCATTCTGCAACGCCTCTACGAAACCCGACAAAAAAACCCGAATATTTTAATCTTGCACTTAATGCGCTTTCCCAAACCCCAAGGTAATAAATTTGGTTTATCCCAGCGCAAAGTCATCAATCATAACGAATTTCAACCGTTTAATTGGCCTAAAGGTTGTTGGACGGGCGAACAACGCGCCTTGTTAGAAAAAGCTGACGCAGAAGAACGCATCCGTCTAACCACAGATTGGGGCGGAACTACGACAGCAGAACGCAAAGATTGGAAGCGAATAATAGACGAAGGTTTGAAAGAAGGTTGGTACAAAATTGAATTCGGCGAAGTCGAAAAAGTCGAGCGGGAACCGAATGGTTTGGTTACCTACATTCAAGCCAAACAATTTAAAGGACAAACGCGCCTTGAAACAGACTTTATTATCGACTCCACCGGACTCACTGCCAGCGTTTTTGAAAGTCCGCTGCTGAAGGATATGGTCGAACATTATCAACTTCCTCTCAACTCTTGGAAGCGTTTCCTGGTAGGCAATGATTTTGAAATCGTCGATATGCAAAATCCCGCCCCAGAACCGCCGAAAAAAAGATTCGCTTTGTTTCGTCCCCGGAGGAAAGTAGGCAGAATGTATGCCGCAGGGGTAATTACATTGGGTGGCCCGAATGCAGCGGTTGATAGTTTTTTAGGTTTGCAATATGTGGCTTTAGTTGCAGTTGATAGTCTGGCGGCAAAACGCGCCCCAGGTTTGCACCGATTAAACCCGATTACTTCTTTGGGACAGTGGTTAAAATGGGCGATGAATCGATTGCCTTAATAGACTCACATCTTGCACCTAAGAGATAAACAGCCTCCAAATAAATTTGGGGCTGAAAGCTTAAGTTAGCTAAAGCTAACTTAAATCAAGGTTTTAACCCGTTTCAACGGGTTTTAGCTTTGAGCCAGAAATTTATTTCTCGGCTTGGTGCAATATGTGAGTATATTCACATCTTGCACCTACCCGATAAACAGCCTCCAAATAAATTT
>ERZ1066129.198-NODE-198-length-21251-cov-46.986554_pt1 | contig 21251 bp, 17 predicted proteins | sample MGYA00382776_ERZ1066129 | MGnify/ENA primary metagenome ERZ1066129 (study PRJEB33369, sample SAMEA5778359) | biofilm metagenome | biome: Industrial cooling water; feature: Water cooling tower basin; material: Biofilm | place: United Arab Emirates | collected... | reverse complement strand
CAACTATCAACTATCAACTATCAACTATCAACTATCAACTATCAACTGTTCAAGGACAATGGATAATCTTAACCAGGTTGCTTTATTAACCGATCCATTTTTGCAACTGCCAACTGAGAATTCTGTGCGGGTAGTTTGGTTTACTGAATTCGCAGGTTCGCATCACATAGTTGCTTATGGTGAAAATTTTAGCCAAACTGTGACAGCGACTACTACTAAATTAAGCCGCACTAGGGAAGATCAAAAATCACACTTAGAGCAAGTTTATCCACAAACCACAAACCGCGATATCTGGCGACATGAAGCAGAAGTCACCGGATTAACCCCAAATACAAAAGTTCCTTATCGCGTTACCAGCGTCAGAGAAGATGGGCAAAGCATCACCAGTAATAGTTTTAGCCTCGCACCCAAACCATTATCGGGAACGCCTCTGAAAATTTTACTAACTTCTGACCACCAATTGAAGCCAATGACGGCTGCTAATCTGCAAAAGGTAGTAGAAACAGTGGGAATTGTTGATGCTGTTTTCTTCGCTGGTGATTTGGTCAATGTGCCGGATCGCGCTTCTGAATGGTTTGACGATCGTCGGGGTTGTGCTTTCTTTCCCTGTCTGCAAGGGCGGGCAAATTATCAATTAACCAAAAACAATATTAAAACCGTTTATCAAGGTGGCGCCTTGATTCAAAATGCCCCTATTTTTACGGCAATTGGCAACCACGAGGTAATGGGGCGGTTTTCGATGGATATCTCTTTGGATGACCAGTTTGATGATACCTTGCCGCGAGAAGTTGCAGCCAAAATCTTCACTACTCGGATTTTGAACGCGGATGTACGGAAGGGGGATGATTGGGTTAAGGATTATGCTTTTAATACTGATACTTATGAGGAGATTTTTACTTTACCTGTGAGTCAGGTAGGGGGGAAAAAATATTATGCGGTGACTTTTGGGGATGTGCGATTGGTGGTATTGTATGTGACTAATATGTGGCGGACGCCTTCTCTGGCTCCTAATGCTAGGGGGAAGTATAAAGAATGCGATCGCACTCTCAACACTCCAGAAAACTGGGGCTACGGTCAGCATATCTTTGAACCGATTCAACCCGGTAGTACCCAGTACCAATGGTTAGAATCCGAACTCAATAGCGTTGAATTTAAACAAGCTAAATACAAAGTGGTGATGTTGCACCATCCTCTCCATACTTTGGGCGATAATATCGTTCCCGCTTATACCAATCCAAGACAAATAATTGAACGCGACGCCGATGGCAATATTACAGCGGTGCGATACGAGTATCCAAAAGAACAAGATTATCTCAGCCGCGATATCGTGCCGTTGCTGGAAAAATCAGGCGTGCAACTCGTATTGTACGGACATTCACATTTGTGGAATCGGTTTGTTAGTCCCAACGGTACTCATTACTTGGAAACTTCTAATGTGGGAAATTCTTATGGTGCGGCGCTAGAGGAAAAACAGCGACCCGTACCAAATGGGTACCAAGAGGAGTATACTTCTATAGGCGACCCATATGGGTTAGATCCGATCTTGCCCGCGATCGCTCCACTGTTCGGCAGTGATGGCAAACCGCTACCCTATATAGCGAGTAACGATATCACCGCTTTCAGCATTTTGGACACAGAAACTGGAACAGTCAGTAGCTATCGCTGGGATACTAGAGATCGAGAATTAGAGGTGGTTAAATTTGACGAATTTGCTTTGAAATGATGAAAGTAGGCACAAGGCAGCCTCAACTTTGATGTTGACGCGAAAAATTTAACTTGCCTTGCCCCTTGGCGATCTCTATCCAAAAGGGGATTATAAGACCTTGGATTTGCGATAAAATAATTAACCTAGTCTTGCTGTGCCGATTTCGCTGCCAAGTTGGCGCGATCGCAGCGGCAAAAGGTTACCTTACCTAAAATCGCTAGGTAAGTCTAGATTATCTGTGGCAACGAAAGTTGTTCCAACAGATTATCGGGTTGGCTCGACCTAAAAACAACCCTGTGGACTGGCAGCGAAAGCCCCAGGATGAAGCAGGAAATAGACGCCGAATCTAACAAACAGATTTGGGTAAGTTCTAGAGAGCAATGTGTAGGTGTAAACAACTCGTTACCAGAGTGCGTATACATCCACAGGAGGCAAAAAACCTACGGAGATAACTACCAGGAAACTATTCGCATGGTCAATCAGAAATCAGCAACGGCAGAAATTGGCTTTAGCCACGAAGATTTTGCAGCTCTATTAGACAAGTATGATTATCACTTTAGCCCCGGCGATATAGTAGCCGGTACAGTATTCAGTATAGAGCCGCGCGGCGCTCTGATTGACATCGGTGCTAAAACAGCAGCTTATATTCCGATTCAGGAGATGTCAATTAACCGCGTAGACGCTCCCGAAGAGGTTTTACAATCAAACGAAACCCGCGAGTTCTTTATTCTTACCGATGAGAACGAAGACGGACAACTAACGCTTTCTATTCGTCGCATCGAATACATGCGCGCTTGGGAACGGGTGCGTCAATTGCAAGCCGAAGACGCTACAGTGCGTTCTCAAGTCTTTGCTACGAACCGGGGCGGCGCGCTGGTACGGATAGAAGGACTGCGCGGTTTTATACCCGGATCTCATATCAGTACTCGGAAGCCGAAAGAAGATTTAGTGGGAGAAGAACTGCCGCTGAAATTCCTGGAAGTAGACGAAGACCGCAATCGTCTAGTATTGTCCCACAGAAGGGCATTAGTAGAACGCAAGATGAACCGCCTGGAAGTAGGCGAAGTGGTAATCGGTTCGGTGAGAGGAATCAAGCCCTACGGTGCGTTCATCGATATTGGCGGCGTCAGCGGTTTATTGCACATTTCGGAAATTTCCCACGAACATATCGATACGCCTCATAGTGTGTTCAATGTGAATGACGAAATTAAAGTCATGATCATCGATCTGGATGCAGAACGGGGTAGGATTTCCTTGTCTACCAAGCAGCTGGAACCAGAACCAGGTGATATGATCCGCAATCGCGATCGCGTGTACGATATGGCAGAAGAAATGGCAGCCAAGTATCGCGAACAACTCAAAGCCAAACAACAAGGCGAAACAGCGGAAGCAGTACCCGCTGCGGCGGAGGCGACGGAAGAAGAAGCAGTGGAAATCCCAGAAGCAGTGGAAATCCCAGAGGCAATGGAAATCCCAGAAGCAGTGGAAATCCCAGAGGCAGTGGAAATCCCAGAGGCAGTGGAAATCCCAGACGCGGTGGAAATCCCCGAAGCAGCTTTACCCTCAGCAGAAGAGTAAGCGATCGCTCAGTTGTGGTGAAATACAACTAGCTGGCAAAAAGAGGGTAATTCCCTCTTTTTTTTGTTCAAATTCAGAGGAGAAAATCATATTGGTTACGATTCGCTGCCGAGACAAAACTTTTCCCCAAATCTCTGCCATTATTTTTGACAAAGACGGCACTTTAGAAGATTCCGCCGCCTATTTGAGACAATTGGGACAAAAGCGCAGTCGCGCCATCGATGCCCAAATTCCCGGCGTCGGCGATCCTTTATTAATGGCATTTGGCATCAATGGAGATACCCTCGATCCTACTGGATTGATCGCCGTCGGCAGTCGCCGCGAAAACGAAATTGCCGCCGCTGCCTACATCGCCGAAACTGGAAGAGGGTGGATCGAATCCCTGTCAATTGCCCGTCGCGGATTTGAAGAAGCCGATCGAGTTTTGCAAAAAACTGCCCCCTCTCCGTTATTTGTCGGCTGTTTGGAAGTGCTGCAATTTCTCTCCCAAGCTGGGCTAAAATTGGGGATTCTTTCCGCAGCTAGAACATCACGAGTTAAAGAATTTGTCAAGTACTATCAACTGGAAAATTGGATTCAGTTGCAAATGGGCGTAGATGAAGCGCCAAGCAAACCCGATCCGGTGTTATTCCTGCAAGCTTGCCAGAAACTGGGTGTCGAACCCGGTGCAACTTTAATGGTGGGAGATTCGATGGCGGATATAGAAATGGCGCAAAAGGCTGGTGCAGCCGGTTGTATTGGTATATGCTGGGGCAATCCAGAGGCGGCGCATTTGGAAACGGCAGATGTGGCGATCGCCCAACTAGACGAAATCCAAATCGTTTAACCAAGACCCAACTCTGTGAAGAATTATTAAAAAAGCTCAGGGTCGGGTTTTGCCAACTCAACAAAGATCTGGCGAAAAATCTGATTCAACTCGCCCCTACTTCCCCTCATAAATCAGTAAATTTACCAGATCGAACCCGGTAGTCCTCTAAGTTCATCCCAGCCAAACAGTAAAAATACTGAATCTTTACAAACCTTTGATAGAAATATTGCTATCATGACTGGTTAAAGAAAGAACGGGAAGAATAAAGTGCCCACTCATACCCGGTTTAGGGTAAAAGGCTTTGGATGCAAACTGCGCGTCGCAGTTTGCATTAAAATAGCGCGAGTACCCCCGTTACAGGGGAATTAAAGCTTGTGGACGCGCTGGGCGCGGCTTCCCGCACTCGTTGAGTTAGAGAAAATGCCACGACATGAGAATGTAAGGCATCTATAGGGGAAACCTAAAAGAGACATTCTCAATCCAAAAATTCCCCCTTCATCAGGGGAATGGTCAAAGTGGGTCAACCTAGCTCAAACACTTCCTTTTATTATCTAATCTCCCAGGAGGAATTACCATTGTCTCGCCGCTATCTATTTACCTCCGAATCTGTTACCGAAGGCCATCCTGATAAAATCTGCGATCAAATTTCCGACACTATTTTAGATGCGCTACTGACGGAAGACGCGAAAAGCCGCGTCGCCGCAGAAGTTGTAGTTAATACAGGCTTAGTCCTGCTAACTGGGGAAATTACCACCAAAGCCCACATTAATTACATCGATTTAGCCCGCAAAAAAATTGCCGAAATTGGCTACACTAACGCCGAAAACGGCTTCTGTTCCAATAGTTGTTCCGTATTGGTTGCCTTAGACAGGCAATCCCCTGACATCGCCCAAGGCGTCAACACCGCCCAGGAAACGCGGGAACAGTCCAGCGATGAAGCATTTGACGCCGTCGGCGCTGGAGATCAAGGGATCATGTTTGGTTTCGCCTGCAACGAAACCCCAGAACTGATGCCCTTACCGATCAGCATCGCCCACCGTGCCGCCCGCCGACTCGCAGCCGTGCGTAAAACCGGGCAACTGCCTTACCTGCGTCCCGATGGTAAAACACAAGTAACGGTTATCTACGAAGATGGCAAACCCGTCGGCATCGATACAATTCTGATTTCCACCCAGCACACTGCCACCATCGGCGACATCACCGAAGAAGCCGCCATCCAAGCCAAAATCAAAGAAGACCTCTGGGAAGCAGTCGTACAACCGATCTTTGCCGATCTTGAAATCAAGCCAGATGCACAAACTCGCTTTCTTGTCAACCCCACCGGCAAATTTGTCATTGGTGGCCCTCAAGGAGATGCTGGTTTGACGGGTCGTAAAATTATCGTCGATACCTACGGCGGTTATTCCCGTCACGGCGGCGGTGCATTCTCCGGCAAAGACCCCACCAAAGTAGACCGCAGCGCCGCTTACGCCTGCCGCTACGTGGCGAAAAATATCGTCGCTGCTGGGTTAGCAGATAAGTGCGAAATTCAGTTAAGCTACGCTATCGGCGTTGCCCGCCCTGTCAGCATCACCATCGAAACTTTCGGCACTGGTAAGGTAGATGATGAGAAGTTGCTGGAGTTGGTCAAAGAACATTTTGAACTGCGTCCGGCGGGAATTATCCACACCTTTAATTTACGCAAGATCGTAGCCGAACGGGGCGGTCGTTTCTACCAAGATGTAGCCGCATACGGTCATTTTGGTCGCACAGATCTAGAGTTGCCTTGGGAACAAACTGACAAAGCAGCGGTGTTAAAAGAAGCGCTGACGCAACAGCTTTCTGCATCAGTAGGGTAGGGAATTTGTAGGGTGCGTTAACGCAGTGTAACGCACCGTTCCCACTGTGAAAGCTATTTATTTGTAGGGTGCGTTGTTAACGTACCCTACGCTTATTTAAAGTCATATCATGTCCGGTAAAAACAACAAGCAATGAATGAGAGCCTGACTCAAAAAATTCGGAAAGACTTTGATCGCATAGCTCTATATGACCAAGAGGGATGGGATCATAACAATCACTATCACCGTTTTTTACTTAAACAGTTACCAGCCCGTTGCGGAACTGTTCTTGATATTGGTTGTGGCACGGGCGAGTTTTCGCGTCTTCTTGCTCAACGGGCTAAAAGAGCGATCGCAATCGATTTATCCTCTAATATGGTCGAGGTTGCCAAGCAGCGTTCAAGCCAGTATGCCAATATTGATTTTCAAGTAGGTGACATCTTGCAGTGGGAGTTTCCAGTCGAGCAGTTCGATGCAATTGTCTCTATCGCTACTTTTCATCATCTACCTGTGGAAAGCTTGCTGCCCAAACTGAAATCTGCTTTAAAACCTGGTGGCAGACTTGCGATTTTAGATTTACTCGAATACGAAAGCTGGCAAGATAGCTTGAGCGATTTGATTGCTGTTCCTTTTAACTGGGGATTTCAAATGCTCAAAAATAGACACATGAAGTCGTCACCAGAAGCCGCAGCAGCAATGAGGGAGCATCTTCGCACAGATCGGTATCTAACTTTATCGCAAGCTCGACGGATTTATAGCAAATCTCTGAGGGGAGCTAAGCTCGAAAAGCATTTATTTTGGCGTTATTCAGTCGTATGGGAAAAATGTTGACGACGGCATAACAATTCGTTTGCAGAGGTAGCGATCGCTATTGCCTTCCCTTAGAATGTAAAAAGACTTAATTTACAGCAAGTCGAAACATTCCGATTCCGATTGCAGCCAAAAAATTGGCAGATGTTATTATTATGACTATTCTAGAATCAGCGATCGCCAAATTGCAGCAACTTCCAGAGTCAGCTTTACCTGAAGTCAGCGACTTCATCGACTTTTTGATGTACAAGCATCAATCTAGAATAGCTGATAGCATCCAAGACGATATTGCTAAAGCTTGGGCAAAATGGTTCGAGGGGGTAGATCTTTTGGAAGTAAGCTCAACGAAGTTACCATAAAGTTAGATCCAAAGTAGCTTGATATTTGTACCTATTATTTTTAGCAGGTTGTCTATTACCTGTAATAATGGTATCAATAATTTCTGCTTCATTTGTACCTCTTTCAATCGGTTGTTCCTGGGCATGATTAGTTAATCTAATAGGTTTCACTCTTTGTTGTCCAATAAATTAAAATGTTTTGGTGAAACGTTCTCTCGTAAAACCCGCATCTACACTTGTCAAAAACACTTGCACAAATGGGTTTAAGGACATAATATGATTTACGACTCTGAACTGTTTACTAATTCACTCGGATCGCCAGGATAAAAGCGATCGCTTAAAATTTCCTTCAACAAATCGTAGGGACAATCGGGAGGAAAAGTTTGCTCTGGTAGGTCAGTTTCTCCCATTGCTAAATCTTTGGCATTCTCATACGCTTCTTGCAGTGAATCATCAAGATAAGACTTGAGGCTTGGGTTGTCCTTCAGCAATCTTAACGTATCGCGGCGCTGTACGCGAATTGTTGCAAGCCAACTACGACTACGATGTTGTGGTTGATATTCCCACTTGAGCAAATGCCCTATCAACACGCTCAAACGATTGCGAAGTTCCTGACGTTGCTGCTTACCCAAAGATTCAATTTCCTCAATCAGATTTGATAAATCGATTTTGCTCCACTGTTCGCTGCGGAGCAACATTGCTTGTTCCTGAGTCCAAGCATAGAAATCCGTCTCATAGAGGTTTTGTGCAGGTATCGGTTTGTTTGCCATCTTTGGGTTTGCATCTGGCATCTGCATCAGGTTAATCGATCAACCACAATTATAGGCCATAATTCGGACGGGGCGGGTTTATAGAGTTGGTCTGCGAGCATCATAAATTGTTTGTAAAACCCGCCCAACAAAACCTACCTGAAAATATGCACGCCCGATGTAGAGGTATTTGATAAAATTCCGATGCCAACGCACAGAAACCGGGTTTATGTAAGAAATTATCGGTTTGGAAACTAGAGATCTATGCAGAAACCCGGTTTCTTTTAGAAACCGGGTTTATGTAACAAATTGTCGGTTTGAAAACTAGAGATCTATGCAGAAACCCGGTTTCTAAGACGGTTGAATGCTAAATTGTGTGAATTTTCAGGAAGTTAGTCCCGCCAGATTTTTGAGTAGGAATTCCTGCTACAATTAAAATCCGGTCACCGGGAGCAGCTAAATTACGCTCAACTAAATTAGTCTCCGCTTGCTGCACCAAATCCTCAAACGATTCCACTTGAAAATCTAGTAACAGCGGCTTCACCCCCCAAACTAAATTTAAGCGGTGGTAAATTCGGATATTGTCCGTCAAAGCAATTACAGGGGCTTTTGGTCGTTCTGCTGATGCCAATCTGGCTGTATAACCGGAACTGGTAAAAGCAACAATACAACGCAGATCGACAATTTTATCAATCGCGTTGAGTGCTTCGGTTAAGGCATGAGTTTCATCGCTATCCATCGGTGGATTGTTGGCAAAGTGGAGATCTTTTTCCACTTCTTGTGCAATTCTTGCCATCATTTCTACCGCTTGGACTGGATATTCACCCACGGCTGACTCTCCAGAAAGCATTACCGCATCGGTGCCATCGATAATCGCATTCGCGACATCATTGGCTTCCGCACGGGTGGGGCGGGGATTTTGGATCATGCTTTCTAACATTTGGGTGGCGGTAATCACGGGAATTCCCTTTTGATTGCACAATCGAATAATTTGCTTTTGCAACATCGGGACTTTTTCAGGACTCATTTCTACTCCCAAGTCTCCCCGCGCTACCATTAACCCATCGCATTCGTTGACTATTGCTTGCAAGTTGGCAATAGCTTGGGGGCGTTCAATTTTAGCGATGACGGGGATATCGACGCCTTTGGCTGCTAGTAGTTGTTTGAGGGAGTAGATATCTTCAGCCCGACGCACAAAGCTGAGAGAAACCCAGTCTATTCCTTGGGAAATGCCAAAATCTAAATCTTTGATATCTTTTTCGGTGAGAGAAGGCAGTCGTAGGTTTAAACTGGGAAAGTTTACCCCTTTGCGGCTATTGAGAATACCGCCTTTGATGACTTTACAGCGGACGGCTTTTGATGCGATCGCTTCCACCCTAAGTTCCAACAATCCATCATCTAACAGCACCTGCGCCCCTTTTCTTGCTTCATCCGCTAGGTAGGGATAATCAATCGGTATTGTGTTAGCCTGCTCGTTAAATTCGGCGATGGGTACTAAAGAAACGCTTTCTCCCGACGTTAAAGTTATCGCTTCTTTTAACTGCCCCACCCGAATCTTCGGGCCTTGCAAGTCTTGTAGGATGGTGATCGGGGTGTCTAATTCCTGAGAGAGCGATCGCAGCAAAGAAACTGTACGACCGTGATCTTCATAGCTACCGTGGGAAAAATTCAGCCTCGCTACGCTCATACCTGCTTGTACTAGATTGGCGATCGCTTCTTTGGTATTGCTCGCAGGACCAAGGGTGGCAACGATTTTCGTCCGGTGGAGTAGGTTTAGCATAACTAGCGTCTATAAAAACCTCTTGTACTTTAACCCTTGCTAGCGATCGCCAACTTGAATTTCTCGCCCCGCCCAGTTTATACGAGCGGCAACTTTGTGTGTACATTTGCCGAAACTGGTTGTAACATAGTATATATTGGAGTAAGCGATCGCCAAGCAATAGCTTGGAGTTGAAGGTTGATTATGGCGACCACTGCAACCAAAAAAGCAGCAACCAAAAAGCGAAAATACAGCAGGATTGACCTGAGAGTTACGCCCGAACAAAAAGATTTATTAGAGAAAGCGGCATCATTAGCAGGACTGAGTTTGAGTGCTTATATGCTTTCCCAATGCCTAAAAGTTGCTAGGGAAAATATTGAAGCTCATCAGAGGTTGGTTTTGAGCGATCGCGATCGCGAACTGTTTTTATCCTTGATTGAAAACCCACCAGAACCATGCCAAGCTCTGAAGTCAGCTATGAGTAAATTTCAAGATGAATACGAAAAATAATAATCCGTGAAATGGCATATATTACCCCTGGATGACAGTTTTCAGAAAGATGCTTTTGACTGTGGAAAACCGCAGTTAAATGAGTACCTGAAGCAAATAGCCGGACAAGACGCAAGACGAGGGTATTCCAAAACTTTTGTTGCAACTGCTGGCTCGGAAAGCAAAGAAGTTGTTGGATATTACTGTACAAGTGCATCTACCATTGAATTCGAGAACATTCCAAAGCACGAGGATATCCCGAAACGCTTACCCAAGTATCCCGCTCCTGCTATGCTGATTGGCAGGTTGGCAGTAGACAAACGGATGCAAGGTGAAGGATTGGGAGCAATACTCTTGATGCACGCCCTAAGTATGGCGGTTCGAGTGAGTTCGGAAATGGCTATTTTTGCAGTTAGAGTTGATGCACTCGATGAGGAAGCCAAGAGGTTTTATCTGCATTATGGTTTTGTGCCATTGCAAGATAAAGAAATGTCGCTTTTGCTTGCTATGGTAACAATATTGAAGAGTCGCCGAGAGGAACAAGGAAGTTGAATGAATGCCCCGACGCCTGAAGGCGCGGCTATACAAACAAAGCCTGCCTACGCAGGCTTTTAGGTTTTGAGTTTAAAGGCGATCGCAAGTTTGCACAACAAGTGGTTTCAACCTGTGGGGCTTGTCACCCAATAAAATATTCCTAAACTCCGCTCACAACCAACTATGAAAGCTATCTGGTTACAAAACAACCAACTGCAACTCCGCACCGATGTCCCCATGCCCAAAGCGCCGCCAGGGGAAGCACTCGTGCGCGTTGTGCGTGCGGGTATTTGCAATACCGATTTGGAATTGATTCGCGGCTATTATCCCTACACGGGCATTTTAGGTCACGAATTTGTCGGCATTGTCGAACAAGGGTCATCCCAATTAGTCGGTAAGCGAGTCGTGGGCGAAATTAACGCCGCTTGCGGTAAATGCCGTTTCTGCCTCAGCGCACAACCTACCCACTGCGAAAACCGCACCGTTTTGGGTATCGTTAACCGCAACGGTGCGTTTGCTGAATATCTCACCTTACCAGAACAGAATTTGCATCCCGTACCGGATAGCGTTCCCACCGATGTCGCAAGTTTTACCGAACCCGTAGCGGCGGCGTTGGAAATTCAGCAACAAGTCTCGATTCGCCCCGATGACCGAGTTTTGGTAGTGGGAGATGGCAAGTTAGGGCAATTGGTAGCGCAGACTTTGGCGCTGACTGGTTGCGATTTATTGGTGGTGGGACGACATCAGCATAAATTGGCTAATTTGGCGGCGCGGGGTATTAAAACGGGGCTGGCAGATGCTGTGACTGAGCGGGCTTTTGACCTATCTGTCGAGTGTACGGGGAATCCGGAAGGGTTTGCGATCGCTCGCCGCGCCCTCCGTCCTCGCGGCACACTGGTACTCAAAAGCACCTACGCCGGTCATCTCACTTTCGATGCCTCGTCTTTAGTCGTGGACGAAATTACCCTCATCGGCTCCCGTTGTGGCCCCTTTTCCGCCGCCCTGGAAGTCCTAGCCGCAGGGAAGGTAGATGTAGAACCCCTAATTCAAGCCCGCTATCCTTTATCTGACGGACTAACGGCATTTACCCGCGCCCAAGAACGAGGTGTTTTAAAAGTGTTGTTAGAAATAGATGCCAATTCTTAATTAGACTTGTGGCAAAAGTCAAAAAGCCCACTAATTTCACCAACTTCTTTAACCCGTTTTAACGGGTTTTAGCTTTTAGCCTGAAATTTATTTCAAGGCTTATTTCAAGGCATCGATGTTGACTGGAAAAAGTCCGTTTCTAGAAATAGCAATTTTATGACAATTAACCAGACAAAGGTTACAATCGGATAAATTGAAATCACTATAGTAATCGAGCGATCGCTATGACAGTAGCCACCCAAAAACTAACCTTTGCAGAATATCTCAAGTACGATGATGGTACTGATACCCGTTACGAACTTGTCGATGGAGAATTAATTCCCATGAGTCTAGGTACTGGTAAGCATGGTGCAGTCACCAAGTTCTTAGAATCCACGTTTGATGGAGAAATTGCAAAATTAGGGACGGCTTGGACAGCACAAAGATTTTCCGTAGGTATTCGTTCCCCTCGCGCTGGGCGTTGGGATACTTCACGCATTCCCGATGTAACGGTTTTAACAATAGAACAGTGGGAATCTCTAACTAATCGAGAAGCGGTAATTGAACTTACAGATCCGCCACCAATTTTAGTCGTGGAAGTCGTCAGCGAGTCTACCAAAACCACCGACTACCGCAGCAAACGTTCTGAATATGCCGTACTCAATATTCCTGAATACTGGATTGTCGATCCACTTGCAGATGTAGTAATAGTATGTACCCTGGCAGAAGGTTTCTACGATGCGGTGGAATTTAGAGCCAGCGATCGCATCGTTTCTTCTACTTTTCCCCAGCTAGAATTAACCGCATCCCAAGTGTTAGCACCACGGTAAAAAGACCTTACAATCCTGACCATTACCCATTAGCCATTACCTATTACCAATTTGGGTTAATACAATACATTTGTTTTTGAACAATAATCGGCACAATTAATTGCTTCTTCAGAATTAGCAATCCGGGGATGCACCGTACACTTAAGGCGATGGTCGTTGGTGAAAAACTGACAATTAGAACAGGGAATTTCGTGCATCACTTTCGCCCTGGTGGCTGTTTCTGCGATCGCTGACCAAGCGCCCCAAGCTAAAATTGCTACAAATGCCCAAGCAAAGAAGAAACAAATCGGCGCTAAAAACGGTTGAATTGCGCGAACTAAAGGATACAGGAGTTCAAACACGGCTATTTTCAGAACAAAATGGAACTAATAGCTTAAATGTAAAGAATTATGAGCAGCTATTTTCTCTATCTAACGATAGATTGATTGGTAACTGGTAATAGGTATTTAGAAATAAATTCAGCAATTACCCATTACCAATTACCAGAAAAAATAGGTTGCTAGCCTCCCCTTTGAGGGGGAAAAGAAAAATTAATTTCCTTCACTCGCAATCCTATAACCTTGACCGAGAGGTAACTGTCCACTGTCCACTGTCCACTGTCCACTGTCCACTGTCCACTGTTGAACTAAACACCAGCGTGACCTAAAGCCAAACCTGCCACCAGCATTCCTAAAACCAGGAAAGGCTGGGCGCTTGCTTGATACTTTACGTCATTTTTCAGCGGGTCGCGCAGGAAGTACATATCTTGAAACACGATCTGAGGAATCACGAGCAGGATCAGGATTGTTGCGTAGAGATTTTGGTGAATGTAGACTAAGTAACCTGCGATCGCACCTTGAAATATATCGATCGCCAATACGCAAATCCAAGCGGCTGTAGTGACGCCAAACATCACCGGCATCGACTTCAATCCTAACTGCTTGTCTCCTTCGATACTCTTGAAATCGTTAACAATCGCAATTCCCAATCCGGCGAAACTGTAGAACAGCGTCAGAACGATAATTGTCGGATTGAGATCGCCAAATAAAGCATGACCAGTCCACCAAGGGAGGGCGATGTAGCTGGAACCCAAGGCATATGTACCCAGCCAACCGTTTTGCTTTAATTTCAACGGCGGTGCGGAGTAAATATAGGCGAGGAATGAACCGCCGATGGCGATACAAGTAATCGTGGGAAATTGGTGTCCCGCCCATTGGTCGAGAATAAATGCCAAACCAATGCCAGCGAGTAACAGTACCCAAATTTGCGCGATCGCACTGGAAAGCGAAATTGCTCCCGATGGGATGGGGCGGTAGGGTTCGTTAATCGCATCGATTTCGCGATCGTAGTATTCATTCACCACTTGGGTATAACCTGTCATTAACGGCCCCGACAGCAACATGCACGCCGCCGATATCAGCACGTTTTCTAATGTCCAAGTATAGTTACCCGAAGAAGCCGCACCGCAGATCACGCCCCACATCAGAGGTATCCAGGTAATCGGCTTCATCAATTGCAGGCGGATTTTCCAGATATTGGTTTCCTTGGCTGCCCCTTTCATCCCTAGCATTTGCCGCATTTTGGCATCGCGACTGGCATCGAGAGGCGCTTCGGTATTGGGTTGGACATCCACTTCAGCCGTTGTGGCTTCCGTGGGAAGTTGGGAGGAAGGCGAATCAGACATAGGGATTTTGTTGGATTTTAGATGGGTGGATTGAACCTTTGGCAACAGAAACCGGGTTTATATGAAAAATCTTTTTGATGTAGAGACGTTACATGTAACGTCTCTACAACCTTTAACGTCTCTAGATCGCAGCCAGAAATCCGGTTTCTCAGATTGCCAAAGTTCGGTGCTAGAACGATATCGTCAAATAATTGTTTTGGAACTTAGCGCCCTTGACAGATTGCCCGCTGAGTTGGGGAGGGAGATAGATATTGCGGCGTTGGTCGCCTGCTTCGATAGTGACTTCTGGGCCGTATTGGGTGAGTTTGACCTGTTTTTTGTCAAATCCGGGTAAGAACAGGCGCACTTGACGCCCAGCGATGTCGATCTCGATGGGTTTGGGCGCGCCCGTTGCTTTGAGAAAATCGGGTAGGGCGTCGATTAGGGGTTGCCAGTCGTCGCCGAGGCGAACCGGAACCGTACTGACTGGCAGGGGTGCAAACTCGGACGTGGCGATCTCGGTTGCCGATGTTTCCTGGTCGTAAGTCTCGTAGACTTGTTCCAGAGTTTGAGCTTTCTGTGCGGCAAAGGTATCCGCCATCACTGTCTGGTTGAGAATTGCCCCGGCAACAGTCAAACCGACTTGTTGGGCGCTACCCCAGAGATATTTGGCAGTAGCGATCGCATTTGGATTGCCGGTAGTTACCAAATAAGCCGCTACCCGTTTGGGATCGGACATTGCTGCCTTCCCTTGGTCGAGCAAGTTATTTACCTGGTTAGTAGGTTGAGCAAAATTATCCCCGATTAAGTTGACATTCAAAATGGCGCTGGTGACGGGTTGAATGAACGGCGATAGAGTTCTACCCAGGTCGGAATTGATAAAAACATCCCGAAATCGGCGGATATACCAACTCATGATTTCTGGAGTTCCTAGCATCCGCAGCAAGGCTTTATCTCCCGTCCCGTCGTAGACAATCGCATCGTATTTGCCAGAAGCTTCGTACTCGCGCAGGGCGTTCAGCGCTAAGGCACTGTCCATCCCCGGCAATACTCCTAGCTCTTGACCGTAGACTTCTTTTATGATAGGGGTTCGCAGGTATTGCGCTTCCAAATCTTTCACTTGTTCCCAGCTGCGTTCCAACAGGACAGTTGTTTGAAACTGCACCGCCTGCAAGTTTGTAGCCAGTTGTTGGGGATCTGGGCCAATTGCCGTACCTAAGAACGAACTTAATGCTGGTTCGGTGTCGCCAAAAGCCAGCAGGACTCGCGCACCAGAGGCAGCGAGTCTTTTAGCTGTTGCGATCGCGATCGTAGTGCGACCCACGCCACCTTTGCCTAAAAATGTCAAAATCAGGGCCATCGTTGCTTCCTTATGCTTTGAGCGCTTCTAGTTCGTCTTCAAAGAACCAGGTAGAAAATTTGTCATCAAACTGTACAACTACACCCACTCCGCTGCCATCTACCATTTTGAAGGCTTGAATGATGCCAGATTGACCTAAGCGTTTGACCACCTCGGCAGATGAGCGATCCCGCAGACGACGCACGCGCACTTTTTGACCGATTTCCATTTGAACTCCAACTAGATAAACCACTCCACAGCGTGGAGAACCGCTATTGACGCTTTGCATACAATACCGGCTTCTGCGCTTCACAAGCTAGCGCCTCCACCACCGCCGTGGGCAATAGCGATTGAAATGCGGGTGTTATTAGCCCCACATTACAGTTTACGGAATTCTCGATCCGGCGCTGACTAAGAGCGAAAGCAAAAATCGCACCTGGGGCAGTTGACCAATGTTTTGCCCAAATTGCAGAAATATGAATAAAATCTTAACCTGAGACTGGAAAACTCAGCGAGCAGGCGATCAACTGTTTGCTAGCAGGAGCGCGCCTTCGACGCGCTTTGGTGGTGGCGATCGCATTAATGGCGGAATAAACTACCATCTACAAAGGAAAAAACGTTTCCGTCCCTCAAGTGCAGCCAATCGTGCTGCATCTCCAAATCTGAGTTATTTTTTGTGCTACCAGTCTAAAACGAGACAATGAACAAATCGGATTTTATCTCCCTTGTCCCCCTTGTCCCCCTTGTCCCCCTTGTCCCCCTTGTCCCGTCTTAACCTGGTAGCTTTTTTGTGTGGTGGTGTGTTGATAGTGAGTGAGGAAACAAAAATTGCTGAGATCGGTCAAAGGAGTTGAAAAGAAAGCTGAAAGGGTGAGTCGCTCTTATCTGGCGCAACACCCTTTATGGGCGAAGTTATATCTGCTAAAAACCTTGGTGGTGCGAGATTTAGAAGCTCGGCATAAAGGTTCGGTGTTGGGCAATTTATGGCCTTTAGTGAATCAGCTATCGCAATTGCTGATTTACACCTATGTTTTTTCGATTGTTTTGAAGGTCAAACTCAGCCTCCAAGGGTTACCAGAAAATAACTTAACCTTTGGTTTGTGGATTTTTGCCGGATTGTTATCTTGGAATGCTTTTAGCATGGCATTGGTAGCAGCATCTGGCTCGGTAATTAACCAAACTAATTTGGTCAAAAAGGTAGTTTTTCCACTCGCATTGCTGCCTTTAGTGCCGGTGTTTAGCGCTTTTGCGGAAAGCTCTTTGGGGTTAATTGCCTTGATTGTCATGGTAGGGTTGCTTGCCGGTACGGTGAAAGTTACCCTATTGCTGCTACCGCTGATTTGGTTACCTCAGTTGTTGCTAACAATTGGTTTGAGCTATCTGGTAGCAGGGTTAACGGTATTTCTGCGAGATGTACCTCAAACTTTGGGGGTTTTGTTGAATTTGTGGTTTTACCTCACCCCACTTGTTTATCCCGTCTCGGTGATTCCAGAAAAATGGCAAAGTTGGGTATTAATGTTAAACCCAATGGCAGCGATCGCGGAAATTTATCGCGATTTAATTTTAGTTGGAGCGGTCAGACACTCTCAAGCGTGGGCGATTGTTTCCCTCGTTTCTGTTGTTGTTTGTTACGCAGGTTTCTGGGTATATCAGCGCTTGCGTAAAGCATTCGCCGATGTGCTTTGAACTTGTCATCAACGGAGAAAAGAAACCGGGTTTATCAATAGATATCTGGTTTCCCAATCAACAATTTTTCAGAGAAACCCGGTTTCTCTTTGTCTAAGTCTCGCTCGAGTAACTCTCTCAGAAAGCCGTTTATTTTCAGCAATATCATGACTGAGATAGCAATTGCCATCAAAAACGTTTCCAAGTGCTTTAAGCGTTATGCCAATCCGGCGGATCGTTTGAAAGAGCTATTAATTCCTGGCAAAGTTAAAGCCGAGGAATTTTGGGCTTTGCGCGATATTAACTTAGAAATTCCCAAAGGCAAAACCATCGGCATTGTCGGACGCAATGGTTCGGGTAAAAGTACGCTACTGCAAATTATTGCTGGCACTCTCACCCCCAGCAGCGGCGAGGTAGTTGTTAACGGTAGAGTAGCGGCATTGTTAGAACTGGGAAGCGGTTTTAATCCCGAATTTACCGGCAGGCAAAATGTGTTTTTTAACGGGCAGTTATTGGGATTGAGCTACCAAGAAATCGCAGCCCGGTATGATGCGATCGCAGCCTTTGCAGAGATTGGGGATTTTATCGACCAACCCGTCAAAACCTACTCTAGCGGGATGTTTGTTCGCTTGGCGTTTGCGGTTGCTACCAGCGTCGATCCCGATATTTTAGTCGTAGATGAAGCGCTGTCAGTCGGAGATGAAGCTTTTCAGCGCAAATGTTACGCCAGAATTCAAGCAATTAAAGATAAAGGCGGCACGATTCTTTTTGTTTCCCATTCTCCGACATCAGTCGTCTCTCTTTGCGATTCAGCCATTTTAATGGATCGGGGAGAATTGCTATTGATTAGCCCTCCTAAAATGGCAATTTCTAAATACCAAGAAATGATTTACGCCCCCGCTGCCAAAGCGGAATCAATTCGGCAAGAAATCCGGTGTTTGCATCAATTAAATCATCAAAGTTCGTCAGTTGAGCCTACGAGCAACAGAAACATAATTAAACTTGAAGAATCGAGCGAATTTTACGATCCAGAAATGATTCCGGCGACTACAATTAATTACCGTTCTCGTGGGGCAAAAATTATCGATCCTCGCATCACTACCCTCGATGGTGAAGTTGTGAATCATTTGGTCAGTCGTCGAGATTATATTTACACCTACTCGGTGACTTTTTCCAAAGCTGCCAGTAAAGTCCGCTTCGGTATGTTAATTAAAACTCCCAGCGGATTAGAAATTGGTGGGGCTTCTTTTACTGCTGAATCTCAGTCAATCGAACAGATAGAATCGGAAACCCTCGTGGTAATGGAATTTCGGTTTAAATGTCTGCTACAACCCGGTTTATACTTCTTAAATGCTGGGGTTTCTGGTATCGTAGATGGAGATTTTACCTATCTAGCACGAGCTGTAGATGTGGCAATGTTTAGAGTGAAAGCTGAAACTAATTCCTGTGCGACTGGCAATGTAGATTTTCTCATCGATCCCAGCATTAGAATTACTTACGACATTGCCAACAAAGAACAAGAAGTAGAACTGATTTAACGGTTAAATTTGGGAAAGCAAGTGAGGGGATGAACGTGGAAACAAAATTAGCGATCGCACAAACCAATCCGGTAATTAAAACATTCTTACAGGATCAACTTAAATCCCCTCGAACCTTCCCAACTTTCATCGATGAAGATGATGAAATGTATCTCTACAGTCTCCGAAACTTAAACGGAGATCAACAGGCAGCTTGTATAAGATACTATTCCCTTGGGAAGCGCATCTTCGACGGGGTTAAACAGATTGTTGAATGGCATTTTAAGAAATTTGACAACGTATCATCTTTCCTAGATTTTGCCTGCGGATATGGACGCTTTACCCGCTTCTTGTTACAGGAATTACCCCCCAACAAAATTTGGGTTTCGGATATTTACCAAGCTGGGGTAAAATTCCAAAAGGAACAGTTTGGCGTCAACGGCATTGTTTCCGTAGAAAATCCTCAAGATTACGCCCCACCTCAGCAATTTGATTGTATTTTGGCTTCTTCTTTCTTCAGCCATACTCCTAAAATAACTTTTGCACCTTGGCTAGAAAAGCTGTATAGTTTACTCAACCCTAACGGCCTGTTAGTTTTCAGCGTTCACGATATTTCTCTCATCCCACCCGATGTGGCGCGTAACGCTGGGGGAATATATTTCACCCCTGAAAGTGAAAGCAGAACTCTCGATAAACAACTGTACGGTACAGCTTACGTTAGCGAGGAATTCGTCAGTCAAATTATCAAGCAAATTGTTGGCAATTCAGCCGCTTTTACTCGCATTCCCAAAGGACTTTGCGGGAATCAAGATCTATACGCAATCGTTAAAAATCCGACGATTAAATTTTCCGAACTTAATTTTAGTCACCATCCAGATGGACGGGTAGACATTTGCCATTTTACGCCGACGGGCGAACTTCAGTTACATGGATGGGCGCTAGATTTCAATCAGAACGGAGGGATAGAGGATATTCAGATCTTGGTTAATGGTAAAATCTTACAGAGATGTTTGCCCTACAGCGAACGTCCCGATGTAGTCTCATATTTTCAAAACGATCGAGCGCTTAATTCTGGATGGTTATGTTTTTTGGCAAAAAATGCAGTTGCACCCGATGACGTTATCTTGGTGAAAGCAATTAATCGCCATAAATTAGAACGAGTCATCGCATCTGGCACGCTCAAATCTCTGTTGAACAGTTGACAGTGGACAGTGGACAGTGGACAGTGGACAGTTGACAGTTGACAGTGGACAGTGGACAGTTGACAGTTGACAGTTGACAGTTGACAGTTGACAGTTACCTCTGGCTCAAGCTTATAGGATTGTAGACAAAGGAAATTGATTTTTCCTTTGCCTCTTAAAGGGGGAGGATCGCAACCCATTTTTTCTGGTAAAATTAGGACTGATTTATGAATTTGGCTGGTCAATCATCTATTATTTTTGCGATCGCAGGGATGCACCGTTCCGGAACATCCTTAACCGCTTCCCTTTTGCAAAGTATGGGGGTAGATATTGGACAGCAGTTAGTCGGCCCTACTTATGGCAATATTAAAGGGCATTTTGAGAACGTTGATTTTGTCGAGTTTCACAAACAGGTATTGCGATCGCATAAACTTGACGAACAAGGTTTTACTCTCAAATCTGCAATCCCCGTCTCCGATTCTTTAGTCGAAATAGCTCAAAATATTATCCAGCAAAATTCTCAAATTCCGATTTGGGGATGGAAAGATCCCCGCACTACCCTATTCTTAGACTTTTGGCTAAAATTGCTACCCAATGCTAATTTTATTTTCGTCTATCGTTCCCCTTGGGAAGTAGTTGATTCGCTTTATCGCCGCGGGACAGATAAGATTTTACTCAGCAAACCCCAATTAGCAATTTTAGCTTGGATTCATTATAACAGAAAAGTTTTAGAATTTTACGATAAATATACTGACAATTGTCTGATAGTTAATATTAATACCATTAGCCAAGAAACTTCAGCATTCGTTCAAGCAATTAATCAAAAATTTAATCTCGCTCTGAAAGCGCCAGAAACAGAAATTTTCGATCCAGCTTTATTGGTTGATAAAATTTCCCGCACTCACAGACCAAGTTTAATAGAAAAGTGCTTTCCAGAAGCCGTAGAGATTTATCAAAGATTGAATCTGAACGCGCTGGGATACGCTGGAGATAAACCCTCAGACTTGGGGATAAAATATTCAACGCTTTGGGACTTTCAAGATTGGTTAAACATCCGTATCTTAGACAAGAAAAGCAAAGTATTACAGACAGAGTTGGCAGAGTGGCAAGAGCAATTTCAAGATGCTCAAACTAAAGTTGTGCAACTTGAAACCCAATTAGGTGCAACTCAGGGAGAACTTGACGCCAAGGAAACAACTTTGCAAGCAGCTTTGGCGAAGTTGGCACAAATTGAAATTGAATTAGGCACCACTCAGGGAGATCTCAGCGCCAAGGAAACAACTTTGCAAGCAGCTTTGGCGAAGTTGGCACAAATTGAAATTGAATTAGGCACCACTCAGGGAGATCTCAGCGCCAAGGAAACAA
>ERZ1066129.156-NODE-156-length-24575-cov-10.397349_pt1 | contig 24575 bp, 24 predicted proteins | sample MGYA00382776_ERZ1066129 | MGnify/ENA primary metagenome ERZ1066129 (study PRJEB33369, sample SAMEA5778359) | biofilm metagenome | biome: Industrial cooling water; feature: Water cooling tower basin; material: Biofilm | place: United Arab Emirates | collected... | reverse complement strand
CGCGGCACGGCATCGCACCACGGCCGATGCGATCATGCTCGCCGCAATCTTCTCTGCTGCCACTCCCGGTGCTTTCGGCGAACTGATTTGCTGCGTTCAACGTCGAGGTTGAACCACCTCGATGGTCTCGCCATCCGGCCCGGCAAAGACGGCGCCCGAACACGCACCGAAGCCCGGAAGCTCGATTTCCATCGCCAGCAACGGGAGTGCTCCAGCGGCCACCAGCAAGTGCGTGGCGACGACGACATCGTCGGTTTGCAGCGTCATCGCATGAATGCCGATGTTCGGCGGATGCGCGCGCGGCGCCAGCGCGATTTCAGGCGCATCGACATCGAGATACGCGAACATTTCCACGCGACCAGGAACGATGTTGCCGTCCTTCATCAGGTTCACATTGTGGATACGCACGGGGCCCGACACGCCAAGCAACGTCGACAGCTCGTCGAAGTCCAGCACCCTGTCGAACAAGGTGCGAAACCCGAGCGCCTCGTAGAACGCCCGTGAACGGGGCAAATCGCGCGTCGCCAGCGCGATCGTTTGCAGCACGCTGACGTCGGTATCCAGCGGCCCGCGCAAATCGCCACCACGCGTGTACGCAAAAATGTCGAGCCGATGACCATCGGGATCCTGGGTAATCGAATCGTCGACCGCAATCGACTCGCTGACCTCCCAGTGGCTCGGATGATCCGGGCCCGTGCCGCCGGCCGAGAAGATTCTGGGCAGCAATACATGCACATCGCGCGCGCGAAAATTGAGCGCGTAATAGCCGCTGGCGCAGAGCAGATTGTCTTTGTTCCACAGCGGCTCGCCGACAGCGTCGCTGGCGATCAGGCGCAAGCGCCCAAGACCACTGTCGTCGGCGGCAATCACCGCCACTTCGCCGCCGCAAGGCGACCGCAACCAGCGGGCCAGATCGGCATCGATGTCTGCCCGCTCGATGAGCCTATAGCCGAGCGCATTGCGATAAAAATCCAGACTTCGATCGAGATCGCGCACGCCCAGGCTCACCGAACGCACTTCGCTGATCGCGTTCATTGCGGGATCGGAAACTGGCGCAGTGCGGCCCGGATTGCCTCGTAACGCTGCGCCCACCACACTGGCGCTCCCTCCGGCGGCGCGTACTCGCGCACGCGAAAGTCCACCGGTGCGATGACGATCGGCAGCGACTCCGCCGTGGCGCCGGCGGCGAGCACGAACAAATCCTCGGCCACATCGTTGCCCATCGCCAGACATCCTATCGATGCCGTCGTGCCGTGAATCATGATGTCGCCGCCCAGGTTGTCGCGCTGTTCCGCCGCCGCAACCGCGCGATCGTCGGCGTTTGGATAGTTCACCCGAATCGACAGGTGATAGCGGCTGTTGGCGTTCAAGAACTCCGAGCGATACACGCCTTCTGGAACCTGCAAATCGCCCTGCCGCGTTTTTGGCCCCAAGCCGCCGCTCATGCCCAGGATTGGGTAACTGAGGACTCGCTGCCAGGCGGCGTGGGCAGACGCACGCGAATACACTTCGAGCACGCGTTCGTCCTTGAACGCAACAAAAGCCAGACGCTTGGGCGGATAGTCGATATTTGCCGCAGCGAATGCGCCAGCAACGCGCGTACGCACCAGCGCGCCGTATTGCGCGACGCGTTCTTCCACTGTGTAACCGCCATGCGCACGCGCCAGCGCCGAGCCGATAAGCGCTTCACCGCGATCGCTCATGCCAAAACCGGAAAGTAGGGCCAACGGAACCAGGGCGACCCAACGAAGCCGCATCGCCGCAAGCTCAAGCGCAGCGAACGAGCAACACCGTGATGTTGTCGGATCCACCGTGATCGAGCGCCGCGAGGATCAAGTGGTCGACCGTTTCCTGCGCGCTCAAGCCGCGGCCCAGGATTTCGCCGATCAGTTGATCGTCGACTTCCTCCGTCAACCCATCGCTGCACACCAGCAAGGCTTGGCCGGGCGTCAACGTACCGCGCAAGGTTTCGATCTTGAGCTGATCGGGGAGCGTGACGCCCAACGCCTGGGTGACGACATTGCGATGCGGGTGGGTGCGCGCCTGCGCCGGGCTGATGGCGCCTTGGTCGATCAATTCCTGAACGTACGAGTGGTCCTGCGAAACCTGCCGCAGCGAGCCGTTCCAGAAGTACACTCGGCTATCGCCAACCCACGCCACTTCGTAACTGTTGTTGTTGACGCGCACCGCAGCCACCGTCGTGCCCATCGGGCGTTCGCTGCGTTTTTCGTTGGAGTGGCGGATGATTTCCTCATCCGCCTGCTGAATCGCATCGGCCAGCGGCTTGCCGCGATTGACCTCGCGAATCACCACATCGCGCGCCAGCGCGCTCGCCACTTCGCCGTGTTCATGACCGCCCATGCCATCGGCCACGAGCCAGAGGCCCATATCCGGATCGGCACAGTACGTGTCCTCGTTATGTTCACGCCGCAGGCCGGTGTGAGTTCCGTGACCGAATTCAATCATGAGCGGCGGCACATGCGCTTTAAGGGGAGGAGGTTAGAGAAGCTCACGCGAATCCGCCCGAGCACGGGCCGCGCGTGATGCGAATTGCTGCAATGGTTTGAAGTTGAGCAAACGTTCTACCTCCCCAATCACCGATAGGATGCCGCGCGCGCCATGCGCTTGCAACACACAGTGTGAACATCCAGCAGTTCCGCTTCCCAGTCCATCGATTCATCGCTTGTCCAACCCCCATCCCTTTACGTATGCTCCGCCCCCTTCGATACACCCCCCTTTGGAGAGGTGGCAGAGTGGTCGAATGCGCCGGATTCGAAATCCGGTTTACGGTTCTACCGTAACGTGGGTTCGAATCCCACCCTCTCCGCCAGTTCAGTTTCAGACCCACCCGACCCCGCGAAAAGCTTGAAGAGCTGCGGGGTTTGGGGGGTTCTAAGTCCGCGATTTCGGCAGTAGATCAAACCCTTCGGAAACACCAGCTTCAAGACCACATGGCGGTCTTTGAGCGCCCCGGTTTGCCAGAGCTGGCGCGGGTTTGCGAGGAACTGCATCGCGGTTCTAAGTGACTCATCAAAACTGCGCGCTTTTGGAGTGGCGTTGGCCTGTTCCAAGAGCACCGCGCGTTCGGTTTCCATCGTCTTGATCTTCGCCTCGAAGCGGATTTGCAGGCTCGGGGAGTCGCACTCCAGCAGCTTGTCCATGGCTTGCTCGATCTTTTGGCTTAGCGTTTGAGCCTCACGGCGCAGCGTCGCAGCGCGCGTGGTGAGCTGGCTTGAGCGATAGTCCCACCAAGTGCGCACCATCTTGCTGACCACGCGGTGCATGGCCGGTGATGGGGTGAAGCTGGCGAGAGCCGTCTCGAACTGGCCTTCGAGCTTAGCGCGCGGGGTGGACTTGCCGTAGACAGCGCAAGCCTTGGAGAAACAGTAGTAATACGGGTGCGTCGTGGTTTTGCCGCGGCTGAAGCCTGCGGTCAGCGGCTTGCCGCACTCGCCGCAGAACACCGAGCCGCGGAGCGGGAAGGCTTCCGCAAGGTCTTTGCGCGCAGGCGCGATAGCCTTGCTGCGCGAGCGCTCCTGGATTTTCTGGTAGGTCTCCAGGCTGATGAGCGGCGGATGTTTGGCCGGGCGCAGCGAAACATCCATCTCATCGGATTGGATGTAGCCGGCATACACGACGCGGCTCAACATGCGCTCGACCTCTTGATTGGTGATGCCGCCTCTGCCGTTCTTCGGGAATTCGGGAAAACTCTCCCAAAACCGCATCAGCTCGGCCTTGAGCGCGAACGCGCCACTGGCATAGCGCTCTAAGCCTTCGGCGATGATGCTGGCGAGTGGCTCATCGCGCACCAGCATGCGGCCTCCGGTTGGGCAATCCACGTACATGTACCCTCGCGGCGCGAAGTGGACCCACCACCCATTGAGCATTCTTGATCGGCGGCGGTTTCTGGTCTGCTCGGCGTTCTTCTGCCGGAAGTGCTGCGACATGGTCGCCAGGATGTTCACTTGCAAGATGGAATCGGAGTCATCGCGAAACTCCAGATTGGGTGAGACGAGCCGTGCGCCGGTCGCAGAAATCGCCTCTCTCAGCTCAATGTGTGCCTTCATGGATCTTGCGAGCCGAGAGATGTCATCGACGATGACAGTGACGCCATCTTTGCGATGCTTGCGCAAAAAACTCAGCATCGCCTTTATGCCGGGCCGATCAATCAAGCCGCCGGATTTGGAATCCTCGAACGTCCCGATGACGGTCAGATCGTGGTAGCGCGCCCATTCGACGCAACGGGTCGCTTGGCTCGCGAGCCCGTCGCCTTGTTTGGATTGCCGCACCGTGGAGACGCGGCAGTAAATCACCGCTGGTTTCATGGAGTTGTCCTTTCTTCTTGTGTTGTACTACTTGTTGTTGAACTGGCATCGCTCGCCATTCCGGCGAACAGCTCGCGCGCGATGACCGAGAGAACGGTCGAGGCCGCATCCAATCCGTAGCCGGCATCGACGGTCATCTTGACCATGTCCCATAGATACGTGAGCACTTCGCGCTCCTGCGCTTCGGTCAGCTCCAGCTCTGCGAGATCGCCATCGTAATCGCTGAACTCCAGCGTTGGTGGTTGCGGCCCGCCCTTCGCGCTGGCCGGTAAGTCTGGTGTGATGTCGTGAGTCATGTTCTTAAAGCCCCCCTTATCAAATGCCGCGCGCGTTTTCCTCCTCGTGTCGTTGGCACCTGCCCTCAACAAAAGGGTTAGCACGGCCTGGAATCGCAGTGCAAGAAAAACGCGCGGGTCAGCTTTGTTGTACCGCGCACCACCGGCAAGCTCGGGAAACCGGCAGGAGACCGGCGCGCTGATTTCGGCGCGCCGGCTTGTTCCTCATAGCTTGACCGCTGGGATCATCTTGGGCTGATCTTGCGCCTGCGCTTCTCGCTCGGCGCGCATCTTCTCCAGCTCCTCACGCGAGCGCAGCGCGATTTTTCCATCGAGCGGGATCGCGGTGAGCTGGATGTTCAGTCCGTCGCCCTTGGTCGGCCACGCCGCGCCGATTTTGTGCCAATGGCCCTTCTCATCCTTCCCCGGCTCGACGCTGTAAGCGATATGGCTCGGGCGGTTGGATTTGGTATCGCTCAGATCATCGGTGCTCATAGTTTTACCCCTTGCAGTTGATTGAAGATTTGCCGTGTTTGGCCTTGCCGGCGCGCCAGCTCGTACTCGCGCCTGATGTCGCGGCGGGCATCTTTGAACGCGCGCTCAATCGCCGCGATGCTGTCTTCGCGCGCTCGATCCTGGCTGGCGCGGATTTGCCCGAAGGCAGTGCCATCCGGCGTCAGCTCCGGTGTTGCTTTGGGTGTGCTGCGCTGCGCGCGCAGCGCCTCCATTTGGCTTCGTGTGACCATGTCCGTTTGCTCCTATCGAATGACGACGTGAAACGTGGCGCCCGCCTTCTCGGCCCAGTTCTGCCACGCTTTGCGCACGTTCTTGACGATCTCGGGTGGCAGTCCTGCGCCCAGGCCATAGAAGGTCAGCGTGCAGCCCTTGAGCGAGATGTCCGGCTCCGGCAATTGCGCCTTGCCTTCGGCCAGCGCTAGCGCGTTCACAGTGCTGGAGGACTCCAGCCCATCGGTCAGCAGCACGATGTGATCGTCGTTCGCGCAATCAAAGCCCGGATGGAATTCAAGAAAGGCCAGGATGTTGGTTGCGCCCTGCGCGATGTTCGGGCGCGTTGGCAGCGAACGGATGTATTGCGCGATCACGGCGCCAACGTCTTTCGGGCGCTTATGGCGATCAATCTCATAGAGGGCATCGAGCATGTTCGCCGGATCGTTGCGCGCGCCAAAGGTCTGCACGCGCACCACATCGCCAGACTTGAGCGGTGCGATTTGCTCGGTGACATAGTTCGATGCGACGTGCGCGAAGTTCGCGTGCGCCAGCAGCGGATTTGATCCGGACAAATCAATCGCCACATGTACCGTCTTGGCGTGCGCCGAGTAAGGTGCGGTGAGCGACAACATCGAGAGCGCAGCGACAGATAGAAGTTTCAGTTGGGTCTTCATTTCGTGCTCCTGGTGGTGCCCAATGCAATGGCATTGAGGATGTCTTTCAACGTGATCGCGCGAATCTGTTTGAGCGCCGCTTCGACGCGCTTGATCTCGGCGCTGTAGTCCTGATCGATCACCGTGCCCGCGCTCGCGAACCGCATCTGCTGTAACCGACGTTCATGTGGCATCAGATGCGTATTGATGGTGCGGAGAACCAAACCGGCGATCTGCGCGAGCAGTTGCTCATCGCTCTGCAGCAGCAAGCGGTCATGTTCGTCGGCGAGCACCGCGAACCGCGCTTCAGCGTCTTTGCTCGCGCGGTGGTGCGCCAGCCCATCGCGCAATTTGCTGCGCGCCAGCGTGATCTCGCGCACATTGCGCTCAATGGCGCACAGTAGTTCGTGCCCGGCATAGACGCTGACCACCGACAGCCCCCCAATGCCCAGCGATAGTGCGAGTACGCCAGTTGGGGACGTGACATTGGCGAACAGCGCATCAATCCAGCTTTGGTTTGCCCCAGGCTCTCCAAGCGACGGAAGCGCACCAAGCGCCGGCAGTTCGAGGGTGGCCTGACCGGGTACACCCGCATCGGAGTAGAGCATCGCGGCGATGTAGAACCCGCCCCCAACCATAAAGGCGACGATGAAAAACACCGAGAGCGTGCGCACCAGTGCAACGATTGGATGGTGCGGTGACCGGTTTGCAATGACATGGAAAGCGGTCAACATGATCGCGGGCGTGCACGCCATCAAATGCGGCGACCAGAAATCCTCGCCGTCCGTCATGTACTGAAAGATGCGGAAGTACACCTCCCAGTCGATAACGCCAATCACGACTAGACAGAACAGACATAGCGCGACGATGACCATGCGCAGCACGGTGCCGCGCACGCCGTTCTGGAGTTTGGCGAGCGCTCCGGTCGCCATCAGTGTTTCTTTCAAACCAAAAATCGCATTACCGGTCATGACGCATCTCCTTTATGCGGGCCACTGCATCGAAATAGTTGGGCGTGCTCAGCGCTAGGTCCGGATGTGCGCAGAGCATCAATTGCGTAAAGCAGGCAATCGCTGCGCTTCGCTCCTCGTGCATCTGGCGCAGCAGTTGCGTAGCGCTTCTGCAGAGTCCTTCGCGCTCGGCGTTCAATGCCAGCGCTAGTGTCTTGAGGTCAGGCACAATCAGGTCATCGACCTGCCGGCCGATATCCGCCAGCGCTTGCGTGAGTTCATTGCTCAGGTGTTCGTTCATCGTCGTGTCCTTTGGTGGTTGGGGTTTTGTGCTGCGCTTTTGCTCTTGCGTGGAAACAGCGCGCGAACAGTGTCGAGCAGTGCGCGCACCACACGCCTCGCAAATTGCTCGCGCTGATCGGGATCGGGCGCATAGCGCCACACGGGAAGTGCCTTGAAGTACGGCTCATTCACCAGCTTCAGTGGCCGTCCGCCCGCGCGCGTGACGATCACGTGCCCAGAGTTGGGATCAAGAAAACGCGCGATCTGCTCGGGCTCCATCACGCTAACGTCGCGGTAGGTTTTTCGGCCCGAGTGCTTATCCGTCTCGACCAAAGTACGCTTGCCGAGAAGCTCGGAAAGGAGCTGGCGGTTATCAGGATGCGTGCCGCCCATCCACCACGTGACATCGGCCTCGCCGATGAAACTGCGGTACGAATTTGGGTAGTGGAGCTTCATCAGCTCCACCGACTGAGCTATCCCAAAACAGAGGAGCCCCTGCGAACGCGACGTGGCTAAAATCGCCTCAAAAACTGGGTTATTTTTTTGAGATGGCAGTTCGTCACAGAGTAGAAGCGTTAAGCCCTTACGCTTTGTCTCCAGCTCAAACGAGTACGCAGTGAGATTCGTCAGCATTCGCGCGAAGCGACTTAGTTCTTCGCGAATTGAGTAAATGGACGGCGTGAACGCCACCACGATGTCATCGCGTCGCTTCAGATCGAAGAGCGAGAAATCGCTGCGCTTCAGAACCGCGCGGACGTTTGGAATATCGAGCCACTTGGTTTGTTCGAGCAGCGTCGCGCGCAGCGAGCCGAGTGTCTCGCCCGCAGCAGTTACCATGGCAGACGCAGCGCCCGCAATCACGCCATCGAACGCCGGATTTTTCAGCATGATCCGCAGCAGCAATTGATGCGGCTCATCGCCCTGCGTGGCCTCAAGACCCTCGTCACTCGTGACGCGATAGCCGTGAATCAGCAGGTCGCGCACATACGGCAGATTGTGATCTGACGCCGGATGGATGGTCAGAACATGCAGGATCACCCCGGCCAAAAACTGGCGCGGCAGGTCATAGAAGAACGGGCTCTTGTTGCCGCTCGGCGTGACGATCAACGCTTCAGCGATCCGCATCGCCGCCAGTACCGCCGCACCCTCATCCGAGAGTTGCTGGCACTCCTTGATCCAGTCGAACGGATTGAAGCACGCGCTCTCAAATCCGGATTGATGATCCGGATCGATTGGAAACCACTGGCGCCCATCATTCCCAGCCAGCGCACGCACGATCTGCGCTTTGGGATCGATCACAAACGCGCTGCCAAGCCACGTCGCCAAAATCGTGATCGCAAGCACCGTCTTTCCGCTGCCGGTCTGCGCAATCGCAAAAAGATGGCGCTTGGGCGCAATGCCGATGGGCTGCAAACCCGGCAAGCCAAACATGTAGGCGCGGCCCAGCAGCACATGGCCGGGCTTGAACATCAGCGCCAACGTACCCAGCGCGCCAGCAAACCCACCCGTCGAGCCGCGCCGACCAAACAGCCGCGTCCGCTCATGCCAGCGCTTCAGCGCACTCCAGGTGCGAAAGAACGGCCGCCACGGCAGACGCGGGAACCAGCAGTACTGATCCGGCGAGTACAGCCCAAGCCAGCGCGCCAGCACCACATACAGCGTGCGCACCGCGAAGGCCCCGCCGACAGCGCAGAGGACGGCAGGCACCGCCTCAGACGCCTCCACGCCGCACGCCCACTCCAGTAGCCCCGCCTTAACCGCCAGAGCAAGCTCGGACACATCATTCGCGAGATCGCCAAAGGGCGCGCTCATCGCTGCGGTCCACGATGATCGAACCCGGTGATGCGCCGGATCACCGCAATCACGATCTTGACGACGAAGTACCAAAACACCAGCGTCGCCGCAATGCTGAGCGCCTTGAAGAGTTCCGGCGAAATCGCGCTCGGGTTCATCGCGATCAGGCTGAGGGCGAACTCAACAATCCACTCGCCTGGCCCCATGAAAATCTGTGCGCGTGTCACTGAAACCTCCCATTCGATCTTGCCGACGGAATGGAAGCGTGCCCCGGTGACTACCCGATTTTGCTCGTACAATGCTCGTGGCTGGTCCGTACGACCTTTGACGGGCGAACCAGATTGCTCAACAGCGCGCTTGCGGGAAGCGGAATAGGACGGACACGGTGACGACCCACCTCGAACACAGAAACCCTGCCGCTAAGCTTTTCCCTGACGGATATGAGACGTGGCAAATCCTTATTTTGCGTGAAGCCCTAAATCAATACAAATTCCAAGACGCAAAGAAGAAGTCAGACGAAACAATTGCACGCGCTATTTCTTCGCAAACTAATATTGAAGTGCATCGCGAAGCAGTCCGTCGATTCCTTGCGAACTATTACGGATACGACAGCAACGGACCTCTCCTTCCCTTCTTGCATGCAGTTGCCTCATTTCTTTCGCACGACCGCATTAGATGCCTCAACATAGCAAATCTGCAGAGACCGATTGAAACAAAATACCCGCCAATCGAACTACTTCCGTATATAAGCGACCTCAATAATCTCTCCGGCTTTGATGATGAGTCACTCTCGGCGAATTATGAGCGAAAAGTCCGCGATGGCCACATTGTTAGTTTATGTTTGAGAAGATCAAAAGAAATGCGGCATTTCATCGTGAGCGAGAAAACCTCCCTCACACAGGTTGACAAGAGCGGCAGATCAATCGAAAGTTCCAGAGAATCAGTAGGATGGTTCCTGCCATCAGTCAGCGGACCTCTAATTCTGCTAAAGGACACACAGTTTGGGCGATTCACGCTAAAAATCGCCCTTGGAGACTTCCGGGCCGGATTTCCAGGCGAACTGCACATTCTAAAACACAGATCACCGCTACCGGACCCTCGTGCATGCCTCAAGGGCCACATGGAGCAGTTCGTCCGTCTCGAAAGCTGAAATTCTCTTGACGCATTAACCAGCGCTTAATAATTATAGGGCATAATCATGAAAGCGTTCAAAGACGACGAGCCTGACAAGGGAGAGAAAATTCGCCTTGTTTCGGCACCATTAAGCGAGTCCGCAGCGGCAGAATCAACTGTCCGGGCTTTCTTGGAAAAGAGGAGAATGATGCAAGAAACGTTGGGAATTCAGCTTTTGCAAGCTGTATATGATTTTGACCACGCCCGTATGGACAAGCTACTCGAAGAGGGGGCGCCAGTAAATTATCAGGACAAGGAAACGCTAGCAACGGCCGTCCATTTTGCAGCGGCAGCGGGTGACAGAGTAGCGCTGTTGCGATTACTGAAGACGAACGAGTGCGATTTGTTGGTTAAGGACCGCCGTGGAAGGCTTCCGGCGACTCTCGCAACGATCGGAGGGGCAGATGCAGCGGCTGCGCGTCTTTTGTCTCATTTACAAAGAAAGCAGGCGATTGAACGCGGGGTCGATTTCTCATTTCTAAGATACCAAGTCTAGCGACCGCGTGCACCCACTAACGACAAACCGGACGAAACGCAGCCCAATCGGCGAGCGAGATCGCCTGATTTTTATGCTCCTGTCCCGGATCAGATCTGAGCCGCTCAACGACGATTTTCTGAAACGCCTCAGCAACATCCAAGGGGTGCTCTAACGACCTCGTTGCTAATAGTTCACCGTAAACCGCCGACATCACAACGGCGGCAGAGGATTCTCGTATCGAATAAAGTGTTCCGAGGATCGAGCCAGCTCCCGCCAGTATGAATGCTGTGGTCATTCCGATAAACTCGTCTGTGGACTTGGAGACATCGGATAGTGCCGATTGACAAGTGGACAGGCAAACTAGCTCAAGACCTCGCATACGTGGCAATCGAAGGACATCAAGAACGGTTAGGGTGACAGCTGGTTCACCCTGTCCACTTGAAAGGAGAATTCCGGAAGACTCCGGACTGTCGGCGTCAAATTGCCCATGGGTTATGAAGTGCAGATGGGTAAAAGACTCTTTCTGGGAAAGCCGTTGTGCGATGGATGTAATTGCCGACATTGTTGCAGAACCACTACCAATGTGTTCTGAAGAAGCACCATCCCAAGCTAGAGACCTTATTAGCGGCCACTCTACAGTCTCACCATAGGTCAGATCTCCCGTGGGATTGATGAATGCCGCAATTGAGGGTGGACGCGGTTTTCTCTTAACCTCACTTTGGTGCATGGCGAGTAATGAATAGAGCCCTGGCGCAAACCTCAAAACACGATCTTCGATCAGAAAGCGCAGTCGTCCATCCCGAGTCCTGAGCGCCGTGTGGATGGGCAAGGCATCTAGATCACCGTGGGTGATAACCGTAAGTGGACCGCTATCGCTTATTTGATAGCGCGTCCTCAAAAACTCGATGATTGGTTTGTAAAAGTGGACCCAGAATTCCTTCCCGAGTTCCAACAGTGCTTCCTGAAAGTCACGAAGCGCGGATGCTCGTTCCGATGGCGCGGAAGCGTACAGTGCCGAGTCACCAGCGCGAAAGATCTTGAGCCACTCTGCTGTAACACGACTCGTAAGTGTCGGAAGCAATAGCACTCCTAAGTCATGCGACGTGTCTCCCGTGAACACGAACACCGAAGTACCCAGACTTGAAATCGCTGGCAGCACCAACGCACCAGAGTTCGGCACCAGCCCTTTGATCTGAGCAAGGCTCATGGATGCAACTAACTGCTTAGGATCAATTGCTTCGTTCAGCAGCTCTGCGGCGCGCTCGACGCTTCCAGTTCACGATATCGCGCTTCAACAACCTCCGCCTCCGTGATTGACCGTCCCGAACGGGTCGCGAGGACGGTGGCGTCCGAAAGAATGGCTTGCCTGAGCAAAAACGTTCGGTTCTCCTCAACGAAACTCAGCGCCTCATCAGGTCGACCGCTATTGGCAATTACCCACGCCCCGAGTGCGCCTACTTCGTTCGCGTCCGCTATAAACGTTTTTTTTGCGGTCCTAGTCACAGCAAACGCAAGAAACTTGTCCCTAAGGACTGAGACATGCCTTAACCTAGCTTCCGCTTCGGCATATTTCCCGCTATGCGCAAGCCGGCGCGCATGAGCGACATCGAAGTCTAAATGATTTGATTGTATCCACCTCAGTTCTCTCAGACGATCAACAGCAGATGCACCCAATTCACTTGCTAAAATGGCTGCCTTATGATCTCCTAATTTTTCATGATAATCGGCCAACAACGCATGGGCGCGGTACACCATTTCCAAGACATATGCTCTGAACGACTCCTCTCTCGGAATCAGGCTTAAAAGCTCAATTGCCGTTGAGCAGTCAGAAATGGCCTCACGTGTCCCTCCGCTGCCAGAGTTCTCGGCAATCACACCTGCACGATGAATCATCGTGGAGGCAAGTCGACAAATTGAACGACCTCGCTCGCTGTTTCGAAAGCGTCGGATTATCTGTCTCCGAATATCGATAGCTCGATCAAGGTCGGCCATCTGCCCCACTTTCAAACCAAGAGCAGCGCGCACGTTGCTGCGATTAAAATAACAGCTGGCTAGGTCGTCAAGCCAATCGCAGCCATATCGGCTCGGGTCGTCATTGTAAGCGCCTTCCAGCACTTCTATTCCTTGATTTATGGTTGCCTCAGCAGTCTCAAAACGTCCAAGGCTGGCATAAGCCACCCCCATGTGCAGGAAGCAGACTGCGTAGATTTTAGATATCTCTTGAAACCCTTCTTCCGACGTTGACGTACTCATGGATAGAAAATCTCTAGCAGTACTCGCGGCAAGCGAATAAGCATCTATTACCTGATTTCGCGGTCTGTCGGGGTCAAGAGTCCAAGCAAGTGCAAGGTTCATAAGCCCGCGTGCATAATGAAATACTGAACGGGTTTCTCGACTTTTCGCGTATGCTGTCGAATAGTAACCGATACTCTTCTCAAAGCACGATGCGGCTTCTTTATACCCAATTGAAGTCGACGCTCCAAGATTATAACAACCAAGGTCGTGATAGGCCTCAGCTAGCGTTTCGTCTTCGTCGTGGAACAGATTGATAGTTCTGGTTATATCACTGAGCGCCTGTGCATTGAATTCGTAGTTTTGTTCAAGCAAGTGACGGGAACGCTGAAGCAAAGAGTGCCTCAACAGATCTCTGTCATTACCAAGTCCTTCGGCTATGGCTATCGCGGAGGACAAGTCATTGATCAATTGCTCGGGGGCATAGACGTTCGACGCCTTTTTCGCGACATACTGCATCATAAGAGTGGAGCCGATGGCTTTTTTCAATGGCGCAGAAAAAGATTCGTCCGGGATTAAGTTTAGAGCTGAATAATGCCATTCAATGGATTTTGCGTAGTCTTCAAGCGATTTCCAGTAGCGCCCTTTCTTGGAATCAAGATGGGCTATTGCACGGTCTAAATGTAGATCTGCGCACAGTTCATGAAACCTGAAGTCCGAGGTATATTCTCGTCGTTGGGCCAGTGCGCGGGATTCTCCAATGGCACGGTCAAGCCACACTGCAGCTTCAGATACTTGGCTGGTGTTGAGATCGTATACAGCTCGAAACATTAGTTGCAACAGCAAGACCGACGAAGTATCGCGCATTTCTACATGATCAAGATAGCTCATCGCCGCCTTGCCCACCTCCAGTTTAACATCGAGAGATTTCAGCCTTTCAGATCGGAATACTGACGCGCAAAGGGCTGCGGCTGCGAGTGGCTCTCCAGATTCGCAGAGATGTTTCGCATAAAAGAGTCCAATAGTTTTGTAGTATATTTCAGTGGATGTCTGCAAAAAAAGACGCGCCGGTGCTTCTATTGGTAACAGTAAATGGATATTTGGATCCAAATGAGCATTGAATGCACGGGTGCTTTTTAGTGTCGCAACTGAGTCGCTTGGCACTGGACGGCCGAGGGCGAGCCATGCCAAAAGATACCCAAAAGCACGTTTGGCGCCATCCATGAGCATCTGTGCGCTATTCCAATTCCAATGAGTAATTGAATCTTCAATCTCCTTTATAAGGAGAGCACAGTGTGTTTCTGGTCCAGCCAATATTCCGATCTTTAGGCCAGTCTTTTGAAGGAAAGTTGTAGCTTTCTGTTTTCTCGCTGCTTTGCGTTCAGGTTCGCTCATCCTTCTGATTTTCCGTCCGGCGTCGAGCACCGAGAGGTTCCACTCCAGAAACGCTTGATCTATGTCGCACGAGTCATCCTCAATGAGCTTTCGCAATTGGAGATCGAGCGCGTCCAGGCCATTTTCTGTCAAGCTATCAATAAGCTCAAACCGTTCGTCTAAGCTACACGCCGTGCAAAAGTGATAAAAAATGAGATTCAGCGTCTCTTCAAAAGAGTCGCCGTGGTTGTCGGTTACTTCGTCCATTGGCATCCTGTTCAGGAGACCCAAATGGCGATCAAGACCTCGGTCGCCAAAGGCGTTCTGTGGCGGGCGATTGCCCGTGTACTTTCTCTACTGCAATAAAGCCCGCAAGTTGTCTCGAACCAAGCTAGCCACCTCGACAGCTGAAACGGCGTGCAGGCGGCCCAAAGCATCGAGAACAACCTTAACGTCGGTTGGCTGGGAGGGCCTTCCGTTCGTGGAAGTGAAGGGGCCATCGGTCTCCGTCAATATCCGATCCAAGGGTATGGCCCGAACCATCGCGGCGTGGCTTTCATTGTTCAGCATTCCAGCATTGATCGAAAAAAAGCAGCCTAGATCTAACGCGCGCTTCGCTTCATTTTTTGTGCCGGTGAACCAGTGGAGGACAATCCGGCCGCGCCCAGGCGGCAGGTACGCCTCGACGTGATCGAGCACGGTCTTCGCTGACCGCACGCTATGAACTGAAATGATCTTGTCTCCGGCATCAGCGCAGCGTTGAAGGACGTGCTGAAAAACCCGCTTTTGCGCATTGAGTGACCTAAAAAATCGCGGCCCTGCGTCCAGACCGACCTCACCGACGTAACGCGTCTGCGAGAGATAGTGATCCCAAAGATCGATCTCACCTTCGCGCTCCGCAACCAGTTGGGGATGCAGCCCAAGTGCGGCGCGCACATGCGTGGTTCCTTGAGCCAACTCGTGGTTGCGCGGCCAAGCACGAGGCGTTGTCGTAACCGCAAGCGTGAACACCCCTGCCGTTTCGGCGTTCCGGACCGCCCCAACATGATCTGGGTACAGATCGAGGTGACAATGAAAGTCCACCAGCCCGTTGAGATCAACCATGCTCACAGACCAATCATTTGGGTCTTGCGACGACGCGATTAATCAACTGCGCCACCTCACCCATTCCGCGACGGTAGACATCCGCAAGCTCGTCAATGTGTACAACTACGTCAGCGAGAGAGCCCGGCTTGTGGATCAGAAGCTTTGCAAGCTGAGGCTTGTCCTTCAAGCGCTCAATGGCGTACTGGAAGGACCGAACTTGTTTCCCTATCGACTCACGCGTATCCAGCGGCTGAGCATGTAAATCGTTCACGGTGTAAGTCGTCGCGTCATTGCCCGCACCCCACGCCGCCATCAGCGAGGCACGGCGGATCAGACAGGGTAAGCAGTAGCCGCAATGCTCGATGCCGAGTCCTCGCCATCGCCCCTTGGTAGGCGACGAGCATGACAGAGAGTCCGCCGCTAGCTTCTTCAGCAGAGCTGGCTCACGGCATCCCTCAGCCATCTCGCCCTTCGTCTTGTCCCAGTAAGGGTTGCATACCTCGCCGTCAATGCCCAGTGCGGCGAGCAGGTCGTTCCATCTCGCCATGTAGTACGGGTGCGTGGTGCGGGTACTGTTCGATCCCAGCCGCAGCGGATCCAACGGCACATTTAGCGCGATCAGCCCGTTCTCCGGGACGCGCAGCGTGAACCGCCTTCCCAGCCCTGTGCCTGCGAAGACACCAAGAGCGAAAAACAGGAACGACCGGCCGCGCGTGCTGTTCTCGGAACCGACGCCCTCGACCAAGCCGTTGTCGAAGGTCATTCCCACCCGAAGCCGCTCGAAGGAAGACACGCTGTAGTGCTTCTTCAAGCCTTCGAACAACTTCCCCTGAGCGTCGCTCGTTGCGCTCTCACCGAAGTGACTAACTAGCAGCGGCGTGGCGCCGCTCTCAAGCAAATCAATTGCACCGATGAGGCTGTCCAGCCCGCCTGAGAAGAGGCTAAGTGAGTCAAACGGCGGAGTGAACAACCTAGGTGGAGTGACCTTGGCAATCGTGCCGAACCTTGCAGGACGCGCCCTGAATCCGATCGTCCAGCGATCACCGGTCAAGAAGTCTAGTGCCTTGTTGATTGCAAGTGCCGCGGCGTTCCACCGCGCCAGATCACTAACGGGAACCACCAGTCGGATCTCCCGTGTCCACGAGTCCTGCGATTGCTCGCCACGCGAGATGCGCGTGTCCGCCGCGTGAACATGCGCAGCCAATACAAGCAGATCGATACCCATCTCCGAGGGGAATACTCCAATCGAATTCAGACTGGTGAGCGCACCTCCAATGCCATGGTCCAGGAATCTTTCGCCGGCGACCAGCTGCAGATAAGTCCTCTGTTCGTCGGCGCCTGCCGCCACCTCAAGGCGATCGTCCAACCCGAAGCGGCCCGCAATAAGTTGTCGCTTCATTGATTGGCCTCCGCATCGCCCAGGGTCTGCAGGATCGCGAAAGCGGACTCGTACACGCCATCAACAAAGCCTTGGATCCGCTCTGGCGTGAGGTTGGGGGTCTCCGCTCTGGCACGCGTCAACGCGTCTGCTACCGCTCCGCGAATGAAATCGCGCAGCTGCTGCTCCACACGGTGCGCAGCCTGGGCGTCCGCCGGCATGGTTACCGCCTTGGCCCCGATGTCATTGCAGATGCGCGCCTCGATGGCATGAGTGGCGTACAACTCGAACACCGTTTGCATCTGGTCTGGCGTGAAGGTGGCCAGGTCAGTAAGCCCTTCGCTCGCCAATTCAACGATGGTTTCGATGTAGGCCTCTCTGGCGATACCTTCATCGACCGTACCTGCGCCAGGGCAGATGTAGTCAGCCAGGCCAACGAAAATCTCGGTGATTGGGCGTCCTGCCAACGACTCCAGGTCCAGGGCGCGCAGCGCTTCGCGCACGCCCCGCGCTTGCGCGTCGGCCAAGAAACCCAGGAGCCGAGCACCGGAATTGCGGGACGCCCCCATGCGTTGGGCAGCCTGACGCGAGCCACCCGCCGATGTCGAGACATACTTTGAGACGGCGCGGCCGAGACTGGCCCGGTCACTGCCGCCAGAGCCAGCAAACCGCGTGAAGCTGTTGCGAGCACCGGCGAAGCGTTGTGGATCAGCGGTCCTAGGAATCGGGGGGGCGGTTTGGCGGCACTGGTGGCGTGTTGCCATCGGGCGCCGGCTGCCCGTCCGGTCCTGGACCGATGGGCGCGGGCGAAACAGGAGCGCCCGCGCCATCGGCGTCGCCCAACCATGAAGGGACAAGCGGCGTTCCGCCGCCAGGTCCACCGTAGGCCGTCGAAGTTCCCATCAGCGCGCTCCCTTCAGATCCTTGAGCGCCAGTTCAGCCGCAGCTTTGAGGCGGGGGTTGTTGGTGACCTTGCCCCAATCCCGAAGCAGCTTCGTGAGGCGCGCCAAGGCGTCGGTGTCCTTGACGACCTGCTGCCAACCGCTGACCGCCCAAGGCCCGCACTTCCCACTCGGCAGCGCCTCAAGGAAGTCCATCAGCTGACCTAGGAGGGCAGGCTGCGCCTTTATGAGGACGAGGAGGCCATCGACCCCGGCCGGTTTGGTGTCGAACGCACCTGCGCCCATGATCTTGCTGCGCACGGCCTCGAACACCTTCTCGGCCTCGGCTTGCATGAGCTGCTTCAACTCGGCCTCGTAGCCCTGGACCGTCATCTTGCCGCCGAACAGCTTCTCGACGACGCTGGCGAGGTGGCCCAGCACCGACACCGGGCCGAAGTAGTCCTTCTTGTCCTTGGTGACGAACAGGTAGGGGCGCAAGTCGAGACCCGATAGCTTGGGCGAAAGGCCAGCCCAGTCAAGCACCGCTTCCGACGACTTCCACTCGGCCAGGACGACGCTGTCCGCTGCATGTGTGGCTTCGGTCGCCTTCTGGCCCTTCGGCGTGGCGTCCTTGTGCTCCCCCGTCGTCAGCCCGGATTCCAGCGATTCGAGGTCATCGCAGATGCCTCGCGGATGGACGGCCGCGACGAACGCGATTTGCTCGAACAGCCTCGGGATAAAACGTTCCGCGAGCATGAGCTTCGCGAGTACGGGGAGCTTGATCTCATCGCCGAAACCGCGAGCACTTGCGGTACGCTCGCGCAGCAGCAGCGTGTTGAGGAAGCGTTTGATCTGTCGCGGGTTGCCCTTAGCGCCGCTGGCTAGGATGGGGCCGATCTGATCGCTGAGAGCCAATGCGTTGTTCGCCTTCTCGGCCTGACTGCCCAGTGCCGTCTTGACGGTCGCGGCGTCCAGCCCGCCCGTGGTCCACGGGCGCTTCAACTTCTCCCGTGCCACGGCAATCAGCTTCGCATAGTCCGCGTTGTCTTCACCGATCTCCGCGCCGGCCAGAAGCAGCGTGACGTAGATGCGCGTCTCGGTCTCTCCCAACGCGGGGATGCGGAATGGAACTTGAATCAGCTTTTCGAGATAGTTGCGAGCGTAGTCTCGCGGTCCGGTGCTGTCAGGCAGGTCGGGGAAGTGCTTCCGCACCGCATATTCGATCATCGCCTCGTCGGCTGCGACCACAAACGCCGTCCGCGCAGTGAATACGAACAGCCGAATCGCTTCGAGCGTTTCGATCGCCGTGTCGGGCAGGCAGCGGTCGAGGTCGTCGATCAGGACGACCAACTGGTTGATGCCTGCCTCCTTCAAGAGTTGGTCGAAGGCCTCCCGGAACGCCTCGACTTCCTCGGGAACGTTCTTCGTTTCACCTTCTTTCAGGATGCCCTTGACCTCCTCGATGGTCGTCTCAAGGTTCTCCTTCGTTGCAAGCTTGCCAGGGTCAGCCAGCAATCCTTGAAGCGAGCCGACGATGGCACCCACCTGCTCAGGCGTGGGAATGCCGGTGAAGGCAGTGACCGCCAATCCACCTGCTCGCTTGGCGACCTTCAGCCAGTCGATGCGGCGAAAGACATCCTTGACGGCAACAGTAGCCTTGGTTAACGCCGGACGCTTCTCGACTAGGCCCGTGACGATGCCTTCGATCAAGGCGATCTTTGCATCCTCGAAGCCCTGAAAGCGCCACCCATTGAACTTGAGGCACAGCACGTCGCTCTCGCCCTCGAAACCCGCCTCGATCATTTCGAGGACACTGGACTTGCCCGCGCCCCAGTCGCCATGCACGCCGATCGTCACCGGACGATCGGGTTTCGCGCGAAGCAGTCCGATGATCGTGGCAGCAATGGCCTCGTTGTTGAGTAGATCGACCTTGGTTTCATTATCAGTAAGGATTTTAATGCTCCCTATCCAAGAAGTTCTAGCTGGTAAAACGTAGCATAAACTCTGCGATTAGAACAGCGTATATGAGCTCGATTGACCTGCATTCGCGTCAACCGAGCACAAGAACAAAGCGAGCCGCCGCACTGCCTATTTCCACTGCAAAGCAGCAGTAACGCAAATCCAAAGGAAAAGCCAGCCTGCGCAACGGTTCATTGATCGGGTCATCTGGGGTCGGAGCCTGGAAAACTGGAGATCGAAGAGCGACGCAAGATGTGTGTTGTAATACAACACATCTTGGCAAGGGGGCCCGCTGCGCGCCCCCGTTGCATCCCTCCGGCCAAGTGACCCGCTTCGGCATTGAGCCTCTGCGTGCCACGAAACGTCTCGCCGTTTCAACACGCGCAACACGGGCTGTTGCATCGCCGTTGAGAACCTGCTTGATCCACTTTGCCCCGCATTGTTTTGCTCAAATCTCGCCCAGCCGGCTAACGCATCTCGCCTTTGGCAAAAAGATTGGAACGTACTTGAGTACAGTAACCAGCATCTGAAATCCGATGCGACTAGGTTGCCAATGGCACCAGTTCCGGAAAAAGTCTGCCAACGTTATGCGGATACGCGCTCGATCCCAAGCGCCCCCCAAAAATTCGACAAGGCAGAAACGAATTCATCAATCTCCCTTTTCTCATGCAGGGGCGTCACTGACAGTCGTAGTCTCGGCATGCCCAATGGGACCGTAGGATACTTCATAGTAGTGGCATAAAAGCCACTCGAAAGAAGGCTTCGGCTTAGAGCTTCGCACGTTCCGATAGCACGTTCATGCGGCCACGCCACCGAGCTAACCACCACTGGAACAATGTGAGAGTCGCCAAGTGCAAGGATGCCTTGTGCGGCCAATGATCGCCGCAAATACGAAACTCTTTCAAACAGTTCGTGTCGTAAGTCGTCTTCTTCACAAGCTATTTCCACGGCCGCGCGAGCAGCACGTGCGACCGAAACGGGAAGCGTACTCGTAAAAATAAAGAATCTCGACACCAGCCTCAACCAGTCAATCACTTCAGCATCACCCGCTAAGTAGCCACCAAACGAACCAAATGCCTTTGAGAGACTTCCTACCACTAGGTCAGGCCCATGCGCCGATGGTAGTTCCACCGCAAGACCGCCGCCTCGCCCAAAAACACCAACCGCATGAACCTCGTTGAGCAAAAACAGTGCACCAGCGCTACGGGAAATCGAGGCCAATTCCGCGATTGGAGATCGATCACCCTCCATGGAGTAGATGGACTCCGCAATCACAACTTTCCGACCGAACTTCGCTTCCTCAATAGCGAGTTTGCACGATGCAACATCGTTATGTTCGAAGACCTTTACCTCAACGAAACCCGGAGAACCTGATCCGGCAGCTAATCCCGCACCTAGACGCATCCCGTCGATCAATGATGCGTGATTAAGTCTGTCGGAGACAAAGGTAATGCCTTCTTGCGCTCGCCCAAACTCTTCAATCAAAGATACCACCGCCGCGAAATTCGCGATAAAACCGCTCGAAAAAAGGAGCGCAGATTCCCTACGATGAACACTGGCAAGGCATTTCTCAAGTTCAACATGATCTACGTTAGTACCTCCGATATTGCGGGAGCCACATGTACCCACCCCATTTGTAACAAGTGCCTCTCTCGCCGCTGCAATAACCTTCGAATGAGCGGAGAGCGACAAATAGTCGTTCGAACAAAAGCTAATTACAGGGCTGCCAGACGAATCAAAAAAGTAACGCCCTGGCGAACTTCTTTCGACCAGTTCAAACTTCCGGCATAGCCCCGCGTCCTTGATTTCCCGAGTACGCTTACGAGCAATGGTGTTGAGCCAATCAAATGGTAGGCCTTTACTCATCAGCTGTGTTCATTATGAACTGAAAACCATGCATCAATTCGAAAACGGCGTCAAAGAGCGGTGCGATCTCTGAAAAATCATGCTCAACACAAACGAGCTGGACGCCTTGCGTGCAGTTCCCTGAGCCGTGAAAGCGTTTCTGCAAGAGGTCGAACAACAATCTACGCCTTACACGATCAAGGCCCTTCTGTGGCTCATCAAGAAGAATTACCTCGGGCTCCGCCGCGACAACCTGAGCCAATGCGATTCGCTGTTTTTCACCACCACTCAAACCATCGCCCCCACCCATTCGGTAATGCGCTGACTCTTGAACCCCAAGTTCCAACAGCAAGCTTCGCGCATCCACTCCCTTAGTTCGAATAAAAAGCTCAACATTAACCAAGGCACTTAGGTTATCAAGAAGTTCCACGTCTTGGCTGAGCCAGTAAACAACCGGCCGACAGCGTCCAGCTCGATACTTGCCAATGAACTTGGCATACTCCGACAATAGTGTTGTTTTGCCGCAACCGGAACGCCCGAGGAGAAGACTCCATTTTCGCCTCGGGAAGCCATAGTGCACATTTCGTCTCAATACTCGGCCATGCAAATTAGCGGGAACCTGGAACGTAACCCAATCTGGATCATCAATTACCATCCCCTGTATTGACAACAGTACGGCTGAGACATAAAGAAGCTTTTGCTCTTTGGCAACCTCGGCCAATTTTTCGTACGACGCCCTGTTGGATTGTGAAGCTCCCTCAAGTGCGGCCTCGTAACTCGCTCTGATCGAGTCCGACCTCGGTAGCAGCACGGAGAACGCGACAAACCCGGGTCCAAACAATGCCGAGACGGCGTCCGTTGCTGCGGCGGTTGTTGGTGCTTCCAGCGACAACGGCTCGCCCAACGACTTCTGACGTTGGAGCAAATGATCGGAGACTAATTGACGCGCGGACTGATCAAACGCCAAAACAAACAAATCCGCAAAATAAACCACGCCACCCGGCGACAACACACGCGCTGCCGCAAGGACGCACCTCGCGCGTTCATCTTCCGACAATAGATAGAATACCTCCCGAAAAACTAGCACATCACAAGTATGTGGCGCCCTGACCGAGTGGTCCTCAAATTCTCTGACTCCGCCGACGCTAAGAGAAAAGCTGATTCGCGGATCACGCGGCTTAGCCTTAGCTGCTTCGTCAATCGCGCTTTCTGAAACGTCAAGACCCAAGTAGCTAAGCGCAGTATAAACTGGGCGCCTGGAAAACGCACTAGCGAGACGAGACGTACCACAACCAAAATCAATAACTCTTAATTTTTTCAGCAACCTAAATGTCGAACAGTTCTCGTAAATTCTCAATACAAGCTCGTCATCAGCCAAATCACACGCCGTAGCAAGGTCGTCCGTGTTGTGGAAGGTACCGACATGCACACCCGACGCCCAATCGAGCTTCGAGTAACGGTTATTCCAATACTCTGCGCGTCGATCAGTCAGCATTAGCTAGCCCCCGACAACAGGGCGTTTTGCAGAAACAGCCCGATTAGTGCCATCTGAAAGGCGATTAGTCGCACGAATATAGATACTAATGGATCGCTTACGGAAGACGAAGTCGACACGGTCGAACTGATTGCGGACAAGACCTGTTTGACGCCAATCCATCCTTGCTTCAGCCCATTTCCCGGCTCACACTTAAACCAGCCCGCGAAGAAGCGAATCGCAGTAATCATGAGCAAACCAAAGACTACGCACAAAAACGGCTTTCCATATTTAACTCCGAACCCGGTTGTCCACTCCATAAAAAGATACAACGCCGAGGGCAGCATCAACTTCGCATCAAACCTAACCGTATGATAGGCAATGTCTCCAGCTGCGCTAGCTGGCTGCCGTCCGGAATAGTATAGTCGGGGCCGAACATCCGATAAGAAGGCTCGAATGTCGTAGGCCAGCGCCAACTCGTCGAATGATTTGTTGGATAATTCATACATTTCACGGGTCAAGCTGTCGACAAACGGTTTGGGGAGCGTGATGGCACCGGAGATGGTCGAATTAGCTATCTTAAAATTTGGGCGTATTGTGGATAATGAGTTCTCATCGGCGGTGATTGAAAGGCGTTCGAGCTGAACATCCTTGAGCGCGAGAGATCGGAGTTTATTTAACTCGAGGACGATATTACCATAAGTGCTGGAAAATGTACCATTTACTTGATCTATCAGCACCCTTTCAATCGCCTCTCCACGAATGACCAAATTTGATTCGATCCTCGCATTCTTAATCGCCAGTTCCCCTAGCGTAACGCCTGAGTGATCCAATACCTTCACGGCATCCCCGACGATATCGACATCGGACATTCCAAAACGGAGGAAAGGACTGCTCCCTTGAGGACAACCAGGCTCCTTCCCTTTTAAGCCAGGTGTCATAGCTAAGCTTATTCTGCTAATTCGAAGTTTAGAGAGTTCCAGCTCAAAGTTCGACCAACATCGGCTCTTATTTCCAACGATGTAATTTCCAAGCGCAACATCGATGTCCAACTCCGTTGACTCGGAGGATTTCTGCCTGTTCGTTCCCGCTATTTGGATAGATGCCGCATTGACACGCTCGATACTAACGGTGGGCGGAGAAAGAACAGCTAAAGCATACTGTGCGTCGTCGATAGCGAGGCGAAGCGCGTTTACGTTGAGCCCCGTTACACGAGCGAGTCTTGTTGAAGCTCCCTGACCAAAAATTATTGACAGATCCAGTTGATACTGAGATTCGTCCCGCTCAGCCAGGATGGATAACGCCTCCAAGTTTATGTCCTCAAATTGAAGACTCAGAGAACGATAGGAACCGGAGATATTCGCAATTCCCGCCACCTCGAGCCTCAGTTTAGGGGCTTGCCGGTTATTCGTTTTGGAACCGGCCCGGCGAAATCTTACGACATTCTCGGTGTCAACTACTGAGGCAACCTCAATGACTTCGAATGATATAGAATCTAGCGAATGAGGTATCGTTATTTCACAAGGGGTACGCCCGCTGTTGATGTGAAGCCTCAGAGACGACGCCGTGCGACCTTTGTGTAGCTGACAGGTTTCGCTATTTGATAGTTGCTCATGGTTCTCGATCGGTCGTGCCCCCAATGAATGATAGGGGGCGTCCAATAGAAGGAGCACAAACAGTCCGAAGA
>ERZ1066129.150-NODE-150-length-24843-cov-10.140713_pt1 | contig 24843 bp, 14 predicted proteins | sample MGYA00382776_ERZ1066129 | MGnify/ENA primary metagenome ERZ1066129 (study PRJEB33369, sample SAMEA5778359) | biofilm metagenome | biome: Industrial cooling water; feature: Water cooling tower basin; material: Biofilm | place: United Arab Emirates | collected... | reverse complement strand
AATTTTTTTAAAATTTTCTTTTATGAACATTTTTTTTTAATTAAGAAATATTACGTAATAGATGATAATATTATTTAATACTAAAAAATTATTAGAGAATGGGTAAACATAAATCAATACTGGTAAATCCACTATTTCTAGTGGATATAGTGATATAGCATTAAAACAAAAACATTGTATTTTATTAATATACAAAGTCAAAAAATTCGGATAAATTGAATATAAAGTCAAAAGCTTCACTGAAACATGAGTTGGATTATATATCCTGAGAAAAAATAAACTACTTTCGTTAAAATTAATAATGATTGTTTTTTGTAGAGAGAGTGATTGTATTCAATTTAAATGAGTAGATCTAATGAAAAAATTCATAAAGATTAAATTTACATTTTTATTATCATCTCAAATTAATGCATTTTCATTATCGATTAGTAAATAACTTTGTAATTTTAATGAGCCTCATTGCTGATCGAATACACACTCATGTAAATTTATATCAGATAGATATAAAATATTCGTTTCGATGGGAGAAAAGTAATCCGAAAATTCGGAAATAGAATATAATAAGTATAAAACATTCTCATTACTAGAATACATTACATATGTATATTTTTCGGTAAAAATAAATGTATATAAATCATTTGTTCTATCATAACATATAAGTTTATATAAACCTATTGAAATGATTGAATACATGAATAAATTAAATACTAGAAAAAATAATAACATTATTCATAGTATTGAAATATTAATATAGTTTTTTTTTTTAATAAACATATTTATATATAATATATATGAATAAAAAAGGTTCATACCCGTAACAGGAATCGAACCTATATCAACTCGTTATGAGCGAGTTGCTCTACCATTGAGCTATACGAGATTATTCGATTAATCGGTTAATACTCGCCACAGGATTCGAACCTGTACGCCAATCGGCACAGATTTTAAGTCTGCTGTGTATACCATTCCACCAGGCGATTTTTCGAAGGGAGGAAGGGAAGGGAAAAGAAAAGATCCATGTTTGGATCTAACATTTTTTATAAAAAATATAAAAATATTTAGAAAAAGGCCTATATATATGTCTTTTTTTTAGTATATATATAGGCCTATTATATTATATTACTATAAGTAATTTATATACCCGGAAAAAATAAAAAACATTCTTTTTTTTCTTTCTACGTAAGAAAGAAAACACTACAGGGGGAAGGAAGGAAGGGGAAGAGATGTAGTTTAAACGGTAAAACATCAATCTTTGAAGTTGAGGTTATAGGTTCGAATCCTATCGTCGGATAAATATGATTGATATCATATATAGAAGGAAAAAGTATATACAAAGGGCAGGTGCCGATCTTCTTTCAATAGTATTATATATATAATTTATTATTCAAAATAATGATTATATCACTTATACATAAATATTTATATTATGATATATTACTATATAATAAAATATTAAATTTTATTATTGGATAATATATATAATATATATATATATATATAAATATATATATTTATAAGGGAATAGTTTAATTTGGTAGAACTCTTGCTTTGGGAGCAAGAAATATAGGTTCGAGTCCTGTTTCCCCGAAAAATATAATATATTTCGATATAATTTAAATATTTATGATTTGTATCAAACAAAAAATTTTTATAATGAAATAATGTGTGATTAGTCTAGTGATATATATATCTATAGGCCTGTATTGCATTACATATAATATATATAATATTTTATATATAAAATATATTTATTCCAGTAAACAACAAAAAAACCACGTAGCTCAATGGTAGAGCAATCGACTTTTAATCGATTGACATAGGTTCGATTCCTGTCGTGGGTAAAGAATATTTTATATAAAATATTCTTTAATATTTTTTCTTGTTATATGACCACGTGATTTATAATATATTATTAATTATTCATTCATATTGTATAAAACTAGTGATACTTATATAAATCGGAATAACTTAGTGGTAAAGTGCAAGTTTGCTAAACTTGTTACATGAGTTCGATTCTCATTTCCGCCTTATATATATAATAAAAATTAATTTCAGTGTATAAAATTATATATAAGTATGGGTTTGTTCACTAATGGTGGTATCACGCCCGTAAAATAGCTACCACCTAGAAGAGGACTTCTAGACTTGATCAATCTGAAATCATGCGTAGTAGTTACTAGTAACTACTTTATTGTAAGTAGAATAAGATGTCGAAGTTATATATAAATAAATAAATAATAGTAGTTGACAAATTACTAGCTTTATCACTCGACTGAGTTAGTTTATACGATAATATTTGAGTATGAAAAAATGTTAGTAACCATGTTATATTCTTAAGTGTGGTTCAGATATGATGTAGTTTTTATTTAAACGATGATATTTTTGATAATTATTCTGTAAATGATATTATTTTTTCAAATTGTTTTTTATCACTCAATGAACATATATCTCAGAGAGTCAAGAAATCACTTATATATTCGAAAATTATATTAACTTTATAATATTTCTTTTCACGTACACGAAAATACATTACATATTCGTAATAAATTAACAAATTTTGATTCTCATTCTTATCAACTTAATTTGAATAATAAAAATCTTTTTAGAATTAGTAAACAAACGTAAATATTTTATTTACATTTACTCTAATAATTATTCATTGGAACAAAAGATATAATAATTGATAAAAAATTCATAAATGATTTATCTAGAATCTTTTAACATTAAAAGTTGCAATATAATAAATTTTAAAATCTACATCCGCCACGTAGCTTATTCATTCTGAATAATTCTTAATCAAGAACATTTATAGGTTCAATTCCTATCGTGGTTTTTTAATATTATCTATTTTTACGGAAAAAGAAAGCTTATTTTGTTCAAGGGAATATGTAGCATCAGTTTTCTAAAGCACATTATACAATATATACAATATATATAATATAATATATATAATATAATATATATTTTAGTAAATAATCTATTAACTAGAATAAATGTTTTTGTTATTTAATAAATTAGATGTTTTTAAGATTATACTTACAACTATATAAAATTTCATACTAATCTTAGTAGTAATATTTTATTTTTTTTCCATAATTATATTTTATTTCATATATTATGATCTAGTAATAAATAAACTTTATTTAAACTATTATATATATAATAAATATATTATTATAAATATTATTTATAATTTCGGAGAAAAATCTTCAAAAATTGAGAAAAAATAAGAAAATAAAAAAATTAATCAAATTTTTGTTATGTGTATACATAAACGATATGTGTATCGGAATATAGGCCTATTAATATATAGAAAAAATGGCATATCTGTATAGGCCTATATTTCGTTAGTATTTAATAATACATGAAAACATTTCATTTTTTATTGCTTTTTATCGTTTTAATGTATTAACAACAATATTTTTTTTTATAAAAAAATGTTGTGATGTTAATCACATCACAAGTATTACCTATAGCTTAATGGTAAAGCGCTTGTTTGATAAGCAAGAGATAATAGTTCGATTCTATTTAGGGATACTATGTGTATGTATAGAGGTGGCTGAGCGGTCAAAAGCGACAGACTGTAAATCTGTTAGGGTAACACCCTTCATAGGTTCGAATCCTATCCTCAGCACTTTTCTATGTAAATAAAATAATTTTTTTTGGCATAGTATAGCTTAATGGTAAAGCGTTGGTTTGTGGAGCCAAATATATGAGTTCGATTCTCATTACTCGCCGATAAAATATTTTATTTCTTTATGCACTCATACCAATGGGGTATAGATTAGCTGGTAAATCATCAGTCTCATAAGCTGAAGTCATAGGTTCGAATCCTATTGCCCCATCGGTACCACTATTTATTAAATCACATTAATTATCATTAGTCTTATACTCCGATAGCTCAATTGGTTAGAGCGTGTGGCTGTTAACCACAAGGTTACGAGTTCGAGTCTCGTTCGGCGCTAGTATAAGAAATTCTCAATCATAGATAGTGATCACTGCATAAGTGGTGTAAGTTAATGGCAAACTGTTAGTCTCATAAGCTAAATACACGAGTTCGATTCTCGTCACCGATACTTATGTATTTAGAATTTATTTTTTATTATCATTTTGTAGGTATTTTATTTACAGATTTAGTGGGTGCCAGAGTGGTCTAATGGGGTAGTCTTGAAAACTACTTTATCATGGGTTCGAATCCCATCTCACCCTTCTTTATCATTAAGAAGGTCAAAGATATTGTTTATTAAATCATTTTTATGGTGTTACCGTTGGATAGCTTAGTGGTAAAGCAACGGACTGAAAATCCGTTGACATAGGTTCGATTCCTATTCTAGGCATCATCACTAAAAATGCTTTTATTAATCATTATCGATCATTATAATAAATAAAATAAATAAATACTGATGTAACATTTTCTTCCTGTGCCTAATACATCTACTCAGTAGTGAGTGATATATGTTTTTTTTTTAATGATATCTATTCTTTCTCAAAAATATTATTCGAATACCGTATTATATAATATAGGCATTATAACATATATACATTTTTTTTATTCGTTATTATCCAAAATATTAATATTTATGAGTATTAATAAATCATATCACATACTCCATATTCGTTATATTATTTATCGATTCTTTGCGAGTAAGAAAGAGTAAGTAAGTTATTAATTTTTATATCTAAAATGCTCTCTTCGTCTAATGGTTAGGACGACACCCTTTCAAGGTGTAAATATGGGTTCGATTCCCATAGAGAGCACACGTAAGATATAAATATCATTTTAATACATACACATACATACATCATAATAACTTTTTTTCACAATTGATATAGTTTATAAAATTATTATAAAATAATTCATTTAGATATTATTTATGGGTGCGTATGGTGGTATCGACACCCATCTTGTGTGGTCTCACCACAACACCACCCTCTCTCTTTCACACTATAATAATATCATATGTTATCTATCGAATGAGTAGGCTAATGTCCCTTGCTTTTTCCTCGTTCAGTCATTATCTATATAGAGAATCTCACACTATATGTGATAGATAGAATAAAAGTCGGAATTGATATTGTGATCTCATATTTTTCGTGATTTGTTTTTTTTACAAAATTATATTTAGTTTTTTATCCGCATTGAATGAATTCTATAATCGGGAATAAATTAATAAAGTTAAAAATTATAGTGTGAAAGTAGGGGGAAAAAAAAAAATGAAAGGGGCGAATATTTCATTCTGTCGGTACTTTCATAGTGGTGACTACACTGATTAAACATAAATAAATAAGTAACATGTTTATGAATTTTATCATTATTATATATAATGTTAAATATTTTAGCTCATTTTATGATATTTATGTATCTTTTGTCATTTAAATAATAAATATTAAATACATCTTTTTTCTAATCATAAAACTCATTCTTTAAGTACTTCATCAATAAAAATATTAATTATTAAATTTATTATCTACTCTTTAATCTGTTACTATTTATTCTCTATTCTCGCAAATTATTATTATGATCATATTAATAAAAAAAATATTTTTTCTTATAAATTTTTTCATTATTAAGTATTACTTAAAATTTTTTTCTATAATATTGTTTTATATTTATTATTATATCAATAAATTATATATAGCTATTTTCTTTCTTTCATAACAAGTATATAATATTTTATTACATTCTAAATTTATCATTAGGGTTAGTTTAATGGCAGAACTTCAGTCTTCAAAACTGAAAGCATTGGTTCGATTCCAATACTCGGTGATCATAAACTCATTAATATTATTATATTTTCATACGTATTACATTTTTAAAATTAAATATCTAGTATTTAATTTATTTTACAAATTAACACACATATTCTACAGTTAGTTACATTATTACCTTTTGTAGATTTTATATAATTACATGATTATGAATATTTATTTTTTTTCTATAATAATTAATGAATTCCACTTTTTTCCAAAATAGACATTATTATAATAATATATTATTAACACCATGACCATTCGGTATAGGATTATGTCTTTTTCATGTCATTTACTCGACAATTTTATTTTGTAATAAATATTTTTTCCATGGTGATGAGTTGACTTTATGAAGTATTTTTTTTTTCTCATATTTCATCTTCGAACTCATACTTGTATGATTAAAAGAAGTGGTGAGTCTTTTTCAGGTGGATATAAGAAAAAAATATTCTTATACGGTTTTCTTCTTTCTTTACTTTTCATAGTCTCAGAGGCAATGTTGTTTGGTTGTATTTTCCGAGCATATTTTTATAAGATATATAATTTATCTTATGTGACAGGATTTTGATCAGTTCCTACTACGGTAGAGATAGTTATATCGGAGTATAAAACTCTTGTTATAATTATAGTTCCTTTTTTTTTAATACTTTTCAGCAATCTGATTTGTATCACTAAAAAAGATGCTCATTTAAAGCTCAATCTAACACGATCTCAATTGAATAAATGAATTCACTTTTACGAAATGAATTCTTATTCTATAGTTAGAATCCATTTCTTGAATCCATTCATCCATTTTATTTATAAATATTATATCTTTCAGTGTTTATTACTTCCACTATATATGATAATTAAAGTTTATTATTTAAATAAACTTTATTTTAGAATATGTATTAATATCATAGAGAGTTGATATATGCGATACAATGTCACTATTATCTCTACTTTCTATACAATATGTTTTCTTACTAGAGGATGATGTTTAACCAATGGTGTTATTAATCATATCGTTGAAACGACTGATCTAGGGAAAAATATAATAAGCATTCCAAGTCAAAGTTTAGAACAAAAATTACCTCACGATGTCAATACATTTAATCTTTCTACTAGAGAATTTCATTTTGATGAAATCAAAGTGTTATTTGAAAAGCAATCGATTTCTACTAATGAATTAGTTGACTACAGATTGAGATATCCATATGTGCGTCATTTATATATCGGATATAGTATTAATATCGATGACAGTGAAATTATTGAAAATATTCGATGAGTTAACAGCATAATATATATCAATACTTAATAGATAATTTCGATTCAAACAAAGGATACTATAGAAAAAAATTTATAACTCATACTCATGTAGATATGATTAACGAAGTTTTAAAAGAATATAATAATCTTTCTACTCGATTAAGTAGAAATGAATTGTATCATAGAGTAACTAAAGGCCATGATTATTATGATGAAGCTTTAGTACAAATCGTTGATAAAAAATTAGATTCTATTATAGAAAATCATTGTCATATGGATCCAATTACTCACTTCAATAAAAAGATATTTAATAAAGAATATCTTCTACAAAAACAAGTTTTCAATAATGTTAATCGTATAGAATTTGTTCCTGAAATCACACCCGTAAAAGTAAACACTGCACAACATTTCTCTTTTCCAAATTCTGGTATAATAGAGCCATCGAAATATAGTAAAAATATGATTCAAACAAGGAATACTAATTTAATGAATTTATTAAAAAATTTAAAAAAATAAAATGTCTATTCATTTAACTTATTGACGATCTTGATTTAGTCTAGATAAAAAAATTTTTGGTGAAGGATATCAGCAAATTAATGATGATATGATGATTAATAACCCAAGTTGAATTCACTCGAGATTAAAAAGTATTATTGAATCGGGAGCGCCTTTGGGAGATAGTCATAGTAAGATGTTTTGTTCTCACTATTTTTATCATCCTATTCATGGACTTTGTACTTGTGGTGAAATCTTAAATAGTTATAAAAATAACGAATTTCGATCATTCATCAGCTGTGAATGTGAATTACGTATTATACACAATAATATACCATACGATCAGGTTGATGAAGATGATCAATATGATTGACTAATGCACCATGAACATGCACATGTACCACAAAATTATTTTCCAAAGAACTTTAGAAAAGTAATCAAGTTTGAAACCATTTATGTGAATAATCGACCAGTGATTTGTGCATATACTTTAAACCTTTTGGATGTCATCCAAACATCTCCAAATTATTATCAAGTTGAAGTCGTTATTTTTTACTTTATCATGTTAAAAGATATTTATATTTATGATGCACCATATCATATATTTTATCCAGGTTTTTCACAAGAAGTATTAGAGCAATACAAAGATATAGGTTTAAAAGTACCTTTAGAGGCTCTTTTTAAAAGTTGTGTAAAAGAAAAAGAAAGTCGATTTCGCTATGGTAGTGCCATTTGACATGATTGTAGTGTGGGTGCAAAGACATATACTAACAATCTGTTTAATGAAAAAAAAGAATTCTTAACACGTGAATGTATGAAGTTAATTTTAGATTGACAAGAGAGTGGCTTGATCTGTGAAAAAGATTTATTCTTCGATCCTTTTTCATGCTTTAATGTTTCTGCTGATGCTATGAAAGGTCGTTATATATATTATCTACATATCAAACATAAAAAAAACGATGATGATAATAAGTAAAATGTCTATTAATTTACGTTTTAGTAATTATGCATTATGTTTAGATAATGATATTTTTGGTAAAGGATATGATAAAATTAATGATGATATGATTATAAATAGCCATACTGAGATTCATTCTAGATTAAAAAGTATTATTGAATCCGGAGTGCCTTTGGGGGAAAGTTTTAGTTGTATGTTTGATACAAATTACTTTTATCATCCTATTTACGGACTTTGTACAATCATATTTTAAATGCTTATAAAGATATAAAAAAAAGAGTGATGTGCTGTAATTGTAGGAAACGTATCATATATAATAATATAGATATAGATAATATTGATCAAGATGATCTATGAGATTTATGACAGCAAAACTTTGCACATATACCACAAAATTATTTTCCAAACAATTTTCGAAAACTACTAAAGTTTGAAACTATTTATGTAAATACTCGACCAGTGATTTGTGCATATACTTTAAATATGTTGGATGTGATGCAAACGTCTGCAAATCACTATGAAGTGGGAATAGGTGTTTTTTACTTTGTAATGTTAAAAGATCATTACATGAAAGATGAACCATTTTATATATTTTATCAAAGTATTTCACATAAAATATTAGAGAAACACCTAGAAATAGGTTATTTTTATAAAGGTTCTACTGTACAAAATATATTTCGTTATGTTTGTAATATTGAATTCGAGAATAGTATTGTATTAATTCTTGACAACGATGTACTAAGTATTTTTTAAATAGAAATAAATTATTTTTAACAGAGGAATGTATAAAGTGTATTTTTGATTGACAAAAAATTGGATTGCTTAGTAAAAAAGCAATTTTTTTCAATGCTTTTTCATTCTCCCATCATATCGACGAAAATGTAAGAAAAGATTTATTTCTTGATAAATATTATTTAAATATCGAACATAAATAATAAACATAGTCTTAATTCGAAATATTAATTTTATTCAATCGGCTGAATAAAAGGAAAAAAATTACTTATTAAATTGAAATAAAAGAATATATGATATTTAAAAAATATATTTTTATGAAGTGTTTATTTTTTCTCATTGAAATAATAATAATATATTTTATTCTAAAAGATAAATAAATTCGATTTAAAAAATACTAATAAATAGTGAATCATGTAATTTTTTCAACTCTATGTAATTAAAATAACTACAGAGAATTATCTCTGGTTCTCTTCGTCTAATTTAATTTTTTATTAAACAGCGTTTGTTAGATTTGAATGCATGTTATTTATCAAGTATAATATGCATTCGAGTCTATTATTTTTAGTGTGACTAAGACGACACTTCTTTAAAGTGTAAATATGGGTTGGATTCCCTTAGAGAGCTCTATAATAAAACAATATTTTCATTTAATAATAAAAAGTTTTTCATAGATAAAGATAAATATGTATATAACGGATAACTAGGCATTTAGAATATAGACGTTTTTGTAAATAACGAAACAACTTGGTAAAAAATACTTTTGTTGAGCCAAGTACTTTTAATAAATATGATATCTGAATCATTTTATTATATAATCTCTATTATAGTCAGCAAACTAAAACATTTCATTAGCTGCAATAATATAAATAATTTAGAAACCGTTAGTAGTGGCGAATGAATGCGGTAATAGACTTGATTTGAAAAAATTGTTTATCAAACAATCAAGAGTGATTGACCAAAGTAGGTTAAAGTCCTGTAGATAAACATTTCATTTTATATTAATTAAAGAGAGTGATACATTGATTTCATTCTTGTCAAGGTTATTCCACTAACCAAGTCTAATTATATCTAAGTGACCGATAGTGCACAAGTAACGTGAGTGAAAGATGAAAAGTACCCCTCAAGGACGGGAGTTTAAAAGAAACTTGAAATTATATACATACAAGTATTTGTAGTAAATTTTTTAAATTTAAAACATTTAAATTTTTTATGACACTATACCTTTTGCATCATGGGTATGTTAGTATATTTTAATAGCAAGCTTAAGTTGTTAAATGTAGGCGCAGTGAAAGTAAGTAATCATTTTACATTAGTTATTAAAATATGACCCGAAGCCAAGTGATCTAGCCTCGATCAGGTTGAAGATTATTGGAGAGAATAATTTTTTAATTCAAAACATTATTTCATTATTTTTCTCTATTCTCAGAGGACCGCACTCGTGTATGAGCAATATACTGGGATGAATTGCGGCTAGGGGTGAAAGTCCAATCAAACTTGGTATAGCTGGTTTTCCACGAAATCTATTTAAGTAGAGTGCTATACAAATAAAATTTATATGCGTTTTTATGAAATAATCATTTCGTTTATGAATAAATGCATTTAAATGTTTTTACGTGAAGTGTCAAGTACATTATATACAATGGGAGCGAATGCTTTATTGCGGATATGATAACTTTAAATTTTCACGATAATAAATATAGCAAACGAACTATAGGCGATAAGGTTTATAGTTGAGAGAGAAACAACTCTGATCGTAAATCAATATTTTAAATTTTTGTATTAGTGCGTCAATGAAATAAAATCATTTAACCTAAAATGTAGGATTGGAAGCAGCCATCATCTAAAGAGTGCGTTAAAGCTCATTAAGTTTTTACATGATTTTTGTTTCTGAAAATTCAAAGAATCTAATACATAGTTAATATCAATTGCGAATTAATATTTTATAATTAATGGTAGTGGAATGTCCCGTATATAAAGGTTAGGAAAAAGTTATTTTTCCTTAAAAAATCGGGATTAATAATACTTATGTCAGTAACAATAAAAAATGTGAGAAACATTTTCACTGAAAGTCCAAGGTTTTATAAATGTAGGTTATCTTTGATATAGTTAATCGTTTCTAAGATGTAAGCCAATGCTTTCATTAAAGATCATAATGCTAATATTCATTCAATTTATTATTTATATTTAAAAATTAAAATGTTTTTATTATATAATAATTTCATAATAGATACCTTTTAATTTCTGGAAAAAAATAATAATTTTTTATTACAAGGATATTTTCTATGAAAAATAGAATGATATCAAGATAATATAATAAACGTACCTAAACTAACACGAGTGGGCTAGTATAGAATACTAAAGTGAATAAGATAATAATGCTAAAGGAACTCGGCAAAATAACTCTCTCACTTCGGTATAAGGAGTGTCATTTGACTTATAATAAATCAAATGATGGCAGAAAGCAGAAAGGGGCGACTGTTTAACAAAAACACAGGATTTTGCGAAATTGAAAAAATGATGTATAGAATCTGACACCTGCCCAGTGCTGTTATAGATATAAGAAAAAATGATGATGTGAAATCGTTATTTTTATTAAATCGCAGTAAACGGCGGCTGTATCTTAACGGTCCAAAGGTAGCGAAATTCCTTGTCATTTAAATGGTGACGTGCATGAATGGTGTAACGACTTCTTTACTGTCTCTAGTAATATCTTAGTGAAATTAATTTTTCTGTTAAAATTCAGAAATGATACAGTCAGACGATAAGACCCTATGAACCTTTACTATAGTTAGATAATTTTGTTTATCAGCATGAAGAATGTTTAGATTTAAATTTAGGCTGTTAGAGCATTTATGAAAAAAAATTCTTTTTTCAAGTTGATCTCGATTTGATATTATATATATAAATATCATTTAGATTGTCTAAGGGTTAGTTTTGTTGGGGCAATTGCCTGCCAAAAAGTAACGCAGGTGAACGAAGGTAGTAGTTAAACTATGTTACATATAGTATTGACATTTAATGGTGAGATACTACTTTACTATAAGAGATACATCTCAAATAGTAATATAATATTTATTTAACAGATAAATATTTATTTGTCATAGTGACCCAGTAATTTTTCGTGGAAAAGTTATTGATTAACGGATAAAAGGTACTCTAGGGATAACAGGCTTATTACTCTTGAGAGACCTTATCAACAGAGTAGTTTGGCACCTCGATGTCGACTCATCACATCCTAGAGCAGAAGGGGGTTCTAAGGGTTTAGCTGTTCGCTAATGAAAGTGGTACGTGAGTTGGGTTCAGAACGTTGTGAAACAGTTCGGTTGCTATCTGCTGTATCGTAAGAAAAATATTTAATTTTTTTCTTTTAGTACGAAAGGAACAAAGAAAGTAAATCTATGGTGTACCAATTGTATGATTTCATGCATTGTTGGGTAGCTACATTTAACAAAATAACTACTAAAAAAATATAAAGTAGGAAGTTTAAATTAAATCATTTTTCATGAGGATGGTGAAAGATTATCACCGTATAGGCTGGACGTGGATATACCCTGTAAAAGATATTATTATCTCTATAATAATATTATGGGAGTATTATGAGTGTAATTATTATTAAATAATAAGTGCATTTATAATCACGATTAAAGTATGTTAGCTAACCAGTACTAATATTCAAGAATCTTTATCTACAAACTTTTTCATTTTCAAATAAATTTTAGATTTATACACATATTATATCATAATATATTATCAAATTTTATAATTTATAACTACTAACTTCTTAGTTTTAATAAAAACAAAACAAGAAAAAATGAGAGTCTATCACTCTCTCAGAAGTTTTGACATATAATTTTAGATTTATCAAAGAATAAAAATTCTTTTTTTTTATTCGTTTAATAATGGGGTTTGATTCTGGCTCGGAGTGAATGCTCGATACATACTTGATACATGCTAGTTTTAACATATAGTGTAATTGTTGTCTTTGTGTTAGATACTTTTATTATTTCTTATTCACAATAAAAAGAATTTTAATTCTATTATTCATTCATTTATGTGGCGAACTGGTGAGTATAAAGAGTAAATTTATCTCGTTGTAGGGTATATATAATATTAGAAATACCCTTTCCAAAGGATGCATCATTATGTGAATATATATTTATTTATGTATACACTTCTTCCATCCGCAATAAGGTGTTTGCTCTCAGTTTTAGGTAGTTGGTGTGATTAAAAGCACACCAAGCCAATCATGCTTAACTGATCTTAGAGGTGGTCCAGTCACATTGGAAAAGAGAGAATTTCCGATTTCTATTCAGGAACTGCAGTAAGGAATCTTGGGCAATGAGCGTACAGCTTGACCCAGTAATGTTATCAAGTGCTATGAAGGCAATTTGGTTGTAAGGCACTAAGATAGTTGATCATAATGAGGTTATTCTATTAGGCTTCTTCGGGAGCCATAGCACCGGCTAATTTTCGTGCCAGCCGCCGCGGTAATACGAATGGTGCTAGTGTTACTCTTCCTAACTGGGCGTAAAGAGTAGGTAGGCGATGATATAAGTTTTGTTCGATGAAAATGCAAATATTGTAATACAAATAATACTATATCGTTTGAGTTATATAAAGGTTCATGTAGCTTATAGTTCAGAATATTGTTCTATGACACTATAGGTTGTGCCAAAGGTTAAGACATTGTTCCATATATAACTGACGCTGATTTACGAAAGTATGGGGAGCGAAAGGGATTAGATACCCCTGTAGTCCATACTGTAAACGATGAATATTAAATATTTGGAATACAAATATTATAATTACTTATTTAATTCGTAATTATGAAATCTATGTATTCCTATGTTAAAGTTAACGCGTTAAATATTCCGCCTGATGACTATGATCGCAAGATTAAAAGTTAAAGAAATTGACGGAGGTTATTTACAAGCAGTGGAGCATGTGGTTTAATTCGATACACCGCGAGAAATCTTACCAATTTTTGTATAACATATACGAATCTTGTAATCGAATAGAATTCGATTGCTGATTCTACAAGTCTCATTTGAGTTTCTTGTTTCTATTAAAAAATATTTTGTCTTTGTACATTCATATTTTCAAAGTAAAAAATATTTTAAGAATATGTTACAGGTGTTGCATGGCTGTCGTAAATCCGTGTTGTGAAATGTTTTTTGTACTTGCATACTCAACGGATAAAACCCTCTTATTTAATTGCCCTTTGGAAATCGTTTAAGTTGATTCATCTAATACAGTTTTATATATGTTAAAACTTTATGAGTCACTTATAGAGGTAACTTAAATCATGTTATCTTTTATTTGAAAATATTTAAATATTTTCAAATAATTCATCCAAAGGATTGTTTTAAATAGACTTACATATCAGAATGCCTTTGCTCTGAAATCGTATTCGCATATACATTTCCATAGCAAAATGCTTTTTATAAAAAAAGCATTTATCGTACAATATGTAATTAATCGAGGATCACTACAAGTCATTATGGCCTTTATAAATTGGGCTACACATGTGCTACAATGGTAACTACAAAGAGTCGCGATTATGTAAATATGAGCAAATCTCTAAAAGTTATCTTTCAATTTGGATTGTTCTTTGGAACTCAAGGACATGAAGTAGGAATTGCTAGTAATCGTATAATAGATCGATACGGTGAATACGTTTCATAACCTTGTACATACCGCCCGTCACGCTAAAGGATATTTTTTGCTGTTTAAATAGTATTGTATATGTTGCTTTCAGTTTTTTACTGAATTATCATATATATTCTATGAATGTAAAACGTTTGCTTGAGTGAAGTCGTAACATGGTAGTGGTAGGGGAACCTGTTGCTGGAAAAATGTTATTTTGTTCGTTAATAAATATACATGTAAATATATTACTAGTCTCTTTTATTTTTTAATAAAAGAAAAATCTTTTATATATATATTAACTTTTTCCACAATCATATACTTTACATTAAAAAGTATCTACTTTTTCGAAAAGAATATATTTTTACCACCAAGCAATAATCTTATTAAATGTCTTATAATAAGACATTATAAGTTCATTCCAGCTTTAGAATTAACAAATATAATTCTATTTTTTCCGAGAATGAATTACTTATATTTTATATATGATATAAAATTTCATTTCCTGTACCAATAATTATTATCGAGTATAAACAATATTTACTTAAATAATTTTTTATATAACAACAGATAAAAATAATTTTATTTTAACCAATTAATATATTATAATATTCATAATTCAAATATCATCACTGTGTGGTGTCAGTGATTGATTTTTTATTTCCTACAGCTTTTACTCGCCATCGTTAAAAGTTGAATCATCATCTTTATATCATATAGTCTCAGGATATGATATAATGAACACAAATAGTGGTATATACCACTTATAAGAGAGATAAATTGTGATTATTTACATAATAATGGATATTTTTTCCTCATAAAAAATACAAAAGAGTTTGATCTGACTGGACGCAGTATTTTATAATCATACGCTGAATATGATATATCATATTCTAAACTTTTTTATCAATAATCTTTGTATACAGATTGTACTAAATGTATCTTATCCCTAGATGGCAAGATAGATACTTTTTCTAAGTCTTATATAATTTTTTCATCAATTCTGAATTTTCAAGATTCAAAGCTGAAAGCAATCACTATCACTAAGAAAGTGTTAAATTAAATAGATTAAAAAAACATGAATTAGAAGAAACGTTTTTTTTTAATCATTATGATTAATAAATATATAATTTATTGTATAAATACTTATAACTATCCATTCAAGATAGTATATTTTCATTTTCCGAGATATTACTTTTACTTTTCATTGGAGAGATTGTGAAAATATTTTCACTATGAAACAAAAACAATACTTATTTTAATTTTATATTACCATTTTTCTTAACGAATTAAATATGTATTTTTTTCATAAAAAAAAGAGTGATAATATTTTATTATATTATCATTATTTGTTTTGTTTAAATAACAAATGAAATTCTTCATTGAATAGAAAATATTCAACATCTAATGGTGCTGATAGAAAAGATCAAAAAATAGGCTTTTATAGTCATAGCACAAGCTGTGGATGAAATCATAAAATTACGGATAAAGACGTTTTTTCATTCTTTGAAAATGAGTTAAATATTTATGAGTTTATGATCTCTAATCAGGTTTCTTCAACCATTTCATTTTATAGCGTTTCACCAGATTTAAAGATTAACGGTGATTGTTTAAGTGTTCGAAAATGAAAAAATTGTGATCAACTTTATATTATTGATATTTTTAATGATAATGAAACTTTTTGTGAAAGTTGAAAAGATGGTTACTATTTCTATTATTTTTTTTATAGAAAAAAAATAAATGTATATCTTTCCAATCAGTATTATACTATTTATTGCATTTATTATTTAATACATAATTATTCTTTTTCATCTAGTTTTACTGAAATAGAATATAAATGTGCATACATCTATTTTGATGTTTCTAATAATACATTCAAGTTTTCTCAAGATTCAGATAGTAATATAAATCATTTTCTTAGCGAAAAAGAGGAGAAATGTTCATCACATGAAAGTGATATTTTTTTATATAATTCTTTAATTGATGCAATATCTGATCTTGTTTCCTATGATATAATAAAAATTCCTTTAGAATTTCAAAAATCATTTGATTCTATTAGAAAAAAAAATAAAATATTTTCTAATACTATAAGAAAATTTTATATTAATAAAGTGACTCATTTTCACAAAAATAATTTTTTTAGTACTAAAATTAAATTAGGTAGTATATTGGATACTAATATTCAAATTAGTGGTGTATTTAGACTAAAATACTTTAGTAAGGATTTATTCAATAAATACTTTCATTCTAATTTTTTAACGGATGTTTCTCAATTTTGAATGCATCGTTGAGTTGTATTTAATAATATTAATATAGTGGATGAAGATGGTCACTACCGTAATGGATTTATACTTAGTTCGATTACTAGTCATACGGGTAAGGGTGAAATAAGTTTATTTTGTCCGTCATTTCTTAATAATAAATCAAGATTATTTTATTATGGTTTTTATTTTGATTCATATAGTGATATAAAAACACAATATATTAATGTTGTTAAAGGTGATACAGAAAATATTAACTTTACTTTCGCACATCATTATATCGTTAATGCTTTACCTAGAGAAATGATAGAATTACGCTGTGTATATAGCAATAAAAAAGTATATGTTTTAGATAATATTAATTTATCCACATTAGATGTTAATAAAATTTATATGAATAAAAAATATTTAACAGATTTTTCTTCTTTATACTGTAATAAATATGGTCAACTAATTGATAAAAAACAGTTATTACTAACTACATATGAAGAATCTTATTCAGAAACTAAAGTCTCTTTTTTAAATAAAAATACAATAGATCATCGTACTTATTCGAAAGAAATATATTTTATTGAAGAAGAAGATTATGTTGAAGAGATATACGATGTTTAAGACTAATGTTACTTTTTTCTATAATCATATTAACAAGAGAACTTATTTATTCTGTCTGTAAATTTATTGAGATATTTAATTTATTTATTACGAGTTTCATCAATAATATCCATTATAGAAAAAATTTTCCTATTTTTTTTTCAATTATGATATATATCTCTCTCTTACATTATATATATATACTTTTTTCTAATGATTAGTTTTTTATATTGTATTACACTTTTGACTTACAAACATGTTAAAAAGAGTCTTCAGATTTTATCTAAAATCTTTTTATTATTATTAATATTCTTTTTCTTAGGTGAAGTGAAATTATTTATTTTTATTAATATTAATTTTATATTAAGATTTATAATATATGTATTAGATTCTGAAGAGCTTATATACGATTCTTGATATTCATTTATATTAAATATTATAAATAATCATTATAAAAAAGATTTGTTGGAGTATATGGATCATATTATAAACAAAAGAGAATTAAATGAAAATAAAAATAGTATATATTATTATATAATATCGTCACAAACATATAGCCGCTTTTTTAATAAATTTTTATTATTATTTTATTATAGTATTTTGCTAATATATATTTGATTTTTTTTAAAAAGTATAATTATCATTATCAAGTACATGATTTTATTATTAACAAAATACACTATTTATGATTTTATTAATTTCATTAGATTATATTGATTAAATACTTTATATTATATATTTAAGTATAAATGATATTTAATATACATACTATACTCACTTATATTATTTTTTTTATACAATAAATAATAAATAACATCATTACTCATTCAGTTTACATTTAAATCTATTCAATAGTCTATATAATTATGAAACATTGAAAATATATAAAAAAATTTTAGGTCAAATAGTATTAAAATAGTATTATTAAATGTTTTTTTCAATTCTAATATTAATACTTTTTTTAGTTTTATACTTCATTTGAATCATTGAATCCATTTTGAGCAATAACAATAAAAATAATTACTGGTTTTCCAGTCAAGTCAGATTTTTTTCACCGAAAGAAATAGTAAACTTATTATTAAATATATATTTTGTATCGTCTCAATCGAGTATGTCTAATCCTATTCATTTAATGAATAATTATTTTTACTATAGTAATAGTAATAGTAATCAGTATCCTGATACTAATAATAGTAATAGCAATTATGATAATAGTAATAGTAATAGTAATAGTAATACTTTAAATCATCAGGTATCTCCTGATAAAAATCAGACAAATAGTATTAGTGAATGAAATGTGGTTTCTGTGAAATATTATTTTTTCTATAGATACGACGTTTTTAAACAATGAATGTCGGAAGATGTTATAAATAGACTTTCAAAAACAGAAAATGGGCATTTGTTCGAAGCATGCAAAATTTTACAAATCGAATATGCAGATTTTCCAAAAAAAATTCCTAATCTATTAGATATTACTAAAATAAAATATCATTATGATAATACTTATTATGTGAGTGATGTTTATTTTAAATTCGAAACTGAAACGATAATTCTTGAAAATTTAATTTCTATTTGGAAAGAAGAAAAAAAAATGGAATTTTATAAGGATTTAAATGATCCATTATGTGAAAAAGTTAGTTATCCTTTCAGTAAAAATTACAATTTTGATACAAAGGATCGTTATCTAAATACTCCTGTACCTTTAGACTATATTAGGTGTTATAGCATTGATGAAGTATTTTGTTTACATGTTATTGATGGAGTGAAGTTCTATAATCAAAGGTATTTTACTATATATGGTATATCAATAGATACAGTATCAATAAATAATATTTCCTATAAATTTGTATGTATTCATTACACTAATTGAAATGATAAGCGATACATAGATGTATTAATAAATTTAAGCAGTAAGGATTTGATTACTAGTCATATCTTAATGGAATATGTTAATAGTAAAAGATCAATAGCATGTTTAGATGAACTTAGTACTTGAAGAGTAATAGAGGAAAGTTTTTATACTATGATCTTTTTAGAGAAGAATAAATATTTTTTTAACAAATATAAAACGGGTTGTCCACATGTACATTTTTTCGGTACAGAAATTGAATATGATGATGATCCTTTACAGTTTGATCTTTATCGTAAAGAGTTTGATGTGCCTGATGGTTTTGGCGGAATTAAAAAAGAAATTATTCATTTTAATGCCTATACAATCCCGGAGGATATTTTTTTCAAATTGAAAAAGCAAGCAAATCAAGAAGATTTTCCTATTCTAAATTATAAATTAAATTTAATCAATTCAATAAATGATACTATTTTTAATTTGGATAACCCTTGATTAAAAGAGAATCTTCTCTCTTATTGGAGAGAGTTTCAAAAAAAAGATTTTTATTCCAGCATGAATAATCCTCTTATGGAAGAGGACATTACTAATGTTCAATGTGGTGGTATATACAATAAGCATAAAATGAGGTCTTTCTTGAAGAATGTACCTGTTTCTTTAGAGGATTTTGAAATTATTTTTTGAAATCGCTCTTTAGTCATTAGTATATACGATAGTATAAAAAAAGGGTTTTCTCGCGAAATGGTTTATCATTTGGTCACAGTTAAAAAAGTAGAAATTAATAATAATTTTTATAATATTGGTTTGATTTATTATAAAACGTATAGATATGATTCTTATCCCGAGCGTTATGAGTTAGATGTTTTAATTCCTCGTAGCTTAGAATTTTTACCAAAGTTGGAACTACGTGAACATCTACAACAATTTTGTACGCAAAAATCGGTGTTTTCAGAAATATGTTTGAATTTTGGTATTTTTTCTCATGAAATTTTTGGTTATGATTTCGTACGTTTCAAGAATCCAAAATTCAAAGGATTAAATGCTTTTGAATATTATTTAGGTCCTTCATTTCAAAATCAGATGTCTTCTGTATTCGATGAGAGTAGTAGATATGACAATAGTGATAATGATGATTAACTAAGAACAAATTTAGTTTAGGGTGTATAATAATGAATAATTTTAAATAAAATGATATATTTAATATCTTAATGATTTCAGAATTTAAATTTTTAGGAGCAGGTTTAGGTACTATAGCATTAGCAGGAGTAGGAGTAGGTATAGGAGTAATATTCAATGGATTATTAAATAGTATTTCAATCAATCCAAGTCTTTCAAAATTATCGTGATTATATATTTTGAATACATAATAATAAAATGTTAGTTAAATTTATCAAAAAAATTCATCATCTATTTTTTTCATCCATTCAAGATAGTAGAGTATTATGTTATTTTCTGAGTTCAAATTCTTTCATCGGAGAGATTGTTTGCTTCAATTACAATAGTCATAATTCTCCTTCTGGAATAGGTAAATATAATTCCTCTGAAAATTCAATTCCTTTTTCAGATTGATGTACAAATGACGATTTTAGAGAATTAACTAATCATCAAAATAAAGATCATCTTTTAATTAAAGATGTTTGTTATTTACCTTGAAATGATATGACATTTAGTAATACAAAATGTAGTTGAGTAGAAATGTTTATAAATGCTTATATCGACTGACATTATAATGAATGTGGAGAACATATTTTTATTAATAAAAATGCTTCTTTTTTTTATCTAGTGGAATCTAATAATGAATCAATAGGCTTTTTTAAAATCGTTTTTCTGAAAAAAACTTGTTTTGTTATAGACGGTATTTTTTTAGAATATTATTCTATCTTTTATATAAAAACGGATAGTTTCTGTGTTTTATCAAAAGAAGATCATTCATATAATATAGATTGTTACGTAGATATGGCTTATTGTAATACCATGGACAAGTATAAAGGTATTATCAGAACACATTTTTCCAATTCACTCGATACAATTTCGTTGAAAGAAGATTTAGATATCAGATCTAATATTATTCACTCGTACCCTATATTATATAGCACAGGTTTGATCCATAAAATGTACATGAAGCATAATTTTAGATTACGTTAAAAGAAATGTATTTTTTTAAAAAATGATTCAAAAAGTTTAGAAATAATGCTGAGTGTACCAGTGAGAACCATAATAACAACGATAGTGTTCAGATTAATAAAAAAAACGAAATCAATAAAATGTCTACTGCTAAAGTGATATTTGATAAGAATACAAGTGTTTATATTAACAAAGATTTGAATATGAAAGATATACAAAATTTTGAAGCAAATGAAGAAAATATTTTCAATTACATTATCGAGAGACAATATCATGATTGACTTATCGTATTAAGTGGTGAATTTGAATGTGAAAAAAACAAAATCATTGGCGATATTATCAAACTTACTGATGGTAAGTATTTGTATGAATATGATAAAAAGGAGATTTTTAGAAGGTATTTTAGTGTTGCATACAAAAAAAAAAAATATGTCATGATAAGCGGTAATGAATATATATTATACTATGTGTTCTTTCTCGATGATTATACATGTTTAGATGGTTTTCCCAGTGTTGAATATACCTGTAATTACATTTATAAAGATGTCAAAAAAGGATTTCTTTTCGATATCAAAACTAGTGATGATATTCATCATTTCATTTCTAATAGTGAGGATGAATCGATAGAAGATCCTTTTCTATATGATTCTTTGCTTACTAATTTATACGAATTTTGTAGTCTTTTGAAATTCGATGATCATTTAAACAAATTACCTATAAAAAAGCAAAATATATTCTTTAACAATTCAAAGAGATATTACAGTAAAAATTTTTACATTGACAAAAAAATAAAAATTTGTGATACTATTAAATATTTAAAGCCACATTACTATAAACATTTTTTCAAATTCAAGGGAGTTAGTAGTAATGATATGGTTAAAATATTTAATATTAGCGAATCTGATTCGGGAAAAGAATCATTGATGCAAATATATAACCATAGGTTTGTTATTTTAAATAGCGTAGAATTAGCAAATGCGGATAAAGTCGTCAAGGAAGGATCTGTACTAGTTAGTTTAACTACCAACAACGAAAGTACCGATATTAACAAATTTTTAAAAGTGATTAGTGATAATATGTACAGAAGCTCCGAGAGAGACAATAATATTTATTCAAAATTGTTTTACAAATTCTATTTTTTCGAAAAAACTCATGATATTTTTAACATCAAAGTTAAACAATTTTCCGAACCATTATCTCTAGAATGTGTTCATCATCATATGGTTTATATGCTCTATAATAATTATTCTATTATCGAAAATGTTAAAACAAAAGAAAAAATGTTTTTTTATGAGAATATGAATAAAAATGAAGCATCAGTGACTATGTTATCCAATTATTATTGTCACGAAAATGGTGAGTTGAACGATAACATTAAACTATCACCATATTCTATAAAAAATTTTATTGATAACAAATACGAAAAATTATGTAAAGATCATCTAAATATCGGAGAAATAATAGAAACTCAAGTAAATGAATTAAATAAAAATTATTATAATGATCATATTGATAATACTGATAATACTGATAATACTGATGATACTGATAATATCGACTAAAATCTAATATAATCGTATATGATGTCAGTGATAATATTAATTATAATTTCCAAATGTTTAATAGTCAATTCAATCAGTTGAATATTCAATTTCATAAATTACGTTAATCCATTTTTTATTTCTCTACTCGATTACATTTTAAATAATAAAAATCGATTTTTTAACATTTATTTTATATTTATTTTATATTTATTATTTTTATATTATATATCATTATATATATACGTATCAATGTTATATTGCTTAATATTATTAATATATTTTGAATTGACAAAATTTTTTGAAACATTACTAAAAGTCATCATATATATAGTTTTAATAATATTTCTTAGCAATATATCATTGTTCTATTATATTAACATTATATTTTTTCTAAAATTTTTCGTTTTTTGATTAAAAAACGATCATAATTTGTACTATTCCTGAATGAATTATATTAATGAAATTATTACAAAAAACTATTCGATTAAAATGATGGAATATATTAATATTACTTTAAATAAACTAAATTATAATGATTATAATTTCAATAATTATTTTAAAATTAAATTAAATGATTTTTTTGTATCTTTAACATATTATCTTTTCTTTTTACTAATTATTTTTATATATATAAAATATATATTTCATATATTTTTTCTCATTGAAGAAATTTGCATTATTATACATGATTATTTCAATAGCTTTATTACCTTCTTCTCAAGTACAAAAATAATATATTCATTGAAAATCAAAAAAATAATTCTTTTTTTATCTATAGAAATAATTGTATTATTAGTAATATTCTATTATATCATTTAAACGACATGTTATTAAAAAAATATATTATCATTTATTCATTTGTATTATCTCGTACAAAATGAATAATTACTTTTTCACGAAATTATTTTAGTGATCTGCTATATAGAGCAAATATATTAAATATTTTTCTAATTCATTTCACACTCTCGGACAAAATGAGTATTTATATCTAATTCATTCGTTTCATTATATCGTACAGGGTTAATACAACAAATGTACATCAAGTATTATATTCGATTATGTTCAGATGTATTTGTTTTAAAAAATTATTCCAGTTCCACTACAAATTCAAAAAATAATAATATTTCAAATAACTATATCATTAGTTATATAGGGTGTATAATAATAACTATATGTGAATCAATTACATATTTAAAATATTATGAATTTTTTTATTAGGTGAACTCATTCAAATTGAATACAATCTCTCTCTACAAAAAATATTCATAATTAAACGAAAGTCGTTTATTTTTCCCTAGGATATTATTCTACATATGTTTCAGTGAAGCTTTTGACTTTATAATCTAAATTTTTTGACTTTGTACATTAATAGAATACAATTTTTTTTTAATGCTATTTCACTCAATGCCATTTCACTTTATGCATTAGAAATTGTAGATTTACCAGTATTGATTTATGCTTATCCATTCTCTAATAATTTCTTAGTATTAAACAGTATTCTCATCTATTACGTAATATTTCCTAATTATAAAATGTTCATAAAAGAAAATTTTAAAAAAATTTATTTATTTTTTTCAACTAGTATATTTTTTCCAGTAATCTATACACGCATGCAATTCAACATCAATCTTTCTACTCGATTAA
>ERZ1066129.125-NODE-125-length-28109-cov-47.808013_pt1 | contig 28109 bp, 34 predicted proteins | sample MGYA00382776_ERZ1066129 | MGnify/ENA primary metagenome ERZ1066129 (study PRJEB33369, sample SAMEA5778359) | biofilm metagenome | biome: Industrial cooling water; feature: Water cooling tower basin; material: Biofilm | place: United Arab Emirates | collected... | reverse complement strand
AGGTTAGCGCTTTTAAGATTAGCTTGACGAAGATTAGCACCGCTGAGGTTAGCTTTACTAAGGTTAGTACCGCTGAGTTTAGCTTCAAAAAGGTTCGCAGCGCTGAGGATAGCTTCACTAAAGTTCGCACTGCTAAGGTTTGCTCCAAAGAAGTTAATCTGACTGAGGTTAAGCCCACTCAGATTAGCGCCCCACAAATCCGCGCCTCGAAAATTTACCCCACTCGCGTCAGCTTCAACAAATTGGGCGCTTTGCAGATTCGCTTTGATAAATTTAGACTTGCTTAAATTAGCTTTGCAGAAATTCATCCCGCTCAGATTTGCTTTGGTAAAATTAACTCTTTGCAGCTTAGCACCACAAAAGTTAAATTCGCTCAAATCGGTTCGGCTGAGATTTGCCCGATTGAGTTGGACTCCTTTGAGGATAGCTCCTTTTAAAATCGCGCCATTGAGGTTTGCCCCAGATAGATTGGCGCCGCTAAGATTGGCGCCGCTGAGGTTGGTTCTGTATAGTTTAGCTTCTCTTAGATCTGCGCCTCTCAAATCTGCACCGCTGAGGCTACACTGTCTGAAATTAATTTTTCTCAGGTTCTTCCCTCTGAGGTTAATTCCACTCAGATCTACTACGTCAAAATAATCCAAGCGTACAGAATGCGATCGCCACTTATTCCAACTAGCAACACCTTTTTGCAATAGAGCAAGTAATTCTGACTTGGTAGAGAAGGCGAAGCAAGCAAACAACCGCACTTGTTCAGCTTCATCATCTAATGCCTGAATTATCAATTCTAAACCAGCATCTCCATAATTTAGCGCATCGTCTAGCGCCGCAACTCGATGCTCTGCTACCTGACTTTTGAGCCTGTGTTTAACTCCTGCTATTCCTCCCAAAACCGCACCGCTTAACGGAGGTGGAGCGTTACCACCCAGTACGACATCGGTGTTTTTAGGTTGATTAGGAGGCTCTAACATTGCTCGTTTTCTCCCGCCGCGCGATCGCACGTTGTTAATTTTATGCTACATTGTATTACAAGGTCTACCATTGATGCAACCAACCTACGCAACTGACAACAATCTCACAGCTTCTCCAAACGGAAATTGTGATAAATCTAAACCACCAGGAGTCACCACCCACAACACGGGAAGCGCAGGCGGCGTGCTAGGAAACGTGCCATAACCATCGGTAAGATAAACGCATACCCCGTTACTATGCCAGTCTCGATTAATACCAACCTTTTCAAAAAACGGGACAAAAGACGTGCCGCCACCGCCTACAGGTTTGGGAATTTCGCTACTTTTTTCTAAAGAATAGGGGCCGTAAGCTTCAGCGTCGGCGTAATATAACTCACATTCCAGATGCGGATATGCACTGAGAATTCCTGCTACTTCGGCGAGGAACGTTTGCAGCTCGCGATCGCCCACCGACCCGCTAGTATCAACCGCCACAAACACCTGCACCGATTCGCCTTCTAAAGCTTCTAAATAGAGCTTTTGACCAATAAATCTACGGTCAAACCCGGTAAAATCTGTAGGCGTTCGTACTAAGTATCGCCACAGATAAGAACGCCAATCTAATTGCGCCTGCTTTAATGCCTCTAATTCCCGTTGCAACCAAGCGGGAATATTACCTTGTTGATTGCTAGATCTAGCCACAGTAATAGCCTGTTGCATCGCATTTTTCCAGTGCGCTTCCATCACCGCTTTCTGTTTCAGGGAAAGACTACCATCTTCGCTATCAGCATCTAACAAATCTGGTTCGCAAATCGAGCAATCTATTTCCTTTACTTCCAAAAGTTCGTAAATTTCTTCAACGCTCAAATGTTCTAATTCATAGTTGCGAATACCACTGGGAGGTAATTCAAAACCCTGCTCTTGAGCTATCATCCCATTCACTAAAATATCAGCAGCAATATTCCAGCGCAGCGGTTCCCGCGCACCTCGACGAAATACATGCAATAAAGCCGCGTGCAAAACTTCGTGCAGCAACAAACCATCTACTTGGGCTTTAGGAAGACTACGCACATAATCTGGATTAATAAAAATATTCTCCCCATCTGTAGCCGCAGTAGAAATTGATTCGGTAGCGCGAAAATGAGTAAACAGCGCCAAAGTTGCAAAAAACGGCGATTTCATTCTCAATCGCAACAGCGAAGCACTGATAATTCGGTCTATATCTGAATTCAACACGATCAACTCACCTTTTTAATTGTATATTGCGATTACTGTAGGGGCGGGTTTTACCAATAATCTATGCTTCTAATAGATAACCTAAATAAACCCGCCCCCGCCAACTATGCACAACGATTAAAATCGCGCCTACACACCCAAAAAACGATTAAAATCGCGCCTACACAAACGAAGTCCGCCTGCGCGGACTTAATAACCTGCGTAGGCAGGTTTTGTTTGTGTAGCCGCGAATTCCATTCGTCGAGGCTTTTTTGCGTAATTCCCCAGATCATAAACTCACCAATTCCTGAAAATCTTTCATAAAACCTTTAAACCGCTCATCTTTTTTTACCAATTGAGCAAACGCCCCAATTTGTCCTTTAGATCTCATACTGCGGAATAAATCAACCGCAAATAATTGTACCCATTCTGCCGTTGCTACTTGAGAAATCCAACTAAAAGCATTGTAAGCAGAAGTCGCATCATTTGCCCGCACAGCCAAACCAATAGTAGTTGCATAGCGGACAGAAGGTTCTTGTGGAAAAGGAATCTTATCCTCTCCATTTAAAATCCGAACCAAGTCGGGCAAGCTTTGATAAAGTTGCGTATAAGCACTAAATTCCGCCGTCGCTTCCATCCCTACAGCAGGAGCAATATCGAGTCCAGCTTGATGCAATTGACTTGCCATTACCCAAGAACGCGGTGAAGGCCAAGCCGGTTGTTGTGCGTCTAATTTGTGTAATAAACTGGGACGAAATGAAAGAAAAGCAATAATTTGCTCGTGGACTTTAGTCGCCAGGGCATAAGCTTTAAAACTGTCAAAATCTGCCTCTACTTGTAAGTGTAAAAAACGATTAGCTAAAGGCGAAGGCATATCAAAAACTGCTGCGCGGTCTTCTTTGCGATTTCCTGCTGCCCAAACATGCCAATATTCTGGAACTGTATAGGAACCAACGCGACGGTCTAAAATTAATTGTTGCGCTACGCCTTGCATTGCAGGTGGCGACATATTGAGTTCATCTAAAAATAAAATTCCTTTGCCAGAATGGGGGAGAAATTCTGGCGGATACCATTTAGAAATGCCATCTTCGGCGACAGGTAAACCGCGCAAATCGGTAGGTGCAAGTTGCGATAGGCGCACGTCTACAAAGTCGATTTTATGTTCTTTGGCGAGTTGGGCGACAATACTTGATTTGCCAATTCCAGGAGGCCCCCAAATCATCGTGCTGATTTGTAGGTTTTTATCAAGTAGGCTGTTTAAGTATGCTTTAAGGGCAGTAGGAGTCATGGAATTTCAGATTTTAGATTTTAGATTTCAGATTGCAGATTTTCAGTTCGCAGTAGGGGCGGGTTTTACCGATAACTTTTGGGAAAACAGATAACTCCAATAAACCCGCCCGGGCTATTTGTATTATAATGTAGCACTAAGGAAGCCTGAGCATCTAAAACCGCGATTGTAGGGGCGGGTTTTACCAATAACAGAGGCCAAAAACAAACAATTTAACTAAACCCGCCCCGCCCCGCGCATTGATGGCAAAGTGGTATAATCGCGATTTTAACGGCTTGCTTCTGGACGGGTTTGTTGATTAGCTTTAGCAGCAGCACGGACAATGCGATTGGCATCTTTAGCCAGAATTTCCAGGGTATCGGGTGGGGTATTGGGGTGCTGTGCGATCGCATAACGTTCTAGCCATGCGTCGGAACGCCTATTTTCTACTAGCAAATTAGCAGGAACTTGGGGGTGAAATAAAATCACCAAGCGGCTATAACCCGGTTGAGAATCTTTCGGGTAATGCTGGAGTACGACGGATAGTTTATCAAGATTGTGAGTTAAGAATCGGGGGACGGCAAATTTTAGCACCCGTTCATGGTCGTAGCTTAATAGCTGCTGCAAGAGGGTTATAGGTGTATTAGGATTTGCCGCAATATATTGGCAAACAGCGGCATGACTATCAGTCGCTAATTTTGACAAAATATGGACAGGCGTATTGGGATTTGCGGCAATATATTGGCGAATATAACTATGATGATCGGTCGCCAACTCTACCAAAATTTCCACAGGCGTGTTCGGATTTGACGCAACGCTGTAGCGAACTCCATAATTATTGTCAGTCGCTAACTTTGATAAAATTTCGACAGGCGTGTTGGGATTTGCGGCAACGTTGCGGCGAACTCCAGCGTCTGTATCGCTTGCTAACTCTGATAAAATACTCGCTGGTACGTTAGGATTTTTGGCAAGATCGTAGCGCACCCAAGCCTTATAATCGGTTGCCAACTGTGCCAAAATTTTGACAGGTGTGTTGGGATTCTTGGCAAGCTCATAGCGAACTTCGACGTTATTATCTATCGCTAACATCTCCAAAATATGGACAGGTGTGCTGGTATTTTTGGCAAGGTTTCGGCGTGCCAACTGTGGCAACATCTCGACAGGGGTGTGGCGATACTTACCATCCAATTCAAAACCAGATGGGTCATCTTCAGGGGCAATTTCACTCAGCAATTTTAAGCAGGGAATCAAAAACGCAGGAATTGAATTTATTTGTGCCAATTGTTCTAGGTATTGCCTATATTGTTGACCGTCGAAGGTTGTTTTACCAATTGCTTCGATTGTGCCTCGATCCCAACTTTCAGTCATCTCACCTGCGAAGTTGACGTGAAGTTGCACAACCTCTTGTACCTCAGAGTAATATGAATTTTGTAATAGTCTCTTCAATACATTTTTTCGGGTTTTGGCGTTCATTGCCAATGCTAAAGCTAATTCGCGATCGCCTCTCCAGCTATCAGATGCCCACTTCATAAAAGAATCGGGCACGATCTCGCATTTGAGCAGATTAACCAGCGTATCGTAGGGAATTACGGCTGTTAGGTTGGGATTTTCCAGCAATAGCAGCGAAAATATCGGATTTTCTAGCAATTGTTCCGGAAATTCCGCGCCTAACTTTAGCAATACCTCAGTGGGGGTGTTGGGGTTAGCGGCGACGTTTTGGCGAGTGATGCGATCGCTACTCCCCCCCAATTCTGCCAACAAAGCGGGCGCAGTGCCAGGATCGCTAGCAACCTTTCGCGTTAATTCCAAGTTTTCTGTCATCCTAATGGCTCAACTGCTACTACTTAAATATATGTCTAGCCTAATCGCACTTATGCAAGGTTGTGAGACGATTTAGATTAGCCTTTGCAGCAGCACGAACAATGCGATTACCATCTCTCGCCAAAATCTGAAGTGTCTCCAGTGGAGTATTGGGATTTTGGGCAATAGCAAAACGCTCTAGCCATATCAACGAGCGGCTGTTTTCTACTAGCAAGTTACTGGGAACTTGGGGGTGAAATAAAATAACCAGGCGGCTATAACCTGGTTGAGAATCTTTCGGGTAATGCTGGAGTACCAAGGATAGTTTTTCAGGGTTGTGAGCTAAGTATCGTGCTACGACAAATTGGAGAACTTCTTCAGAGCGATCGCCTAATAGTTGCTCCAAGTTTTCTGCCATCCCAATTGCTCAACAGCTATCAATTAAATATATGTCCAGCTTCATCGCACTGATGCAGAGTTGCCAAACGAATGCAGATTAACAATTCCCAAAACAACACCTTTTTACCTCTCTCTGATTATCAAAAACTATCTTTAAGCGAATCTCAGACCATATCAACTTATGTATTGGTCTAGCTTGAACCTCAATCCTTCTATCGCGATCGCAGGCTGATTCAGCCAGCCCTAATTAAGATAAATTTCTCATCACTCGGCAAGGGTTTCCCACAGCGATCGCATTTCCAGGAATATCTTTTACCACTACGCTACCAGCACCTATCGTAGTATTATCGCCGATGGTAACGCCGGGACAAATAATAACACCGCCCCCAATCCAAACATTATTACCAATTTTCACAGGAGCCGCTAATTCTTTACCAGAAAGACGTATTTCGGGTGAGGTAGGATGGTAAGCGGCGTAAATTTGCACGTATGGCCCGCAGAGGACGTTATCGCCGATTTCGACTCGATTGCAATCGAGAATAACGCAGCCAAAATTCATGTAAAATTTGTCACCTACATAAATATTGCTGCCGTAGTCGCAGTGGAAAGGCGGCTCAATTTCAACGTTAGATCCAACTTTGGCAAATAATTGATTGAGGAGTTGGATTCGCATCTCGCTTTCTTCCTCAGTTGTATTGTTGTAAGTTCTGACAATACGGCGTGCTTGCTGGCGAAGTGCGATTAATTCAGCATCCGCAGCCAGGTAAAGTTCGCCAGCGAGCATTTTCTGCTTTTCGGTTTTTTCCACGTTGTTGTACTCGCTCAAAGGTGCTGTATTTAGGATAAGCGATATGCCAATGGTTAGCTACGCGATCGCATTTTTTATCCTTCTGTCGGTGCAGTTATATTTCACTACCTACTTTTCCTACCTTTCCTACTCTTAAATTTGGTGACTAAAAATACATGTTATAATTGCAAAAAATATTGCCGAGCAACAGGTTTATGGTAGAGTAACTAATGTAAACCGACAGCAAAAATATATGACAAAATCCAGCATAACCCTACCCAGCGATGAACTTACCGTATATGCAAAGGAAGAAAAAAACCTTCCCAGCTTGACAAACAAAACTGACAAAACGATAAAATTGAAGATTAAAGCCGAGGGAACGTGGAGTTACGGCGGGAAAGAGGCATTCGGCAACCAAGTAGATGGTGATGGCAATACAGCACAGACGGGGCGAAACACATATATGCGCTTTCCGGACATAACCCCAGCTGCATTAGTAGCGGTAATAGATGGCAAAGCTGTGGCAAGCGGCAAAGAACAGGAGATCGAAATCCCACCAGGCAAGACCGTATCTTTTATCAACAATGACCAACCGGGCGTGTACGCTGATAACAGTGGCAGTCTCAAGATTAAGTGGTCTATTGCTGGCATCAAAAACGGTAACGGTGGCTCAAATAAAGAAGAATCTATTGTCTCTGCCCCTGACAATAAAAGCTTTCCTCTTCCCACTGGCGAACTCATCGTTATGGCGAATGAGGAACAAAACCTTCCCAGCTTGACTAACGAATCGGACAAAAAGATAACGTTAAAAATTAAAGCCGAGGGCAGCTGGAACTACGGCTGGAGCGCCAATAACGAGCCAATCGCTAACATGGTGGATGCCAATGGCAATCCCGTGGATACGGGACGACAACAATATATGCGCTTTCAAGGCATAACGCCAGCGGCACTTGTGGCAGTAAAAAATGACCAAGCTGTCGCTAGCGGCAAGGAACAAACTGTTGAACTCAATCCGGGGGAAACCGTATCTTTCATCAACAATGACCAACCGTGGATATACTTTGACAACAGCGGCAGTCAAACGGTTAAGTGGTCAATTTTGAGCGTCAATTAATCCGAGCGATCGCTCTGTTTTAATAGGGAGAAACTCCACCTTGGTCGATCTAGGGTTCTGAATTTAGGAAGAGCGATCGCTCTGCGATCGCTCTTCTTTTTCCCTAAAACACCAATTCAATAACAATCGCTGTTTCATTTTCATACAAGGGGGGAGGGATGCGATCGCTCCTACTAAAACTGTAATGATGTAAACTGATAGTATGGCAATTTTTGTACAGGAGCAGCGATTCTGCCTACCACAGCACAGGCGTTAACTTGCTTTATTCTCTGCCAGCGGTTAACCAACTTTTATCGCCCTATATTCGTGGTGCGTCTCGATAGGCGTATAGATAAAATATACATTTTGGCTGGAGAAGAAACGGAAATCTTGATTGACCGCAATGGCGAGTGGGAGTACTTATGACACAACCAAACTTTGAGCAAATGAGTCGGAAAGAACTTCGTGCCTATATGCTTGAACATCGAGATGATGAACAAGCTTTTCATGCTTATATGGATAGACTGGCTACTGAGCCTGTTTTGGCACGCGGAACCATCGAGGATTTACAAGACCCCTCGCGCTTTGGTGAAATCCTTGAAAGAGTCAACAAAATCAAACAGGAAGGTAGAGCTTCTGATGTTTAGCGCTTGATTATCTGACAAAGATACAGACCCAATTCTACGACTGGCAAGAAATCTTTGAGACTGAAAAAGTAGGGACACGGCAACCTAGATATTTTTCAATAAACCACAATGTTTATTGATGCCGTGTCCCTACGATTGGCGATTAGCAGTCAGGTGTCAAATCAGTGCGTTCTAGCGGCACATCGAAAATAATTTGATATGTGACATTGGGAATCAGACGCCGGAGGACTTGCAGATGCGCTTCAGCGTCGCTACGGCGACGAAAGCGGGCGACGATCGGGCATTGCAAGTTGGGCAATGGGCGGATGATGCACCAACGATGGAGGGAGTCGAAGTAGCTCATGGAACTTTCTCGATGATGCTTGTGGGTTGTATGGTTAATTTGCGGATCGCAGTTTGTCGTTTTGGATTTATTCATCGGTAATCTGTTAATAATGGACAGGACAACGATTGCCCAGCTGACGAAATCGCAGTAGGCAATTAGACTTTTTGTTCTGGTCAAACAACTCAATCGGGCAGCTGAATAGCCAAATAGCGGCTTTCTCAGCTGTCTTTCCTTTGTGTGTATTCCTGGTCTAGGGCTTATATACACGTACGGTGTACACGTATCTATAATATGACAGAAAAGAATGAAGATCAACAAATTAGCCACAACGACCGACTCACGCTGGCACAACTGAGACAGCGCGCTGGTCTGACGCAGCGAAAGCTAGCTGATATTCTTGACGTGACGATTAAGACTGTGAGTGCGTGGGAGAGAGGAGAACACGAGCCATGCTTGACTTTGACTCAGACTAAGAAGCTGGTGGATGGGTTGCAATGTTCTCTGGATGAACTGATTGCAGCGACGGGAAGGGAAAATCAAACAGGGGAAGATGAACCGCGCTATACCTTTGCTCAAACTAAGCGTTTAACAGAGATTCTCTCTTGCAGTCTTGATGAGTTAGTTGCGGCGATGGGGAGAAATTCTAACCAAGAGTAGGGTTAAGGTCGCGATCGCTGTTTCATTTTCATACAAGGGGGGAGAGGTGCGATCGCGACCAGTCTTTCCATAATTTAGAGATATGGGTTCACGATCTGTGTTTTATTTTCTATTAACTGGTTATGGTGCCTATCTCCAGAGTAAATAATGCTGCAATCAGCCAGTAAAGCAGTGGATATAATCAAGCTATCCCAGTAAGAATATCCATATTTAGAGTTGATATCCATTGCTTGCAAAACTTTTAATGTATCAAGTTCAACCACTGTAAAAGTGGTAATAATCTCTAAGACAATTTCCTTAGCTTCTTCTTTAGTGGTGAGATTTTTCCTCACCATTACGTGGTAAAGTTCAGCCAAAATCTGGGTACTGACAATAATTGCTTGCAGATTATCAGAGACAATTTCTCTAATTTTTAGATATTTATCTTGAGGGTTCTTTCCATAAAGATAAACCCAAAGATTTGTGTCGATAAAAATTTTATCGCTCATACTACTTGGAAGCGATCGCGCAGCGTGCGGTCGGCATATCGCTTAATTAAACAGAAACAATCCCGGATCGACGTGGAAAAATTTCCCCAAAGCCTCAGCTTGTTTCTTATCGATCTCTAGCTCACCGTTAATTACCTCAAATACCGCCTCACTCGAACCCAAAATTTCTACTAAATCGCCTGCTTCTATACTCCGAGCATCCATCAAATGAAGTAGCCTTGACTGTGGCGTTGAGATATTAAGTTGATAGTGCTTATATTCAAAATCCTCAATCAGTTTTACCAGCAGTTCTAGCAGCGCGTCTTCTTCTGGAGTCAGATTTGGACGCGAAAGTAATTCTTCAACTATCTCCAAAAATATCTCGTTTTCCTCTTCGGTTTTGATAATCCGAGGCTGATATTTAGAGAGCAAGCCACTGTAAATATTTGCATCAAAAGTAATGCTCATTTTAACTAATCTATTTTGGAGCGATCGCAATCCGATACCCCAGCGCATCCAGCAACTCAACCAAAGCGTAAATTTCAGCACCCTTAGTTTCTGAAAGCATTTTATCTAGCTTTTCATGGCGCAACTTTACTTCTTCCAGAACGGGGTTTATCTGCGCTTGCGCCTCAATTACATCTTTCAAAACAGATGATAGATATTCAAGTTCGTCACCTTCTTCTAATTCCAAAAAACTTCCTATATAGCCAGCAGCTTCTTGGGGATCTTTTAGAGATGACATCAGATATTCGCGGTAACTTCTACTCCTTGGTGCTTTAACTTCTTCCATAATCGCTCCAATATTCCTTAGCTTTTTCAATGTCTTGTTCTTGGGTACTTTTATCTCCACCGCAAAGCAGAAGTACTATTGTCGATCCGATTTGTCCAAAATATATGCGGTATCCTGGGCCATACTTAATTCTAAGCTCGCAGACTCCTTCTCCAACTGAGCGATAGTCTCCCAAATTGCCTGACTCGACTCGCCTAAGTCTGTTTCTGATTTTAGCTCTAGCTTGAGTATCTCGCAAAGCATTAAGCCATTCTTCAAAAGGGCTTCTTTCGTCTGCTGTCAGGTAGTTTTTAATTTGTCTTGGTTGAACTTCCACTACTCGATTATAAACGCATCATGGCTTAATTTACTTGAAAGCGATCGCTCTATGAAATTAATTTACTTGGGTGCGATCGCAAGCCGAAACCCCAGCACATCCAGCAACTCAACCAAAGCATAAATTTCAGCACCTTTAGTTTCTACCAAAATCTTGTCTAGCTTCTCATAAAATCCTTTGGCTTCTTCTGAGAGATTATTAGACTGGGCGCGAGCATCCATCACGTCTTTCAGCGCCGATCTTAAAAGTTCAAATGGTTCGGGTTCTTCTTCTCCTTCTTCCAATTCCAACATCACCTCAATATAAGCAGCAGCGTGTTCAGCATCTTTGAGAGAAGAAATTAGATACTCTTGGTAGCTCCTACTTGTTGGCGTTTTGACTTCTTTCATAATTGCTCCAATATTCTTTTGCTCTCAGGATATCTTGTTCTTGGGTACTTTTATCTCCACCGCAAAGCAGAAGTACTATTATCGATCCGATTTGTCCAAAATAAACTCGGTAGCCGGGGCCATAATCAATTTTAAGTTCGCAGACGCCTTCTCCAACTGAGCGATAGTCTCCCAAATTGCCTAACTTAACTCGTTGAAGCCTTTTCTCAATTTTGACTCTAGCTTTGAGATCCCTAAGAGAACCAAGCCATTCTTCAAAAGGGCTTCTTCCTTCTGCTGTCAGGTAGTTTTGAATCTGTCTTGGTTGAACTTGCACTTCTCGATTATAAACGCATCATGGCTTAGTTTACTTGAAAGCGATCGCTTACCCCACAAAAAACCGACTTTGATTCAGCGCTTCTTTATCTTCAGCTAACAAGAATGTCTCTGGATAATTGTACATTCCCAAATACATAATGCACTGACTTTCCGGCAGACTTTGATCTTCCTCGCACCCAGGCGGATGTGGTAAGCCAAATGCATGTCCTAATTCGTGTCCCAATCCTCCTATCCACCGCGAAATCGGTTCTTTACTTAATCCCATTAAACCGTGTATATCGTGTTGAGGTAATACCGCTACACCGCAAGTACCCGCACCGCCGTATTGTCCTTCATCGTTCTCAGCGTCGATATAAAAAATCCAGATAAAATTAGGGTCGTTAAAACTTGCACCCGTCAAGGCAAAAGCATCGTTTAAAACGTTATTCCAAAACCAAAGATGGTATTCGCCTGCGGGATTTTTGGCGTACCATCTAGCTTTGTGGTTTGTTCGCACTACTTCTACGATGCTATCTGTTAACCTAAATGTTTTTTGATTTCCCATCTGCGCCAAATACCATTGCTGAAGATGAGTGATGGCGTTGGCGATCGCATGTCTATAATCCTTGCGAGGACTAGCATCAGATGGTACTAAATAAACAACGCGCACTGTCTGCATAGCTTTTGTTATAGATTATTGCAGAAACCCGGTTTTTGAGAAAAACCGGGTTTCTATATCGGCTAGGTTCTCCAAAATAATTTTAACCTGGTAAATCCACTTACAACTAAAGCGATCGCCAAAGTATACCCAACTCCTTTAATCAATCCCATCACCGGATTTTGAGTATATTTATTAATAATTGCTTCCGCTCCTGTTAAATTCAAAATAGGCCAAAGCAAGTTAGCAAATCCCACATAACCAATCATCGGATTTTGCCCGTTATCGATTAATAAACTTAACCATGACTTTTTATTAAAAACATCTAAAACAATGGTAAAAGCGATTAAAATAAAAATAGACATCCCCGTCGTGACAAAGTAGTAACTCATGGTAGAAGGGTCTTTTTTGATGCCGCCTTCGTAAGGTTCAAAAAATAAGCCAATTGCCAACCATAAAATTCCCCAACTGTAAAGCTTATTGAGCAATATTTCGGTGGCAGAAGTTGGATGTTTGAATAAAAACCAACCAATCAAGCAAAGAATTGCGCTTGCTAACGTTGTTTCCACTACTAATCTAGATTGCAATCCGACCAGCAAAATCAAATTCAGCGCCAACATCAACAAAAGAATGATATCGAAACGCCAGGTTTTCCAAGATTCTTTTTGCTCGTATTCTGTTGGCTGCATCCATTCCAGAATCAAATCCCCAGCGACTGTACCAGGAATGACTATAAATAGATATTTTAAATAAGCGAATTTAAACATCCAAGGGGCGGGTGAATATGACCAAAGTTGTGCTATCCAACCATCCGTAGTAGAAGATAGCTGGATGGCGAATAATAAACTTAGCAATCCAACTCGTAAGAAGATATTTTGCCTGGTAAATAACCAGATTAATGAGCCAAAAACAGCCATATTTGCCAGAACAATCAGGATAATATCGCTGCGAGACAGTGAAAAGCCGCTGTTGTCTGGATATTGAATTATAGATAGCAGGGAAATTGCAGCCATCCAGGAACTTAAAGTAATTGCATTGCGTATCCACGGTTTCCAGGATGCCGGTAAGCGGACGAACATAAAAAATAATAGGAAAAACCCTAATAAGGCAATCTGCCATTTTTGCGTCGATGGGTTGGGATTGATGACTTGGGGTCGAAGGTGTTGCAGAATAATGGCAAATGCGCCCAAGAGAAAGCCGCGTTTAAATATAGATAAAATAATCCCGATCTTGGGCAATCCTTTGGCGAGGCGACGGGACAGCGCTAAGGGTATTGCTGCGCCCATTGAAAATAAAAATATAGGAAAAACGAGATCGACCCACGTTAATCCGGGCAATTTAGGATTAAAAACATGGTCGGGTGGCGGTACTTGGGCATGATACATCCACGCGGGTAAGATTTTGTAAGCAATGGTGCCAGATAAAACCATTGCTAAAATAGCGAAACCACGCAATGCATCGAGGGCGTAGGCGCGTTTTGAGGGGGCGATCATAGGATGTTAGATTTTAGATTTTAGATTTTAGATTTTGGATTGAGTAAACATTTGTAGGTTGGGTTTCACAAGGTTTACAGCGGATTTCAGCCGTATGAGGGAAAGCGTTATCGCTTCGTTTGTGTAGCGGCAGCATTAATGCTGCCGCTACACAAACGAAGGTGTACCTCACTCGAAAAGCAAGCCGCTATAACCCAACTTACTGTCTACAAAATAGATTACCAATATGTTCGCCAATCTCCTCTTTCGTAAAAATGCAGGCGTCCAAAACCGAGAAACTGACCCCTTGCTTTCTCGCCTGCGGGAAAGGCGGTGACGCCAAATAAATAAACGCCCCCATACCTGGGATTTCGCAGGGGTTTTAAAGCAATGGTTACTGTCTTGCCGGGAGGTACTGGCGTTGAGAATGTTAAATCTAGTGTCTGGTTATCTTTGTTTGACGTTGTTGCTAGTAGCGGGATTTCACTTTTGCGATCGCGCCGCCTCCCTTCATAGGCGCGAGTCTCTTCTAGGTCAAATTCGATCTCGTCGCTGCCTTCATGTTGCGCGATCGCTATCCTTTGCAGCGGTTCTCCCGCATCTTCCGGCACCCTAATTGTAAAATAATATGTCGCACCCCATGCCGATGCATCGTTGAACGTGGTTGACGCCCCCTCCAGACGCGGCACTCCCACAAAGTTAACCGTACCATCCGACAGCCTCACCGCCAACGCGGGTTGACCGACAACGCCCCAAATTCCTGCCGATACTGCTAAGGTTGCTGCTAACAAATTGGCAACGCTCATAACTCTAATTGCAAAATGCAGCCCTACTTATCATCTTAATGTCAAGCCAAAGAAACGGTTTTTAATAATTCTTATAATTAATTGCAGTCAAGGTTGCAAGAATAATTCATATCTCTAATTGAGTAAATTAGCTAAGCTAAAAGTAAGATATAACGCAGGTGAAATTCTATGTCTGCTGTTTCTAGCGTCCAATTACAACGGCCTGCGTGGCAAACAATTATTATTTTTTCTTTAGCTTTTTGGCTCAGCAGCAGCCTGGTGCTGGACTTGGTAATTATGCCCGGTCTTTATGCTTCAGGTATGATGGCTGGCTCTGGATTTGCCACGGCAGGTTATCTGATTTTCTGGATTTTTAACCGCATCGAGTTACTCTGCGCTGCGCTGGTATTAACGGGCACGTTAGCTCTGGCACACACGCAAAGTACAACTGAGAAAAGCCGCCGAAACGCCATAATTGTATCCATCATACTGATGTTGGTGGCTTTAGTTTATACCTATGGCTTAACGCCGCAGATGAGCGCCCTGGGACTCAATCTCAACCTGTTTGAAGAAGCAGTTGAGGTTCCCGGCACGATGAATGTTTTGCATTCAGGCTATTGGGTTTTGGAAATGCTCAAGCTAGTTGCTGGCGGTGCTGTTATCCGCTGGTGCTACCGGGGATAGAATTTAAGATTTTAGATTGCAGATTGCAGATTTAAGTAGAATTGTAGATTGGTGATTTAAAACACCAACATCTGCAATCTTAAATCTAAAATCTGCAATTATTTTATGCTTCGGGTTTGGAAAATAGCAGCCGCCAAGCCATGAAGGCAAAACCGATGGCAGCGATCGCTTTCACCCAATGCACCGGGAGGATGTGAGCAGCCCCTTCCCCGACGATCACCCCCAGCAAGCTAGTCAGCAGCAGCGCCACAGCGGTACCGAAAAACACGGCGCGGGGAGATTTAGAACTACCGCTGAGTGCGATCGCCGCTAGTTGGCTTTTGTCCCCCAACTCGGACAAAAACACCGTAATAAAACTCAATCCCAACAAATGCCAGTCCAACATATCAATTTTTGATTTGGTAATGGGTAATGGGTAATGGGTAATGGTTAATCGCTAATTTTAGATTTAACCTTCACCTGCAATTAGCAATTAGCAATTAGCAATTAGCGAGGTACTATTTCCCACAGCAGCTGTACAGCAATCAACAGCATACTCACCCCAGCAGCTTTGTTTAGCACTTGCGGAGAAATCCACTTTGCCAGCACGCGACCTAGCAGACATCCCAACAAGCTTGTCGCTACCAGTGCAGATCCAGCACCAGCAAAAACCATCCAAGGCGAATGAGACTCGGCACTCATCAGCAGCGTTGCAACTTGGGTTTTATCCCCCATTTCCGATAAAAAGATAGTTAAGAAAGTAGAGCCAAAGACTGCTAACGCACCCAGTTCCAGTTTTGTGGTTGGTTTTTCCTGCTGACAAACACCAGCATTCGGCTCTTGCGGTGTTGACTCCATTGGGGATTGCTCCCCAGAAGTAGACAAGCTTTTTGGCAACGAGGAGAGTTTCACAGTCAATTTTGCTACCCACCAGTTTTTTTCATATTTTTCTCATTTTATCTTTAATTGGTCATAGGGCAAGGGGGAGCTGAGGGAGCTGGGGGAGCTGAGGGAGCTGAGGGAGCTGGGGGAGCTGGGGGAGCTGGGGGAGCTGAGGGAGCTGGGGGAGCTGGGGGAGCTGGGGGAGCTGGGGGAGAAATTAGTTTTACTTCCTTGTCTTCCTTGTCTCCCTTGTCCCCCTTGTCTCCCTTGTCCCCCTTGTCTCCCTTGTCCCCCTTGTCTCCCTTGTCTCGAACTAGGAGCCAGTCAAGCGCTTGAACACAAAACGCGACATGTCTGGGAATAAATGCCAATCGTTCGAGTAGCTCTCATCGCTGGCTAAAACAGACAGAATATAAGCGGTTTTACCATCTTTTGTTTTCACAAACGCCACCTCGTGCCGTCCAGAAGATGACCAGCCAGCTTTGGAAGCAAAATCAATATCTTCTGCTAAAGGTTCCCCAAAAAAGCCCTTAATTGGGTTAAATCCCCCAAATCGGATCGTATCTTCTTTTCCTTCTGGGCTTAAATCTCTTGCCATCCAAGTGAGCATTTTTTGGCTAGATTCCGGAGAAATAGCTTGTCCGGTGGCAATTTCATACATCAATCGGGCAGCTTGTTCGCTGGAAATTTTATTGCGAATTGGTTCTTGGGGATCGTCCCACATTTGCCCATCTCTGCCTTTCGGTCGATCTAAGTTCGAGAGGGTTTTTTGGCTTAAAATAATCCCGTCGTACCCGGCTTTGCGGAAAAATTCCGTCAGGAACATGCGGCGCTGCTTCCAATTTTGATATTCTTCATCTGATAGCTTTTCTCCCGATTTTGTGCCGGTAACTGCATCGATAATGCGGCTGGCTGAATCGTTAGAAGACTGTTGAATCATGCGAAAGAGGTCTACATTAAAGCCAGCTTCATCGGGTAAAATCCCTTCTGCTAAACCTCCATATACATAAACCATCCAAAACATTTTCAGAACGCTGGCAGGAAAGCGCAATTCCTGTTGTTGAAATCCGGCAACTTCACCCGTTTTAACGTTAATTAAGGTGATGGATAATTGGTCGGTTGGTCTTCCTTGATCTGCTGCGATATCAACCAGTTCATCAACAATTGCTTGTAACTCCTGGCTTGGTTTTAAATTGGGCGGTGCAGTAACGTTATAGCTGGGTTGTAAGTTTTGCGGATCTAGATCGGTGGAGAGGGTTGGTAAAGATCCCCCTTGGGCTGAAGGATATTGTGGCACCTCCAAAGGCGCAGCGAGTAACTGAGGTGTGCTGGCATTCGTCACCGCAGCGGCGGCTGAAGTAGTCTGTTCGGCTGCTGGAGGACGGAAGAGCGATCGCACCACCCAGGATACACTCAGAAGGCTCAATGCAGTTAATGCGATCGCTACCGCAGCCAATCGCAGTTGCACCCACCTAATCCGCTTTCTTCTGAGAGAAAAACCTCTAGCGGTATCAATCCTTGGAACTTCAACACCTTTTACCAGCGGTTTTCTTCTCCGCCGCCGTGGCTTTGGTTGAGGCATGGCAACAACTTCCCTTTCCCTTTCCCTTTCTACAGGTGCAGGCTGTTGTCTGTGCCTATCCTCAAAGAACGCCAGCTGCCTTTGCAATTCATTATTGTGCCGCCGCAGCCGTCGGATATATTTAATCGCGCGGTCGAGTTTTGCTTCAAGCTCATCAATCCTCTGGTAAGGATTATTTAGTTTAATTCTTGGTTGCCGAGTCACCCCTACACCTTTTCCTCATACAAGCTTGTTTCTATACAGCCATAAACTTTACCGCTTCACCTGGCAAATAGAAAGTAGGAGGGCATATTTCCCTTGACGCGGCTGCCAGTTTGGATTATGAACCGCTTGCGGTTACATTTGACCCGCTGCTTGTTAAGAAATTTTGACAATAACTCAGGGATCGGTCATTGGTAATGGGTCATTGGTTTTGTTTCCCGTGCCATAAATTTCGCTATTGAAGCGCAGCATCTCTATGCTGCGACGCCCGTAAGTTGACTCTATGTGCTGATGGCAACACTCAATTGCAAAGTCGCTTACTTCTTCCGGCTCAATGCCATACATATCGAGGAAAGTTTCTGGCTCGACACGGCAAAAACGCGGACGCTCCGGGTAAATACGGCAACTGCGGTTTGAACGATCAAAATGGATACACCATCCCCCTTCACCCACCATGCTCAAATACAGTTCAAGTTCTTCTGGGGATAGATACTCTTCTAAGTCGGGACGCTCCTGGGGGTCAAGATGACAGCAGGCTCCACATTGCTTAACACACTGCCAAGTCGCCATTGGATTTCAGATTTGAGATTTCAGATTTTAGATTTGGGAAACTCTTGCCCGGATTGAGTTTTAACCCAATCAGACGCACTATTATAACGCGAAGCGGCGCTGGATTCTTGCCCATGACCCATGACCCATGACCCATTACCCTCCCCTTGATTTTTGTTTAGCTTTTTTTATAGTTTTGTAAAGATACTTAAAAAATGGGCGCGATCGCCAGGTAAGATAGAATGCGGATTTTTTAGCTTAGCCATTTCAGATCTTGGGTTAGTTCGGGAGGACATTATGGACTTTATCAGCAATTTTTTCGGCAGCATCAACTTTGAAGTTATTGCCCAGCTGACCATGCTCGCATTGATCGTGCTGGCTGGCCCTGCGGTAATCTTAGTGCTGGCAAGTCGCGGCGGCGACCTTTAATCGACGGTCATTGGTCATTGATTTTTGGCTGCCTGCTGCGTCCTTGGTGACTGTTGGCACTATCCCCGGCTGGCTAACGCTGAAGTCGGGGTTTTCCGTTATAACGGCTAGGGGCTAGGGGCTAGGGGAAGCAAGGCTTTGTATTAAGGGTTTGAGGAATTAAGAACAGCCTCAATACCTTGGCGATCGCTATATGACTCAATAATGAATTTGCCGGACGATACCGGACATGCTAGGCTTTAAAAGTTTTGAAGAAATAGTTATTGCATATAAAGATAGACTAGCAAGATTTGAGTTTGATTTCTTTGCTTGGTTGTGTAGCAAAAACTATTGTGAAATCGTAGTTCTCAATCAAGTTGAATTATCTCCTCTGAGAAACCGGGTTTCTGCTGCGATCGTTAGTTCCATAAACGATTTTTCAGGTGAAACCCGGTTTCTTTGCGTCCACTATCCACTGTCAACTATCCACTGTCAACTATCCACTGTCAACTATCCACTGTCCACTGTCCACTGTCCACTGTCCACTGTCCACTATTTTAATTATCCGATCGCAAAGCAAGATGATTCCAAGAGAAAGTTTAAGCTCACAAACTGTTGATTTAACCAACTGCGATAAGGAACCGATTCACATTCCCGGTTCGATTCAGCCTCATGGTATACTTTTCGTTTTAAGCGAACCTGAGTTAGAGATTTTACAAGTTAGTAGCAATACTTTTGAGTTAATTGGTATTCATCCTCAAGATTTGCTACAACAGCCGTTAAGCAACATACTCGATTCAACTACAATTGAGTCAATCAAAAGATGCATCTCAGTTGATTTTGAAAACACTAATCCTTTAGAGCTATCTTACAATAATCAAATATTTGATGCGATCGTTCATCGTTCTGATCAAGCAATAATTATTGAATTAGAGCCTAAATTTTGTAATAATAATGCCGACTTTTTCGGATTCTATCAATTGGTGAAAAAACCGATCCAGCGGCTAAAGAATGCATCAAACTTGACTGAGATGTCTCAAATTATTGTCAAGGAAGTGCGAAAAATTACCGGATTTGACCGAGTAATGGTCTATCAGTTTGATGCTGAAGGAGCAGGTAAGGTAATAGCCGAAGATAAGCCAGAAGATATTAATCCATATCTGGGCTTGCGCTACCCGGCTTCGGATATTCCTAAGCAAGCTAAACAACTATATACTTTAAATTATATCCGGTTGATTCCGGATGTTAATTATCAACCTGTAGCACTAATTCATCAGGATAGTGCGGTAAACAGTCAACCCATAGATTTGAGTTTTTCTGTTTTGAGGAGCGTTTCGCCGCTGCACATTGAATATTTGAAAAACATGGGGGTTGGTGCTTCAATGTCAATCTCGTTGATTAAAAACAAAAGATTATGGGGGCTGATTGCTTGCCATCATCCGACAGCTAAGTATGTCAATTACGAGATTCGGACTGCTTGCGAGTTTTTGGGGCAAGTGATGTCTTTGGAATTGGCAAATAAAGAAGAGAATGAAGATTTGGAACGCAAAATTAAAATAAAAGCTATTCAAGCTAAATTTGTGGAAGCGATTCCACAAAAAGAAAACTTTGTCGATGGTTTAGTTAAAGATCCATCTGATTTGTTGGACTTGGTTTTAGCTCAAGGTGCCGTTGTGTGTGCCGGTAACACTTGCACGGTGCTTGGTAAAACGCCGCAGCAAAATGAAATTACTGAGTTAATTACTTGGTTGGAACATAAAATCCAGCATAATCTTTTTTATACGGATTCTTTGCCGAAAGTTTACCCAGCAGCAGAAAAATTTAAAGACGTTGCAAGTGGATTGCTGGCGCTGTCGATTTCTAAAACTCAAAAGTATTATATTTTGTGGTTTCGTCCGGAAGTAATTCAAACTGTAAACTGGGGCGGCAATCCTCACAAACCTGTGGAAGTTGAAGATAATGGGGGTTTGCGGTTATCGCCTCGTAAATCTTTTGATTTGTGGCAAGAAACCGTGCGGTTAACGTCATTACCTTGGAAAGAATATGAAATTGATGCGGCTTTAGAACTCAGAAGTGCTATTATTGGAATTGTGCTACGAAAGGCTGATGAGCTGGCTAAAATTAATGTTGAATTAGAACGCAGCAACAGCGAATTGGATGCGTTTGCTTATATAGCTTCTCACGATTTGAAAGAACCGCTGCGGGGAATTCACAATTATTCTAGTTTTTTGTTGGAAGATTATGGTGATGTGCTGAAGGAAGATGGTGTATCGAAGCTGCAAACTTTGATGCGTTTGACTCAGCGGATGGAAGATTTGATCGATTCTTTGCTGCATTTTTCTCGGTTGGGACGGGTCGAACTTTTGTTACAAAAGGTTGACATAAACTTGGTGGTTAAAAACGTTCTGGATGTTTTAAAAATAAGTAGGAAGGAAGATAATGTGGAAATTTATATTCCTCGCCCTTTGCCGATTGTGCGATGCGATCGCGTGCAAATTCAAGAAGTATTCACCAACTTGATCGGCAATGCCATTAAATACAACGATAATCCCGAAAAATGGGTAGAAATTGGGTATTTAGAACGAGAAACACAAGAAAGTGAAGATGCACCAGATGAGGCAATTGTTTTTTATATCAAAGATAACGGGATTGGCATTCGCGAGAAACATAAAGAAGCAATTTTTCGTATTTTTAAGCGCCTGCATACTGCTAACAAATATGGCGGCGGTACGGGTGCTGGTTTAACCATCGCTAAAAAAATTGTCGAACGCCACGGTGGTAAGATTTGGGTCGAATCAATTTATGGCGAAGGCAGTACTTTCTATTTCACCTTACCGAGTTAAAGTTAAATTAGAAATGGCAACTGACGCAAAGAAACCGGGTTTCTATGAAAATTCGTTAGTTTGGAAACCAGAGATCTACGAAGAAACCCGGTTTCTGGCTTCGGCTTTCTATTTCACCTTACCGAGTTAAAGTTAAATTAGAAATGGCAACTGACGCAAAGAAACCGGGTTTCTATGAAAATTCGTTAGTTTGGAAACCAGAGATCTACGAAGAAACCCGGTTTCTGGCTTCGGCTTTCTATTTCACCTTACCGAGTTAAAGTTAAATTAGAAATGGCAACTGACGCAAAGAAACCGGGTTTCTATGAAAATTCGTTAGTTTGGAAACCAGAGATCTACGAAGAAACCCGGTTTCTGGCTTCGGCTTTCTATTTCACCTTACCGAGTTAAAGTTAAATTAGAAATGGCAACTGACGCAAAGAAACCGGGTTTCTATGAAAATTCGTTAGTTTGGAAACCAGAGATCTATGAAGAAACCCGGTTTCTGGCTTCGGCTTTCTATTTCACTTTGCCAAGTTAAAGGTATATTAGAAATGACAACTAAGCAAGCTCAACCCTATCAAGTTAAAGATGAGGAGGAAATGACAGCTAACCAGACTCAACCGTTACTACTCGTAGAAGACAGCGATGAGGATTTTGAAGCATTTGGACGGATAATCCGGAAATCCGCAGTTACTCACCCGATTTATCGCTGTAGCGATGGAGATGAGGCTTTAGATTTTCTTTATAAAACTGGTGAGTATGCTAACTTTACTCAAACACCTCGTCCAGCTATTATCGTTCTAGACCTGAATTTACCGGGAACAGATGGACGAGAAGTGCTGGCTCAAATTAAACAGGATGAAGATCTAAAAACGATTCCGGTTGTTGTATTTACGACATCTTCTAACCCGAAAGATATTGAGAGCTGTTACCGCAATGGGGTTAATGGCTATATTATCAAGCCAATTGATGTGACAAAATTAAGAAAAACTATTCAAATTTTAATAGACTACTGGTTTGAAGCAGTCGTTTTACCTGATGGGGAGAGGAGGAAACCATGAGAAAAAAACACCGGACAATTTTAATCGTTGATGATTGCCCGGAAGATAGAGAAGTATATCGCCGCTATTTAAGTTTAGATTCTAAATACAGTTATAAAATTTTTGAGGAAGAAGAAGGGGAAAATGCTTTAGAACTTTGCAAGCAAATCCAGCCGGATGCGATTTTGCTGGATTATTTGCTGCCGGATATTGATGGATTGGAATTTTTAAGCGAGTTAAAAATTCAGACGGGCAAAACTAACTTGCCTGTAATTATGCTAACCGGACAGGGGAACGAAGCGATCGCAGTCGCTGCGATCAAAAATGGTGCCCAAGATTACCTCGTCAAAGGCAGGACAACTCCCGATTCTCTGCGTCTGGCTATTCACAACGCTATCGAACGCGATAAGCTGCAAGGCCAACTAGAGGCTAGCGAAGAAAGATTTCGCACCTCGGTAGAAAACATGCTCGATTGTTTTGGCATCTACAAAAGCCTGCGAGATGAATCGGGTAAGATTGTAGATTTTATCGTCGAATATGTTAACGAAGCGGCTTGCAAAAATAACTGCATGAGTGCAGAAGAACAAATTGGGAAAAAACTTTGCGAACTACTGCCAGCACATCGAGAAACTGGGCTATTTGAAGAGTACTGCCAGGTAGTAGAAACTGGCGAACCTTTGTTTAAAGAAGCGGTGATTTATGCCGATAATTATGGCAAGCAGTATCTGACTAGAGCTTTCGATATCAGTGCCAGTAAATTAGGGGATGGGTTTGTTGCTACCTGGCGCGATATCAGCGATCGCAAGCGTTCTGAAGAACGCTTGCGATTGTTAGAATCAGTTATTGTTAATGCCAAAGATGCCGTAATTGTGACGGAAATAGCGCCGCTTGATGAACCTGGGCCGCGCATTATGTACGTCAACCAAGCATTTACTAAAATGACGGGCTACAGTTTAGAAGAAATTGCTGGCAAGTCGCCGCGGTTTCTGCAAGGCCCCAAAACCAACCGAGCAATTTTAAATCAAATTCGTAACGCACTTAAAACTAAAGAAGCCATCCAAGTTGAATTGATTAACTACCGCAAAGATGGCTCAGAATTTTGGGTGGAAATGAGCGTTACACCCGTGCCTGACTCATTGGGAAATTACACTCACTTTGTAGCAATTCAGCGGGATATTAGCGAACGCAAGCAAACCGAAGCGGCATTGCAGCAAAGTCAAGAGTTCATCCAACAAATTGCCGATACAATGCCAGGGGTTTTGTACGTTTATGACTTGATTGAACGGCGAAATGTCTACGGGAATCGTCAAATGGCTGAAGTTCTTGGCTACACGCCAGAACAAATTCAGGCAATGGGATCGGCGTTAGTTACACAAATTATTCACCCGCAGGATCTGCCGCAAATCCCTGTGTTACAGGAAAAATTTAACTTGGCTGATGAGGATGAAATTATTGAGTGCGAGTACCGGGTGCAACATGCAAATGGGAAATGGCATTGGTTTTATAGTCGAGATGTTGTTTTCAGCAAAACTGCTGATGGTTTACCTCACGAGATTCTTGGTATAGCGCAGGATATTACTTGGCGCAAACAAGCTGAGGCAAATTTGCGACAGCGAATTGAGCAAGAACGATTGGTGATGGAAATTGCTCAGAAGATTCGCCAAAGTCTGAATTTAGATGAAATTCTGCAAGCAACCGTGAACGAAGTGCGGCGGTTTCTAGAATGCGATCGCGCGCTGATTTTCCAGCTAGAACCAAACGGCAACGGCTTAATAATTAAAGAATCCGTCAATTATGACTTCACGGCGCTTTTATCGACGAGTATCTACGATCCTTGTTTGAGCGAAACTTATATCGCACCTTATCGCCAAGGTTTGGTGACATCAAAAACAGATATTTACACCGCCGAAATAGATCCTTGTCACGTCGAACTATTGGCTCAATTACAGGTAAGAGCTAATCTGGTAGTGCCAATTCTAGCAGGGGAAAACTTGTGGGGGTTACTAATTGCCCATCAATGCGACGCCCCGCGCGAGTGGCAAAGTTTAGAAATTGATTTGCTCAAACAATTGGCAACTCAAGTAGGAATTGCCATCCAGCAAGCAGAACTTTACCAGCAGTTAGAAATTGAACTGAGCGATCGCCAGCAAGCAGAAGCAGAAATTATCCGCCTAAATCGCGAATTAGAACGTCGCGTCAACGAGTTGCAAACTTTGCTCGACTTGCTGCCCGTAGGAATTGCGATCGCCGAAGAGCCAAACTGCAAGACTATCAGCGTCAATCCCTTCCTGCAAAAATTGTTAGGTTTAACCCCAGATACCAACGCTTCCAAAACGGGATCGAATGCAGATATCTTGCCTTACAAAATTCTGATTAACGGTAAAGAAATTCCTGGGGAAGAACTGCCGATGCAAGTTTGTACGGCAACGGGCGTGGAAATTCCCATGACCGAAATGCAGGTGGTGCGCGATGACGGGACAAAATTTGATTTGCTGGGACACACCAAACCTCTATTTGATGAAGAGAAAAAAGTGCGGGGTTGTGTCGGTGCGTACATTGATGTAAGCGATCGCAAACAAGCATTAGAAGCACTGCGCCAAAGCGAGGCGCGCTACCGTTACCTAGCCGATGCGATGCCCCAATTCGTCTGGATAACTGATACTGAGGGTAAACTTTTATACGTTAATCAGCGTTGGTGCGAATATAGCGGCTTAACCTTGGAGCAAAGTTTAGCCGGTGGTTGGCAGCAATTCGCATACCATCCAGATGACCTGCAACCCTCTCTAGAAGCGTGGCAGCAAGCAGTACGAGAGGGAACGCCTTATCAAGTGGAAATGCGGTTAAAGCGATCGCCCGATGGCGCATACCGCTGGTTTTTAGTCAGGGGATTACCAATCAAAGACGAAGCAGGTCGTATCATTAACTGGTATGGGACGAGTACGGATATTGAAGAGCAAAAACAAATCCAAGCAGAACGGAATCAACTGCTGGAATTGGAGCAAAAAGCCCGGGCAGAAGCCGAAACTGCTAATCGTGCTAAAGATGATTTTGTGGCTATGGTATCCCACGATTTGCGCGCGCCCCTAAATGCAATTTTGGGCTGGGCGCAACTTTTACGCAAGGGGAAAATGGACGATGCAGCCAAAGAAAAGGCATTAGAAACCATCGAACGCAATGCCAAATCCCAGGCAAAATTGCTAGAAGATTTGCTCGATGTTTCTCGCATAATTCAGGGTAGACTCGAAATTTATCCCCAGCGGGTAGAACTCGTCCCCATCATTCAGAATGCGATCGATACTGCTTATATACCAGCCAATGAAAAGGGGATTTGCTTAATATCTGCCCTCGATGCTTCCATCGGCATGATTTCATGCGATCCAAACCGCTTGCAACAGGTGATGGGTAACTTGCTTGCCAACGCGATTAAGTTTACCCCAGAAGGCGGAGAAATTGACGTTTGGTTAGAGCGCATTGACGGTTATGCTCAGATCGTTGTCAGAGATACAGGTCAGGGTATCAATCCTGAGTTTTTACCCCATGTTTTCGATCGCTTCCGTCAGTCTTCCAGCGGCACTAAGAAAGGGGGGTTGGGATTGGGACTTGCGATCGCGCGCCATCTAATAGAATTACACGGTGGGACAATCCAAGCCCACAGCGAAGGAATTGGGCAGGGCGCAGTATTTATTATTCACTTGCCCCTGCTTTAGTTATTCGCGCTTGAGTATCAAACACTCGCGCTTGAGTATCGAACACTCGCGCTTGAGAACTAAAGACTCGTGGGCGAGTATCAAACACTCGCGCTTGAGAACTAAACACTCGTGGGCGAGTATCAAACACTCTCGCTTGAGAACTAAACACTCGTGGGCGAGTATCAAACACTCTCGCTTGAGAACTAAACACTCGTGGGCGAAGATCAAACACTCGCGCTTGAGAACTAAACACTCGTGGGCGAGTATCAAAGACTTGTTCGCCAGTATCAAAAACTCGTCCGCGAGTATTAAAGACTCATATGATAACCGTTGAATTGCCCACGAGCAAAAAACTTCATAGAGTCCTTGCGTAGGGACATGGCATCAGAGATATTTGAGGAAAACAGATAACTGCTTAAGCCAACAAATTGAGCGATGCCGTGTCCCTACTGGGGAAATCTCTCGGCTCACATCTTGCACTAAGCCCAGAAATAAATTTCTGGCTGAAAGCTAAAACCCGTTGAAACGGGTTAAAACGTTGATTTTAAGTAGGTGGGTGTGAATAAACAGCACTATGCTTTTTGGTTACAATCCCCTTGGTGTAAGCAATCTGGGCATTCAGAATCAAACGTTTAATCACGCCTACCTACTTAGTACAAATATTTCATTTTCAAAACGGGACTTAAAAGTCCCGGTTGCACTACATCCCCCGCATAAATGACGGGGGATGTAGTGCGTCTCGTCCTGTTTGATAACTGTCAACTGTCCACTATCAACTATCAACTATCATTCAAGGTTTTGGCGCTATGCCCTTTTGTTCGAGACAGCGCTTAAACTCGACTTCAGCGACGGTTGGTGCCGGGTTGTCCGATACTTTTAATGTGCTGGGAAGCGTTGTCGAACCAGATCTATCTAATGGTTTATCTAAGTGGGCGGTAGTATTTTTATCGCCATTGGTTAAATATTTACTGCAATCGTCAACCGACTCGATGCGCTGATTCGCGGCTTTAGCGATGCTGGAATCCTTCGCAGTCGGGTTTACCGTAGTATCGTTGGGAACGTAAGAACCTGCTGTAGCTGAGAAAGCAGGGAAACCCAATAGCCAAATTGTACCGACTAACAGAGCGATCGCCACCCTACGAATCGTGGCTTTAAACTTGCTGTTGAGGTTCATTCCGCTTTAGTTCCTCCTGTGGGATTGGTGGTCTGCTCACTGCTGATATGTTAGTCAAAGGTGTGCGATCGCAAATATTCCCAGAGGAGGAACATTGGTCGAAAATCGGCTTTTCCCTTCTGCCTTCTGTCTCCTGCCTTCTATCGTCACGGTTTTTGTAGGTTCACATCTTGCACCTTGGCTAAACCTTAGTTTCTTGCAAATAGCTCAGCTTCAAAGCCTAGATTTTTCATCAAGAAACCCGGTTTTTGAAGGCTTGTTGATAATGGTGCAAGATCTGAGTAGGGTAAATACAACCTAAAAGTAGGGTTTCCTGACTGGTTGTTTGCCCATAGCACTAGCCAAAATTGAATTAATAGAACTTTGGGATGGCGAACAATGAACGCACAAACAGGAAGAATTGAAGAACCAGTAACAACCGTAGTTGTAGATGCAACAACCGTTCAATCCGAAATCCCCGCCGAAGAAACAGTGCGGGTAGAAGAATTTAAAGTTAACCGAGATACATTAGTTACCTTCATCAAAAATCTGCTTCGTAAAGGTAACATTCGTCGCATCGCAGTTCTCAACAAACAAGGCGAAAGACTGATTGAAATTCCTCTGCCAGTAGCCGTTGTAGGTTTAGGTGCAAGTGCAGTTGTATTTCCAGTTGCAGCAATAGTAGCAACTATTGTTGTTTTGGCAACCAATCCTACCATCGTTATTGAAAGAAAAGAATAACAGTGGGCAGTGGACAGTGGATAGTGGACAGTGGACAGTGGACAGTGGACAGTGGACAGTGG
>ERZ1066129.114-NODE-114-length-30035-cov-45.292562_pt1 | contig 30035 bp, 23 predicted proteins | sample MGYA00382776_ERZ1066129 | MGnify/ENA primary metagenome ERZ1066129 (study PRJEB33369, sample SAMEA5778359) | biofilm metagenome | biome: Industrial cooling water; feature: Water cooling tower basin; material: Biofilm | place: United Arab Emirates | collected... | reverse complement strand
GAGGCCAGAAACCGGGTTTCTGCCTACAACTCTGCGTCCGAGTCCCAGATTTTGCCAAGCAACCCGGTTTCTTGGCATCGATTAGCGATTAGAGACCAGAAACCGGGTTTCTGCCTACAACTCTGCGTCCGAGTCCCAGATTTTGCCGAGCAACCCGGTTTCTTGGCATCGATTACCGATTACCCAAATCAGTAGAGATGTTTAATCTCAGGGGCAAGAAGCGGTTAAGCCCATATGCTTAACGATCGATCTGATCGCTTCGATAGCTATCGGCTGTAGGATAAGAATCCTGACTATAAGTAGCGCGCGATCGCAGCTCTACACGAGGTTACATGCGATGACTGATACCCTAAATACTGCCATTGATTACATCCAAGCGCGAGAAATTCTAGATTCCCGCGGGCGTCCTACTGTGGAAGCCGAAGTCCACCTCGCCAACGGCATTGCCGGAATTGCCCAAGTCCCTAGCGGTGCTTCTACCGGCACGTTTGAAGCCCACGAATTGCGCGACGGCGATAAAAGCCGTTACGGTGGCAAAGGCGTCCTCACGGCAGTACAAAACGTTAACGAAAAAATTGCCCCTGAACTACTCGATCTCGATGCCCTCAACCAAGAATTCATCGACCGCACGATGATTGAGTTAGACGGTTCTCCAAATAAATCCAATCTGGGAGCCAATGCGATTCTAGCGGTTTCCCTCGCCGCTGCCAAAGCCAGCGCCGCCGCGCTGACGATCCCGCTGTATCGCTACTTGGGGGGGCCATTGGCAAATTTGTTGCCCGTCCCCTTGATGAACGTGATTAACGGTGGCGCCCACGCCGCTAACAACGTCGATTTTCAAGAATTCATGATTGTCCCCGTGGGAGCGCCTTCGTTTCGGGAAGCGCTGCGCTGGGGCGCAGAAGTATTCGCCACCCTCAGCAAGGTGTTGGATGATAAAGGCTTGCTGACTGGTGTGGGCGATGAAGGCGGTTTTGCGCCTAACTTGGAGTCGAATCAGGTAGCTTTGGATTTGCTGGTAGCTGCGATTGAAAAAGCAGGTTATAAACCAGGCGAAGAAGTCGCCCTCGCCTTGGATGTCGCCGCCAGCGAATTCTATAAAGACGGTCAATATGTTTATGATGGCTCAGCCCACGCCCCAGAAGTGTTTATCGAGTATCTGGGAAATTTGGTCGGGCAATATCCCATTGTTTCGATTGAAGATGGGTTGCACGAGGAAGATTGGCAACACTGGACGTTGCTAACCGATAAAATCGGTTCCCGCGTTCAACTGGTAGGCGATGACTTGTTTGTTACCAACGCTACGCGCTTACAACAAGGTATTCAAAAGAAAGCCGGTAACGCAATTTTGATTAAGCTCAATCAAATTGGTTCGTTAACCGAAACCCTGCAAACCATCGACCTAGCAACCCGCAACGGCTATCGTTCTGTGATTAGCCACCGTTCCGGCGAAACCGAAGATACCACGATTGCCGACCTGGCGGTAGCAACTCGTGCCGGACAAATCAAAACAGGTTCCCTTTGTCGCAGCGAACGAGTTGCTAAATACAACCGCCTGCTGCGAATTGAAGAAGAATTAGGCGACCAAGCAGTTTATGCCGGTGCAGTTGGGTTAGGCCCGAAGTAGGCGCATTGCAGATTTAAGATTGCAGATTGCAGATTTAATCACATCTGAAATCTGCAATCTGCAATCTTAAATTCCCTCGTCCGATTAAGGATAAAAGCCCAGCTGGGGCAATCCCAGGGTTTCTTCCCAACCCATCATGATGTTTAAGCACTGAATGGCTTGACCGGATTGACCTTTGATTAAGTTATCAATTGCTGACATGACGATGATCCGACCTGTACGGGGGTCAACTTCGAGGCCGATGTAACAATTGTTAGTGCCGCAGGCCCATTTTGTTTGGGGATAAACTCCGCTGGGCAGTACTTTGACCCAAGGGGAGGCTCGGTAAAATGCGGTATAAATTGTGAGTAAATCTTCTCGCACCAGACCGGGATCGCGGAGGGTAGCGTAAGCGGTTGCCAAAATTCCCCGCACCATCGGGATGAGGTGGGGGGTAAATTGTACCGTGACTTCGTGTCCGGCTAAATCGCTGCAAATTTGTTCGATTTCTGGGGTATGGCGGTGGCGTCCGACGTTATAAGCGCCCAAAGAGTTGTCAGCTTCGGCAAGTAACAGGTTAATTTTGCCTTGGCGTCCGCCGCCCGACGTGCCGGATTTAGCATCGATGATGGCGGTTTCCGGGACGATTAAGCCTTGCTTGAGCAGGGGAGAGAGCGCCAGCAAACTGGCGGTGGGGTAGCAACCGGGACATCCTACTAGCTGGGAGTGGGCGATGCGATCGCGGTACAATTCCGGTAAGCCGTAGACAGCAGTAGCTGCGGTTTCGCGGTCTTGGCGATCGCCGCCGTACCAACTTGTATAAGTCTCCAAATCGGCAAAGCGATAGTCTGCCGAAAGATCCAATACCTTACATCCCCTTGCCAATAATTCCGGCGCCATTTGATAGGCTAAACCATTGGGTAGGGAAAGAAACACAGCTTGAGTGCGAGCGGCAATTTTTTCTAGATCGATTGGCTCGACGATTAGATCGACCAGATTTCCCAGGTGGGGGTAAAGATCGGAAAATGGCTTACCAGCACTGCTTTCACCGCCCAAGTAAACCAATTCCACCCTGGGATGATCCATCAACAGCCTTACCAGCTGCACTCCCCCATAACCTGACGCGCCGATAATTCCAACTGGAACGCGCCCTAAATCACCCATAACACTTGACCCTTGTAAAATTGTCGTTCAAAATAGTTAAACTTTTGCTGCATTGTAGTACTAAAAGCACGATTTGGTTTGGCAACTACAATGAGTACTAAGGCCATTGCGCTCCCTGGCGTTTTTACTTTAGACAACGTTGTTGCTCTTTTGAACGGGTGAAGATTCCCCTCGCGGGAAGCGATCGCGCAAGTCAACAAACTATAGTACAAGGTACTTGGGCTTGTTGATCGACCAAAGAGGAGCAACTCAACTCAAGACTTGCCCAGTCAGATTCATCCCGAATATCCCTGTCCGGTACGTAGTTGTTGGTTACTTTTCTCAACCGGATTATTGGCAAATCTCTTGGTTCAAAATGCGTTTAGATCGAGCAGGGGGGATGAGGAAACTAAAAATGGGCAACTTTTCTCTGCTCTAAGCAAGGAAATGTCACCGGAAGCAGCACAGCCCCGCAGCTTTCCTACCCTAATACAAAGTTAGGGGTTTCCAGCCGGAAATTTTGCTGGAAAGCTTTAAAAAAACTTAAAATTTATTGACTGGAACTCATCTGTGGAATCGCCGCAAAACTTGTCCGATCGATCTTTTCAGTTTGACTCAATTGACTGCGCTCTAGCAGAAATTAAGGCGGGTCGAGCGATCGTGGTAGTGGATGACGAAGCCCGCGAAAACGAAGGCGACTTGATCTGCGCGGCTCAGTTCGCTACGCCCGACTTAATTAATTTTATGGCGGTGAATGCGCGGGGGTTAATTTGTCTGGCGATGACGGGTCAGCGCTTAGATGAATTAGACCTGCCGTTGATGGTTCACAACAATACCGACAGCAACCAAACTGCTTTTACCGTCAGTATCGATGCTGGTCCTGAGTTGGGGGTAACGACGGGAATTTCGGCAGAAGACCGCGCCCGCACGATTCAAGTCGCGATTAATCCCACGACGCACCCGGAAGATTTGCGCCGCCCCGGTCATATCTTCCCCGTGCGGGCTAGAGATGGCGGCGTGCTTAAACGCGCCGGACATACGGAAGCAGCGGTTGACCTAGCTCAACTGGCTGGGTTATACCCGGCTGGGGTAATCTGCGAAATTCAAAACCCTGACGGCTCGATGGCGCGGTTGCCTCAGTTAATCGTATATGCCCAAACTCACCAGCTGAAAATTATCAGCATTGCCGATCTAATTAGCTATCGTCTCCAGCACGAAAGGTTTATCTGTAGGGAGACGGTGGCGGCTTTACCTACCGAGTTTGGCAATTTTCAAATTTACGCCTACCGCAATACGTTGGATAATTCCGAGCATGTCGCCATTGTTAAAGGTGACCCCGCCCAGTTTCACAACCAGCCGGTAATGGTGCGGATGCATTCGGAATGTTTGACGGGAGATGCTTTGGGTTCCCTGCGCTGCGACTGTCGGATGCAGCTGCTATCGGCACTCAATACGATTGAGAAAGCCGGGATGGGGGTAGTGGTTTATCTGCGACAAGAAGGTAGGGGTATCGGCTTAATCAATAAGTTGAAAGCCTATTCGTTGCAGGATATGGGGCTGGATACGGTGGAAGCTAACGAAAGGTTAGGCTTCCCAGCCGATCTGCGAAATTACGGAGTGGGGGCGCAAATTCTCACGGATTTGGGGATTGAGAAAATTCGCCTGATTACTAACAATCCGCGTAAAATTGCTGGGTTGAAGGGTTATGGCCTGGAAGTGGTGGAACGGGTACCATTGCTGATTGAGGCAAATACCTACAATTCGATCTATCTGGCGACCAAGGCGAAGAAGCTGGGTCACATGCTGTTGCAGACTTATCTGGTGTCGGTGGCGGTGCAATGGCAGGATGAAGATCAGTCGATCGCTCAACGCTACGAGAGGTTGGAGAAAGTGCGCCATTTGGCGGCGCAGTTCCACTTGCTGTTGCAGGAAGAAGCGCGGAGTGTGGCGATCGCTCTGTTCGGTCAATCTTCCCTCACCTTCCATTTGGGCTTCGACCAACCCAATTTAGCCACCCCCGACTGGTATCGCCAACCCAACCATCCTTACCTACAAGCGATCGCTCGCTTACTAGATAACCTCGTGAGTTGGCCCGATCTGCACCACCTAGAATTCCTCGTTTCCCCCGGTGTTGACCCCCTCACCAGCTTGCAGGTACAACTGGATCGTCAAACATTCCCGATCGACCAGTTGCCTTCTTCGGTTTGCCACCACCTAGAAACTCAGAAAATCTATATTTTCTCTCGAACATAGAGCATCTGACATCGGTCATTGGTAGTAATTTCTGGCTACTGATGACCGATCCCCCGGTTTTCCTATTTTTTGTAAAGACAAACAAAATTACATTTAAAGATTAAGTAAAGCGTGTAACTTTAAGTGATTCTTCTGCGAAGATAGACAGTGTATTCACCGAGGAGTTGCCAACACATCCAGCTAAACTTCCAGATAAGCACTCTGCATCGTTAACACAAGACTCAGATTATCACCATTTTTTCGGTGAAGATTCTGCTGTAAAAATATTCACCAAAATTGCGAGCTTCAGCAACGCACTTGCAGATCGTGTGGCTTGGGCAATTTTCCCAAAAAAAATCAGCATCTGCTCTAAAAACTGTTAGTGAACGAGGAACCGCTAACCATGATTGTTAAGAAATTATTAGAACAGCAAACAGAGAAAAATTTGCCCTGTCTCGATCCGGAAGTAAAAACAACCAACGTTCAGCAATGCTTGAGCCAAGGAACGGAAAGCGCTAGAGAAGGAAATTATCAAAAAGCCATAGAAGACTTCGATCGGGTGTTGGAAATAGAGCCAAACTGTGCCAAAGGTTACTACAATCGGGGACAGGCTCGGTATGAATTAGGCGATTATCCAGGAGCGATGGAAGACTTTAACCAAGCTTTGGCAATTGAGCCGCAATATGCAGTTGCATACAACAGTAGAGGTAATGCACTTCGCACTATAGGAGAGCAGGAAGAAGCTTTAAAAGACTTCTCCCTTGCTCTACAGCTTGCTCCAGAGTTTATCCAAGCTTATATCAATCGGGGTATGCTGCACTTTGAGTTAGGGAATCATCAGGTAGCGATCGCAGATTTTAGCCAAGTTTTACAGCTCGATCCTCACGTAGCTGAAGCTTACCTCAGTCGGGGAAGTGCCAGGTTTAAATTGGGGGATAAACTAGGAGCGATTGAAGATTACAACCAAGCACTGCAAATCAATCCTGACTTAGCAGAAGCTTATAACAATCTTGGCATGGCTCGCTTTGAATTAGGCGATAAAGAAGGAGCGATCGCAGATTTTACTCAAGCGATAACCATCGATCCGCAATTAGTAGAAGCATACAATAATCGCGCTCTAGTTCGCTTTCACTTAGGCGACAATAATGCAGCGGTTGCCGATTACGAACAAGCGTTAGCAATTAACTCCAAATTGACCGATGTTTACTACAACCGCGCTTTTACTCGCTATAAACTAGGCGCACAACAAGAAGCTGTTGAGGATTACAACCATACGCTGGAAATCGATCCAGTTGATGCCGAAGCTTACAATAATCGGGGCAATCTTTACGCGGTAATGGGTGATAGTCAGGGAGCGATTGAAAATTACACCAAAGCGCTCTGTATCAATCCCAAAAAAGCTAACGCCTACTATAACCGAGGGTTAGTTTACTATTACCGGGGAGACTTACAAAGCGCGATTGAAGATTTTAATCGCGCTTTGGAACACAATCCCAACCATGCAGCCACCTATAATAATCGGGGACTTGCCTACAGAAACCAAGGAAAGATTCAGCAAGCTTTGGCAGATTTTAACCAAGCATTGTGGCTCGAACCTCACTTATCTGAAGCTTATGTGAGCCGAGGTTTGCTGCGTTCGGACTTGGGAGATAAACAAGGCGCAATTAACGATTTTAACAAATCTTTGCAGCTCAATCCCAACGATGCCAGAACTTATAACAACCGGGGATTTATTCGCTACAGATTGGGAGATGTTCGCGAAGCTGTTGCCGATTTTAACTATGCTTTGCAACTCGATCCTAACCTGAGTTCGGCTTATATTAACCGGGGATTGGCTCGTTTTGCACTCGGTGATAAGCTGGGAGCAATTGAGGATGTGGATCTGGGATTGCAATTGGCTCCGCTGCACCATCCAGATCGGGATGATTACGAGCAAAAACTTTTGGTTGGATAGTCAGTAGTAGCGACACCCTTTAGGGTGTCGCTACACGAGACTTTGCCTGTATTCAGAGGCTTTAAAAGCTTTAGCCCCTACAATACATTATGACTGGCGATCGCTTTAACCAACAGGAGGAATAGAATCCAAGAAGGTTGTTACTAAACTCAAAAACCTGTTACCAAAGATAGCTGATAATGTGGCACAAAACCCTGCCAAACCTAATACAATCACCACAATCTGTATCGTTGTTAAAGATACAGTAGATAGGGAAATACACAATAAGGGAATCAATGCCAAAACCAATCCCAGAGCAGCACCCAAAAAAAACTGAGTCGCAATATCAGTCCAGGTGCGTTGTTTAGAGTTACTATTTTCAGATTGCATATGGGAAATTTTCTCTAGTTGTCCATCTCAGCTTGGCATGGGAATTTTACCTATAATGTGAGGTTGAGAGTGAGGATTTCCCCACTCTACCTAGAGCGGTTAGTAGCGCACCATCTATAGGTGGTGTTGACACTGCGTTAACGCACCCTACAAATTAATCGCTTCTCCGGTTAAGCTAAATGCACGAACTTCGGTAATTTTTACCTTGACTAATTTACCTTTTAGTGCATCGATGTTTCCGGTGAAGAATGTGAGACGATTTCCTCTAGTTCTTCCCATGACTTGGGTAGGATCTTTGGGGTTTTGGTCTTCTACGAGGACTTCTTCGATGCGGTTTTGGTAGCGTTGGGAGCGATCGCTTGCTTTAATATTCACCAGATGGTTCAATCGCTGCAATCTATCTGCCTTCACTTCCTCGCTTAACTGATTTTCCCACAAAGCCGCAGGCGTACCAGGACGGGGAGAATAAGCAGCAGTATTTAATAAATCAAAACCAATATCTTCCGTTAGTTTGAGCGTATTTTCAAACTGCGCTTCCGTCTCTCCAGGAAAACCTACAATTGCATCAGCGCTAATCGAAGCATCCGGCATATACTGGCGAATAGTATCGATAATGCGGCGATATTTTTCCTGAGTATATCCCCGCGCCATTGCTTTAAGAATATCGTTATCTCCTGACTGAAAAGGAATGTGGAAATGTTCGCAAACTTTGGGCAATTCCGCACAAGCTTTGATCAATCTTTCGGTAAAATAACGCGGGTGACTGGTAGCAAAGCGAATCCGTTCGATTCCCTCTACATCGTGGACGTAGTAAAGTAAATCCGTCAGCGTGTGTAGGTGGCGTCCTTCGGGAGTAACACCGGGTAAATCTCTGCCGTAGGCGTCGATATTTTGCCCTAATAATGTGACTTCTTTATATCCTTGAGCGGCGATTTCTTCGATTTCGGCGCGAATTGCTTCCGGGGTACGAGATTGTTCTACACCTCGGACATTGGGAACTACACAATAAGTGCAGCGTTCGTTGCAACCATATATTACATTCACCCAAGCCGTAACTTTACTATCGCGGCGCGGCTTGGTGATATCTTCCATAATATGGACGGGTTCGGTGGCAACAACTTGATTGCCTTCAAACACCTGTTCTAATAAATCTTGCAATCGGTTAGCGTGTTGCGGCCCCATTACCAAGTCTAATTCTGGGACGCGGCGCAGTAAAGCTTCGCCTTCTTGTTGGGCGACGCATCCGGCGACAATTAAAGTTAAGTCTGGTTGAGAGTGCTTGCGCTTCGCTTGTCTGCCTAGATAAGAATAGACCTTGTGTTCGGCATTATCGCGGATCGTGCAGGTATTGTAGAGAATTACATCTGCATCGTTGGGGTCTTCAGAGAACGCAAAGCCCATATCTTCTAGTATGCCAGCCATGCGTTCCGAGTCGGCTTTATTCATTTGACAGCCGAAGGTGGTGATGTGGTAGCGGCGAGGAGAGGTGGTCATGGTGAACTACTACAGAATTGAGCAAAGAATCGGAACTACGTCTGTATTGATTGTAACTATCTGCCAGGATTTTCTTAGCTCCCTGTCAGATTCATATCAGTATGCCACGAGCCGATAAATAAACAATAAAAATATTTAACCATCAGGATAAATCCTTGAACTACACAATTTTATCATAAAACATGGCTAATTATGAAAATTGATTAAACCTTTACTGGAATTACTAGACGTTATTTATTTGATTATATTAATTTGGAGATAGGGAATATTTTTCACAAAAATTGGATGATGGGTATTTTAATCAGACATGGATAAGTCGCCAGTTGTTTCTATTATCACAGCTACCTATAACCGCAGTAACGTTTTAGCCTTTACAATTGCCAGCGTGCGACAATCTAATTTTACTGATTGGGAACTTTGGGTAATTGGAGATAGCTGCACGGACGATACGGAAAAAGTGGTAGCATCGTTCAACGATCCGAGAATTCACTTTGTGAATTTGGAACAGAACTTTGGCGAACAGTCTGGGCCAAATAATCAGGGATTTGAGTACTGTCAAGGGCGCTATATAGCTTACCTGAATCACGACGATCTCTGGTTACCAAACCATTTAGAAACTGTTGTAGGTGCGATAGAAGAAACAGGTGCAGATTTAGTATATACCTTAGTTAGCGAAATTCAACCGGATGGTAAAGTTACTCTCGCAGGCGCAACACCAAGCGATCGCTACGATCCTCATATTTTTGTACCCGCTTCCTCTTGGCTGTTGCGGCGAGAATTAATTGAAGAAATTGGCCCGTGGCGCTTTTACAAAGAGTGTTATAATATCCCATCGCAAGAATGGATTCATCGTGCTAGTAAGGCAGGAAAAGACTTGCGTTTAGTGAAGCGGATGACAGCAATCGCTATCCAATCTGGGAACCGCGATCGCGTTTACAAAAAGCGGGAGTATAAAGAAAACGAGTATTACTATAACCGCATTGCTAGCGAACCAGATATTCTAGAACGGGAATTATTGACTGTCGCTGCTTGCAGGTATGCATCGCGGGTGATAGATTTGCCCGTTGGTGCGTTATTGTGGCAGGCATTGGGGAACATTTTTAAGAATATTAAAAGGTTTTTACTGTTGAGGTTGGGAATTCATCCCCAAGCCTTAAAATATTTTTCTATTTACCGTAGTAAGGGTGGATTTATCGACCACTTGCGTCAAAAACGGGGTTTGGATAAGTTAGAAATAAATCAGGAGAAAAACTCATGAGCCAACAATGGATACTTGAAGGTGCTGTAAAAGATAAACAGAGCATTACATCTGATTGGCAGTTTACCAATCAAAAATTAATCGACGGGGTTAAGGTTAAAGAAGTCCGAAACGTTGCCAAGGAAAATGGTACGCTGACGGAAATCTTCCGCAAGGATTGGAATCTCGATTTAGGAACAGTTGAACAGGTTTTCCAAGTCACGTTGTTTCCCGGAGGTTTATCGGCATGGCACGCCCATGAATTTACAACAGATCGGCTATTTGTAAATCAGGGAGTTATCAAGGTAGTTTTGTACGATGCAATAAGGAACTCACCTACCTACGGCTATATTAACGAGTTCCGTTTAGGATCGATGCGTCCAGGTTTGATTGTAGTACCGCCGGGAATTTGGCATGGCGTTCAAAATATCTCCAACGAAGTCAGCAGTCTTTTGAATATTGTCGATCAAGCTTATAATTACGACGATCCCGACCATTGGAGATTGCCGTCAGACAGTTCGCAGATTCCTTATGTTTTCAAGACGAATCGTACAGTATCTAATCCAGTGGGAATGAACGGTCAAAAAGCAATGATTTAATCAATTTGGGTAGCCCACAACGCTCCGTTTAAGAAACCCCGGTTTGTTAAATTTAGATTTTGCATTTGTGTTTGCAACCTGCCAGCGATTTTTGTTGATGTAGGGATACGGCGTGAGTAAACTTTGTCGTCAAATCAAAGTTTTTCGGTTGCCGTGTCCCTACTGGTGTTGATGGATTAAGGCGAGATTGTTGGTGCAATTTTGATGGTTGTTTGGGCAAGATATTGGGGGCACGGCAGGAATTAATCGTCGTTGGTAAACTTTGATTCTAAGTATTTATTCCTCTTAAGAGGACTTTCGCTATAAGATAAGCGATTTGAATCGCTGGGGGGTTTTGCAACTGGTGCAAGATGTGAGTTAAGCTATTGCAATTGATCTAACAACCAACCGACTACTTGCGATTGATCTCCTTGGAGATTTCGCTGTAAAGCTTCTTCCAGTATCGCAATAGAAAATCCTGGTAAAACTTGCGATTCGGTAATGCGTCTGCTTCCACCATCGGCGATGGTAAAAGCTATGACTTGCGCTTGTTCTACATCGACTACCCAATATTCAGAGATTTCTAAATCTTCGTACATTATCCGTTTGCGTCCCAAGTCATCGGCGATGGTGGTTTTGCCGAGTTCTATTGCTAAGTCGGGTGGTTGATATGCGTCCAAATTAATTATATTCGTGCCTCTGGGTACAAGTTGAACGCGCTGTCCAATGTAATAAGATATATCTGGTTGACAATCGCGGACTCCCGTCTTACGAAAGGTGCAATTTGTCAACCCTTTGAGGGGAATTCCTCTAATTCCGGCAAATAAGTTGATAACGAAACTAACAATCGTATTGTCGCTGGCATGGTCGTGTCCAAGTGCTGCGATTTCTATCCTCATCTGACCGTTGTGATAATAGCCTTTGGCTTTTTCATAAGCTGGGTCGTCAGCTATTTGGATATACTCGTCCCAAGTTGCCGTTACCCATTGATCGGTTAGTATTTTGGGTTTTATCGTACTCATAATGCCCTCCAAGTGCCGTGAAATCCGGGGGGAATGATGCTGGGTAATCCTAGTTTACATACTGGTTCTGAGTCTAGGGCATTGCTGTCAAATACCCAAACTTCGCTGCTGTCGGAATTACCGTCATAAACTACGGTTAATATCCAACCTTGTTCGCTATTTTCGGCATCTGGGGCGTAGATGGGTTCTGTGGGGTAGCGATCGCCGCCTAAGTCTGCTTCAATTAGGGTTTGGGTATGATGGTCGAAACGCGCGATCGCTCCATACAATTCTCTCCCAATATCCGCCCCTTTTCGGTGCATTGAAAGATAGCTATAGCGCGAATTTCTCCCTACTTGCGACGGCGGTACAATCGGAAATTCGCAAGCTCGATCTAATAGTTGTTCCGATGCGGTTACTTTACCCGTTTCGGGGTTAATGCGTACTTGCCAAAATCTCCCTTCAGCAGCGATATTTGTTTCTCCAGTTGCTACTTGTTTCAGACGTTGATTCGTGGTAAAATCTGGAAAACGCACAAAGTCAACCACAATCGAATTGCTATCATCTACATACCCATTAGAAAAGTGCCATTGAAACCAAGGTTCGGTTTCGATGCGGCTCACTAAAGATAAAGTTTCCCGGTCAAAGATTAGTACCTGCGTGCCTAATTCTGGTTTCCACTCCATCGCATCGCTGTAACTGTAGAAACCAGTTAGGACTGATAATAAATTAATCCGCACGGGTGGGACGAAAAATACCAGATATTGCCCAGCTAAAACAAAATCGTGTACTAATGGAAGACCTTGGATAATTGTTCTTCCTTTTTGGATAATTTTGCCCGTGGAGTCGCTTTTATAAATATTTAGGATTGAATTGATTCCGGGGGAAATGCCGAAGTTGAATATTTCTCCTGTTTTAGAGTCGCGTTTGGGGTGGGCAGAATAGGGTAAATTATTGGTTAATTGGGATAAGCTATCTAATCCTTTGGTTTCTAGAGTTTGTAAGTCTAAGGCGTGGGGTTTACCGCCTTCCCAGAGTGCTAATAGTTTATCTGGTAATGCTAAAACCGAAGTATTGGCGGCATTTTTTACGGGTTTTAACCATTGATGCCAAATTGGCCCCGGCGCGGTCATGCCATAATTGCCGTAGAGGAATTTACCTGCTTGAGATTCTTCTAAGTAACCGGATGTTTGGACGTAGCGATAGACAGCAGTTGCACCCTCAGAAACCCGGTTTCTTTGAGAAACCGGGTTTCTTGTGTTGAAGTGGACGGCAAGAATTGCACCATCGCCATCAAACCAGTGTCCTACTCTAACACCTCCGCGTTCTAATCTACCTGGGCCGTTACGATAGAGAGTACCGCGTAAATTTGCTGGTAATTTGCCGCTGATAATCGGTAATTGAGTCGGGGGAAATTCGCTAGCGGGTGGGATAATTGCTTTAGCCCATGCTTTGCGAGTTGAAGATTTAATTGCTGTGGTCATAAAAGAGGCAGTGGACAGTTGACAGTGGATAGTTGACAGTTGACAGTGGACAGTTGACAGTGGATAGTTGACAGAAGGTAGAGATTCACAAATCTGAAATCTGAAATCTACAATCTGAAGTCAATTTATTTGGCTCCTATTTTCTGCAAGGCGGCGTCTATTTCATCGGCTTTTTGAGTTTTGTTTTGGGATCTGTAGAGTTGGCTGGCTTGTTTTAAGGTAGAAATTGCTTCCTCTAATTTACCTTGTTCTGCGAGGGCTACTCCCATATTATGATGGGCTTCTGCGTAGTTGGGATTGAGGCGGATCGCTTCTCCCCACATAGAGATTGCCCTAGTTAGGTTATTTTGTTTGTGCAAGGCGACGCCCAAGTTATTGTGAGCTTCGGCATCATTGGGATTGAGGCGAATTGCTTTTCTGAGGGATGCGATCGCATCATCCACTCTACTCTCATTGGTGAGATTTGCTCCCAATTTAACGTAAGCGCTGGCATAGTCTGGATTGATGCGAATTGCTTCTTTATACGCTGCCATTGCTGCTTCGGCTTTACCTTGTTTGTTGAGGGCAATTCCTAAGTTATAATTCGCTTCGGCATTGTTGGGATCGATGCTAATGGCTGCCCTATAGGCGGCGATCGCTGCTTCTAGCTGTCCTTGAGCTTGTAAAGTTACCCCTAAGTTAAACTGTGCTGCTGCTAATTTGGGATCGCTACGAATGGCTTGCTTAAATTCATTAATCGCTGCGTCAAACTTGCCTTGTTGATTGAGAATTAACCCCAAGTTTACCCTCGCTTCCGCATAGCTGGGATCTAGTTCTATTGCTTTACGAAATGCAGTTTCTGCTTCTGGCAGTTTTGCTTGTTGGTGCAGGGCAGTGCCTTGATAGAAATAAGCGGTGGCGCTTTCTTTTTGGGCTACAATTGTTTGAATTTTCTCGATTGCTGCTTTGGTGTTTCCTGATTGTTGTTCTAGCAGCGCTAACCCTAGTTTGGCTTCTTGTAGTTTTGGATTCAACTGTAGGGCTTTTTCATGTGCTTGTTTTGCTGCTGCTAATTCTCCCAAGCGACGCGATGCTTCTCCTAAGTTAGTATAGGCGTCTGCGTATCTGGGTTCTTGAGTAATTTGACGGCGATAGCAAGCGATTTTTTCGTCTAGCTTTGCCCTTTCTGGTTCGCTGGGAAATTCTTTTCTGAGCAAATCTGCCTGTGGGTCATCAATCAGAAATCCACCACAATCGATTGTAACAGTGACGGGGGCGGATTTTGAGAATGGATTGAAGCCAGTAAAATACAAATAGGCGGCAATTCCTGCACCAAAACTAAGGGCAGCAGCAATAACCAGCCGGGTAGAAACTTTTAACACGGGTTGTTACCTGCGGGCGTCTACGAGCCAATTTCACTTTTAGTGTACCTTTAAGGATGCTACTAGAACATTTTGTAGTCAAGAATTGTTGAGCCACTCTCCGCTCTCGCATAGGCGGAGATTCAGGCTAGGAGGTTAGGTTAACTTTTCGCCCTTCAACAGCTATCTGGTTAACATTTCCTAGCGCCAGCGCGTCGGCACAAGTAGCCATTTGGGTTTTATTGTCTATCCTGGCAGTTAGTTGTTCTCTCCATCTCAGCTCTGCAAATTATTTTTAGTTCTACAGGACTTACACAAAGAAACCGGGTTTCTATGAAAAATTGTTGCTTGACTCACATCTTGCACCTACGCGATAAACAGCCTCCAAATAAATTTGGGGCTGAAAGCTTAAGTTAGCTAAAGCTAACTACAATCAACGTTTTAACCCGTTTCAACGGGTTTTAGCTTTAAGCCGGAACTTTAGTTCTCGGCTTGGTGCAAGATGTGAGTTGAGGAACTGGAAATCTACGAAGAAACCCGGTTTCTGGCCTCAACTTGTGTAAGTCTTATCTATTAAGTTGGTTTAATTATGCATAACAAAAGTTTACTGTTTAACCGCTCCTGCTGCAAGGATAAATCGGTTAAAATGTCAAGGATATAATTTAAAACTCTTAAAATGCTATGAACTCAATAATTCTCTTCTATTCAGGTGTTTTTTACTGCATAATAGCCACTCATTTTCTCGGAGTCTGGTTTAAGCACTTTGAGAAAGATTATTCCCGGTTATCCGCTGAAGACAAGCTCATATCAAAGCACATTTTGGTGCTGGCTACGATATTCTGGCCTATAGTAGTTCCCCTGGCTTATCTGGAGCTAGTAGAAGCTAAAAGAATAGAGAAGCGATTGTAGTGGCGTAAGTTGCTGACTAATTGCTAATGGCTAATGGAAAGATAGGACGCTCCGCTCGCAATTAGCAATTAGCAGTTAGCAAATTTTTGCCTTCGCCTATCAATCCCTTTCTACCAGCAACATGCGCCCCTCGATTGCTTCCCAGGTTTTGGGTGAAACCCGCATCGCTGCTTGCTTACACCTTACCAAAACTAAATTGATATAAAGATAATCTTCTAAAGATTGAAATTCTCTATCTGATAAACAAACTAATTCTGGGTTCAATTTCAGCGCGTTTAACCAAGTCAGGGAAACGCGATCGCTAAATCCTTGATGCACTTTATAAGATTGGTTGGCATCGGGCGCTTGTGCTTTGAGGGCTTCCAGTCTGGCAATTAAGACGGTAAAGTTAACGCTGGTAAAGATTTTAACTGCTGCTAATTCTTGCGCGATCGCTTTGGTTAAGGCGCGAGAAAAAGCGCGCGTGGGCGTAGCAGGGCGAGTGGGCGTGCGGGGATTGAGGGCGCGGGCTAAATCGAGTATGCGGGTAATTTCTAGCACGCGGGCGAGGTTGGGGCTGAGGGTGGTAGCAAGTTCTAAAGCTCGATCTCTTGCTAAAGCTAAAAATAATGCCGCCGTGCGTTTAGCTGCCGATTTAAACTTACCTTCTGAACCATCGGTTGCTTGATGCGTCCAGTTTAATAGCGCTTGTAATTTGGGAGTATTAACATATTTTTTCGCTTCTTTTTCAATCATTAACAACAATTCATCGGCACCGCCCCGCATCAATCCTGCTACGAGTAAAAATACCTCTTGCCAGCGTTTATCCGTCAGGTGTTCGCTTACCAGCGTAGAAATTTGATAATGGTCGGTAATATATTGCGCGGTTAAATATTCTTGCAAGGTGAGATGAGAAAAGGAAAAAACTGATTCGGCACGTTCTACTAAAATTCCCTGCTGCACTGCGATCGCTTTTAAAATTGCTTCTCCATCTAAATGCTTTGGTGCGTTAAGATTCTCTGCCAAAAATGTCTTAATTTGGCTCACTATCTCTTGTTGCGTAAAGAATAGTCGATCGACTTCAAATCCAGTATAAGCTATTTCTGCTAGCAGTATTTCTTCTAATTCCGTTCTCAATCCTTGATAAATTTCATCGCGCAAGATTCGTTTTTCTGCTGCCCATTCTTCCAGTAAAATTCGCAAAGCTTTGCGGTATAAAACGCTGCGATTTGTGGGGAAGCTTTGGCTGCGATCGTAAACCAAACATAACAAAGTTAGCAATAAAGGCGTGTGAGCTAATTCTTTAGCTGCATAGTTTTCTGGTTTTTGCAATATTTCCCAGCATTTCTGAGCGGTTCCCACTTGTTTATCCATTTCGGATTGAAACCAATTGCTAATAAAATGCTTGATTTGCTGGTAATCAAATTCTGACATTGCCACATCGGTAAAGCGGCGGAAATTATGGCGATAAGCAGCCGTTCTACAAGAGGTAATAAATCTGTTTAGATCGTATTTATCGACAAAATCTTGAATGTGAGCGATCGCATCGTTAACAACTTTAGCCGGAACTTCATCTAACCCATCTAGCAAAACTAACAGTTTGCCTTTAGCAAGTAATTCTGCCGTAAATTCTTCTGGAAAGGGAAAGCCACAAATCCTAAATTCTTCGCTAATGGCTTTTTCGAGGTTAATATCGCTAGAGGTAAATTGTTTTAGTTCTATAAAAGCGGGAATGCATTCATGTGCAAAACCGCCTTCTTTGCCCTTTAAAGCTTCTAATCCCATTTTCCTCAAGAAGGTTGATTTTCCGGCGCCGGGACAACCAATAACCATTAAAAACTGCTTTTCGTTCGCTACCTTTAATCCATCTTGGGTTGGGCAATTTTTGGGTTGAAAGCTGCGGTTTTCTCTATAAGCTTTTTCGAGATTTTCTAAAGATTCAAATCGGCGAATGTCCCATTTATCTAAAAACTGAACTGCGGTATAAACTGATTCTAATTCTACAGGTTCTCTCATTCCCAACACTTTTAAAATGCCGTGACGCTCTTTGTAATTTTCGATATATTGTTGCGAGGCGTTGAAAATTGTTTGTTGGGTTTTCTTGTCTAAATTGTTACTCAAATTACCTATACATCTGCTGCCTTTTTCCCACAAAGTTGCCACAATCACAGCGGCTAAACTTTTGGCTGCATTGAAAGCGATCGCTTCAAAACTCATATATCGCTAGGGGCTAGGGGTTAGGGGTTAGGGGTTAGGGTAAGAAGCCTATCTCATCAAAGGTTTTAGGGATGTTGTTATGGTTTTCAAACTTGAAATTGTCGATCAAAAAATAGGGCTGACAGCTCGTTTTTAACCCCCTGATAGAGGTCGAGATGCCTGCCCTGAAATATCACCAAAGAAACGTTTCACAACCGCCGTTAATTAAACAACAGCCGCCGCTTTAAACTCAAAAATCTTCTCGATTGCTTCTTCGACTACTTTATCGGGGGTTGAAGCACCGGAAGTGACACCAACGACAATTTTGCCATCGGGTAGCCAATTTTCCACTACTTGCAAATCGCGATGTAAGGGCTTATGTTCAACTCGGTTACCTGGGCCAATGCGAGAGGCACTATCGATATGATAAGAGGGAATACCACGCTCGATGGCGATTTCTTGCAAGTGGGTAGTATTGGAAGAGTTGAAACCGCCGATCACTAGCATCAAATCTATTTTCTCATCCACTAATTTGAACATCGCATCTTGACGTTCTTGGGTGGCGTCGCAGATAGTATTGAAGCTTTGAAAATGCTCGTTTAACTTATCTGGGCCATACTTTTTCATCATCGTATGTTCCAACAGCTTGCCAATTTGTTCGGTTTCGCTTTTCAGCATAGTGGTTTGGTTGGCAATTCCAATGCACTCTAAATCCGTATCGGGGTCAAATCCCTCCGAACAAGCGCGGCTGAATTTTGCCATAAATTTATCCCGGTTACCACCATTGAGAATATAGCTGGCAATGTAATCGGCTTCGGCAATATTTAATACGATTAAATACTTGCCCGCAAACGAACTGGTGGCGACAGTTTCTTCGTGGTTGTATTTGCCGTGGATGATCGAGGTGTAGGCTTTTTTCTTATGTTTCTCAACCGTATTCCAAACTTTGGAAACCCAAGGACAAGTTGTATCAACGATGGTGCATCCCTTGTCGTTGAGTAGCTGCATTTCTTGAACGCTGGCACCGAAGGCGGGTAAAATTACCACATCACCGACACCAACAGGGGAAAAATCTTTCTGGCCTTTCTCTACGGGTACGAACTCAACCTGCATTTCCCGCAACCGCTGATTTACGGAAGGGTTGTGTATAATTTCGTTGGTGATCCAAAGGCGCTCTGTAGGGAAGTGCTGGCGGGTTTCGTAAGCCATTGCCACAGCACGTTCGACGCCCCAGCAAAAACCAAAGGCTTCGGCTAGTCGGATGGTAACATCCCCCCGTTGCAGGGTGTAGTTGTTGTCGCGAATTTGTTGAATTAGATTGCTTTGATATTCTGATTGGAGAGCAGAGGCGGCTTCCTCGGCGTGACCAAATCCTTTGCGGTGGTAGTTTTCCGATTGTTGAAGGCTACGTTTGAACGCTTTTGTATCCATTCGGTTCAACCTGTTAAATTGTTCTTACAACCCAGTGAAATCCCCTTCGATCTTAAAATGACTGGGTTGCGATCGCGCAAGCGTGCCTTTGGCAGATCGCGCCAGCGTGCCTTTGGCAGATCGCGCCAGCGTGCCTTTGGCAGATCGCGCCAGCGTGCCTTTGGCAGATCGCGCTTTTACCAACAATACCTTCGCCAAAATCCGACATCCTTTAGGGTGTCGCTACACTCACATCTTGCACCAGAGCCAACAGAAATAAATTTCTGGCTGAAAGCTAAAACCCGTTGAAACGGGTTAAAACCTTGATTTTAGTTAGCTTTAGCTGACTTAAGCTTTCAGCCCCAAATTTATTTGGAGGCTGTTTATCGCTTAGGTGCAAGATGTGATTATACAAACAAAGGCTGCCTTCGCAGCCTGTAAGAATTTCAGCCTGCCTTCGCAGGCTTTGTTTGTGTAGCCATACCCTTTTGGGTGTAGGCGTTGCGGAAAATTGGCGAAGGTATTAACCAACAAACCGGGTTTTTCTCGCACACGATCGGGGCACGGCAGGGAAAATTTTCTCTAGAACGATCGATGCGATCGCTGCCGTGCCCCTACGCTTCTAACTGGGTTTCTTTCTTGCAAAGCCTAAACTTTGGTAACACCAAATCGCGATTATCTTGACAGTTGTCCCCAATCCTAGTATTGTCTCTGTTTAAGGTTGCTCTAGTTCAACGACGGCAACCCTTGTTCGGCTAAAAATCTAGTACCGCTGCCCAAAGCCGCGACCAACGGCAATGGACAGCTTGACCCCCAAACTGCATCACCAGCTTGGAGGCTAACAGAGAATTTTAACATTTCTCCTTAGCCACTCTGCTTTGCGTTGCCTGCGGGGTGGCTAGATTTTTTGGTTTCTAACCCAAAAAACAGGAGAATATATCATGGCTGAAGAGTTTTTGTCAGACTCTACCGGATCTGCACGTCCTAATTCTGACGCAGGAGAACCGGAACGGGAACCGATTGAATTTATGATAGTTGGTTCCCCAGAGGGAGTAATGGCAGAAATCCGCAATTTTTATGCCCAAGGATTTGCTCACGTGCATGAGTGGAGTCGCTTGATGCCTGTACGCAATTCAACGCGGGTGATGTCTATTTTGATTCGCTACCGAAAACCAGGATCTAATGAATCATCACCTTGGATGTCGGGACGGTAACATTAGGACTGACGCAAAGAAACCGGGTTTCTATGAAAAATCGTTAGTTTAGAAACTAGAGATTTACGAAGAAACCCGGTTTCTAGCCTCAGCGTCCCAAATCCGGTTTCTGAAGGCTGATTTTCTGGGGCTTTTAAGCGCTCAAATAGCATCAATGCAGATTGCCAAACTAAATAACCTTGACGACTGAGGTGCAATCCATCGGTGGTCAATTCTGGGCGCAGATTACCTTGTTGGTTGCTGAAGAGGGGAGATAGGTCTAAGTATTCCATGCCTTCTTCGGATGCGATCGCTTTCAATTTCTCGTTTAGTTGTTGAATGCGACTGTTGGGAATGGCGAGTAAGCGATCGCGTCCTTCCCAAGTAGTTTCTTCCCCGCCGTGGGGTAAAATCGACTGCACGACAATTGCCGCTTCTGGATGGTTGCGCCGCAATCGTTGCAGAATTAATCGCTGATTCGACAAAATTTCATCGTCCTCATACCCGCGTATCAAGTCGTTAATGCCAATCATGACAAAAATCCTTTCTGGCTGAGTGCGCTTGAATAGCTTTAATCGCTTTAACAAGCCTGCCGTAGTTTCCCCAGAAATTCCCTGATTTAGCCAGGTTTTGTCCTTGGGTAATAAATCTGGAGGAAACCACATACTCAAAGAATCCCCAGCCAAGATAGTTAAATGTTCGGGTTGGTTTTGGGCAGCAGCATTGGCTTCCTGCTCCATAATCTCCATCCATCGATTGTAAGTCAGCTGGTGGCGCGGCCCTAGCCCAGAGGGTAAGCTGGATGTTTGCTGCGCTAAACTCTGTTGCGCGGTTGAGGCGCTGATGGGAATATCGATGGGGGATAAGTAATCTTTCAATAACAGAAATACTGCCAACATCAGTAAAGCGTTGGCAATTAAGGATAGATAAGCCCAATTAGGAAGGGTTTTTGAGCGATGATACCGGCGATTGTATTTCACACGGTTGGAATCAAATGGGAAAGGATCTGCTTTTTGATTTTGCATCTTTATCAGGACTTACGCAAAGAAACCGGGTTTCTGGGAAAAATTGTGGCTTTGCAACCAGAGATCTCAGCCAGAAACCCGGTTTCTGAGGCAAAGAAACCCGGTTTCTGGGAAAAATTGTGGCTTTGCAACCAGAGATCTCAGCCAGAAACCCGGTTTCTGGCATTTATAATATACGTCCGCAATTCTCGATTCCCAGTATGGGGAGAATTGCGGACTTTTAAGATTTTGGAAGTAGATGCAGGCTATTCACGAGTGCTGGTAAGACTTAAACCCGAAGCAAATTCTTCGCCGTAACCTTCTTCGCCGTGTTCGTTGATATCGAGTCCTTGGTCTTCGACAATTGGTTTCACGCGCAAGGGCATAAACAGCCCTAAAATCTTGAGGATGACAAAGGTGCCAATGGCGGCAAAAATATAGGTCGCTATCACACCCACAAATTGTTCCCACAATTGACCAGGATTGCCAAACAGCAAGCCGTTGTCTCCGGCGGAGTTAACCGCTTTGGTGGCAAAAATTCCCGTCAGTAAGGCGCCTATCGTTCCGCCCGTGCCGTGGACGCCAAAGGTATCCAAAGAATCGTCAAACTGTAGCTTTGCCCGCAAGCTGACGGCATAGAAACAGCAAACAGCAGTAATCGAACCGATGAGAATCGCACCAACTGGGGACACGTATCCGGCGGCGGGGGTAATGCCTACCAATCCTGCCAAGAAACCGCTAGCAATGCCGACTGCGGTTGGCTTTGCTCTTAGCACCCATTCCACGATCATCCAGGTTAATCCACCCGCAGCTGTGGAAACCATTGTGGTAACAAATGCAACCGTCGCCAAACCTCCCGCGGCTAAAGCGCTACCGCCGTTAAAGCCAAACCAACCAAACCACAGCAACCCGATACCGAGTAAAACGTAAGGTACGTTATGGGGTGCGGCGGGTCGGTCTGGGTAGGTTTTGCGGGGGCCAATCAACCACACGGCAACGAGTGCGGAGACGCCGGAACTAATGTGTACTACTGTTCCACCCGCAAAGTCAAGCGCGCCTAATGCGCCAATCCAACCTTTGCCCCAAACCCAATGCGCTAAAGGAGAGTAGATGAAGGTAGACCAGAGCAGCATAAACCAGAAGTAGGCTTTAAAACTGATCCGTTCGACAATGGCACCCGAAATCAAGGCTGGGGTGATGATGGCAAACATCATCTGATAGACCATGAAGGCTTGGTGGGGAACCGTTCCCGCATAACCGATGGGGTCGGGTTGGTCAGCGGCGACGTTGTGCAAAAATACCCAATCTAAGCCACCAATGAATTGTTCTATACCTTGAGCAAAGTTGTTGGCGTTGAGGTTTTCTTTGGCGACGTCGAAGGCGAGGCTGTAACCCCAAAGCGTCCAAGTGACGCCGACGAGAGCCATCAGCAGCAAGCTCATCATCATCGTGTTGAGGACGTTGCGCGATCGCACCAATCCTCCGTAGAAAAACGCCAGCCCCGGTGTCATTAATAACACCAGTGCTGACGAGATCAACATCCAAGCCGTATCGCCCGTATCGATTTTAGGCTCTGCAAGGGTGGCGGGAGACGCTTCTTGACGCGAGGCATCGGGGGGCGCAATTGGTGCAGGGGCTATTACCCCTGGCGGAACCGGAGTTTGCAACCCGGATGGTGCCGTAGAATCGGGTGCTGTTAGTCCGGGTGTTGGGCTTAAAGTGGCTTCTGGTGACAAGGTTGCCGGTGGTGTCAGTCCTGGGGCGGGACTGAAAGTTGCTCCTGGTGACAAGGTTGCCGGTGGTGTCAGTCCTGGGGCGGGACTGAAAGTTGCCCCTGGTGCCACGGTTGCCGGTGGTGTCAGTCCTGGGGCGGGACTGAAAGTTGCCCCTGGTGCCACGGTTGCCGGTGGTGTCAGTCCTGGGGCGGGACTGAAAGTTGCCCCTGGTGAAGGGGAAATGGTTGTGGGCGCATTCAGTCCGGGTGTGGGACTGACAGTGGGCGATGCATCTTGGGCAAATACATTACCCGACACAATACCGCCTAGCAGACACAGCGCGATTATGCCTGCAACTAAAACTTTTCTTAACACCTGCTGTCTTCCTTCAACACAAACGAGTTGGGCGAATGAGTTTCATTCAACGTCTCGGTAATTGAGCTTACTGTATTTTTATATACATTTAATATTAAAAAAATATTATAAAATCTCATTCCCTATTGATATTTTTGGTATCAGAGTCGGTTTATAAAATTAAGGTTAAATTACGCAATATTTTCTGATAATGTGCTTGAAAGATGTCGTAGGAAGGCAAAAATACCCGCCTTTTGAGCTGACCGAAAAGTAAGCTTTCCTAGCGGGTAAATGCAGGTTTAATTTGTCAAAAACAGCAGGTATTAACCATAACTGAAAATCAGCGATTTTAGCTGGTTTTTGCCAGAGAGATCGGGCGCTAATACCCTTCCTTATGTTTGCTAGTAAAACCGCCCGTACTGCTAGACAGCCCGCCAGCGCCTGCTTCTTTGAGGAAGCCGCTGTAAGCTTCCATGCCGTGTTCGCCAACATCCAAGCCGACGACTTCTTCTTCCGGGGAAACGCGGATACCAAGGGTAGCTTTTAGGACAATCCAGAAGGTGCTACTGAGGAGAACTGTCATCCCTCCCACCGAGAGAATGCCGATAATTTGAGGGATTAAAGTTGTGAAGCCGCCACCGGCGAACAGCCCGTGGGGGCCAACGGGATTACCGTCAAGGCCAACCATCCAAGGATAGCCACCGGGACCGACGGCAAACAAACCAACTGCCAAGGTGCCCCAGACGCCGCAGACGAGGTGAACCGCGATCGCACCAACTGGGTCATCAATTTTGAGTCTATCAACGAAGGTGACGGCGAAGACTACCAGAACTCCCGCGATAATCCCGATAATCGCAGAGTTACCGATGGTAACCCAAGCACAGGAAGCGGTAACTCCGACTAAACCAGCTAGTACACCGTTGATAATCATCGACAAATCGGGTTTGCCGAGGTACAGCCAAGCTACGGCGGTGGCAGCCAAAGCGCCAAAAGCACCGGCAGTATTGGTGGTGACGGCAATGTGAGCGATCGCTTTTGGATCTGCTGCCATTGTAGAACCGGGGTTGAAACCAAACCAACCCAACCATAGAATTAAACAGCCCAAGGTGGCAATACTCATATTGTGACCGGGCATGGCTACGCTTTCACCGTTTTGGTATTTACCCAAACGCGGGCCTAAAAATGCCGCACCCATCAAAGCCGCCCAACCCCCTACCGAGTGTACAACGGTTGAACCGGCAAAATCCCAAAAGCCCATATCTTGCAGCCAGCCGCCGCCCCAAATCCAGTGTCCGGTAATTGGGTAGGCAATTCCCACCAGCAAGACGCTGAAGATTAAAAAGTCAAGAAATTTAATCCGTTCTGCTACCGCACCAGATACAATTGTCGCTGCGGTTCCGGCAAATACCAGTTGGAAAAAGAATTTTGCTAGCAGCGGTACGCCCGTCCAGTTAAGGGCGCTGAAAATGCCTTGATAAGCTGCTCCGGTTTCTGGGCTATTATCTGCTCCTGTGAGGAAAAATCCGCCGCTGGTGCCGAAGAAATTATTGCCATCGCTGAACATCAAGCCAAAACCAATCACCCAGTAAGCAATGGTCGAAAGACCAAATACAATCAAGTTTTTGGCAAGAACGTTGACGGCATTTTTCTGGCGGCATAACCCGGTTTCTAACATACAGAAACCAGCATTCATAAAGAACACCAACATGCCGGTAATCATTACCCACATGGTGTCCAAGCCGACTTTCAAATCTTTTTGCGCTTGGGCGACGCTTTCCAGGGTAGGCGCATCTTGCGCCATTCCGGCACAACTCCACGCCAGCACAATTAAAAAGGCTAGGGGGAAGCAAGCTTGCCAAGCGGGAGACAGCCGCTGGATAAATTGTAAACTACTGGAAATTAGGGATTTTTTCGGTATTTTCCCTTTTCTCGTTCTGGTTCTATAAGACATATTCGCGTCCTGGGTTCTTTCTCTTCAAACGACTCTCAACGACTTTTGAGTCAAGCCGCTAATTCCTCAAGTCAACTCAGCAGTCAATTACGTTTAGACTGAAGCTACTTTGGCTGCCAATCTAAATATTGGTTCCATACCACAGCCACTCAACTATTGCCAGAATAATGGGTTTTGGCTGTTGAGATGTAATTTACGACACAACACCACAAATAAGCAAGCAATCTTGCAATAATTATGCTCGTTTAAATGTTAGCCATTGTAGCGCCATGTAAAGATAAGTTAATGGTTGCCGAGAATAAAAAACTGTAAATTAAGATACAGTTTTTTACCTGCAAAAATGGGTTGTTGGCTTCCCCCTTTGAGGGGAAAAGGGGGAAAAGGGGGAAAAGGGGAAAAGGGAAACACTCTTGGGGAGGAATAGATATGTGGGATGGGAATCTACTCTGAAAACAGATCTATTGCTAGAGCTATTCACTTTCCCCCCTTTTCCCCCTTTCCCCCTTTCCCTTTTTTCCCTTTTCCCCTTAAATAAAAATACAGATTTTTTTACGGCATCTCGGCTAAGTATTGCTGATAACCCAACTGGGAAAGACGAGCTTGCTTATCCATGACGGATTGGGTTAAGCTTTCACGATATTTTTGCACCCGCTCTAGTAATTCTGGTTGGTGAGAAGCCAAAATCTGTACAGCTAACAACCCGGCATTTTTGGCATTGCCAATGGCGACGGTGGCAACGGGAATTCCGGCAGGCATTTGGACAATTGAATAGAGGGAATCAACGCCTTGTAAGTGACGGCTGGGTACGGGAACGCCAATCACTGGTAAGGGGGTAAGAGATGCAACCATGCCTGGTAGGTGGGCAGCGCCGCCAGCACCCGCGATGATCGCTTTTAAGCCGCGCTGATGGGCAGATTGGGCATATTCTACCATACGTTCTGGAGTGCGGTGGGCAGAGACGATGGCGACTTCGCAGGGGATGTGGAATTCTTCTAGGATAGCGATCGCTTCCTTCATCGTAGGCAAGTCGGAATCGCTGCCCATGATAATACCGACTAAGGGGGAATTGGTCATTGATGATTGGTAATTGGTCAATCCTTAGATATTCTTACAAACGATGCGCGATTTCTAGCAAATGACTCTCGATCTTGATATTTTCAATGCTCGCCTGTTAGGTTACGAAGGCTTGCAGATGATCTTGGTAGATCGTCAAGGCAGGATTAAAGAAATTCTGCCGATGGATACGGTTAGCAAACGAGTTGCGCCAACCGATCTCAAGGGTTTAAATGTAGCGGGAGATTGGATTTCACTTGGTGGTGTAGATTTACAGATTAACGGGGCGTTGGGTTTGCCATTTCCCGACCTCACCCCTAAAAATGCCGATAAATTGCCGGAAATTTGCCAATTTCTTTGGCAACAAGGCGTAGATGGATTTTTACCAACTTTAGTTACCACTTCAATCGAGAAAATCCAGCAAAGTTTAGCAGTTTTGACCGATTTCGCCGCTATGCAGTTAGAAGATGCATCGACGGCGAAGGTGCTAGGGGTGCATTTAGAAGGGCCATTTCTCCATCCCCAAAAGCGAGGGGCACACCCGGCTGAATTTTTAATACCACTAACAATTGATAATGTCAAGCGAGTTTTGGGAGATTACGCCGAGATTGTGAAAGTTATGACTTTAGCGCCAGAGTTGGACTCGACGGGGGAGGTGATAGGTTATTTGCGATCGCTTGGAATTACAGTCAGTTTAGGTCACTCGATGGCAACGGCGGCACAAGCGCAACAAGCATTTGAGTTAGGGGCGAGGATGGTAACCCATGCGTTTAATGCGATGCCGCCATTGCACCATCGAGAACCGGGTTTATTAGGTGCTGCTTTGATTCACCCAAAAGTTCGGTGTGGTTTGATTGCAGATGGCGAGCATGTCAGTTCGATAATGATAGAGTTGCTCTTGCGGGCTAGCTTTAGAGAGCGCGGTGTTTTCCTCGTTAGCGATGCTTTGGCACCCTTGGGGTTGCCCGATGGGATTTATCCTTGGGATACCCGCGAGATAGAGGTAAAAAACGGCACGGCGAGATTAACCGACGGGACTTTAGCGGGAACTACGCTGCCGCTGTTAGTGGGGGTGCAGAATTTGGTTAAATGGGGAATATGCGACGTAGAGAATGCGATCGCGCTGGCGACAGTAACACCGAGACGCGCGATGGGAATGATTTGCGATCGCACTCAAGAAATCCCAACCAAGAAAGACAAAACAAACAGCGATTATCTGGGTAAACCCGTTCATCAACTCTTGCGCTGGCATTGGGAAAAATCCACACTTTCACTCACTTGGCAACGCTGGCAAAAATTCAGCCAAAACCACTAACTTTCGGGAAATACCGATGCTTGGGTTGTAGCTATTGGGTATTCTGTGATTATTCAGAAAACCCAGAAAGCGCGATGTTTATTCAAACCCTTGCAACAGAACCGCTGCTATTTTTTAGGATAGTTTTAATCCTCATCCTCTCAATCAGTTTGCACGAACTCGCACATGGTTTTGCGGCTATAAGTCAGGGAGACGATACGCCCAAAAAAACTGGTCACATGACGATCAACCCAATCGTTCACATGGGTTGGGAATCGATTATTTTCTTATGTATCGGCGGCATGTGCTGGGGACAAATGCCCGTCAATCCATCTAAATTTCGCTCTCCCAAATGGGGGAATATTTTGGTGTCTGCCGCAGGGCCATTGCTAAATTTAGGTTTAGCATTCCTGTTTATTATGTTGCTCATATTTTCCTCCACTTCACCAATTGATGGAATTTTAAGCTATCAATTTCTTCACTTAGGGGCAACGATCAATTTGAGTTTGTTTATTTTCAATTTACTGCCGATTCCACCTTTAGATGGGTTTTACGTATTCAGCGAACTTTTCCCAGCCTTAAAACCGCTAAAAGATAGCCCATTTGGTTTTTTCGCCTTGATGATTCTGTTTATCAGTCCGGGATTTTCTGAGGGATTGTACGCGATTTCAAATGTAGTTATCGCCACAGCGAGTGGAGGAGGCTGAATTTCGATGCCTCACTGAGCGCGGAGAATGGTAAATTTAAACGTTGGGAACAGTGCAGCAAAATCCAACGTTATGAACGCAGTTGACGATAAAACAGTTGTTCGAGAGTACTTCAACGCTATCGGATTTGACCGCTGGCGACGCATCTACGGCGACGGCGAGGTAAACAAAGTCCAGTTAGATATCCGCCAAGGACATCAACAGACAGTCGATACCTTACTAGGCTGGCTAAAATCCGATGGTAATCTAGCAGGACTATCCATCTGCGATGCTGGATGCGGCGTCGGCAGTCTCAGTATTCCCCTCGCCGAAGCTGGTGCTAAAGTTTACGCCAGCGATATCTCCGAAAAAATGGTGGAAGAAGCGAAGGAAAGAGCAAAAAATGTTTTGGGTAATGGGGATAATCCTACCTTTGCGGTGCAGGATTTAGAAACCCTCAGCGGTCGCTACAATACAGTTGTGTGCTTGGATGTTCTGATCCATTATCCCCAAGAGAAAGCCGCCGAGATGATTTCCCATCTCGCATCTTTGGCTGAGTCTCGCTTAATTCTGAGTTTTGCGCCTAAGACCTTGATTTACAGTTTACTGAAAAAAATCGGCGATTTCTTTCCAGGCCCTTCTAAAGCAACTCGTGCCTATCTGCATAGCGAAGCAGATATTATCAAAATACTGCAAAGCAATGGTTTTACAATCGGTCGCAAGGAATTGACGAGTACTCGCTTTTATTTCTCTCGGATGCTGGAAGCAACTCGCAATTAAGTTTGCATTCAAGGGCACAACTCTGCACAACACGGATTTTTAACGCGGATGCACGGAGGGATGGGGGATATAATAATTCTGTGTATGTTGGCAATCTGTGTTGTGCTTTTGTTTTTCTAAGAATCTGCAATCTAAAATCTCAAAGCTAAAATTCTTATGACTCAGATTTTTATGGCGATCGCATCCATCCTAGCAGGTCTAGCTGTCGCCGCCGGAGCTTTTGGTGCCCACGCTTTAAAAGATAAACTCACGGAACGAGCAATCGAAATTTTTGATACTGCCGCTCGCTATCAAATGTATCACGCTCTGGCACTGTTATTAGTCGCGTTGCTATTAACTCGCGTCGAGACACCGCCGCCATTTCTCAACGCAGCAGGATTTGCCTTTATCGTCGGAATTGCTATCTTTTCCGGTAGCTTATATGCCCTGAGTTTATCCGGCATCAAATGGCTAGGTGCGATCGCCCCCATCGGCGGTGCAGCATTTATGATTGGATGGGCTTGTTTGGCAGTTGCCGCTTTTAATTTGAAATATTAATACCTCTATCGTAGGGTGCGTTACACTGCGTTAACGCACCATTTTTCTTACTTCAAAATAGCTGGAACGGGCAGGATGCCCATCCTCCAATAAACATCACTTCAAAAACTAATAACTAATATGACCAATTCTGTTTCATATTCTTTTCTAACACCTCAAAGTTTTCTCGACCTCAGTGCGACTGTGTTTCGCGATAAAGATGCGATTGTTTACCGCCAAAAGCGGTGGACATATGCACAATTTGCCGCCTGTGTCAAGCAATTGGCAAGTGCTTTACAAAAGTGGGGGATAAAAAAAGGCGATCGCATAGCCTTCATCTGTCCTAATATACCCCCAATGGTGGAATGTCTAATTTCCCCGTTGTAAATTTTGTATTTCTTCTATAGTCAGTCCTGTGGTTTGGCTAATTGTTTCCACATCCAAAACATTAAGCAGGCGTTTAGCAATTTCAATTTGAGTTTCTTTTGTTGCTTCTTGACGCCCTTGTTGCAATCCTTGTTGCAATCCTTGTTGCAATCCTTGTTGCAATCCTTGTT
>ERZ1066129.112-NODE-112-length-30149-cov-47.099821_pt1 | contig 30149 bp, 26 predicted proteins | sample MGYA00382776_ERZ1066129 | MGnify/ENA primary metagenome ERZ1066129 (study PRJEB33369, sample SAMEA5778359) | biofilm metagenome | biome: Industrial cooling water; feature: Water cooling tower basin; material: Biofilm | place: United Arab Emirates | collected... | reverse complement strand
TTTCTGGCGATGATATTGGAGAATTTTTGGTTTGAATTAAGTTAGGAGAAGTTGGTGCGATCGCTTCTAATTTTGCTTCAGGGGTAGCAGTTAAACTTTCTGTTTCTGGCGATGATATTGGAGAATTTTTGGTTTGAATTAAGTTAGGAGAAGTTGGCGCGATCGCTTCCACCTCTGTTGCAGAAGTTGCCATCAAATTTTGTGGTTGTTCTTGAATTGTTTCTGATGACGACGATACTGTTTCTTGAGTTGGTACTGGAGAATTTTTGGTTTGAATTAAGTTAGGAGAAGTTGGTGCGATCGCTTCCACCTCTGTTGCAGAAGTTGCCATCAAATTTTGTGGTTGTTCTTGAATTGTTTCTGATGACGACGATACTGTTTCTTGAGTTGGTACTGGAGAAGTTTTGGTTTGAATTAAGTTAGGAGAAGTTGGTGCGATCGCTTCCACCTCTCCCCTATTAGTAGCAGACGAAAAAGGCAAATTTCCTGCCTCTAAATTTAGCTTTTCGGAAAATTTTGTTTGCGGTTGTGGTAAAGGTTCAGTTGTAAATGAAGAACTTAACTGCTTGTTAAAACCTAGAGAGCGATCGCTAAACCTACTGATTTGAGGCAAATCTAACGATTCAGACTCTGACATAGAATTGACTGATGTTGCCGAAATTTTTGGTGATACGTTGGTATATCTATCAATCGTATCCGTTGGCGTCGAATTATATAAACTAGAGGTTTCTCCAGAAGTAGAAAGCAAATTTTCAGAACTAGATGTACTTTTCTTTTGTATAAATTGAGGTAAGTCCGATAGACTGGAAATCTCAAAAGCAGATGCTTGAACTAGAGGTTTTGAAATTCCCAAAGGTTTTAGTTGAGCAATATTATTCGTTACATCATTAGTACTATCCAATGCGGCTGCATTTGGCAATAAAGAATCATTTTCTGATGGGTAATTTCCCGAATTTCCAAATAACTCTTGTGGGGTAGGAGTCTCGCCTGCCTTTGAGTTAATCTCAGTTCGAGATCTAATAGGTAATTGTTCATCGTAAAAATTAGAAATTCTTCCAGCAAAATTTCCCCCATCTTCCCCTACTTGCGTCTCCGTATCTAATTGCCAGTTGCCAGTTTCCCAATCTTCATTTACCTCTAGTAATGGCTGAATCGCAGAATCGCCTAATGGCTGCAAGCTTTGTCCTAGTGGTGTTCTAGACTGAGATAAAGGGGGTGGCGATCGCAGGGGTTTAAAGTTATTTCCCAGAGAATTGGAGCGAATTAAAGTATCTTTCAAACCTAGAGGCTTTAAAGTCATAATCATTGCCTCCTATCGGATTTTTACACCAATTTGCTATAAGAAAAAACCAGATGCGTGGCGTCCAGATTGCAGTTTGATCGCACCTCCTCCTTGGGATTTTGCTATTTTCAATCCTTCATAAGCTAGGGTCAATTCTTCAATCGCTACCGTGTTAGAATTGGCTTGGAGTGCTGGGGCTTTCCAACCAATTGGAACTGCTGCTACTAACGTCCAGCATTGCATGGTTTCTCCTGCTTGGTTAAACAGCAAAATATTCACATTTCGTCGTTCTTTTTTGCCACCGCTTAACGTACTAGAAACCCAATCCCAAAAAACAAAATCATCGGTAATACCGCGTTTTAGAGTTACATCTGAAAACTCAGCTTGACCTAAAATAATTCGCTGTTGATCGTTGACTCCACCTTCAAAATAAGTTTCTTTTTTGATTTGCACTCCTAATCCGGAACACTCGCTAAATGAAGCCGTAATACTACTTTCCATTTCCACGTAAAAGCGATTTGCAGTTACGTAGTTAAGTTCGTGCGTGACATGACCATTTTTAGACATTAGAATATCCTCCTATAGTTTCCAGCGCGATCGCAATTATTTCTCAACTCTTCCAGCATCAATTCATACACGCGATCGCTCAATTTTCGCAGCAATATTGGATCGAGAATAACTTGATCGATTAACTGAGCAATTTCATCTTTCTTCTTTGCATTCATCGTTTAATTCCTCTTAGGTAAAGTTCGCAGCGGTACCAATCCAGCTTCACTCAGCAAACGTTGTCCCTCATCGGTTTTTAACAGTTCGGCAAATTTTTTCCCCGCAGATGCTCGCGTTTCATCTCTGGGATAAACTACTACCAAACGGTAAACTAACGGATACCTACCAGACTTGAATGCTTCAACATCAGGCCAATAACTTCCTTTATCATCGCATAAATCGGTCGTCGGTTCTATCGGTTTTACTTGGTTATCAATCTGTTGAACTAATGGCTGAACTTCTTGGCCTTTTTCTCCTACAGCCAAGGGATAAACAGCACATTGATTAAACACGCGGCTGAGTAAACCAAAACCGATTCCTACCGTTCGATCCTGCTCAAAATCTTTGAGTATTTCTCCCAGAATATAACTTTCATCAATTGGTTTTTGACCGATTTTTGGTCGCGCCTCTCTCATCAGTTTTTCCGGCAAATCTCTAACTGTTTGGGGTAGATCTCCTTTGAACGCTAACTCTTCAAAAAGTTTAACAGCTTGAATATTATCAACTGGCATGTACAGTTTAATATTCTGATTAATCCCTTCTGGAGGTGACCAATTACTCAAGGTTTCTGTTGTATAAATTTCTCGTAATTGGTCAAGGGTAATTTTGCCGTTCAAGGCATTCGGAATACTCTGGTGTCTTTTATTATCGCTGAAAGCAACAAATACCACCAATCCATCATAAGCAACTTCCACCTGCTCCATGTCATCGGGTAAATCTGCGATCGCAGTAGTCAGAGCAAAATCTGCTCTCCTCGATCTAATTGCTTCTATTAAGTCCCCCTTGGAAATATTGAGCGTATAATTCTGCAATCTCGGATCGCGAGTTTTTAATTCTTCGGCAAGCGTTTTATTAAAAGAAACCAAGCTGATAGTATTGAGGATGTAACTCCAAATTCCATCAGCTTCGATTGCGTAATTAATTGCGCCGGTTGGAACTCGCTCGATTTGAACCAGACAGCAGGGTTCAGAAGGCTCAAAAACCGGCAGTTGAACTTTAGGGGGAGCTTGCAGCAATCTGACAATAATTTGCCACAACAATCCCGCCATTAAACCAAAGATAATCAGCGTTAATAGCAGCCGAACAAGTGAAGATTTCTGGGGAGTTTCTGCCGATTCATCTGCTTCTGTCGCTACTTCTGCTGGCGCTTCCAGTTCGCTTGGTAGCGGTGCTAAAAGCGCTTGCATTGCTTCAAAAGCTGTTTTAAATGGTTGGTCAATTCCTAACAAACGGTAGATAAATTTCTTCAGTTTAACATCTTTAAATTCAGGCCAATGTTGTTGAACTTTGGGGTTAAGCGGTTGAGCGGTATCGGCGTCTACTGTTGTTCCCGATAACAGGTAAAAACTTACATATCCCAGATCGATTAAATCTTGTTTCGGCGAGCGATCGCTTACTTTAGCAGTGGGTGGTTTAGATAAATCTTCCCACAGCGCTAAATCGGCTACATAAATAAAAAATTGCGGCTGATCGAGTAAAGATGGCTGGCTATCGATCGCAATTAAAAGACTATCGAGGCTGAGATTACCGTGGGATACACCTTGCTGTACCTCGTCGTCAAAATTTCGCAACCTGTGACTGTGGAGAAACCAAAGCGTTTGCAGTACTTGATACAAAACTCCGCGCACTTGCTGGGGAGTCATCGCACCATTTTTCAGCAGATACTCTCTCAAAGTTAAACTATGGCGAACAGGTGGCTCGAAAATGAGGTAGCAGCGTTTTTCATTGCTAGATGCGATCGCATCCCAAGGACTAATCAAACGAAAATCCTGTCCTCCCCCATTCTTCAGGTTCAAACTCGCTAGCTTTTCAAACTTTTCTTTCCGCTCTTTTGCTTCTTTTTGATTAAAATCTCCCTCGGGCAACAGATATTCTTTAATCAAAATTGGCTTGCTATTTACCACCTGAATGCCTTGATACCAGCGCACCCTTTCCCCATCTTTTAAAAATCCTTCAATTCTATATCTACCGCGACGACCACCGCGAATTTCTCGATCTTTTGGCAAAATTGGAATAGTTTCTGTAATGCCGATTTTTTTTCTAGCTAACCGATTGGCTGCTGCAAGCGTTACCGCATTTGCTGTTTCGCTTAAACTAATATTTGCTACTTTTACTTGAGGCTTTCTAACGTTATATCCAGCATCTAATAACTCTTGTGGGGTAGCTATACTACCTAGCTTTGAGCTTTTTTGTGAGATAGGTTTATGATATTTCTCAACCGAATTTTCTGGGTTTTCAGCCTTTTTATCCCAAGGAATTTCAACTTTTTCATACTCTTCTTGAGCGCGGCGCATCGCTATCCGGGAGAGGTTTTGGAATGGGTAGCGAATAAAGTTTGCCACCTCCCTAAAGTGGCTGCCAACTGAATTTACTAAATCGCTGAGTTTCACCACCATCCCTCTTTAATTGATTCTAGATAATTGCATATTTTAAATTTATTGCAGATTACCAGGAATAATTTCAATCTGCCATCAGAAATCTAAAATTTGCAATTAATTGGGTTTTGTAGAATCTTTTGATTCCGCGTCCTCTTCCAACTCATTAATTTGACGATATAATTGGTACAAATAATTCAGATCGCAGGCAAAAAGATCCTCAATTACTGCCGGAGTTACCTCTTCTAATGCACCCAACCGAGTAATTACCCTCGACAAAATAATCACCGTAGAATAGGCAGGATTGGACTTAACGCGGGGGTCGCGCAATGGCACAATTTCATCAATTGCTTTGGCTAAACGCATCACGCCTTTACGATGTAAATTTCCATCGGCATCTAAGTATCCCTTTGGTAACGTAAATTCAAACTCGGTTTGAAACATTGCGACTTACTTTTGCCGAGTAAACATTTCTACAGCAATTTCCATTTCTTCAATTTCCACATCCCCACCAGCAGAACTTAAATCGGAAGCAATGTAACTAACAGGCCAAGCTCCTAAAAACTGGAATATTGCCTGCGGGTTGCCAGCTTGGTCGTAGATAGTTAAAGAACCATCTCGACGTTGTTTAGCCCAATTTCCCTCTTGAACTGCCTCAAACCACTTCCACAAAGTTGTGGATTTAGTCATGCCGCGACGAAGCGTTACATTATTAGTTTTAACATTTCCAGGCACTTTCGTGTGAGCAATCTGACCCATTTTCGCCGCACCCCAACGCTGGGGTGTGACCTCGCAAACTTCTATCACATCTTGGGTACGTTTAAACCCTTTACAATCCATAAAATAAGCATCAACAGGATCTTGACTCCCCTCTAGTTTTAGTTCGATATAAAACCGGCAATTTGTCAGGAGTTCTGGAAAATCGTTAATCAGGTTGTTCCCCTTTGCCATTTTACCTCCTTGCTAATTGGTAATTGGTAATTGGTAATTGGTAATTGGTAATTGGTGATTGGTAATTGGTAATTGGTAATTGGTAATTGGTAATTGGTAATTGGTAATTGGTGATTGGTAATTGGTGATTGGTAATTGGTAATTGTAGCTGGCGAGCCAAGCCTTTTATTATTACCATTAGCCATTAGCCATTAGCCATTAGCCATTACCCATTAGCCATTACCCATTAGCCATTACCCATTACCCATTACCCATTACCAAATTACCTATTGCACTCGTTTGATATCTTCGTGGACTAGGGTGATGGTTTCGTTAGCCACATCATTGGAGCCAGCTTCGAGTTTTGGCCCTTCATACTTAGTAGGATAAGCATTTTGCAACTCCCAACGCGCTTTCATCTCTCCCGCTTGGTCGTAAACGGTGATAGAAGCTGCTTTCCGATTTGACGACCATTCCGATTTGCCGCCAGCATTTTTGTTGCAATCTTCGTACCATTTATAAAGGTCTTTGTTGGTAGTAGCAACAACTTTAACCACAACTGGAGTATATTTGACTCTTGTGGGAGCAGCCTGACGCAAGTTTTGCGCTTGTTTACCCGACCCCAATACCTTGTCACCTCCGGCGGCTGGGCTTTCAGCGCTTAAACCGGATACTTCTAAAATTTGCTTATCTGTCAAACCGTCAGCTTCAAAATAAAACCTACAACTGACTAATAATTCATCGTTCCCTGCTGCCATAATTTAACTCCTTTTGATTTGGTAATTAGTAATTGGTGATTGGTAATTGGTAATTGGTAATTGGTGATTGGTAATTGGTAATTGGTAATTGGTAATTGGTAATTTTTATTTCCATTACCCATTACCCATTACCCATTACCTAATTTTATTCTTCATCTTGAGCGTTCCACTGACTGATGCGGAAGATGACAAATTCCGCTGGTCGGACTGGACAAACACCTACTTCTACATATAAACGACCCAGTATCATTGTGTCGGGGGTGTTTAATGTTTCGTCGCACTTGACGTAAAACGCTTGTTCGGGACTGGCCCCAAACAATGCACCTTCCCGCCACAGTCGTTCGAGGAAATTGCTGACCGTCCGCCGTACTCTCGCCCACAAATCTTGGTCGTTTGGCTCGAATACGACCCATTGCGTCCCTAATTCGATTGATTTTTCGATATAGCTCATCAAGCGACGGACGCTGATATAACGCCACTCGGTTTTTTCCGGTTCTACTAAAGTTCTGGCACCCCAAATCTTAATACCTCGATTCGGGAAGGTGCGGATGCAATTAATCCCTTTGGGGTTCAATAATTCTTGTTCGCGGAAGTTGCAATCGTAAGATAATCCGATGACGCCGCGCGGAGTTTCGTTAGCGGGTGCTTTGTAGACGCCCCGCGTTTCATCTGTGCGCGACCATACGCCCATCATGTGACCGGAAGGCGGGATTAAAATTGGTTTTCCAGCGTTGCGCGGATTGGGGACTTTAATCCAGGGATAGTAAAGCGCGGCGAACATGGAACGCCGGTTAAATTCGTTATCCAACCAATTAGTTACATGTTGCGGCTTGATGCAGTCGTGGGGTACATCCAAAACTACCATGCGGTTGGGCGGGTTGGGTGCGGCGTTTTCGCACAAACTTACCATTAATTCCATCAGTCCGTGGAGTTGGTCGCGGTCGATTAAGCCTTGTTTGTGCGCCAGCATTAAATCCGGGCAAGCGACCATCGTGATTTCGTCAATCTCGAACAGTCCTTGTATCCCGCTGCGGTCATCCCGTACCCCTTGCACGTATCGATACAAGTTTTCCCGCGTCGGTAAAAGAGGGGGAGGGCTGACTTCATATTGACCGTCTAGGGGGCGGCGGGCGAGGGGTAGTCCCCGTTGGGTCAGGTCTATTACGGTGACGAACTGGGATGCTTCTTGGAGTTTGGTTACTGCATAGTCTCCCACCTCCGGTTGCACGTTCCGATCCATTGTCAGGTTTTCGTGCCTTTCCAGTTCTTGCCCCTCCCGTTTAATTACAACGCTGAAAAATTCAGCGGGGACGGGGGCTGGAACGTTTGGGTCTTCGGGGTAAGATTTTGGTTCGCTGGGAAAAATTTCGACGTTGACTGCACCGTTATCTGCTTCTTCGGGTTTGAGGAGAAATTGCAAAGATTCGCGCCTACCAGAGGTTTTGATGGTCAGCGCGGTTGATTCTGGCCCGGGTTGGGTGGTACTTTCTGCGGGCTTGGGGAGTTGGGTACCGATACTAATAATCCAACAGCGAGCGCCTCCGTTTAAGAACCAGCCGTTAACTGCAAAGGGTAAATAAGCGCCGAAGTCTGTGAAACCATCGGAGTTTTCTTTGCCAAAGTATTCTAAATATTGGTTCCAACTGGTGACCAACATTGGCTTGCCTAGTTCTGCCCCACCGCGTATAGCTTCGGTAAATCCAATAAAGCCTGCGATATTGGTTTGTACGCCTTCTATTGGGCGACTACCTCGGTCAACTTCTTCGATGTATACGCCAGGGGCAAAGTAATCGAGTCTTGGCATAACTTTCTTCCTTATGAGGAAAACTCAGCGGGTAACGAACCGTGCGCCAAAATCAAAAATTTTAGGGGTGCTAAGGGTTAAGTTAACCTTATTTTTAGGCTCCTGTTATCAGTAGTTGCCAGGTTAAATTTATACCCTTATTAAACTGCATACTACTCTGAGGATTTTAAGACTGGAAACAGGGGAGCAATGTATCATACGCATCTCGCTGGTACGAGCAGGTGAGAATTACCAAGATGCGCTGCTTCGGTTGCCCAATCGGCTTTTTAGGCGCGATCGCTCGCCAATTTCTCGCCAAATTTACGTAGCCTTTTTGATGGCTATAATACCGAGTAGTTCGGTTGATAACCTGTGGCTCAAATGGCAGATGCAATAATGGATATAGTTTATGTTAACCCAAACTTTATGAATCAAATACTCCGATAAATTTGGGATTTTATTCCCAAAATTTTCGGAAAATTGGCAGAAACCGCTTATTACCCTTAAGAGAAAATGAGTAACTATCTGGCGATCGCAACTGTCACAGCCACCTTGCAAAGGCTCTTGCAAGCAGCGGTACAAATCGACGTACCGGGGGCTAAAGTGACGACAGTGCGCCCGGAAGCTTCTGGGAGCAAGACGCCAGAGGTGGGAGTTAACATTTATTTATATCAAGCGACACCGAATCCGGCTTGGCGAAATTACGATTTACGCAACCGTCGTCCCAAGGGAGAATTAATCAAGCACGCGCAAGCGGGGCTGGATCTTTACTACATCATGACGTTTTACGGTAACGAGGTGGAGTTGGAACCGCAACGCTTGCTAGGTAGCACGGTGCGTACCATTGTTGACCACCCAATTTTGACGCCAGCAATGATTCGCGAAACGGTGTATCACCCAAGTTTTAGCTATTTGGCAGGTTCTACTTTAGAGCAACAAATCGAACGGGTAACGATTGTTCCTACTAACATGACGACTGAAGATTTGTCGAAAATCTGGTCGGTATTTTTCCAGACTCCCTACGTGCTATCTTTTGCTTGTCAAGGGGGCGCGGTGTTGATCGAAGGTCATCGAACGAGCGGCAGGGCATTACCTTTACGCAGCAGCCAATTTTTCACCACTCCCAACCAAGCAATAATTGAACAAGTTGTATCAGAAAATGGATTCAATCAGCCAATTGTTGCTAACAGTAACTTGACGATCCGTGGCAAAAATTTGACTGGAGACGAACCACTATCCCAAGGCAATTATCCCCAGTGGCGCGGAGCAACGCAAATAAAAATTGGTGAAGCTAGAGTCATGCCGCAAAAAGTGACTCCCAAGGAGATTAGTTTGGAACTTTCCTCCCTATCAACAGAGGAGAAAAACGAACTGCGAGCTGGCGTACAAGGCTTACAGGTGGTATATCCAGTTGTACCAAAACGCATCCCATCTGAGCCAGAAAGGGTGGTGGGGTCGAATGTATTGCCATTTGTTTTGTGTCCGACAGTTAAACAGATTAGCTTGTTAGAGATATGGGATAACGGAGATGATTTGTATTCGGCAGAAGTGGAGGTGGAAATTGATTTAACGATGGGGATCGAACAGCGGGTATTTTTGCTGTTGAACGAGCGATCGCTTGAAAATCCAGCCGCTTATATTTTTGCCGCCAAATTGCGTCAAACCGATAGTAATATAGCGATATTTCCCATTTTTGAAGTCAAAGCTGGGGAATATCTGCTACGGGTGCAAGTGGACGGCGCAGAAAGTCCGCTGGACTGGGATAAAAACGTAGAAAGCGAAACCTTTGAGCAGTATGTTGGCCCGACAGTAATAATACCGCCGTTTGTTGATGAATAATGCAAGTTGCTGGTTATATAATATTGATTTTAGATCCCCCCCAGCCCCCCTTAATAAGGGGGGGTAAATCCCTCTTAAACTCTCTTACAGCCCCCCTTAATAAGGGGGGGAAATCCCTCTTAAACTCTCTTAAGCCCCCCTTGGCAAGGGGGGTTGGGGGGATCGGTTTTATAACTAGCAACTTGAGTTAATAGTGTTAAAAATAATCATGATTAACGTAGCAGCAACCAACAACTGGCAACTCAGCAATCATGCCCATCTAACCGCATCTCTGGCTAAAGTGCGGCAGAGATTGGTGCAACAAGCCGATCCGAGTTTGCTCGATTCAGAAGGATTGATGCTGTCTGAAAACCGATTAGCAGAAAAGCCAATAGAAAACTCGATTTCAGGTGGGGAACCATCGGCTTTAGAGCGGGTGTGCGCGATTTTTGGTTTGAGTGATTTTGAGCGGAATTTGCTGTTATTATGTGCTGGAGTGGAATTAGATGCCACTTTTGCCATCCTTTGCGCTGCGGCTTCTGGGGATGCACAACGTTCTTATCCCACTTTCGGTTTGGCGATCGCAGTGTTAGAAGGCGTGCATTGGAATGCCTTTACCGCAGCTGGAACCCTACGCAGGTGGCGCTTGATTGAAGTGGGGGGTGGTAGCGCGCTGATGAATAGTCCCCTACGGATTGATGAGCGAATACTGCATTATTTAATGGGCGTGCAGCATTTAGATCGGCGGTTATTAGGAATAGTTGAACCTGTGGAAGTGAGAGAGGAATTAGTCTCATCTCACTGGCAAATAGCTCAGAAAATGGTAGCAGCTTGGTCGGTGGAAATTAACGATTGGTTGAAGTTGCCAGTATTGCAATTATGTGGTAATGAGGTGGCGAGCAAACGAGCGATCGCCGCGATCGCTTGTCAATGTTTGGGGCTGAATTTGTATACAATTGCATCCCACAGCGTCAGCACCAATCCCAGCGATCTCAATCAATTTAAACTACTGTGGGAGCGGGAAGTCGCATTAGCCAACAGCGTGCTGTTGATTGACTGCGATGATTTGGAAACAGCAGATACAGCTAGAGAGGGAGCGATCGCCTATCTGTGCGAATCGCTGCGTTCTCCAGCGATTATAACTACTAGCGATCGCCGACGAGCGCGACTCAGACCATTGTTAGCTTTTGACATCGGACGCCCCACTACCAACGAACAATACCAAGTTTGGCAAATGGCATTAGGAACCAGCGCTCAATCTTTGAATGGTCAAGTTGATGCTTTGGTTTCCCAATTTAATCTCAGCGTTCCAGTAATTCAAGCTACCTGTTCCCAAGTTCGCAGCGAATGGCAGCAGGCACAGCAATCAGAAACTTCAGCAAATACAGTAGATTTTAACCATCTTCTTTGGGATACTTGCCGCGCTCAAGCTCGTCCCAAATTGGACGATTTAGCACAACGAATTGATTCCACTGCCGACTGGGAAGATTTGGTATTACCAGAAGCTCAAATGAAAGTTCTCAAAGAGATGGCTGCTCACGTACAGCAACGAGCTAAAGTATACGAACGCTGGGGATTTGGCGGCAAAAGTGGCAGAGGATTGGGAATTAGTGCCCTATTTGCTGGCGTCAGCGGTACGGGTAAGACAATGGCAGCAGAGGTGCTGGCAGTGCAGTTGCGATTGGATTTATACCGGATTGATTTAAGTGCGGTAATTAGTAAGTATATCGGCGAGACAGAAAAGAATTTGCGTCGGGTATTTGATGCGGCAGAATTGGGTGGGGTAATATTACTGTTTGATGAAGCCGATGCCTTATTTGGCAAGCGCACAGAAGTAAAAGATTCCCACGATCGCCATGCCAATGTTGAGGTAAGTTATCTACTGCAACGAATGGAATCTTACCGGGGATTGTCGGTACTGACAACTAACTTAAAAGACTCTTTGGATCAAGCATTTCTGCGTCGTATCCGCTTTGTTGTGCAGTTTCCATTTCCAGATGCAACAATGCGGGCAGAAATTTGGCGTCGGGTTTTCCCAAAAGCTACGCCCACAGAAGGTTTAGACTTTCAGAAATTAGCCAAATTGAATGTAGCAGGGGGTAATATTCGCAATATTGCGCTGAATGCGGCATTTTTGGCGGCTGATGCTGGAGAAACCGTGACCATGCAACACTTATTACAGGCGACGAAGAACGAGTATGTTAAATTGGAGCGAACGCTTACCGATACAGAAGTGAGAGGGTGGGTTTAATAGACTTTTGGTAAAAACTACCCTCTATTCACATCTTGCACCATTGTCCACAACCGCCAGAGAATAAATTCTCTGGCTAATAGCGAAAGTCCATTTTAATGGACTTTTGATGGGATTTCAGTCCATTTCAATGGACTTAAGCTATTAGCCGTGGACTTGAGTCCACGGCGGGCGAACAACACAAGTGCAAGATCTGAATTAACGGAATAACGCACCCAGCCAACCGATAAAATGAGCAAGTATGTCAAATTAGACCATCCGCTTACGGATGCGGAATCGCAACGTAGGATTTAATCTGTATTAATACGGCATTATCTGTTTTGCCTCAAGTGAGGATATTGTTTATGCCGATTCGAGTTTCCACTAAAACGGAAAATAACCGCAAAAAAACACCAAATTTCTCAACGGCTCCCGCTCAGGGGATGTTTGAGTCGCGTCCGTTTGTGGTGCAGTCAAAAACGGCACAACCACAACCCGATCTCAAAACATCTTTGATGCGTGCAGAGCGTTACGGTCATAACTTGAGTCAGATACAACCGGCAGGATTTTCAGCTGCGACAACTCTACAGCCAAAGATGGGGATGGCACAGCCAATCAAGTTGGACAGAACAGAAGCTCCACAAATGCTTCAAACAAAGCTAACAGACAGAGCGCAACCTACAGCCATCCAAGGAGGATTTGGAGTCATACAGCCAATGACAGATGCCGATACTGAGAAAGAGCGGTATAAGTCAGATACAGAGAATTTGTCTTCACAGACTTCTAGCGAGCAAAAACCTGAATCAAAGGAAAGAAAACCAGTAGATTACTTCAAAGCAAAAAGTCATAGGTTTATCAGAAATCACCGCATCAAGAAACTCAATAAAAGATCTGGGCTAAATTTGGCAACAGCAAAACTCCGATTTAAGAATGCAGCAGGAGATCCGCTCAAAACTCGCTACTTAACCATGCCATCTGAACCAGGTAAACATTCGGAGCAAAATATTTTTGAAAGAGTTGGTGAGATCAATGAAAAGGAAGCAGAAAAACAAACAGGTAGAACTGCCCAAATAGAAAAGTTGTCATCGGAACGGGAAGATTGCGGAAAAGATAATCAAAACTGCAATAAAAAAGTCGCAGAACATCCGGATAAACCAAAGTATAGGTTTGCTCTAAAGTATGCTGATAGAAGAGACTATCTCAGAGGACGAAAAGATGAGTCAAATTTAACACCAGAAAAACGAAAAAAACTGAGGAAGAATTCAACTAAAAAGCTCGAAAAAGCGGATACGACGATCAGAAATTTGTCAGAAGAATTTACATTCGACACAACCAAAGACTCAGACTACAGCGATCTGGAACACGATGGCAAGAGCAGCGGAACGGATACAGAGTATGAAACAGATGTAGAAACAGCAAACTGGAAGAGCGCACCAGACAGAAAAAAACAGAAAAGAAAATAGGAGTAAATAATTATGAGCTTTCAAAAACAGATTCAGAAAAAGCCTGTAGCAAACATACCCGCTGCGCGATCGCATAACACTGGCGATCGCAGCTTCTCAGTGCAAACCAAGCCCGATCAACCATCGGGCGACCTCAAAACTCAACTGAGTCGAGCTGCACGCTTTGGTCACAATTTGAGCCAGGTATCACCAGTGCAAAACAAACTGGCGATTCAGCGTCAGGAAGAAACCGAAGAAGAACCCGAACAAATGAAGTCAGATCCGGCGATTCAGCGTCAGGAAGAAACCGAAGAAGAACCAGAACAAATGAAGTCAGATCCGGCGATTCAGCGTCAGGAAGAAACCGAAGAAGAACCAGAACAAATGAAGTCAGATCCGGCGATTCAGCGTCAGGAAGAACCCGAAGAAGAAGCCGAACAAATGAAGTCAGATCCGGCGATTCAGCGTCAGGAAGAACCCGAAGAAGAACCCGAACAAATGAAATCTGAGCCAAGCGCTCAAACTTCCATCCAACGCCAACCTAACCCAGCTGCGACATCTCCTGGAGCGGGTAATTCTATGCCCAAAGCATTACGGGCACAAATGGAAAATTCCTTCGGTACTGACTTTTCTAATGTCAATATTAATACTGAAAGCGCTCAAGCCAAGTCGATTGGAGCCTTAGCCTATACGCAAGGCAACAACATTCACTTTGCTCCCGGACAGTATAACCCCGACAGTCGTTCGGGGCGATCGCTAATAGGACACGAACTAACTCACGTGGTGCAGCAACGCGCTGGACGAGTACCTGTGCCGCATCAAAGTAAGGGTGCGCCGATTAATGCTGACCCCGCCTTAGAAAAAGAAGCCGATGATATGGGAGCGAAAGCAGCGCAGGGCGAGATAGTCAAGATGCCCGGTACTGGTAGCTTCTCAGCAAGTGGCGCGGCACCCATCCAAAACAGCACCGAACCCGTTCAGTGCTTCCTGCCATTGTTAATGGGTGGTTTATTAGGTGGTGGCGGCGCTGGCGGTGTACTAGGTGGTCTGTTAGGCGGTGGCGGCGCTGGCGGTGCATTAGGTGGTCTGTTGGGTGGCGGCGGCGCTGGCGGTGCATTAGGTGGTTTATTAGGTGGCGGCGGCGCTGGCGGTGCATTAGGTGGTCTGTTGGGTGGCGATCGCCGTTAGCAAAACTTTATCGTGTTGAAACTATGGCAGATTTCGCTGCTGCGATCGCATATGTCACCCGTGGATATGCGATCGCTGCCATGATCGAGAGTGGCGATTGGAATTGAACAGGAAAAGTGCGATTGCTACCAACTAATTACGGTTAACGAGGTTACTTTGGCAAACTCTTGATCGGCTGTCACCAAACTAGCTGAGTTCTGCATTGCCATCGCAGCAATTACTGCATCCGGTAGTTTCAATCGATATTGTTGACGGATTTCAATGATTTTTTCAATCAATGCTATATCTTTTGCCGCTATACCAATAATTTCTATACGCTGAAGAAACTCCCGAAAAAGCTGGCGATCGGCTTCAGTCAGCCCAGGAAACACCAGAAATTCGATCTGGCTAATCACCGAAATTCCAATCCAATCAGCATTTTGAAGCAGGTGAACGAGTTGAGTGTTTCCTTGCAATACCGCCACAACTGCATTGGTGTCCAGCATGTAGCGATTACCACTCATCTCGTAACGCCCTTTGGACGGCGACTGCATCTCCTCGCCAGGTCAAACGCCCTGCTAGGTCAGAAAAATTATAGTTGAGTTTCTGAAATTCAGATGCCATTACGGGATTGAGAACCAACACAATGTTTACCTGTCCTGGTGGAAGTTGTGTTGGGATATCAAGACGTAAATGGCCCGATTCATCTACAGCCGTTGTAAGTTGAAGAACTTCCATTAAAATGCCATCTATTCAACGCTGACTTTATTCTAATGCGATCGCCCTTGCCGTAGGTTGGGTTGAGGCAACGAAACCCAACACCTGCCAGGATTCTAGACATTGAAGTAGCAGCATGATTTGCCGCAGATGCAGTTCGGTTTCCAAGGGTGGTTCGTCACTGTATAAGTCACCAGGAGGAAATATAACATCTTCCAGGATATCTTCCGAAGTTTCTAAGTCTTGAGCAAGAGACATGGTAAGCAGAGAAAAAAAGCAGGGAGAATTCCTAACTCTAGTGTAGCGATTGTTGTGGCTCTAACTTCGAGTTGATCGGCGCTGCACGCTCTTTGCCAAACATTAATCCGGTTTAGGTGGCAATTCAATTGGCGACAATCTATCTGGGCTAGAAGGTGATGGTGAAGCACCTCCGGGTGCAGTTTCTCTCGGTGCAGTTTCTCCCGGTGCAGTTTCTCCCGGTGCGATTCCTCCGGGTGTAGATGTTTGGGGTTGAGTTAAGCGACTAGGTTCAACAGTATCGATCGTAACTGATTGCGTTTTTTGTTCGCCTGCTTTATTAGTTACTCTGAGGGTAATTGTGACGCTGCTGGGGGGTTTACTCAGCGTGAAAGTTTTGAAACCTTCCGGCTTTTGGACATCTCCAAACGGTAGTAGTTCAACTTTAATATCTTCCCCATCTGCTACTTTCCAAGCCACTATAATATCGACAGGTTTTCTATCTTTATTAACCTCATAAACGTATTTTGGTTTTTCGCTAACATCCCGACCGTTGATTCTAAAATAAATAATATTCACGGGAGTTGCTGGCTTGGGTGGTATGGGTGGCTTGGGTGGCTTGGGTGGGACTGGTTTAATTTTAACTGTTGGCGTGTTTTTAGCAATCTCTGTATCTCCGTCTATTTGCTTGGGAATTACAGTTAGTTTAAACGTGTAATCACCTGCTTGCTTCGCACCTGTAGGTAGGTTTTGACAAATTAAATTGGTTGTTAAATTACAAAAGTTTCTCAGTTGTGGTGGCAAGTTATTATTAATAATCGGGTAACGTTTTAATTGACTGTTAACCGAACCATCAGGGGCTAAACCTATTAGCCTTAATTCTCTAATTTGATTGGCGTCGCTAATTTCCCAATTTAGTAAAATCTCTTCATTTTTAGCTGCTTCATAAAAGGGTTTGCTCGAAGAGATTTGAGTAATTCTCGGTACTGGTAAGGGTTTAACTGTAATGGTATCGGTTTCTTTCGTATCTGAAGGTTGAGCGGGATTTTGCCTGGAAAATACTTCTAATTTGTAAGTATAAGTTCCCGCTTTGCTAGGTGTAACGCGGATATTTTCACAGACGATCATCTCTGTGTTATTTGCAGATTCAGTTGTGACAAAACGATTTGGCTGAGTAATTAAAGGATTTGAACGTTGAATTTTACACTGATTCAGCGGCAAAGTATTTTGAATAGTTGAACCATCACTTCCCTGTTGAATAATTCTCAGTTCTTTGATTTGGCTGGGGTGACTGAGTCGCCAATTCAGAAATACGGGTTCTTTATATTCATAATTGAGTTTGTTAGGTAAAATTTGGTCAATAACTTTAGGAACAGGCGAAGGTTGAACGCTAATAGTATCGGTTTGTTTGGTATCTGAAGCTTGGGTGGGATTTTGCTTGGAAAATACTTCGAGTTTGAAAGTATGATCGCCAGGTTGGGTAACGTTTGTAGCTATACCTTGACAAACCAGAAATTCTTGATTATTGATTTTTTGGATGCGGTTAGGATTTGGTTGCAGTGCTTGAGCGTTCGAGTTTTGAGGATTGCACCGAATGAAGGTTTTCTTGACAGGGGAAGCGTTATTATTTTGCTGAGTTAGAGTTAGATTGTGTATTTGGTTAGGGTTACTGATTCTCCAATTTAGCAGCACTTGCTCTCTGAGAGTTTCTCGGTAAATTGGCTTTGTAGAGCCAAATTGAATAATTTTTGGGGTATCGATTGGTTCAATGGTGATGGTATCGGTTTCTTTAGTATCAGAAGGTTTATTTTGACCTTGGGGATAAACTTCGATTTTAAATGTATACTCGCCTGCTTTTTTGGTTTCTGTCGGTAGATTCGTGCAGTTGAGCCGATCGTCAATTGGCTGGCAGAATTGTAATAATTCGTTATAGTTGTAACTGATAATTTTTCCGGTTCCTTCGCGGCTTTGGGGAATAATTTTGACGTTTGAAAGTTTGCTAGTGTTTTGAAATTTCCAGTTTTTAAACTCCCAACTGCGCCAGTTACTCAGGGTTAAGTTTAAATTAACCGGCTGGCCTGCAATTTCTTGATAAACTTTGGTGACTGGTACTAATCGGTTGATTTTGGGTTGAATGAAAGTTTTCTGCCAAAACAGAAATGCAGCAACTGAAATGAATCCCAATAAGAGCAAGAGCAATAATAAAATAGGTAGCCAAACTTGCCACCAAGGACGCGGTTCCCAGATCAAATTTCCTTGGGGAAATTCTTTGGGAAGTGCTGGGGGTTGGGGAGTTTCGGGGAGGAGTAAAACGCGGTTATTTTCGAGTTTGATTTCAAAATTAAATTCTAGTGCTTTTCCCCAAAAAGGACGCCGCCACCACTTACGAGGTTGTACTTTAAACAGAATGTTGCCGGTATATCTGGGTGGTAGAAGTACGGCAGGAAATTCGGGGGTGTAGCTAAAAAGTTGGTCGCGATCGCTCGCTGCGATCGCAATTTCCCTGGTAATATTTCCCTGGTTGGTTAACTCAACTTCAAATATGCCTTCCTCGGTGGGAATTCTCAACAGCAGCGGATGCAGTTTAACATCTAATGTTTCATCGGTAAGCAGTTGCAAATACACCACATCCAGCAAAACTAAATCTTCTCGGTTGCTGGAGATTAAGCGCACCGTCGGAAAGTAATTACCAGCGGGTGTAAATTGGGGTGGATGCAAAATAAGAATAATCTCACCCGTATTCCCTGGGTTGAGTTGCAAACCATCGGTTTCTTGCACCATCCCAGCAGTTTCAATGCTGCTTTCTGGATAGCGAACGCTATACCAATCGTTGGTTAATTCGGGACAAGTTAAATAAAATCGATCGACTCTTTTCGAGCGATTTTCTACTGTAACTTTGACTTCTAAATTTTCTCCAGCTTGAAGAAGATAAGGATTAGTCGAACTGGTTAATGGTTGCAGAACAAATCCCGGTTCGGTGTCCCATTCTCCATCGCGATCTGAACGTAAAACCCGCAGTTGCTGAGGACGACGAAATAGTTTGTCGGGATATTGAGCGGGAGCCTCGATCAAAATATCATAGTTATATAAATCGGGGTTGGCTTGCGCTGGAACTTCAAACAATAAAGTAACTTCGCACTTATCTTTTGGCTCTAATCTAAGCGGATTTGGTTTGCTGAAGGTACACCAACTTAGCAAAGGTTCGGATTTGGCATCCCCTACCGCAATCCAAATATCAATGTCTGCTTTTTTATCGCCTAAATTTCTGATAATTAGGTCGCGTTTAGCAGTAGTTCCTCGTGTAATTTGATTCGCTTCTACTGACAAGTCTTCGATGAACAGGGGGTTATTGGCAATTTGCATTGTCATTTTGGTTTATCCCCTTAACGCGATACAGTCTGACTCGATTTTTATCGTCCCCAGTTGTGATGAACAGGCGATCATCTAATGCTTTAATATCAACGCTGTTGAGTCTAGCATTGGGAAATTCGGCGATGATTTTTCCATTTTGGTATTGAGGCGATCGCTTGCGGTTTTCCAAAGGCCAAAGTACGACTTTTCCGTCGTCTCCTCCACTGGCTAGGTAGCAACCATTTTGGCTTAAAGCAACCGAGCGAACTGGTTGGTTGTTGTGACCTTCATGCCATTGTTCGATAATAGCATCGTCGCAGTCTAAAGGAATAACTAAATTGCCAAAACCATCGGTTTTGAATTGAGCGGTGGTTTTAGCGATCGCAACGGCAGTATTATTGATACATTGACGGATTCTCTTCATGTCCCATAAACTAATATATCCTTCGTTATCGGAGGCAGCTAAGAGATTTTGAGCATCAGCGATCGCTAAACTATCGATGTATTGGTTTTGACCTACGATTGCGGAAAACTTTTTATCTTGTTGCCAATCTTGCCAGAAATACTCGAGTTCGTAAATTCGCCGATTAAACCAATCCCACAAGGCTAATTTATTGTACCGTCCCGCGATCGCAACTAGCCCATTGGGTATTTGTTGCTGAATTTCGCTGATACTCAGTGCATAGATTGTAAAACCAGTCCGAGCAATTTGAGGCTTGATATTGGGAAATTCTAGATTCCACTGACGCACAACTCCACTACCATGACCGCTAAATAAATAGCGGGAATCTTTGCTAAAAGTGAGAGCAAAAACCCTGTCTGTTCCCTGATAAATAGGCCGTGTATCTGTCTTTGTTAATACGTTCCATAGTTTAATATCGCCACTTTCCAATCCGGAAGCAATTACATAATCTTCTCTGGGACTTTGGCGGATAACCCGCACGGCTTTTCCAGTTTTTTCAGCAATAAAACCTTCATATTTCAGACGACGCCTATCTATTGTCCAAGGACTTCGATCTACTTGCCAAAGTCGAATAGTTTGATCGCTGGAACCGCTGACCACTAAGCTACTATTGCCAATCAAACGGACAGAATGAACGGGACCTTGATGATAATCCTGGGGATTTAAATACCACAATAACCAAAGTAGCAACAGCATTAAAACTAACCCAAGTAGTTGCAGCCAAAATGGAATAATCGGTAAAATTAGCAGTTCTAAAACTTGGGTGCTAGGATTTGCACGAATTTTTTGGTCTGGTTCGGCTGTATAAGGATTAGTTAAAATCGGCGATACTTCAAATAATAGTCGTCGTTTTAACCACCACCAAGGTCGTCGCTTTTTCGCCACCAAGTACATCGGTTTGATTTCACCGGGAGCAAGTTCTATTGGTTCCGGTATCGTTAAACCGCACTGTTGTAGGTCTGGTTCTGAAATGTACAGGCTGACTTGTTGAGGTAAATTGCTGTTGTTGGCAAATTCTAATTCGTAAGTAGCAAATTTATATCGTTTTTTAGCACCTTTTGCTTTCAAAACCGGAATTCTTTGCAGTTTGTTTTTGCAAATAAATTCTACAGTTCCTTGCGGCAAAAGTTCTAAAATCCCTTGTTCGCGGGGATTGAGACTGCTAGTTTTAGATTTGGCTTCAATGGTGAAATTATATGGTTGGCTGAGAGCTTGAGTATTTTTATGCGGCTGACACCAGAAACTGGTTCGTTGGTAATCTCCGGCATCTACTTGTAATATTTGTTCGGTTCCTTGAGTCATCCATTCTGGATTTAAGCCGGATATTTTGAGTTGTACATCTGTTGCTTTTTGGCTGAGATTGTAAACTATAACTGGAATTTCTGTTTCTTCCCCCGGAAACACTTTGAATTCTTGAATCGGCAGATAAAGCCTTAAGGGTTTTCGCGCTTGTTCAACAATTAGGTTGATTTTTTGGCTGGTAAATAGATGGGAAAATTCAACTGAAAATACTCTTAAAGTTAGTTCAATTGTTGCATCGTATACGGGGATTGGTGGTTTGGTAATAATAACGTGAAAAGTCGTGCGATCGCCTGGTGGTTTTTTGGCGGAAACTTCTGGTTCTAGGTTGTACCATTTAACATTAGATTGTGCATCGGCTCCTATTGCTAATAGTTCGATGTAAAAGCTGGCAAATTTGTTGCTTTCGTTGACAACCGTCACGTCAAATTCATTCTCAATATTGGCAGTTTCATCTGTAGCTCCAATGGCGATATCTGGAATTAATTTGATTTCCCGTTTGGAAACGATCGCTTTAACAAGATTTGGCACTTTTTTATCTCCTTATTTAACAGCAATCTCTTTGATACAGTTAAGTTTAGAAGAATTTTTTACTAACTACTCCAGACATAGATAACGCCATTGCCCGATGAATAACGACTATTGTATCAACTGCATTATCTGACGCCGACGTAGGGCAAAATGTAGGAAGTTAATACCTAACTCTTGAGCGGTGCGGATGTCATTTCGATCCAGTGAAAGTTCGTCATCTAATCCCCAAGCATTGGAAAGATTGCCCGCGATTAAGATAGTTCCACCTCCTTGCCAAACTTCGATGGGCGATTGATTAATTTTTGGTAGTGAAGCAAATAAAAAAGGTTGGGTTCTTAGGGGATGATTGCGGCTTAATTCTTGCCACGATTCCAAATCAGTTTCTAGTTCCTGAGTAATAATGTCGTTGATGCTATCGACTAGGGATTCGTTATTAGTGGGAGAATCTATTAAAATGATACCACCTGTTTTTAAATAGGTCTTGAGCGCGTACATTTCTGCTTCATCTAGTTCAACGATTTGCCAATCGGCAAGATAAAGTAAATCGTAAGGTGCGACAGATTTTGGTGTTTGCAAGTTGACTTGTCCGATGGCTGTTTCTCCTTGCAACTGCGGGTAAAGTGCGGTGAGGGATTGGATTAAAAAAGAAAGGTTTTCTCGGTAGCGATCGCACAAATGTTGTCTGGCAGTATTATACCAATCATCTGTCTCTTTTGGTTTTAGCTGAGCCAGCTTTATTACTGCTTGAGATCTGGATTGTGCTGGGATGCGGTAGCGTAAATCTAACTGATTAAAATCAGGAAATAAAACATCGGTAGGATTTTCTAATTTAAGCGTACCGGGTTGCAATTTAATCCGACACAATTCTATTTCTTTGGCACTGGGGGGATGAGTTCTTTCGTCAAAACGGAACCATTCTCGCAATACTTCAGTATTCTGTTGTCGTTCGGGATTTTCAGGTTCTACATAACTAACTACCAAGTAAACTGTCAAAGTTCCGGTTACAGGTGTTTCGGTTCTAATACGATATTTTCGATCGATAGCTTCGTCAACTACAATCGGATTTCCTTCTACATCAATCGCAATTCCCGGTTGAATTTCCAACCAACGGCGATCGCGAAATTGTGCCGGAACTTCAGCAGGTGGATCGATCAATCTGACTCCTAATCCGCAAACAATTCCTGGCTGATTGAGCGACTGATAGTGAACGTTTTGCCGACGCCGGTGGTAATCATGCGCCAATAACCACCGCTGTCTATTCATCATCAACCCGTCATAAATATGAAGGCGCTCAAAAGGATCGATCGGCGGTGGTGGGAAAGATTGATGAGCCATAGAATTTGAGATTTGAGATTTGAGATTTGAGATTTGAGATTTGAGATTTGAGATTTTGAATTGAGAAAAGCCTCTTGAGTAACCATTAGCAATTAGCAATTAGCAATTAGCAACCCCCTTGACTACCATCTGGCATAATTGTGCCGCATAAATTAGTATTAGTGCTTAACTTAATTCCACTTAAAGTTGCTCCTTTTAAATCGGCATTACTCAGGTTAGCGCCGCTTAAGTCAGCATCGCTCAAGTCTGCACCCTTTAAGTCAGCATTAATCAGATTAGCATTGGCTAGGTTCGCACCTTTAAGATTGGCTTTTGTCAAGATAGCTTGTTGCAAATTAATTCCGTTCAAATCAGCACCGCTTAAATCAGCGCCGCTCAAATTCACGCCATTTAAATTAGTTCCACTCAGTTTAATTCCGCTGAGATTAACTCCGCTAAAATTCACACCTCTGAGATTAGCACCCCGCAAGTTAGTACTGCTCAAGTCAATATCTCTGAGGCTGACGTTAAATAAATTGGCGCTGTTTAAGTTAGCTCCATTTAAATTAATTCCTGTCAAATCTGCTGCTCTGAAATTGGTAGAATTTAGGTTGGTATTGCTCAGATTGGCATCGCGCAAGTTAGCGCTATTGAGGTTAGCTTGACTGAGATTGGCTTGGCTGAGATTAGTTTGATTTAGATTTGCTTGGCTGAGGTTGGCTCTAGTAAGATTGGCATTGGTTAGATTGGCATTTGCTAGGTCAGCAATAAACAAGTCTGCTTGCGATAAATTGGTATTACTTAAGTTGGCATTTTGCAAGTTTGTGCCGCTGAGGTTGGCACCGCTTAAATTGGCATTTTCTAGGTTAATTTGACTGAGGTTGAGGCTGCTCAAGTTTGCTCCTTCTAAATCGGCTTTCCGCAGATCTCGATTGCTGACAGGTTGATTGGCAATTTCCCAAACAATCCGCCACTTGCTATCAATTTCGGTGGCGTCGTTAAGTTTAGTATCTCTGAGATCTGTTCCCCTGAGATCGGCATTTCTTAAATTCGTACCGCTGAGGTTTGCACCCCGCAGGTTAGCATTTCTCAGATTGGCATTGCTGAGATAAGCACCGCTTAAGTCAGCGTTACCCAAGTTAACATTACTCAAGTTGGCATTTGTCAGATTGGCTTGGTGTAAGTAGGCGTTTGCTAGGTTAGTGTTGCTGAGGTTACATCCTACACAGTCTCTAGTTTCCCGCAACCGTTGCACTGCTGGATTATCTTGTGCGTGCGTTTCTGTCCCTACTCCCAACAGATACAGCCAAGCGATCGCCATTAACCACTGAATCAAAATTTTGCTTCTCATCATTTTAGCTACTATTAGCAAAACCCATTGTTAAAAAATCTATTGCTTTATCGGAAAAAATTTAAACCTGCTATAACTTAGTTTAACTGGGGTTGAAAACATTTCCTCACCTTCTGCATTTGGCTGGGATATTACATGTCTAAAATATCTCCACAACTGCTGCGATTCCTAGCTTTCGCTGTTAAGAATCGAATCAATATCGCCCTTGACAGTCAGACCTCCTACAGGTTTATTTGTGTAACGATAGCATTAATGCTGCCGCTACAGAAACAAAGTCTTTCGGCTGCACCTGAATCGTTGGCGATTGGGGATCTTCCCATACACTTGAGCGATCGCCTGCTATCTCAAGCACAATCAGGCAACTTTGACTTAAAAGATTTTAACTTTTGGGTTTCCCAGTGTCAGGTGTTAGAAAACGAACAAAACTATGCGGAAGCACTGACAGCTTGCGAACGAGCGATCGCTCTCCAACCAAACAGCAAAAACCCCCAAATTTGGTCTAGTCGCAGCAATTCTCTTTTACAGTTAAAACGATACGCCGAAGCAGTAAATTCGTATGATTTTTTACTGCGGTTTGACGGCAAAAATTCTCAGGCTTGGACTCGTCGCGGCGAAGCATTATATCAATTGGGTAAGTACGATGAAGCGATCGCATCCCAAGAACAAGCATTACGAGTCAATGGCAATTGGGGCAATATCGCACCAGCGATCGCTTGGTATAATAGAGGTTTGGCGCAAAGAAAGTTAGGGCAAAATGACACAGCGCTAGCATCGTTCGATCGAGCTTTAAGTATTAATCCAGATTATGCGATCGCTCAAGTTGAACGCTGCGGTACGCTATCGGATTTAGGCAGACAGGAAGAAGCGATTGCGGCTTGCAATAGTGCGATCGATAAATTACCAGCACCAGCTTTAACCAACCGCGCTATAGCCGAACAAAGAGCAGGACAAATAGTAGATGCGATCGCAACTTACGAAAAAGCTTTAGCAATTAATCCTAACGATGCTAATACCTGGACGCATCAAGGAACTCTGTTTGAAGCATTGGAGCAAAATCAAAAAGCACTGACTTCTTATAACAAAGCGATTCAAATTAATCCTAAATTTGCTTTAGCTCAAGTCAATCGCTGCGCTACCCTCAATCGCTTAGCCAACTATAAAGAAGCACTAGCAGCTTGCGACAGCGCCATGAATGGTGATGGCAATTGGGGAGATAAAAATCCCGCTTATGCTTGGAATCAACACAGCAGCGCGTTGATTGGATTGGTACAATACCAATCAGCGCTGAATTCGGCTGAACGAGCGATTGATATTAATGCAAATATGGCAGAAGCTTGGAACAACAAAGGCGTCAGTTTGTGGCATTTAGAAAAGTATCAAGACGCCCAGGTTGCCCTGCAAAGAGCGGTTGAAATTAATCCCAACTACACTCAAGCCTGGTTCAATAATGGCAGAGTATTCAGTAGCTTAAGACAAGATAGTTTGGCAATCCAAGCTTACGAAAAAGCCTTAGACAGCCAGATTAATTTTAAAGCCAATTTAACCTGTAAGGAGATTTTGTATAACCGCGATAATTTAGGTATATGGCTACTGAAAGAATACGAAAAAGTTTTAGAATCCGCCCAAAAATACTGCGCTGATGTCTTAACCAACAAAAGCGTAGCATTATGGCACTTGAACGATTACCAAAACGCCCTCAATTCCGCCAACCTTGGGATTGAACTTAACCCTCAATCCTTTGAAGCCTGGTACAATTTAGCTGTAGTGTTGATAACATTGAAACAGTACGCTCAAGCATTAGATGCCTACGAAAAAGCTAGCATTATCAGGCCAAACAACTTTTATGTTTTGACTGGTAAAGGTTTAGCGTTAGAAGGATTAGAGCGATATCAAGAAGCTCTCGAAGCCTTTGAAGCAGCTTTAAACATTAATCCCAATTACCAGCTAGCACAGCAACAACGAGATTTATTATTAGAAAAATTCAAGACGCAAATTTAACCCAATCTGTGACCAAACCTGCTTATGGCTAACAAAAATCCACTGCAAACAGAATTTAAATTTATCCTCCCCAGAGGCTTAGTAGATGAAGAGGGAAAAGTTCACTCTCAAGGATTTATGCGCCTTGCCACTGCCAAAGATGAAATCTCTGTGCAAAAAAACCGTTTAGTTCAGGATAATCCCGCTTATGGATTTTTAGTGATGCTTTCCCTCGTCATTACCAGTTTGGGCGATTTATCTGAGGTCACACCTGAAAAATTAGAAAATCTTTTTACCTACGATCTTGCCTATTTAAGAGAGTTTTATAACCGCATTAATCAACAGGGAATCGCGTCTATTCCTGTTAAATGTCCCAGATGCAATAACGACTTTAATGTGGAGCTTGAACTATCGGGGGAGTCGTTGGCTACCCCTTAGAACAAGTTTATGAGGAGGTAGCCTGCATCGCATTTCATTTCCACTGGTCTTTAGAAGACATTTTAAACTTAGAACATACTAATCGCCGACTTTGGGTAAGGCAAATCGGTTTATTGAACCCAAAAGCTTGATCGCACCCGGAATTTCAGCTCTCGCTCATTGTTGATGGTCACTTTACTCACATCTTGCACCATTGTCAACAAGCCTGGAAAACCCGGGTTTCTTAACGAAAAATCTGGGCTTTCAAGTTTAGCTATTTGCAAGAAACCCGGTTTTGAGCCACGGTGCAAGATCTAAGAAAAGAAACTTGAGATCTAAGTAGAAACCCGGTTTCTAATTTCTTCGTGCGTCAGCCATGATGAATGATATCATGTCCGGTCGATGACCCATAATTAAAAGCCGAGACACGGCACGATTAACGTTATCTGTGTCCCTACGCAACGACTCTGTGAGTTTTTTTTATTATGGGCAATTCAACGGACATCATATGAGACAAAATTTGTTTACCTATCAATTCAATCAGGTAAAACTAAATGAGGACTTTTATTGCCTTATTGATCGGCACATTATTTACCCTTGCGATCCTATTTGGTTCGCCGAGTATTGCTCAGAATCTGCAATCGGGAGATCAGTCATTTACCGAATACGAAGCTTATTTACATCCTGCTCAAGAACTAGGCCCTCCATCCGAGTCCAAAGCCAAAGGCTATGGTCGGCTACGTTTCCCGAAAAATTTGACAAAAAGTGAGATAAATGTTCAAATTGCTGACGTCGATCCGGCAAACGTGACTGCGTTTCACATTCATTGTGGCACGCCAGATGTCCTCGGCCCCATTATCGTTAACTTCGATCAGTTTGGTGACTATAAAAAGACGATTGTCAATGGTCGCTTTTCTGCTTCGGTTACCAACGACAAGCTAACCTTTGTCAAACAACCACCTCCACCACCTAATTTTGCTGCTGGTTTTAAACTTCCTCTTCCTGAAGGTTGCCCCAGCGATATCATTATTCCGGCTCAGATCAATACAATTGCTGGCATGGAGGCTTTGGCTAGAAAGGGAGTGCTTTATTTCAACCTTCACACCAAAGGCCACGAATTCTACGGCGAAATGAGAGGTCAGATATATCGGGTGGAAAAGTAGCGATCGCTAATTGGTAATTGGTAATGGGTAATTGCAGATTAAATCTCAAATTACCCCTTATCTGTCAACTGTCAACTGTCCACTGTCCACTGTTAACCCTACTTGCGCTCCCGCAGGCAGCGCAAAGCAGGGCGGCTACAGAGAAATGTTAAAATTCTCATTTAGCCTCCAAGCTGGGACTTACAGTTTGGGGGTCAAGCTATCCATTGCTGTTTCCGCAGCTTTGGGTAGCGGTACTAGATTTTTTGCGGACAAGGGTTGCTGTCGTTAAACTGGAGCAACCTTAAAGAGAGAGCATAGCGGTATGGGGGACAACCGTCAAGCGTCGGTTACGAATCTTTAGGCAATGGTGGCGATATGCCTCCGGCACGACTTTGGCTCTAAGTGGAAGAATTTTTATTGCTCAGTGAGTCACTTCGCGCTAGAAGAATATTTAATTAAACAAACCACAGAGACACAGAGAACGCAGAGGTAAGAGAAAAATTAAAAATGCGACAATAAAACTATAAACGTGAGCTAGAGGAGTAGTTGATGAACGTCTCAGAACTAAGAGCCAAAGTTGTTGAAGAAATCCAGAACATTCCAGAAGACAAGTTAACCGAACTGCTTAACCTGATTCATGCTTTTCGGCTGCGTTTAGAACCAGCTAGTTTTCCTCGCAACTCTATTATGAAGTTCGCAGGCTGCTGGAACGATCTCCCCGACGATATTTACAGCGAATTCTGGGACGACATTTCTCAACGCCGTCAACAAGCATTCTCGCAGAGGCAAAATCGTGAAACCAGCTTTGGTTGATACGGATATTCTGTCGATGTTTTTCCGAGGCAATCGAATAGTTGTTTCTAGGTTTGAGGCATATTTGAACGAACATGCTCAAATCAACCTCAGCATCGTCACCTACTACGAAATCATTAGTGGATTGAAACATCGTGATGCCCAAAAGCAACTGACTTTGTTTCTCGAATTTGCTGCCCAAAACATCATCTTGCCCCTCACAGAACAGTCGGTTGTCCTCTCGGCAGACATGTACGCTACTTTGCGACGTGATGGGACACCTGTGGATGATATTGACCTCTTGATTGCGGGTGTTGCGATCGCGAATAATCTTGTTCTTGTTACCCACAACCAACGTCATTTCAACCGGATTGAAGGGCTAGAGTGGGAAGACTGGAGCCAGTCCTGATATGATTTACTGGCTGTAAGCAGCTGTGGTGTTGCTAGAAATTGGGCAAGAGCAAATCGGAAGATGTGCATAAAATGTTATCTGTTTGTCCGAGACATCTCTGATGCCGTGTCCCTACGCAACGACTCTGTGCAGTTTTTTGATTATGGGCAATTCAACGGACAACATATGACTCTCAGTCACTGTATTATAGAGACTATTCAACATCTAAAAACCCACTAATAAACTCTCCATAAGCTTCTTTCATTGGCAATTCCTCATCTACCTTAATTCGCCGTCGCTTGGTCACAACAGCTTTATTTTCAATCGGATTGTATCCTTCTTTATCGTAAATTTCCCAGTACAAACCCGTTCCCCGTCGCTGCCATGCTGGTAAATCGTTAAAATTAATTCCGCGTTGAAATAGCAATTCATTTTTAAATCCCACCGACTTTCCTTCCAGCATAGAAGTAGCTTTGCCGACGCTTTCACCAGCTTTACGCAACGTCCAATAACACCAACCATTCAAAGCGCAGCGGGTGGCATCTGCTTGACGCCAATTAAAATAATCTACTACCTGGGATTTATTTGCACCGATCCAAACGCGACTATCAAATTGCACAATTGTTTGGGCGGCGTGGGTAAAGGTAGCGCTGGCAATGCTAGCAGAAACTGAAACAATTTTTTCCCAACTGCGGTCAAATAAATCCCAATTTTGAGGTAGCAGAATTGAAATTTCATCGCTTTCTGTATAAGCGTAAATTCCTTGCAGTTCTTCTAATAGCGTTTTGGCAGTTTGTACCATTAAGTTATGGAATTGCAGATCAAACGGCTTTTCAAAGCTAGATTCAGTAAAACGGGAAAAACTGCGACCATCAACGCGAATGACTGTCCACGCGCCTGGTAATACGCGCAACTCGTGGAAATATTCGAGCGATCGCATCTGTTTCTCAAAAGTATCGCTATCCATCTTTTACCCCTTCTTTCCTCCACGCGCGCACTTTAAAATCCCCATTACCCGCAATACTAACGTAAAACAATTTATCGAATCCTTCGGCATAATTCGGTTTTACTAACTTCTTCATTGTCGCATAAATTGCTACATCCGGAACTCGCGCTTTACCCTCCCGTTGTTGATTGCGTTCGAGAGAAGGTTTCACCTGAGATTTAAAGTAGTAACCAATAATTTCAGCCTTGTATAAGCGCCCTAATTGAATTATTGCAGCCCGGTCTTCAACGGTTGGGTTAGTATTATCTACGACAAGCGATCGCTCTTCTTTCAGTGCGGCTTCAATTAGCTGTGCTTGCCTTCTAGAAGGGTTTTTATTATTGCGGAAACAATCTTTACTAACCAGCTCGTGGGTAGAAGCAAAATGAGTGCGAAAAAAAGTACTTTTCCCCGCAGCTTGCAACCCAATAAAAATAAGTAACTCCATTTATAGATTGCAGTTTGATCGATTTTATGCTGGCTAATATACTTAGTCTAAATAAATTGTGAAAACTTGTAGGGGTAGCGCCCCCGTGCCTACCCCTACAGCGACGGGGCAACCACTGGGGGATTGCCCCTACAGCGACGGGGCAACCACTGGGGGATTGCCCCTACAGCGACGGGGCAAC
>ERZ1066129.53-NODE-53-length-45421-cov-47.661090_pt1 | contig 45421 bp, 35 predicted proteins | sample MGYA00382776_ERZ1066129 | MGnify/ENA primary metagenome ERZ1066129 (study PRJEB33369, sample SAMEA5778359) | biofilm metagenome | biome: Industrial cooling water; feature: Water cooling tower basin; material: Biofilm | place: United Arab Emirates | collected... | reverse complement strand
TCTCCCTTGTCTCCCTTGTCTCCCTTGTCTCCCTTGTCTCCCTTGTCTCCTCTGCACCTGAAGCCGACTTCCACATCTGCTTCAGAAGGCGGAATTAGGCTACCAACTGACACAATTTATCTTCCAGTTCCATTTCCTGGACGAGCGCTCCTTTAATTGCTTGGATAATAATGCTCTCACAGTCTGAGCCGCTTTCGTGCAGTTTTAACCATTGTTGAGCGATATTGCCTTCTCGGAGTATTTTTTTCAGGGGTGATAGGAAGCAGCTAAAACCTTGTGCTTTGGCAATAGGCCACACTTCTTGGTAAATTTCTTCAATCCAGTCGCGGGCGAGGATAGTTCTGCCGTCTTGCCAGTGTTGCAGTTGGGCATCGAGACTATTTTTTGCCGCCGCCGCTTCGTTGGCATCGGTAATGGCGAGCAAATCGGCGGCAGATAATTGACTTGTTTGTAGAGGGTCTAGACGGCGATCGCTCATTAACTGTACCAGACGCGCTTCTAAAAATGCGGTTACGGCAAGCAAGGCAATTGGATCTACGATTAAATCGCAGATTCTCAACTCCAAACGGTTGAGGTCGTAAGGACGGCGGTTGCCATTCGGGCGCACCGATGACCACAGGTGACGCACATTTTGCATCGTCCCGGCTTCTAATTGTTGTTCGGTCCAACGGATAAAATGGGCGTGGCTTTCAAATAAGGGGACGTGGGCGGGTGTTTTGGGAAAAACCGCCCAGCGAGTCGAATGATATCCAGTGGGGCGACTGTCGATAAACGGAGAAGAAGCGCTGAGGGCGAGCAACAAGGGTGCTTCAACGCGGATGAGACGAATTGCCTGCATCAGCAATTCTGGGTCGTTGATGCCAATATTGATGTGAACGCTGGCAGTAACGACGTTAGTACCGTAGGTGTTTTCGATGTAAGTATGGTAAGGATTGTTGGGGTCGGAACGATAAAAAACATCGCTCCTACCTAAAGATAAAGAACTACCTGGAATTAGGGTATAATCTCCCAATCGCTTTAAGTAGGCGCGCAGTCGTTGTCTAGGACGCACTAAAGCACAGAGCAAGCGATCGTAACAACATAAAGGTGCGGTGGTATATTCCACATTGCGGCTATCTGGTTCGTATACAAATCCGTCCAAATCTGCCACAATCCGGTCTGAGAGTCCGACTATTTCTCCTTGGGGGGTGCCGGTATACATCTCTATTTCAAAGCCTTTCGATAGCAGCACGGTTTTCTCCTCTAATCGGTAATGGGTAATGGGTAATTGGTAATGGGAATCCCACTACCTTTTGCCAAACTGTATCGAGAAAAACAAAATCAATCTTCTGTCAATAGTTTGACATCAAAGCCGGTATTGACGATAGACTTCGCTGGCAGCACGATGCAGTAAAGAGTGGCGATAAACTAAAAAGTTCATATCGTCAGCATAGCCGCCGCCGATGACGCAAGCGACAGGATAACCAGCGGCGATACAGGTACTCAAAACTTGCATTTCTCGGCGGAACAATCCCCTGTCTGTGAGGCATAATTTACCCAAGCGATCGCCTACATGCGGATCGACTCCAGCATCGTACAATACTAGATCTGGCTTGACTTTTGACAGCAAATCTGGTAGGTAATTTGCCAAAGTTTGTAAGTATTCATCATCTTCCATTCCTTCTGATAGAGGTACGTCTAAATCGCTGTTTTGTTTGGTACCGGGAAAGTTGACTTCGCAATGCATGGAGAAAGTGAAGACGCTTTCGTCATCTTGGAAGATAAAGGCAGTACCGTCGCCTTGGTGTACGTCTAAATCGACGATGAGGATTTTTTGGACGAGATTGAGATGTTGGAGGAGACGGGATGCGATCGCTAAATCGTTGAAAATACAAAAACCCGATCCATAACTGGGAAAGGCGTGATGAGTTCCACCGGCAGTATTGCAAGCTAAACCGCATTCTAGAGCCAGTTGTGCTGTCAATATTGTACCGCCAACCGCGACGCAGGTACGATTCGCCAAAGCGGGAGTCCAAGGTAAACCGATGCGTCGTTGGGCTTTCGGATCGAGCGTGCCTTCGCAGTAAGCTTGGACGTATTCGGGAGTATGGACTAACTCTATCCATTCTGGCGGGGGAAGTTTGGAGGTGTGAATTTGTTCGGGGCGGGCGACGCCATCGGATAAAAGTAATTCATAAAGTAGGCGAAATTTGGGCATGGGGAAACGATGCCCTTCCGGGAGGGGTGCGACGTAGTCGGGATGGTAGATAATCGGCAAGTCCATCGGGTAATTTGGGATTGAATATGCGATCGCTTATTTCATACTTACATTTGATAAGGTTAGCTCAGTTGTAACCGCCAAGCTTTTACTGAATCATCACTAATCGCTTCATTTTGCACCAGCATTGTCAGAGGAACCTTCCATGATTTCGGTAAGGGTTGTGAAGATGCGATCGCAGTAGGGAGAAGCCTTGCGTACTTTAGTGACATTCAATCGGTTTAAAAGCTGGGAAGCATGTTTAATCTTTTGATATTCATCTTTAGTTTTTGTATCGCGAGTAGCTGCTTTCTGCGAAGTCGCCAATCTCTAGAAGGCATGGATGACATCCTTTAGTACAGGTTCTCGTAAAAGGCATAATACACTTCTAGGTAATACTGTAGTTGAAAATGCTAATATATCAGTTATTGAGATTTCTCCGAATGTGCAAATTGAGCCATTAGAGTGAAGATGGAACCAGTGCGATCGCATTTCCCTAAAACCAGAAACCCGGCTTTTCTAAAAAGCCGGGTTTCTAGGGACTATCTATCAACAAATTACGAGTTTTGCTTGGGTGGAAACACTTTGGTTAAATCAAGGAATAAATCGGGAAAACAGGGAAGCGCAATGCTCTGATTTGGTAAAACCAGACGCTTATTTAGATAATCAAATTTACCTCGGCTCAATTCTGATGGTTCGCTGCATACTTCCAGCCAATTATCGAGCAAGTTGAAAATCCAATAATCAGGAATACCTGCTTCAGCATAAAGCGAGGTTTTAACATTTTTGTCGTAATCCAAAGAAGAATCTGCAATTTCAATCACCAACAATATATCAGCTGGGATCGGATGAGCAGATAAATAATCGTCCGAGCGATTTTGTACAACAGTAAAATCCGGTTCTGGTTCGCTGTTGTATGGTAAAACAATCGGAGATTGGCATTGTAAAGTTGCTCGCTCTGCTAACAGTATTGGTAACTCCCGTAACAATTTTCTCAGACAGGTTTCGTGGCGCGTTCCTTTTGCTGACATTTGAATAATCTCTCCGCGAATCAGTTCAATTCGGTCATCTTCATGGAAAAAGCCGATTTCTCCTAACCGATGATATTCTTCCAGGGTGAACCGTTTAGCTTGAGTGAGAGCCATAATTTTAACTCGCTGACGCAGTTATTCTGATTCTAGGTTAACTAAGCGGACAAGGTGCTATCAATGCACAGAGAGTAGCGATCTATTACCTTTTTCTCTCACCTAAGCGCAAATTTTGCTTAATTTTTGTTAATCTTTAACTGTGCGAATAGATCCAGGAGTCGCTTATGCAACGCATAACTGTTTGGCAGCAAGGTAGCACAAATCCGGAAAATCCGAATAATTTTGCCGTTATCAAACAATGGTTTGACAGTCTCAACGGCAAGGAAATTACTTGGCGACAGCGACTGATTCCACCTACTGCTGATGTGCGGGAAATCGACTGGGAACCTCAAAGATTTGATGAATCGTTTCTGATATCTAATCCGGAAATTCGCGGCATTACTCTTTATTGGCACAAATCTGATTCTCAGCAGGAACGCAGTACTACGCCCTATAAACTCGAATTGGATGCTATCCACCAGCAATTGTATATTTATCCCCAATCTCAAAGAGAGGTTGCGATTCGGGTGGGTTTAAAAGCAGCGATTTATCAGAGATTTGAGTTAAACAATCCCCAAGTAGAATACAATCAAGTAGGTGAAGGTTGCCTTCTGACGCTGCGAGATACCGAGCAACTTCTGGAAGTGAAAGTAAATTTAAATCCAGAAAATTTACAGCAGTTAAAGCAACTAATACCTTAATCAAGCAAGGGGTGTGTAGGTCGAAAAGAAGGCAGCTTGACCGCAGATTTGATTTTGTTCGTCTAGTATATTCCAGAGCGTGCCGTTTTCGATCCAAAAACGCTGTCCTTTACTCGATATGCGGACGCCGCGATAATTGTTGACAAAGCCTTGGATTTTGGTTTGAGTGAGAATGCGATCGCGCTCTTCTCTCGCTACAGGTTCAGCCGTATATCGCGATGGCATTTGGGTCAATTCTTCCCAGGTTAATTCCCACAGATCTAGGGCTTTCTGATTGCCATAATTAAAAATCGGATCGGGTTCGGTGCCGTGGGAAACTAGGACAAAAGGCGCTAAAAATAGCTGGCGGGCAATTTCTTCAGCGCGATCGCTGCTATTTTCTAGTAAAGTTTTGCCCGTCCAATGTTGAAAACTGCGCCACAGACGCAAACTTTGCCGGATAACAGGTTCCTGTTGCCAAAAAAGTTTTTCCATAATTATAAGTTGGTAATTGGTAATTGGTAATTGGTAATTGCATTCATTACCTATTACCCCTTCCACAGCTAGATCCTGGAAACACCATTACCAGCCCTTTTGTATTGTATGGTTGGCGGCCTTGTAAGGGCGGCTAAAACCCTTCCAGAAACCGGGTTTCTTTGTAGATCTCTTTGCTTGCTCAAGAATTTTTCCGAGAAACCCGGTTTCTTTGCACGAATTGGATTCATCAACCCGCCAGCCGCGCGATGCTTACCCTATCACCTAATTATTGAGTTTGGCGACGCGGTTGGGTGCGTTGCACTGGTTGCGGTTGGCGACGCGGTTGGGTGCGTTGCACTGGTTGCGGTTGGCGTCGCGGTTGGGTGCGTTGCACTGGTTGTGTTTGGCGTCGCTGCTGAGTCCCAAAGCGTTGCACAGGTTGTGTTTGGCGACGCGGTTGGGTGGTACTGCGCTGTACTGGTTGGGTTTGACGGCGCGGTTGGGTGGTTGAACGCTGTACTGGTTGTGTTTGGCGGCGCGGTTGGGTAGTTGAACGCTGTACTGGTTGCGTTTGACGACGCGGTTGGGTAGTACTGCGCTGTACTGGTTGCGTTTGTCTGACGGGTTGGGTGGTGGTGCGCCGCCTGGTGGGGGTTCTGCGTTCGGTGTTTTGACGGGGACGTGCAGGACGTTCTGGCTCGCTGGCGGTTGCTCCTTCTCTTACCACATAGGGGGAAACGATCGCATTTGCTTGTCCGGTGCTGACTAATGCTTGGTAAATTAAAGCAGCAACTTCGGCTCTAGTGGCTGTTCGCCGCGGATTGAGAAATCTGGTGTTGGGATAGCTGACTACCAATCCTTTTTCTGTGGCAGCGGCGATCGCTCTTCGTTCTGCTGCTGAAATTGTACCGGCATCGCGATAAACTCGCAAAATTCGATCGACTGAACCGCTGGGAGTTAAACCAAGCCCCCGCGCCAAGGCTATCAGAACGTCCAAGCGCGAAACATTTTGGTCGGGGTTGAAATTGCGGGTGTTAGGAGAACCTAAAAAGCCCATTTCGTAAGCATCCGAGATCGCCGGATACGCCCAATGATTGCTGGGTACATCTCTAAATGTCGCCATCTCGCGGGTTTTGTTGCGATCGAAGGCTTTGCTAATAATTGTTGCCAGTTCGGCGCGGGTTACCGGATCGTTGGGACGAAATGCGCCATCGGGATATCCTTGCAATAATCCCCTTCCGACTAATTGTCCGATAAAGTTTCTCGCCCAGTAATTAGCGGGAACGTCGGGAAAGGCGATGGGAACTTCTGGGACGGGTTCTGGGGTGGGTGCTGGCGTCGGTGTTGGTTGTGCCGGTTCGGGTGTGCTTGCCAAAACTTGGCTGACATCGTAAACCGCAGCATTCCCGACTTCTACGTTAATTATCCGACTTTCTCTGCCCGGAATTGCGGTTAAACTTGCAGGCAAATCAGAACCGAACACCACGCTAGCGCCGCTGCTGAGAGTGCCGGGATAGAGGCTGGTTTGAGGCGGTACGGGTAAGCCGGGGACTTGATACCAACTTAAGTTAACATCCTGCAAGTTGTTGAGGAAAAGGACTTGCTCCGCACCGGGATTGATGCCGTTAACTTGGGTGAAGTAGTCGTAAGTGGTCGTACCTGGGTCGATTTGACCGTCGGCGTTGATATCGATGCCGTAGACGGTGCGGACGACGCGGGTTGCTGTCGGGCGATTGCCCAAGATTAAGTTTACGGCGGCGTTGGCGAGCAATACTTCAAACTCGCTGTAGCCGATTAAGCGATTTTGGAAATCATACAGGCGAACGACGACGCGATCGCCTGGACTCATCCCCCGCCGGAATGTCGCCCTTTGATTGAGTCGATAGCGATAATCGCCGATAAACCTTTCTGGGCCATAACCACCGTTGCGTCTCGATTTGAGCGAGACTCTGGCAATTACTTCCGATAGCGTTCCAGAAGGTTGCCGAATCGCGAGGCTAAAACTTTCTTGCCCTTCAACCGGGGTTTGCACAACCGGCGTTTGCAGGCGGGTGTTAGGAGCCACTGGGGGTGGACTCGGTGGCTGCACTTCCTCGCTGGGGGGTTGCACCGCCGTTGGCGGTGGTGCGGGACGGCTGGTGGGACGATTCGCGGTTCTCCGAGTTGGTCTAGGGGCTGGTTCTGGTGCGACTGGCGGAGTAGGGCTTTGAGCTAGTTGTTGGGTGGCGGCGGTATCTAGTTTGACTAGAGAACCTGATAAATTGGTGCGATAGATCCAACGTTGGCGATCGCTCGCTACAGTTACTTGCCATCCGGGAACGAGTGCTTGGGCACAAGCTATTCCAGGGCTTCCCAAACCCAAACAACCATCCGACCATGTTTTTTGTTCGGCTTCCACTACGCGCAAGTCGGAAGTTTGCAATCCCGTTTGCTGGGATAAATTCTCTAAAATTGCAGTGGTTACAGGTTCCGGCAATTGAACCCGATCTGCTGCTGTTGATCTGCGAGTTGGTTGATTTTGTCTGGCGGGCGTTCGAGTTGGTTGATTTTGTCTGGCGGGCGTTCGAGTTGGTTGATTTTGTCTGGCGGGCGTTCGAGTTGGTTGGTTTTGTCTGGCGGGCGTTCTAGTCGGTTGATTTTGTCTGGCGGGCGTTCTAGTCGGCGGTTGGGTTTTGGTGCCTGGTGAAACTTGCTCCTCTGCCCCAGAGCCTCTCTGCTCTACCTGCGACGCGATCGCAATGGTGGAAGTGGGTGTGGTGGCTGCTGCGATCGCAACACCGAGCGCTGCAAAAGCAACTCTGCCAATTAGACCAAAGATACCTTGATTCATAAGCTTTCACTCCCTCCCGGTATGGCTAGAGCAATTTTGACTGGTTGCAGAACGGTTCTGAAGATTTGATTTTAGGTGAAACGATACTACGATATTCAAAAATAGATTAAGAATCTTAACAGAAAATCGTGACTACTCAACAACTAGCCACAATCACTCCGTTAGAAAAGCTCACCTGGTCTTGGCGAGGCCACAAAATACTTTACACCGTCAAGGGTACGGGACTCCCTCTCGTCTTGATTCATGGTTTTGGCGCGTCGATGGGGCATTGGCGGAAAAACATCCCAGCGTTAGCAGAAGGCGGCTATCGGGTATATGCGATCGATTTACTCGGTTTCGGCGGTTCGGATAAACCCCCGTTGGATTATACGCTGGATTTGTGGGCAGAAATGCTCAAAGATTTCTGGAGCGAACAGATCCAAGAACCCGCCGTATTTGTCGGTAACTCGATTGGTGGGTTACTCAGTTTGATGGTAGTCGCCCACCATGAAGAAATTGCCGCCGGTGCAATTCTGCTCAACTGCGCCGGAGGACTCAACCATCGCCCCCACGAGTTAAACTTACCGTTGCGCTTGGTGATGGGAGCGTTTACTAAAATCGTGCGGAGTCCACTGATCGGGCCAATCTTGTTTAACAGCATCCGCCAGAAACACCGCATCCGCAACACTTTGCTCCAGGTTTACCGCAATTCGGAAGCCATTACCGACGAACTGGTGGATATGCTTTACGCGCCTTCCTGCGATCCAGGAGCGCAGAAAGTATTTGCATCAATTCTCACCGCGCCCCCAGGGCCAACAATTGGCGAATTACTGCCCAAAGTCAAGCATCCCGTGCTGGTACTTTGGGGAGCAGATGACCCTTGGACGCCCGTCAAAGGAGCGCAGATATTCCAAGAGCGGAACGAGAATGGGGAACCAATAGAATTTATCTCGATTCCCAACACAGGTCACTGTCCCCACGACGAGCGCCCCGATGTGGTGAATCCGTTGATGTTGGAGTGGTTGGCAAAACTGTAAACAGTGGACAGTGGACAGTGGACAGTGGACAGTGGACAGTGGACAGTTGACAGTTGACAGTTACCTCTTCCTCAAGAGAAGAGGATTGCAACCAAGGGGAATTAATTTTTCTTTTCCCCTTTAAAGGGGGAGGAGGCTCTAAACCGATTTTTTGTGGTAACCAAGGTCATTGTAGGGGCGCGGCATCAGTCAGTTTTGACACAAAGCGAAATGATACAGACGCCGTGCCCCCCACCCTCCAGACGAGAAACCGGGTTTCTGCATGGAGCTTTGATCGCCAAACCGATCATTTTTCACAGAAACCCGGTTTCTTTGCGTAAGTCCTGACGACACCAGGTGAAATGATACAGATGCCGTGCCCCTACTAATTATGTCCCGTCGATTACCCATAATCATCAGCCGGGACAGGGCATGATTAACCTTATCTATTTGTCTGAGATATCTCTGATGCCGTCTCCCTACGCAACGACTGGGTCAGGTTTTTTTTATGATAGGCACAACGGAGATCGTATCACTTGATTCTTTTCATTCGGTTGTGTAGGGGCGGGTTTTACCTAAAGAAACCGGGTTTCTATCGATTAATTTTCGACTTGGAAACTATAGATATACTAAGAAACCCGGTTTCTGCCATCGAGAAATTTCGTTAAACCCCCCCCGGCGGACGCTACCGATACAACCGGACATGATATAAGGTGTGCGATCGCTCTCTTTCCTGGGCATTCTAATACAAACATAATAGGAATACTACAATGCCCTATCAAAACATCACAGGCACGCTTTCGGAAACCGACATCCAAGAAATCAAAGCCGCACTGGCGACTATTGAGGAAAAACTTCCTTTCCTCATTAACCTCACAGCAGATGAACGACGCAAACTCTATAAAATGGGCGATAAAAGTCTCGCCTTTGTCAACAACAGTCTCACCGCTGCCCAATCTAACCCCGACATCCTCCCGGCAAGTTTTGACCTCGATGAATTCCAGCGCGACTATCAACTCGCTGTTTCTCTTACCGATATTTCCTACCGCATCCAACAACTGACTGAAAAGGTAGACGATACCCGCATGGCAGTCAGCAGCGAAGCTATGAGCAGCAGTTTAACGGTTTACAACTACGTCAAGACAGCGGCGAGAATCACGCCCGGACTTAAAATTATCGCCGAACAGTTAGGCGAACGCTTTAAAGCGATTCGCACTAAAGCTAATAAGGTTAATACTGCCGCTTAGGATGTAAATACACTCGTTGATGAAATTCTACATCTCATTAACGAGTCTTTTAAACTCGCCCGCGAGTCTTTAGATCTGATTGACGAGTCTTGGAAACTCACGCGCGAGTCTTTAGATCTGATTGACGAGTCTCGGAAACTCACGCGCGAGTATTTGAAACTCATTAACGAGTATCGGAAACTCGCGAGCGAGTGTTTTAATCTCATCCACGAGTCTGGGAAACTTGCGAGCGAGTGTTTTAATCTCATCCACGAGTCTGGGAAACTTGCGAGCGAGTCTTTCAATCTCATCCACAAGTCTGGGAAACTCACCCGCGAGTGTTTGCAACTCACGAACGAAACTGGGGAACTGACGATTGAGTCCTGGAATCTCATCAACGAGTCTTTGGAACTGGTGAGCGAGGTTAAAAACTTGCTCGGTTGCGAAAGTAGCATTTTAATTTGACTTGATTTACTCAACAGACTGAACGGAATTTTCTTCTAACCACTTTGCCAGCGAATCTTGGGTTTCCCCGTCAGATGCTAACCGTTCCATTATCGCCACAACTTCCATCTCAGGAACCTCAAGGAAATACCCATTTAATCCCAGAAAAGTGTACATCACCATGAACGCTGTTCTTTTATTCCCGTCGATAAAGGGATGATTTTTCGCCAAACCATATCCATAAGCTGCTGCTAAATCAAACAAGGTTGGTTCACCATAGACAAATAGATGTCGAGGTCTGGCTAAACTCGCTGAGAGAAGATTCTCATCTCTAATTCCTGGACTCCCGCCATGCTGAGCAATTTGATCGGCATGAATCGTTGTGGCTATTTCTTCTGATATCCAAAACGGTTCGCTCATTTAGCAAGCTCCCGCAGCGCATTTTTATACTTTTCGCTGCCTTTTCTGTAAATTTGCATCGCTTTATCAAACTCAGGATTGCAGGTATTAAGTTTAATCCCATCAGGAGTTTCTGTCAGAATCAGACTATCTCCCTCACTGACATTGAGTTGTTTTAATACTTCTTCAGGCAGAGTTATTACTAAAGCATCTCCAATTTTTTGAACTTCAACCGCGTACATAGCATCACCTTAAAAGATTACTTCTATAATATAAACGCTAGGCAAGTTTTTGGAGCTAGATTAATACAAGTTTTGTTACTTCAAATCTTGCATCAATCTCATAGCCTGCCTCGACGATTTTTCCTAGAAGCCCGGTTTCTTTGCATCAGTCCTAAAACATTTAAAAACCCGGTTTCCCAAAGAAACCGGGTTTTTAACCCCAATTAGGGGTAATTTAACTAACATATTTTTTGCTGACGGTGAATGATTGTTAAACAGTTGACAGTTGACAGTTGACAGTTGACAGCTACCTCTTCCTCAAGCCGATCAGCTGCGACGGAGCTAAACTGTATATGTCAAAAATTGCCAATACTCTGAAATCTCTTTCTACCCCTGCACAGAACCCCCTGCCCCTGTTGCTGTTATCAGTTTTAGATGCGTAACAGCTTATCTTTGAACGCAAATGAGTGTCTCGCAGATGTTGCTGTTAATTGTCTTATGCCAATAAAATAACCAGGAATAAAAAGGTGACAACTGAGAGGCCGGATTCAACAAACAGTGCCAAACTAAAATCGCGTTGCATAATCTTTCTCCTTGTGGTGTAGAGTGGAACAATTTTGTTTCTCTGAACAAAGACTACAGGAAGATCCGCTGGTATTCCCCACGGTCTTGACAAATTGAAATATATCTGTAAATCTCGCAATAGAGAACGGCTGATACCCGTGGGGAAATTACTCCCTTCCCGCCAGAAAATTATCGACAACAACCGCCTTGGCGCCATCAAGGTGCTGAATTAATGTAACCCTTGATACAACGTCTTTCTTACCCTAGTCCCTAGCCCCTAGCGATATGAAAAAACCGATTCGCATTTTGTTGCAGACAACGATTCCGACAACGGAAGATGACTGGAGCATCGCGCGTTTCTCGATGTTAAAAAAGTATTTAGTATCGGTACAAGATGAGGGGGGAAATAATATATTTGAGGTAACGGCGCGCGATCGCACATCCGACCCGGAAGGTAACGACTCGGTTTTAAGCAACCTCGGCGAGTCAGACTTTGACCAACTGTGGTTATTTGCCTTAGATGTAGGCGACGGTTTAAGCGAAAAAGACCAAGCTGGAATCAACGCATTTCGCCAACAAGGTAAAGGTATCCTCACGACGCGAGATCATCAAGATATGGGTTGTTCGATGTGCGGTTTGGGGGATATCGGCGAAATGCACTATTTCCACACCAAGAACCCCGACCCCGACGCAACGCGCTGCGATCGCGATGACCCCTATACTACTTATATTTCCTGGCCTAACTATCATTCCGGCGCCAACGGCGACTATCAAAAAATAATTCCCATCGCACCCATTCACCCCACCCTGAAAAACCCTAATTCCCCGACTGGAACGATTGAATTTTTCCCCACCCATCCCCACGAAGGCGGAATAGGTGCCCCTCCTGGCAACCCAAAAGCGCAAGTCATCGCCAAGGGTAAAAGTTTAGTCACGGGACGAGATTTTAACCTCATCGTTGCGATTGAACGTTACCAAGACGAACAAGAAAATCTGCTGGGGCGCACAGTTGCCCACGCCAGCTTCCATCATTTTGTCGATTACAACTGGGATATCGATAAAGGCTGTCCTAGCTTTGTAGACGAACCCGCAGGCAACGGGATGAAAAACGAACCCCGCGCCTTAGAAGATATTCAAACTTACGTGCGTAACGTGGCGCTGTGGCTAGCGGATGCCGCCATCTAGAAAGCGGTAGAGGAATCTTTCTCATCTCTGACTAATTGCTAATTGCTAATTGTTAATTGCCTCAAGAGTAGCAATTAACGATTAGCAATTAGCAGTTACAGCACCTTTGCTGCCGAACAGACTCTAGCTGATTTTTCCATTTAATACAATCGACACAAAACCTTCACAACACTGTCATAAATTGATGTTATTTTGAGATTATCTACTCATTAACATCCTTGCAGTCCGATTATGCCACCAGTTTTTTTATGCTTCTCTTTGATTAGCCTGTTAACATTATTTGGGTTAGCAGCGATCGCTTATTTATTTCCCTTCTACGATTCCCAAGACTAGCATCTTCTCGCTACTCAATCTTATGCTCGATACCATGCTTGCCACTATTCTTGAGCGTATACATTAAAAAATCCACTTTTTCTATCATTTCGTCTACGGATTTTGGCACGCTCATAAACGTAATCGCAACGATACTAAACGAAACAGGCCATTGATGATATTCTACAGCTTCTACCAGTTGTTTTTGCATTCTTTCGACTACAATTTGCGATGGTTCGTACCCCGTTCCTGGCAGTAAGAGGGCAAATTCATCTCCACCGAGTCTGGCAATTATATCGGTTCCTCTAATATTCCCGTGGATGCTTTGTGCTACTTCTTGTAAAAGCTTATCACCAATTTTGTGTCCAAACTTATCGTTGAGATGTTTAAAGTTATCAATATCGATCAAAGCCAAAGTGAGCGGATGTCCATACCTCGAGGCTCTTTGAATTTCCAGATTGCTTAATTCATAAAATAACTTTTGATTGGCGATGCCGGTAATCGAGTCAGTACGAGCGAGTTTTTTTTCGCGATCGCGTGAAGTTCGCAATTCGGATAAAAGATAAGTTGTGACTAAATAAAAGCCAAATCGAACGGCAGCGTTCCAATAAGGAATACCTGGATGAGCATGGGTGGTTTCTCCGATCGCATCATTGGCGATAAACCAAACGATCGAGCTAGCAATTGATATGAAGATTCCAGGCGCTTCGCCCGCGTACCAAGTGGTCAAAGAAATGGGAATTAAATAAAATATTGATAAAGAAACATCGGCAACAATGAGGGCATCAATCCCTCCAATTAAGAAAAGCAATAAAAGTCCTACAGTTATCACCACAAACTTGGACTGATTTTGTAGGTATTTGGTAAGATGCACGGCTAACTTCCTTATCAGATCGCAAGATAGTACAGATTCTAGCCCAAGAGTGCAAACGGGATAGACGAAAAGCCTATCCCGCGATCGCAACTATCTTAAGTTAGATATCAGACAAGATTGTAGAGCTATGAGAGACACGACATGAAATCGCCTTTCACTCTTATCGATCTTGTGTACTACTTTCCGGCTGTACCAGAAAAAATGGGTTGCCAGCCTCACCCTTTGAGGGGGAAAGGGGAAATTAATTTCCCTGATTCCCAATGAGATCTTAGAAACCGGGTTTCTTTCAGAGAAACCCGATTTATTCGCGTAACTGTCCACTGTCAACTGTCCACTGTCAACTGTCCACTGTCCACTACTGAGGCGAATTGGCGGGAAAAGTACCCGTTTGTACGGTCAGATTGACGCTTTGTCCGTTGCGACGCAGCTCCACTTGGAGATTATCGCCCACCTTGGTATTTTCTACTGCTTGTTGGACGGCATCGGCGTCTTTAATCGATTGACCGTTAATTTGAGTTAGAACATCGCCAGAACGCAATCCAGCACGGGCAGCGGGCGAATTGGGCATAACGCGAGCGATTAACACCCCGCGATCTTCATTCACGGTCAAATCGCTCTCGGGACTGTTGTTGATGTTTTGTTTCACTTCTGGGGTAAGGGTCACCATTTGAATCCCCAGGTAAGGATGTTGCACCCGACCTTTGGAGATTAACTGATTGGCGATGTTTTGGGCAGTATTAATGGGAATCGCAAAACCCAAACCTTGTGCCCCTTGGATAATAGCAGTATTAATCCCGATTACCTGACCCGCAGCATTGAGCAATGGCCCCCCAGAGTTGCCTGGATTAATCGCGGCATCGGTTTGGATAAACCTGACGCGCTTATCGGGGACGCCGACTTGGGAACCAGAGCGACCCGTACCGCTGATAATACCCGTAGTGACCGTATTATCTAAGCCTAGAGGGTTGCCGATAGCGATCGCCCACTCACCCGGCCTCAGCTGGTCGGAATTGCCCAGACTAGCCGTGGGTAAACCATTGGCCTCAATTTTAACCACCGCCACATCGGTCACCCGATCCGTACCTATCACCCTACCTTGGAAGCTGCGACCATCCTTGAGCGTCACGTTCACCCGCTCGGCACCATCGACAACGTGAGCGTTGGTGAGGATTTGACCGTTAGCACTGATAATAAAACCAGACCCCGTACCGCTTTCAACCCGCCCCCTGGGTCGTTGTGGCATCGGAGAGCCAAAGAATTCCTCCATAGAATCTTCGTCAAATTCCTCACCCATTGAAGTTCTTGCCGTCCGGGAGGAGTTAATGGTTACCACAGCTGGCCCAACTCTATCCACTACATTGGTGATGAAATTGGTATTGGTCGCCCCTGGGAGTCTGATGGGCGAGGAGTTATTCGCCGGAGGCAGCTGGGCTTGAGTGACTTGAGAACCGGATATATCCGCAGAGCTTCGCATCGAAGTAAAATAGCTGCCAGCAAAAGCCACACCGGCTCCCAGCAGCATCAAGGATAGATATTTGATCGGAGTTGCCAAGGAAAAAGCTTTGGTTTGAGGGGGCTTGAGGTCGGAAGATTTGACTGGGTGCAAGTTTTGCATTTTTAACACCTTGTATAAAGAACCGAAAACTCTTGCAGTCTAAGGATAGTAATAGAGTAGTAGCGCCTGATAGGGGTTTACCCAGCTGAGAATACTCAGTCGGATAGGTGAAACATCACACTTTTAAAGATAAGAACTGAATATGACATGCTTGTTACAGAGGTGTCGCAGTTTTGTGGAATTTCCAGCAAACGCTGGGTATCGGTACCCTGCCGCGCTTAAGTCATTATGCTCAAATCAGCTAGTAAACTGCCTCGATGGATCTTAATAGGGTTGGCGTTTCCCTTAATCGTTCTCAACGGCTGGCTAGGGCTGTTGGTGTTTCATTATTTCCAATCCATCGTCGGCATCTTGGTCATCGCCACCATTTTATCTTTCCTGTTGGACTATCCAGTTGGCTTTCTCCGGCAGCGAGGAATGGAACGAAACCGCGCCGTTTTGTTGGTTCTCCTGTTCACTTTATTAATTTTGGGCGCTTTTGGACTCACCTTAGCGCCCCTGCTCATCGATCAGCTTAACGGACTCATCGTGCGCCTGCCGAGTTGGATTGCTTCTGGCACCCAGCAACTCCAAACCTTTCGCGATTGGGCAGCAGAGCGCAACCTGCCGATAAATCTACTTGAGTTGGCTAGCCAAACGATAGGGCGCTTGTCAAGTCAATTGCAGTCGCTGACGGGGCAAAGCATCAAATTGGTTCTCGATACCCTGGGTAGCGTCGTCAACGTCATCTTGACCATTGTCTTGACTTTCTACCTGTTGTTGCACGGGGAGCGACTCTGGGATGGAATTTTTCAGTGGTTTCCTTCTAGCGTCGGTTTAGAAATCAGGCAATCGTTGCGGCAGAATTTTCACAACTATTTTATCGGTCAAGCCACATTAGCCACCCTGATGGGCGTTTCCTTGACCATTGCCTTTTCTATCCTGAAAGTTCCCTTTGGTTTACTTTTTGGTTTGGCAGTGGGATTGATGACGTTGATTCCTTTTGGTGGCGCAACTGGTATTAGCACCGTCAGCTTACTCATGGCCTTTCAAAACTTTTGGCTGGGGCTGAAGGTGCTGCTGGTCGCCAGTCTAATTGACCAGGCGATTGGTAATATTATTGCGCCCCGACTTTTAGGAGAAATTATCGGCCTCAATCCCGTTTGGGTTTTAGTTTCTTTGTTGCTAGGTGCCAAAGTGGGAGGATTGCTCGGTTTGTTAATTGCCGTGCCAATTGCTGGTTGTATTAAGAGTATCGCCCAGAGTTTGTATGCGGCATTCAACCAAGAGCAGCCTGAAACCGAAACCTTATCTAAAGCAACCAATGTAGAACCTGGGAATCGAACTTTGGAAATCTCTGCCCCGAAGTGAAACTGATACAGGGACAAGGAGGACAAGGAGGACAAGGAGGACAAGGAGGACAAGGAGGACAAGGAGGACAAGGGAAAAAATTATTCTGAGAGAACTTGTCTTGCGCCTACTTGGTAACCCCTAAACCTAGAAAGCCGGTTTTTTTGCGTAAGTTGTAAATTTCAGATATTGAGTTGAAAAATTCAATATCTGAAATTTAAAAAGGTTTTATAGCAATGCTAAAACTGCTGGGAAAAACTCCAAATGAACATTCTTGACCTGTTTGCAGATGATACTCATCCGGCGCTAGTTGCTCCAGAGCAACCGCCCCTATCCTACAAGCAACTGCGCGAAAATATTGCTCGGTTAGTGTCTCAACTCCACAGCTTTGGTTTAGGACAGGGGGATCGAATTGCGATCGCTATGCCCAATGGTACTCCAATGGCGATCGCTTTCCTCGCATCTGCCCTCTGCGCCACGGCATGTCCCTTAAATCCCAAATACAAGCAAGAAGAGTTTGCCTTCTATTACGAAGACACCCAAGCCCAAGCATTGATTGTATTACCGGGAACTGTTCCAGAAGCGAAGTCTGCCATTACTCCCACGGTGAAGTTAATCTATGCCAACGTGGAAACCGATGGCACTCTAAGTTTTGAACTAATTGCGGGCGATCGCAACCCACCAACTCAATCATCCCCACCCGATGCCGACAGCATCGCCATGATTCTCCACACCAGCGGCACCACCAGTCGCCCGAAGCGCGTACCCCTGCGCCATCGCAATCTAATCGCCTCTGCCAAAAACATCATCAGCGCCTACAACCTCACCAGAGAAGATACCACCCTCTGTCTCATGCCCTTGTTTCACATTCATGGACTGGTAGGATGTCTCTTGTCAACCTTGGCATCTGGCGGCACTGTAGTTTGTCCCAACGGCTTTAACGCCCTAGAATTTTGGCAGCTAGTCGATACCTTCAAACCCACTTGGTACTCGGCAGCACCCACAATGCACCAAATGATTTTGGCACGCGCGAGCCGCAATCAAGAAATAGTCAAAGCGAATCCTTTCCGTTTCATTCGCTCTAGCAGCGCCCCCCTCCCCCTCGTCGTCATCGAGCAAATCGAAGCCACGCTAAACGCTCCCGTGCTGGAATCATACAGCATGACAGAAGCCGCTCACATGATGACCACCAATCCCCTACCGCCAAATTTACGCAAACCGGGCAGCGTCGGTTACGGTTTCGGCGTCGAAGTCACAATTATGGACGAAGAAGGCAACTTGCTCCCCCAGGGTAGTTTAGGCGAAGTAGCGATCAAAGGAGCCAATGCGATCGCCGGTTACGAAAACAATCCCGAAGCCAACGCCAAAGCCTTTGTCAACGGCTGGTTTCGCACCGGCGATCAAGGCAAACTAGATGAAGACGGCTATCTCCATCTCACCGGCAGAATCAAAGAATTGATTAACCGTGGCGGCGAAAAGATTTCTCCCCTAGAAGTAGATAACATCCTGTTGCGCCATCCCGCCGTCGCCGAAGCGCTGGCATTTGCAGTTCCCCATAAGTCTCTGGGCGAGGATATCCATGCAGCAGTTGTCCTCAAAAACGCTGCAACTGAAACCGAACTCAAAGCTTATTGCGCCAATGTTTTGGCAGATTTCAAAGTCCCCAAACAAATTCACATTTTGGACGAACTACCTCGTGGTGCCACGGGTAAATTGCAACGTTTGAGTATGGCGAAATTACTTAATCTAATCCCATGAAAATTTGCATTGTTGGTGCGGGTGCGATTGGTGGATATCTAGGAGCAAAACTAGCAACTTCAGGTGCAGAAGTAACGTTAATTGCCCGCGGCGCGCATCTAGAAGCAATTCGCTCCCAAGGATTAAAGCTAATAATGGCAGATGGTTCGAGTCAGGTAGCAATCCCAAAACTAGCAACCAATAATTTAGAGGAAGCTGGCGCGCAAGATGTGGTAATTTTGACAGTAAAGGCTCAGAGCTTACCGGCGATCGCTCCCTCCCTCCCCGCGCTCTACCATCCTGAAACAATGGTGGTAACCGCCCAGAATGGCATTCCTTGGTGGTATTTCCGCAAGCACGGCGGCGAATATGAAGGCACCAGCATTCGCTCAGTCGATCCCGATGGTATTGTGGAAGCGAACATCAAAGCAGATCGCGCAATTGGATGCGTCATCTATCCAGCGGCAGAAATTGTCGAACCTGGTGTAATCAAACATATTGAAGGCGATCGCTTTACACTAGGCGAAATTGATGGGTCAAAAAGCGATCGCATCCAAACATTAGCCCAGGTATTAAAACAGGCAGGTTTTAAAGCCCCCATACGGAATCAAATTCGCACAGATATCTGGGTAAAACTATGGGGAAATGTCGCATTCAATCCCATCAGTGCCCTAACTCGCGCCACGCTAGAAGAGATTTGCCAGTATCATTTAACACGGGAATTGGCACGAGAAATGATGAGCGAAGCACAAGCAATAGCCGAAAAACTGGGAATTGATTTTGGTATAACTTTAGAGCAAAGAATCAACGGTGCCGAAAAAGTAGGCGCGCACAAAACCTCAATGCTGCAAGACATTGAAGCAAATCGTCCCACAGAAATTGATGCGATCGTCGGTGCGGTAGCAGAATTAGGTAGGTTGACGGGAATCCCGACACCCTATATCAACGCCATCTACGCCAGCGTCAAATTGCTGGAAATGAACCGCAGAGACGCAGAGGGCGCAGAGAAAGAGAAGAGAGGTTAGTAAAGCAAAGAATTTTGAACGCCTTGGGAGGGCGATCGCATTTGTAGCGAAGATATATATAAACGATTGATTGTAGTGAACAAGAAGCTGTTTGAGAAAAACGAAGACTGTTGAACGCCGTGCCCCTACTGAATATTGAATTGTCGGTGCGAAGTGTCCCATGCTCAACCACTCAAATCAAGGTACAGTAGTTTCCGTCCGAGGAAGCATCATCGATGCTTATTTCCCCCACCAATTGCCAGAGCTTTACAGCCAATTGCAAGCCGGGGAAAATGGTAAAGTCGCCATCGAAGTCGTTTCCCATCTCACTTCCCACGTCGTGCGCGGAATCGCTCTCACAGCAACTTCAGGATTAGCGCGCGGCACCCTCGTCGCCGATACGGGGCACCCTTTGCAAGTCCCCGTGGGAGAGCGCCTCAAAGGCAGAATGTTTAACATTTTCGGCGAAACCATCGACGGCGAGGCCAACCTACGTGGAGGCGAGTGGCGATCGATACACGCTCCTCCGGTTTCCCTAGCGCAGCGGGCGACGAGTTCGGAAATCCTCAAAACCGGAATTAAAGCAATTGATGTCCTCGCACCCCTAGAACGAGGCGGAAAAGCTGGACTCCTTGGCGGCGCAGGGGTTGGCAAAACCGTCTTGATTACCGAAATGATTCACAATATGGTGAGTCAGCACGAAGGCGTGAGCATCTTCTGCGGCATCGGGGAACGCTGTCGCGAAGCCGAGGATCTCTACCGAGAAATGCAGACAGCGGGTGTATTGCATAATACCGTGATGGTATTCGGACAGATGAACGAACCCCCCGGCGCGAGGTTTCGCATCGGACATGCGGCGCTAACGATGGCGGAGTATTTCCGCGACGATGAAAAGCAAGATGTATTGCTGTTAATTGATAATATTTTCCGGTTTATTCAGGCGGGGGCGGAAGTTTCTGGATTGATGGGACAACTTCCTTCGCGGGTGGGTTATCAACCGACTTTAGCAACAGAATTAGCCGCATTAGAAGAACGAATTTGTAATACGGCGACGGGGGCGATTACTTCAATTCAAGCAGTTTACGTCCCTGCGGATGATTTTACCGATCCGGCGGCGGTGCATACATTTTCTCATTTGTCAGCTTCGATTGTATTGTCCCGAAAACGCGCCAGCGAGGGATTTTATCCGGCGGTGGATTTGTTACAATCCGGCTCGAAGATGTTGATGCCTCACATTGTAGGAGAGCGCCACTATCGGATTGCTCAACAAGTGCGACAAACTCTGGCAAATTACGAAGAATTGAAGGATATTATTGCCATGTTGGGGTTAGAAGAACTGTCCCAAACAGATCGGCGGATTGTCAATCGGGCGCGACGGTTGGAAAGGTTTTTCACTCAACCGTTTTTTTCAACGGAACAGTTTACCGGATTGGCGGGGAAATTGGTGGAATTGGAGGATGCGCTGGAGGGATGCGATCGCATTCTCAACGACGAATTCTCGGACTACCCCGAAAAGGCACTTTACACCATCGGCAAGATCGATGAAGCCAAAAAGTCATGAAACTTAAAGTCTTACTTCCGACTAAAATCCTGTTGGAAGAAGAGGTGAGTAAAATAACTGCTGAAGCTGCAAATGGTAGCTTTTGCCTCCTACCCCGTCACATCGATTTTGTCACCGCTTTAGTGCCGGGAATATTAATTTTTGTTTCTATTCGGGGTGAGGAAAACTTTCTGGCGGTTGATGAAGGTATTTTAGTCAAAAGCTCCGCAGAAGTGCTGGTTTCCACCAGACATGCCGTGCAGAGTTCTGACCTCGGTTTGTTGCAGGAAACAGTTGAAAAACAGTTTCGCATCCTCAACGAACGCGAGAAGGTTACTCGGTCTGCTTTAGCTAAACTAGAAGTAAATATTGTGCGGCAATTTCTCGAACTAGGCAAAGGAGATTTTAAATTTTAGATTGTTGTTAGTGCTTAGTCATGTAGGGGCGGGTTTTACCAGCAATTAATGCCATCAGCGACAGCTGATCTAAACCCGCCCCCCGCCGGGTGCAATGGAAAGCGAATAACTTATGAAAAAAAATCATCGCGATCTTTGGGCGGGCTTTATTAGAAAAGTAGCGGCAAAAGAAAGCCGTATAATTAGAGCGAGACGGGACAAAAACCAGATAATTTGGTTTGGTTTGGGTTTGTTGGGTTTGGTGGGTTGGTCTGTTGTAACGCCCACTTTGCTTGGTACAGCATTGGGAATTTGGATAGATACGCAATTTCCCAGTCGTGTTTCTTGGACGTTGACGTTAATGTTTGGCGGTTTAATGTTGGGTTGTCTGAATGCTTGGCATTGGGTGAGTAGGGAACAAGCGCAGATGGAGAAAATGCAAAACCAAGAATCAAAAGAGGAGCCAAAAAATGAGTAATCTGGTTTCTTTTGTTCTAGCATTGTTGCTCGGAATTGGCATGGGGTTGATTTATTTTGGCGGACTGTGGTTAACGGTTAGTAAACTTCCGAATACAAGAAATCCTGTGTTATTGAGTATAGTTAGTTTTTTTGGGCGTATAGGTTTTGTTGCCCTTGGCTTTTATCTAGTGATGGTAAAGGTACAATATGCACCAATTCATTTATTAGCTTGCTTGCTGACGTTCTTTGGAATCAGGAATTTATTGGTACAACGCTTAAAACCAAATCAATTTTAGATTTTTGACACCCCCCCTTAGCAAGGGGGGGCAGGGGGGGGATCGGATTTATGCTTTCAAACTAACAGGGTTCCCCCCCTTAGCAAGGGGGGGCAGGGGGGGGATCGGATTTATGCTTTCAAACTAACAGGGTTCCCCCCCTTAGCAAGGGGGGGCAGGGGGGGATCGGATTAATGGTTTCAAACTAACAGGGTTGCGAAAATGCATATTAGTACCGATCAGATAACAATTTGGGGCGTAAATGCCACGCTGTTATTTACCTGGGCGATAATGGCGTTGTTGGGAATTGGTTCTTGGTTGGTGACGCGCAAGCTTTCAGAAGAAACCCATCTTTCTAGATGGCAAAATTTGCTGGAAGTTTTAGTGGAAGGGTTGCAAAATCAAATCCGAGAAATTAGCGGGCAAAACCCAACTATATATTTACCTTTTGTGGGAACGCTGTTTATTTTTATCGCAGTTTCCAATTGTCTGGCAATAGTTCCCGGTTATCATCCACCAACTGGTTCCCTATCTACAACGGCAGCACTGGCGATTTGCGTATTCTTTGCCGTACCTTTTTATGGCATCCGCAAGCAGGGTTTGCTCGCTTATCTGAGAGAATATATTCAGCCGAGTCCGATCATGTTACCGTTTCATATTATTGGGGAATTATCGCGCACGTTGTCGTTAGCTGTGCGGTTGTTTGGCAACATGATGAGCGAAGCAACGATCGTGGGTATTCTATTATCGATTGCCCCGCTTTTCTTTCCGGTGATTATGCAGGCGTTAGGGCTATTAACGGGATTGATTCAGGCTTATATTTTTGCTATTCTTGCTATGGTTTATATTGCTTCGGGTACCCAGGCACAGCAGGAAACGGTAACAAATACATCTAAACGTGAGGAGGTTTTGCATGGATAATGTAGGGTTGATAGGGATGATTTCAATCGTAGCTTCGGGATTGACAATTGCGATTGGTTCGATTGCACCGGCGTTAGGAGAAGGAAGAGCGATCGCACAAGCTTTAAGTGCGATCGCGCAACAACCCGACGAAGCGAATACTATCACTCGCACTCTATTTGTCGGGTTAGCTTTTATCGAATCAATCGCGATATATTGTTTTGTCGTGGCGTTGATTTTAATCTTCGCTAACCCTTTTTGGAATTACGTCATCACCAAAGCAGGAGGATGATGTGGAAATTAACTGGTTAACCTTTTTTGCTCAAATTGTTAACTTCCTAATTTTGGTCGTCGTACTCCAGCGGTTTTTGTATAATCCGATTATCCGGGCAATGGATCGACGGGAGCAAAAAATAAGCGATCGCATCCAAGCAGCAGAAAAACAACGCGAAGAAGCGCAAGCAGAAGCGGCAAAATATCGCCAAATGCAGCAGGAATTCGCAGCGCAACGGGAAGCGCTATTTGCTGAGGTAAAAGCGGAAGTGGAACAAACGCGAAAAGCTTTAATAGAAAACATCCGCGAAGAAGTTGATAATACTTCCCGCCGCTGGCAAGAAGGGATCAAAAGACAGCAAGATGCATTTATGCTAGAGTTGCGCCATCGTGCTAGCGTGCAAGTTCAATCTGCAATTCGTCGCGCTTTAATCGACTTGGCAAATGTGGATTTAGAACAGCAGATGATTGAGGTTTTTATTGAGCGGATTGAGAACTTGAATGAGTGCGCGATCGCATCCCTAAATCATAATTCAAATCCCATCGTTGTATGCAGTTCCTTTGAAATTCAAGACGAAACAAAGCCAAAAATTATTCAAGCTGTACGGGATAAAATACCCAGCCATATTAACCTAGAATTTGCAACTGAACCCGACTTAATCTGTGGCATAGAATTAAGAGCATCGGGTTACAAACTTGCTTGGAGCATGGAAAGTTATTTAGACACATTAGAAGAAAGCCTTTCTGCTATTTTTGAAGAAGAAACGGCTTAATTTGTAGGGTGCGTTAACGCAAGTGAAACGCACCATCTCCAGATCGCACCATAAAACAAAGGCGTGAATATGAGTCAAGATAACCAAGTTTTACAAACAGTTTTAGACAACACATTCACCACGTTTGATCGCGTACTAACCAACCAAAAACCAGATTTAAAATCTCAGGAAATTGGCATTGTTAAATTCATCGGTCAAGGGATTGCCCGCGTCGCCGGGTTACCGGGAGTAAAATCGGAAGAAGTGGTGCAATTTCGGGGAAATGGAATGGGAATGGTTTTTAACCTCGACCCCGATGAAGTTGGCATTATTTTGTTAGATAAAAGCGAACATCTGAAAGCAGGTTGCGAAGTGCGCCGCACTGGAAGAGTATTAGATGTACCCGTGGGAAAAACGCTGCTGGGAAGAGTCGTAGATCCTTTAGGGCGACCTTTAGATAATAAGGGTTCGGTGCGGGTGTCGCAACGCCGTGCGGCGGAAAGAGAAGCACCTGGAATTATGGATCGCGCCCCGGTAACCGTACCATTGCAAACTGGTATAAAAGTTGTTGATGCGCTAATTCCAATTGGGCGGGGACAGCGAGAATTAATCTTAGGCGATCGCGCGTCTGGAAAAAGCGCGATCGCACTCGATACGATCATCAATCAAAAAGATAAAGACGTTCTCTGCGTCTACTGCGCCATCGGACAGCGCAGTTCTTCTGTTGCTAAACTAATTGCCGATTTACAAAAATACGGTGCAATGGATTATTCTTTAATAGTCGTCGCAGCAGGAGAAGAACCGCCGGGATTGCAATTTATTGCCCCCTACGCAGCAACGGCAATGGCAGAATATTTCATGGAACAAGGAAGGGATGTATTAATCGTTTATGACGACCTCACCGCCCACGCCCGCGCCTATCGAGAATTATCCTTATTATTGCGCCGTCCGCCCGGTCGAGAAGCGTTTCCAGGCGATATTTTTTATATCCATTCTCGCTTATTAGAAAGATCAACTCATTTGAATGCCGAAAAAGGTGGAGGCTCCCTAACAGCACTGCCGATGATCGATACGGAAGCGCAGCATATTTCCGCCTACATTCCGACTAATTTAATCTCGATTACCGACGGGCAAATTTATCTGTCTCCCACCTTATTTCAAAAAGGCGTCATCCCTGCGGTTGATGTGGGAAAATCCGTATCGCGGGTAGGGGGAAAAACCCAACTCCCCGCCTATCGTGCCGTTGCCGGAGATTTGCGACTATCTTATTCGCAATTTGAAGAATTGGAAGTCTTTTCTCGCTTTGGAACTAGATTAGATGAAGCAACTCGCAAAACTCTAGAAAGGGGGCGGCGAGTGCGGGAAGTTTTGAAACAAAATCAATACGAACCAATGCCAGTAGCCGAACAAATTGCCGTGTTGCTGGCAGTAACATCGGGAGTATTTGATGATTTGGCGATTGAAAATATTGCCACTGCCCAAAAAGCCGTTGCCCAAGCAGTGACAGAAAAATTGCCCCAAGTCTGTCAATCAATCCAATCTGGCGAAAAACTCAGCGAGGCAGATTTCACAGCGATCGCGAATGTAGCCAAGAATGCGATTGTAAATATTACTCCCTTAGCCCTATAAAACCATCTACCTCTTCATTTCTCTTACCTCTGCGTTCTCTGTGTCTCTGCGGTTCGTTAAATAGGTATTCTCCAGCCGCGAAGGGAGTAACCCCAAGTTTCAGTAACCAGTATAGGCTGGAAAATTTCATGCGATCGCATCTCCTGTGCCAAACATTAAACTGACCCATTCGGGGCTGTAAAATGAGTAAATCGGATAAATTAAATCCAGTACCATCTATTATAAAAACATGCTTGCCAGAATCCGCCGCCTTTTCAATCAGTTCTTTAGGAATACCAGGACAATCAAAAACGAACCAGTCAATCAAGTGAGTTTGATTGTCATTATTCTGATTGATATTTTTATATTAATCAATGTTTTTGCCGGACTAGATGACATTAGCAGGTGGCATATCAGTCCGTACCAAGCTTATCCATGTTATTCCGAGTGGGACAATTACCGAAAACAAACCACTCAAAATAAAAACTATGAAATTGTCAAGCTTTCACTCCCCTATGACACGAACAATATAGCCACTTTTCAGCAAACCTATCAACAAGACGCAGAAGGGCGTCTAGGTCAGCTTTCTGCTACCTGCTTGCAGTATGCCGCTGATAAAGACAAAATTAAAAATCCTCAAAATCAGCAAACCATAAAAACTATCGATCGGAAACAAGCAGAAATCAGCAGGCTAGAACAAGTTAATCGAAATATTCGCGCCCAATACGATTCGACTCTATTGGAAAAGATCGCAGGTCAACCGCGCGAACAATCTATCAATCAAGTCGGTGCAGAAAAAGCCAAACAGGAATTAGATCGAAATAACGCCACAATTGCTACACTGAAAACCGAAATTTCCAATCTGAAACAGGAACTGCTAGCCAAACCAGAAACGACTAATTTTATCGCCTTTCTCAATAATGACGATAAATTTAATCAAGTTGAAAAAGGCTATAAGCAAGCATCATTTTGGTATCCAAGTATTCAACTGGGTTTTCAGTCGCTGTTTCTGCTGCCGCTGATTCTCGGCGCTTTATCAGTTCACAAATTCGCCCAAAGAAGGGGATATGGACTGATTGCGCTAATTAGCTGGCATTTGCTGGTGATATTTTTTATACCGCTCATCCTTAAGGTTTTTCAATTTTTGCAAATTGGCGCTATATTTCAATGGCTATTTGATATCATTAGCGCCTTGCTGGGAGGATTGCTTTTCCTCATCAGCTATTTTTACATTTTGCTTATCCCGCTGGTTGGTTTTGGCATTATCAAGTTTTGTCAAAAAGTTGTCTTGAATCCTAAAATTCAGGCAGCGAACAGAGTGCAAAAATCTCGCTGTATCAAGTGTGCTAAGAAGATTCGGCAACAGGATACCTACTGTCCCCACTGCGGTTATTATCAATATGTTGAATGCCAAAACTGCCACAATCTTACTTATAAACATTTGCCCTACTGTAAAGATTGTGGCTCTGCTCAAAGACTCACTAATTTGTAATCGATGACTGACGCAAAGAAACCGGGTTTCTAGGAAAAATCTTGGCTTTGCAGCTAGAGATCTTCGCAGAAACCCGGTTTCTGGGTTTATCGTTGAATTGTGTATGTATAGCAACCGCCAAGGCAGTTAGGATTGATGTGGTGAGAAGTCCCTAGCCCCTAGCTATATGCCAGCAATTGATTCCCTGCAACGCCAAATAACCACCGCCAAAGAACTGCAATCGGTGGTAAAAACAATGAAAGTTCTCGCTGCTGCTAGCATTCGGCAGTACGAAAGGGCGGTAGAATCGCTCGCGGAATACAACCGCACGATTGAAATGGGGTTACAAATTGTGCTGGGTTATGCTGGTTCAGAAGGGCATAATTTTGTAGGAATAGAACCGGCGATAAATAACCGTTTGGCTGCGATTATATTGGGTTCCGATCAAGGAATGTGCGGTCAGTTTAACGAACAAATTACCCACTATGCGATTAATCAAATCGAGCAATTACCCATCGCATCAGCAAACCGCACAATAGTAACCGTAGGGGCAAGGGTTATCCCACCTTTGGAGAATGCTAAATTTACCATTGCCTCCTCGTTTAATATGCCGAGTTCGCTAGCTGGCATCACGCCAATGGTGCAAGAATTGTTACTGCAAATCGAAGCTTGGCGTCAAACACAACAAATTAATCGGATTATCTTGTTTTACAATCAACCCCGTTCTAACACATCCTACTCGCCCCATACGCTGCATTTATTACCTCTCGATCGAACGTGGTTATCTAACTTGCAAGAACAACCTTGGAACTCGCGCACATTACCTATTTTCACGATGGATCTCAGTCAGTTATTTTCTCAATTAATCGGGCAATATTTCTTTATTTCTCTCTATCGTGCTTTTGCCGAATCTTTAGCTAGTGAAAATGCCAGTCGCCTCGCGGCTATGCAAGTAGCCGAGCAAAATATTGAAGAAAGATTGGCAGAATTTAACGCTCAATTTCAACAGTTGCGTCAAGCTGCAATTACTGAAGAAATCCTGGAGATTGTAGCAGGTTCTGAAGCGTTAGCTCAATCTGGAGAAATTGCTAATGGCTAATAGCTAATGGCAAGGAAAATAGTTATTACTTAAGCTCATGATTAGCAATTACAGGGCTGAGGCAAGACTAACCTAGAAACCGGGTTTCTTGCTGCAATCATTAGTTTCCCAGCGACGATTTTTCAGAGAAACCCGGTTTCTTTGCGTAATGAACGAATAACCTAGAAACCGGGTTTCTTGCTGCAATCATTAGTTTCCCAGCGACGATTTTTCAGAGAAACCCGGTTTCTTTGCGTAATGAAGCCAGCGTTCTTCAATTAGCAATTAGCAATTAGCAATTAGCAACTTGCCTTATTACTGCAAAAATGCATTAAAAAGATTCAGCGTTCGCAGTCGCTGAGTAGCAGCTAAAGCATCGTACTGGAGTTTAATTCGTAACATCGATCTCACCCTCGCTCGCAGTTCTATACTGTTAATAGGTTTTGACAAAAAATCATCTGCACCTGCTTCTAAAGAGCGGGCTAAATCTTCTTTAGAACTTAAAGCTGTGACCATAATAATAGGAATGTGGCACCAACGCTGATTGGCTTTAATTTGCTGGCATGTTTCCAATCCGTCCATTTCTGGCATCATTAAATCTAACAAGATCGCATCAGGTTGAATTTCCTCGATTTGATTTAATGCTTCCTTGCCGCTGGATACATATGTTAAGTCATAGCCTTCTCGCAGCAGCAATCCTTCAATTACTTCAAATATACTTTCTTCGTCGTCGATAATTAGAATGCGAAGTTTTTTATGATCTGCTTGATTTTGTGAGTTAGCCATTAGTTATTTGTTATTTGTTGGTATTAGTTATTAGTCAGCTACGAATTGAGCGATCGCTTGGGCGAGCTTTTGCAAACTTACTGGTTTCGTAAGATACTCGTTTGCCCCAGCTTCTAAGGATTTTTCCCGATCTCCCGGCAGGGCGAGGGAAGTCAGGGCAATAATCGGAGTTGCCGCAATTTCCCCATCGGCGCGGATCTGCCTGGTTGCTTCTAAGCCGTCCATGTCCGGCATCTGGATGTCCATTAGCACCAGGTCGGGTTTTAACTGCTTTGTCATCTGAACGGCTTGGAGGCCGTTGAGTGCGGTTGCCATTCTATAACCTTTTAGTTCTAAATATTCAACTATTGTATAAATTGTTGTCTCGCTGTCCTCTGCCAGTAGAATTAAAGGTGTTGTTGACGAAACTTGCTTCGGATTGCCAGTGGCATCGCGTTTGGCGATCAGTTTGCGTAACGCCAGCTGAAACTGATGGCGGGAAAAAGGTTTGACCAGATACTCGCACACACCCAAGTCCCCTGTTAGTGCGGGTTCATCCGCCACGGAAACAATCAAAATCGGGATATGCTGCGTTCTCTGTTCGCTTCTCAGTTGTGCTAAAACATCCCATCCCGAACGATCTGGCAGCTGTAAATCTAAAACGATCGCATCTGGGTTTAATTGCAGTGCGGCTTCAGTCGTTCCAGTTCCCAGAGAATGGATAGTGTAATTTTTTACCGCTAATTCTAATAAATAATGGGCAACTTGTTCCGCAGCAGGTGCAGAATCTTCGATAATTAAAACTTGGTTTAGATTCAAGTGTTGGGGATAGGAAATAGAAGATTTTGAATCAGCGATCGCTTCTGATTTCTGACGCCAAGGTATGGAGGCGGTGAAGCGACTTCCCTTTGCCAATTCGCTTTCTAAAGATATGCTTCCCCCGTGCAATTCTACCACCTGTCGCACTAACGCCAGTCCCAATCCCGTACCGGCATAGCGACGGTTTAAAGCACTATCTAACTGTACAAAAGGTCGAAAGAGTTTATTAATATCTTGCGGTGCAATGCCGATACCTGTATCGACGACGCTAAATTGCACGATTTCTTGCTCTCGATCTCCTTGAACTTCGATCCAAACCTCGCCGCCTTCTGGGGTAAATTTAACTGCATTGCTGAGTAAATTAATCAGCACTTGTCGCATTCGTCGCTCATCGATTTCGATTTTGCCGATTTGGGATGGAACCTGACAACTTAATTGAATTCGTTTTTGATGCGCTTGCTGTCTGACAAAAGCGAGACTGGCATTGCACAACCCAGAAATATCTGTGGGAGCAAGTTGCAATTCCATCTTTCCCGCTTCAATTTTAGAAAGGTCAAGGATATCGTTAATCAGTTCTAGCAAGTGTTTGCCACTTTGTTCTATAGTGGCTAATTTTTGGTGTTGTTTGGCAGTCAAAGGGCCAAAAGTTTCGTCTAGTAATGCTTCAGAAAGTCCGAGAATTGCAGTCAGGGGGGTGCGGAGTTCGTGACTCATGTTGGCGAGAAATTCGCTTTTGGCTTGACTCGCTGCAAAGGCGGCTTCGGCTGCTTGTTGTCGCTCTACTTCTGCATCGTTTCTAGCTAAACCAATCGCAACTATTTCTCCTACCAGTTTGAGCAGGTTAATTTCTTCTTCTGTCCACTGTTTGGCAGCATAGGCAGTGACTAAACCAATACAGCCTACAAGTTGGTTGCGATGCAGTAGGGGAATGTTAATTAAGGATCGGGTAGATAGGCGATTCAATGCTATTTTGTCTGCAACTGCTTGGATGGGTAAATTATCAACATCGTCAATCAGGACGGTTTTACCGAGCAGTAATTGCTCGTACATCCAAGGGAAGGTTTCCACGGGAATTTCTTGTACTAATTCAGTTTGCGGGAATGCTGTTTTTGCACACCATTCGTGAGTCATACTCAAGTATCTTTGCTGCTCGTAGAAGCGAGTGATGTAGCTGCGATCGCTCTCAGTATATTCCCCAATTTTACTCAAGGTAAAATCAATCGCCGTGTCGATATCTTGGTCGAGAAAAGCGCGCGAAATATCTCCCAGTAAGCGATCCATTGTCGCGCGCCGTTTTTGCGCGGCTTCCGCTAATACGCGATCGCTTATATCCCTCGCTACCCAAACTACTGTATTTTCTGAGGTGGGCGCAATGCTGGCAATAAACCAAATTTGTCGGTTTTCTAGCTCCAAGCTGTATTCAAAATTAATCGGTTGCTGTATTTCTAAAGCTTGCTTGACTTTACTGTTAAAAATTTCTGCTTTTTCGCTCGAAAAAAGTTCGATTGTTTGACCGAGTATATCGGTTTCAGGCGGATAAAATCGATCCGGATTAGTTGGCGCAATTTTAATGCTCTTATCCTCGCCGTTAATAAACAAAACCATGTCGCTCATCGCTTCAAAAAAACCCCGCATCTCTGCTTCAGAATCCCGTAACCTTTTTTCTAAAACCTGGCGTTCGCGGATTTCTTTCTGTAGAATAGTATTTTGTTTGACCAGTTGTTTTTGCAGCGATCGCAACCGCAATTGATTCTCGACGCGCGCTAAAACTTCTTCCACATAAAAGGGTTTTGTGATATAATCCACTCCCCCCATAGAAAAGGCTTTAATTTTATCTAAAGTTTCGTTCAAAGCACTTAAGAAAATCACCGGGATGTCGCGGGTTTTTTCGGAAGCTTTTAGCTGTTGACAAACCTCAAAGCCGTCCATTTCTGGCATCATAATATCGAGCAAAATTAAGTCAGGAGGCGCTAACTGTGCCGTTGCGATCGCTTTCTGACCTTTAGGTACGCCTCGCACTTTATAGCCTTCCTGGGTCAGCATATTAGAAAGCAGGCGCAAATTTTCTAGGGTGTCATCAACGATGAGAATATTGGCTTTTTCGGTAGCAATAAACTGGTTGTTCATTGTTTTTGGATGGCGATGGATGAGCGATTATTTATTAGACAATTCTTCTATTAATATCTCAATTGTTTCAAAATCAAAATTATCGACGAGTTTAGCTAAAGCGGCAGCTAATGTTGCGCGTTGAGAGCGAATTTGTTCAATTAATCGTAAAGCAGCTTCAGAATCTGCTAAAGCCGCCGCCTGATACAGAGAATTCAACCAACTTTCCGGTAAAACCGCTAAATCTTCAGCCGTCAAACGCTGCTCGCTATTATCTGCTAAATTGACAGGTTTGACCGATTCATCTTCATAGATATATAACACTCCAATATGTTTGTTCATTAAGTTAAAAATATCCATTTCGCCGCAAGGTTTACGCAAAAAGTCGTCGCATCCAGCAGCAATAATAATAGCTCGCTCTTCTTCAACCGTACTCGCCGTCAGGGCAATAATTTTTATATTTTTACCTTTAATTCCAGCTTTAATTTGTTTAGTTGCTTCGTAACCGTCCATCACCGGCATCCGCATATCCATCCAAATTAAATGGGGATCAAAAGTTTGGCAAATTTCTACCGCTTCACGTCCATTACTTGCTTCTTTAACTTCAAAACCCAGAGGTTGTAACAGTTGAAATAACAACTGACGATTGTAATCTTTGTCATCTACTAATAATATCCGATACTTGGGCTGATTGGGTGCTAAACCAATAACACGATTTTCAGAATTAGCGGCTGGCATGTCGCTATTTTCAACTAAAATTGCCGAAATATAAAAATTAAAATTACTGCCGTTTCCGACTTTACTTTTAACGCTCATTTCTCCCCCCATTAACTGCACGAATTTGCGAGCAATGGGCAATCCCAAACCCGTTCCTTCTGCTTGTTGTCCGGCTGTAGTTTGCACAAAGGCTTCAAAAATGCTGTCGATTTCTTCTGGAGGAATGCCAACTCCGGTGTCTGCAACTGAAAAAGTTAATTGGCAATTGGTAATTGGTAATTGGGAATTGGTAATTGGTAATTGGTAATTTTCAGGTTCATGACCCATTACCACTTTTAAGGTAACGCTTCCTGTCTGAGTAAATTTAATTGCATTGCTGAGTAAGTTAATTAAAACTTGGCGGAGTTTTAAAGGGTCGGTTTGGATGTAGCGAGGTACTTGGGGATCGATTTGGAAAATTAGCTGTAACTGCTTGGTTTCGGCTTTAATCCAAAACAAAGATTCCAACTCATCTAGGAGGGAAAAAAGGTCGAGGTTTTGGGGATTAAAAGTCATGCGACCTGCTTCAATTTTGGATAAATCTAAAACCTCGTTAATTAAGTTTAGGAGGTGTTCGCCGCTGCGGATAATAATGGCAAGATTTTCCCGATGTTTTAATGCTAGATCCTTACTTCTAATTGTAAGTCTAGCAAAGCCGAGAATGGCATTTAAAGGCGATCGCAATTCGTGACTCATGTTGGCGACGAAGGCGCTTTTGGCGCGGGATGCGGCTTCGGCGGCGTCTAAGGCGCTTGCTAGTTGTTCTTGGGTGCGCTGGCGCTGGGTAATTTCTTGTTCGAGGGATTGGGTGCGATCGCGCACTTTTTTTTCAAGCGATCGCGCATATTCTTCCAGCTGGGCGCGAGATAGCTGAATTTCCTGACTCATCCGATTAAACGAATCTGCCAATACGTTTAATTCCGCACTTCCTGCCACATCCACCTGCTGATTTAGTTCGCCCCTGGCTATTTTTTCACTCGCTGCGCTTAACTTTAAAATCGGTCGCGTTACCCAGCGCGCCGTCAAAATGCCAATCGCAATCGCCAATCCCAACGCCCCCAAACAAAGCCAAATTGTTTTTTGAGTATTGGCGTTGATTTGTTCCATAAAATCTGATTCTGGAACCACCACCACAATTAACCAATCTAACCCAAAATTCTCGAAAAATGGCGTTACTTTCACCAATTTACGTTCCCCATTCAGCTTAAAACTGAATTGAGAAGGGCGTTCAATTGCCGCCAAATCTCCCAAAGTTTTTTCTAAGTGATTTGCCGTGGAACGAATTAAATTATTATTACTTTCTTTAGCATACAATTGCCGCAATTTTTGCAGATCAAATGGCAATATATCCGATGAACTAGCTATCAGCGTTCCCTCTCGCTCGATAATAAAAGTTTCTCCAGACTGCCCTAATTCTAACCGCCTGAGAAACTCTCCCACCGAAGAAAGCAAACAATCTACCCCAATCGCTCCCCGCAGTCGCTTTTGCGAGTCGTATACTGGCTGCGCGAGGGCAATTTTGGGGCTTTTTTGGCTAAAATCCGGGTAAACTCGACTCCAAACCGGCTCGCCTGCCCGCATCGCGCTTTGATACCAAGGGCGATTTCTGGGGTCGTAATTTCCCAGAGTTTCTGTTAGCTTTGCCGCCTTTCCCAGAGCATCAACCGTATAGCTATAGTATCTTCCGTTGGTAGCTTGCCCCGCCCTGCCAATTAGCCAGATTTGGCGTTTTCGCAGTCCCAAACCAGTAAATTCGCCATCCGTACTGCCAAAAAAAATTGCCGATCCGCACACGCGATCGAACAAAAACCGCTGCTGCCAAAACTGGCGCGTCAAGCTATTGGGATCTTGCAGGTTTATCTGTCCGTTAGCGATCGCTTCGGCATTGATTTGATTGATAACTTGGGGATTTTCCAAGTAGTGTTTCAGTTGCTGCTCAATGCGATCGCTCACCTTGTTCATCAACTGACTGGCAAGTTCTTCCACTGCTCTTTGCCCATTTGTAAAGGAAAGATACCCCACAATTGTCACTGCGGCAACAATTTGCAAGACAACGGGAACGATCAGGACAGTTCGCAGCGGAACTTTATCCAATACCTCGACGAGTCTGCGTTTGATGAGTTTAACTAGCATAGGGCGAGCGAGCCATCTTTCCCTTTATTTTGTACCAAGAACTCGCTCAATTTTAGATTTCTCTTCTCATTCTCGTTCCCAGGTTCAACCTGGGAACGTATTACGGGAGGTTCCACCTCCCTTGATGCCAGACATTAGTACGCCGATCCCCCTTTTCCCCCTTGTCATTTCACCACTGAGGTTCTCTGGCAATTAATTCTATGACTTTCTCTGGTGGTAAAGGTTGAGAAAATAAGTATCCTTGACCGCAGTCGCAGTCTAACATTCGCAGCCGCTCTAATTGTTCAATAGTTTCAATCCCTTCAGCGATCGCATACATCCCCATTGTCTTAGCCAGCCGAATAATTGCAGGCACAATTCCCGTGTTGATCGGTGCCTCATTCAGGTTTTGCACAAAAAACTTATCCACCTTTAGCGCATTTACGGGTAGAGAATGCAAGTAACTCAGCGAAGAATAACCGATGCCAAAGTCATCAATACTCAACTGAATATTTCTGCTTCTTAATTGTTGCAGAATACTCACCGTCGTTTGGGACTTTTCCACGATGGCACTTTCAGTAATTTCCAGTTTTAAGCATTCGGGATTCAGTTGAGCTTGCATCAGAATTTGGTCGATGCGTTCGATCAAGTTTTGTTGGCTAAACTGTTGTGGAGAAAAATTGACGCTGATCGTGAATGATTCTTTTACCATTCCTGCTGCTTGCCACTGGCGCAGTTGATGGCAAGCTTCCTGCAATACCCAATTGCCAATCGGGGCAATCAAACCTGTTTCCTCGGCTATCGGAATAAACTCGGCTGGAGCAACAAAACCCCTAGTGGGATGCTGCCAGCGCAGCAAAGCTTCTACCCCATCAATTTTACCAGTATTTAGGCAAACAATCGGTTGATAGTAAACTCTAAATTGGTTTTCTTTGATCGCTTGGCGCAGTTCGCTTTCTATCTGTAAAAACCGCAGCGCTTCCTGGTGCAGCGTAATATCAAAAGTTTGATAGCGAGATTTTCCTAATACCTTGGCACGCCCCATCGCCGTCGCTGCATCTCTCAAGATATGCTCGGTTTGTTGATAATTTTTGCCGCCCAAACTAATGCCAATACTGGCACTGATAAATACTTGATGTCCTTGCAGGTTAAAAGGCTCTTTCAGTGCGATTAATATTTTATCAGCGACTTCAGCAGCGCTGGCGATATCTTGAGCATCGGTCAACAAAATCGCAAATTCATCGTCGCCTAATCGCGCTACCATGTCTTGTTCGCTCAAATTATCTTGTAAGCGACGTGCCATAGAATTGAGCAGTTCATCTCCGAGAAGATATCCCAGGGAATTGTTGATGACTTTGAAGCGATCGCAATCCAAAAACAACACCGCAAACCGATAGTCAGTCTCAATTCTAGACCTTTGTAGCGCTGATTCCACCGCCTCCATAAACAGCACCCGATTCGGTAAACCCGTCAGCAAATCGTGACGGACAATTTCCAAGTTATTTTTAACAGATTCTATTCCCTCTTCCCGTTTTTTCGTTAATTCTTCAATTCGTCGATCTAGTAACATAATTTCTTTCCCTGCCGCTCTTAATGATAGCTGAGTCTGAACTTTGATTAAAAGTTCATCTACAACTAATGGCTTGTTAATATAATCGATGCCCCCAACTTCAAAGGCTTTTAACCTGTCAAATCCCTCATTGAGAGCGCTGAGAAAAATTACTGGGATTTTGGCGGTTTTTGCCTCCGCTTTCAACCTACGGCAAACCTCATATCCATTCAATTCCGGCATCAGAATATCCAGCAAGATTAAATCAATATCGACGGTTGTTGACGCTCTCAATGCCAATTTACCGTTGATGGCTTTGAAAACGTTATACCCTTGTTGGGTTAGCACGGAATCTAGCAAGCGCAAGTTCGTTGGCAAGTCGTCAACAATGAGAATATTTGCTGAATAAAACAACAGATTTTGATTCATAGCTAAACGTAAGTTGCAGTGATACGAATAAAATTTCCGCATACTGTTTTGATAATTCCAGTGTTACCTTGCCCAAGAGCTTTGAGGCGATAAGATAGCGACTTTAAAAAGAACTTAAGCAAAAGATAAGCAAAAGGGAAATTAGAAAAACAAGAGGGAAACAGTAGCAGCGCTAGCAAAAGTCCGCGCACATCTGTTCGTAGTTAGGAATTTAGCCCTCATGGGAAGGGTTGAAGACCTCAAATCCTCACCACGAACAATGAACGCCAATTAGTATTATTTTAGCATACTGAGAGAAAAATATAATTTTTTCATCCGAAAATATCTAGCCTATTTCACCTCCTATTCCGGGGGCATAAGATTAAAGAATCACCAATAACCGAAGTAAATTACCAAAGAATATTAGTTTAACTTGTGCCTTGTTTAATGGTAATTTCAATCACAAACGCCGCTCCTGCTTCTGGATATGTAATTGTGTTTACATGCCTTGTACTCAAGAATTGTGCTATTGCTGTCTAGGCGATATAGTAAATCAGGAACAGCATGTAAAATCGCTTGCAGTCCGCAAGTTTTGTGGTACAGTTATGCTGTACGTTCTGCAATTCTGGCTGCTAATTCTTCATTCAGTTCTAAGAGAAATGCTTCAGCTTGTTTTTGTAGCGTAATCAGCTCGGTAAACATAATAATGCCACCGATTTCGCCCCGCTCATCATACCAAGGACGCACTTCCCACTTAAGCCAATCCTTTGTCCCGTTGGCGCGGAGAAACACTTCTTCATCGCATTGCTCGATATTACCCATCAAACAACGTTGGTGAATCGCCCTCCAACTGTCGGGAATTTCGGGGAAAATTTCGTAATGAGAACGACCAATAAGATTTTGCTCGCCCAAACCATAATCCTCTTGCCAGCGACGACTGACTAATAAGTAACGCATATTGCGGTCAAACATTGCTACTGCTGCGGGTGCATGTTCCATAAACAAGCGAAGTTGCGCTTTGCTTTGTTTGAGCGCAGTCTCTGCCTTCTCCCGATAACAACTCTGTTCCGCAACCTGTTGACGCAGCATTGCCAATTCTTGCTGGAGCGATTCGTAGGTTTTGATATCAATGGTTACAACTTTGTCTGTCATAGCTGGAGCCACTAGAAGCAAAGGCGAGAGCTTCTGAGCCGGTTGAAATTAGCTCTCATTGCTCTTAGTATTTGCCAAAAAAAAGGCTTTTGGGGAGAAGATAGAGATTTTAAGCAGGAGTTAAGGGAAGTTAAAGTTGACTTACTCAGATCTTGCACCTACCCGATAAACAGCCCAGAAATAAATTTCCGGCTGAAAGCTTAAGTTAGCTAAAGCTAACTAAAATCAACGTTTTAACCCGTTTCAACGGGTTTTAGCTTTAAGCCAGAAATTTATTTCTGGGCTTGCTGCAAGATGTGAGCTTAGCAACAGGGCTGATAGCAAATAGGAGCATGTCACCGCCAGCAATTAGCTCTTCTGTGTAGGTTGGGTTTCTTTCGTGCCAAAGCCCCAACCCACTCTCTTTGACATGCTCCCTAGCAAATCCTTTTCCATAACTCAGATCTTGCACCATTATCAACAAGCCTTCAAAAACCGGGTTTCTTGACGATAAATCTAGACTTTCAAGCTGAGCTATTTGCAAGAAACCCGGTTTTTAATCAAGGTGCAAGATGTGAGATAACCCACTTTTAAATTGATTGCTCTTCAATTGCTCCTAATGCGATCAAGGTTAATTTCTGTGCTGGAGTCAATCCGGTTACGCCGGTAATATTCGCGCCTTCATAAATTCTTTCCGGTCTAATGGTATCCAAACAAACGCCGCTTTCTACATCCCAAAACTTTATTGTTTCATCGTTACTGCTACTGATCAAAGTTTTGCCATCGGGAGTAAACGCCACCGACCACACAGCGCTATTATGCCCTTCTAATACTTTAATACACCTACCTTCACTCACATCCCAAAGTCGAATTGTTTGGTCAGTGCTACTGCTGGCTAATATCTGCCCAGGGGAGATTGGACTAAAAGCAACTGACCAAACTAAACTTTGATGACCTTCCAGGGAAATACAAGCAGAGGGCTTAGAGGTCAGATTTAAGTTGTCTATTTGCCAAAGTTTAACGGTTCCATCTTCGCTGGCACTGGCAAGGATTTTCCCATCTAAACTAAACGCAATTGACCAAATTAATCCTTGATGTCCAAATAAGGTTTTGATGCATTCTCCCGTGGTGGTATTCCAAAGTCGAATCGTTTGATCCGCACTACTACTAGCTAAAATCCACCCTCGATCGGGGGGGTTAGGGGAAATCGGACTAACGGCAACAGATAACACCCAACTATCGTGCCCCGACAGAATTCGCACACAGTGACGGTTAGTGATATCCCAAAGTCGAATAGTTTGATCGGAACTACCGCTAGCTAAAATTTTGCCATCGGGACTAAACGCCAGCGACCAAACGCAACCCGTATGTCCTAAAAGTTGAAAAGGGGCTAAATTTTCTCTGCTAGTTTTGTCTGAAATTGCTATTTTTTTGGGCTGCCAAAGACAGATGGTTTTATCTTCGCTACCGCTAGCTAAAATTCCCTGAGAGGGAATCGGACTAAAGGCAAGAGTGCGAATTGATTTTTGATGTTGGGATAGAGTCGCTAAACAGCGACGAGTGGAAATATCCCAGAGACTGATAGTTTGATCTGCACCGCCAGATGCAACGATCCCCCCCTGCTCCCTCTTAGCCAGGGGGGGTGTATTGCCCGCCAGTTCTCCCTTAGCAAAAGGAAGTAGGGGAGGATCTTCTTGCAGGAGAGGGGTTGGGAGAGAGGTAAATTGCCAGGGGATTGGATTAACTGCAACCGACCAAACCGAATTAGCATATCCTTGTATAGTTTGCAGCGCATTAATAGCACCTGTTGGGTCAATTTGCCATAACTTTAATGTTTGCTTATCGCTGGCTGCGATAATTTCTCCGTTGCTGCTAAATACCACCGACCATACCTGACTGCTAAATCCCGATAATATTTGATAGCATTCTCCTGTTTTAATATGCCAAAGTTTGATAACTTTGCCATCGCCACAAGCGAGGGTTTCGCCATCCGGACTAAAAGCAATCGACCAAACAAAGGTGAGGTCGTTAGAGAAAGTTTGCTGGCATTCTCCGGTTTGAATATCCCAAATTTTAATACTTTGTCCGTCACAGCTTGCTAAAGAAAGTCCATCGGGACTAAAGGTAACCGCAGAGACTTGACTTTGGTGTCCAGTCAAAATTTGGCGGCAATCTCCTGTGGTTATATTCCATATTCTTATTGTTTGATCGGCACTACCGCTGGCTAATATACTTTCCCCTTGAGATTCCCTTCCCTTCGCCTTTTTTAAAGGGGAAGTTAGCGGGCTAAAGGCAACTGTATGGACAATATCGGTATGTCCTGGCAAAGTTTTGCGGCAATTTCCCGTTTTTCTATCCCAGAGTTTGATCGTGCGATCGCTACTCCCACTCGCCAATATTTTACCATCCGGACTGTAGGCGATCGCCCACACCCAATTCCCGTGCCCGATCAACGATAAAGTATTGCGAATCGGTGATAAAGTTGGCGCTATCTCCCCAATATTTCCCGCTGCATTCTGCCACAATCGAATTGTGCGATCGAAGCTGCCGCTAGCCAGTATTTTTCCGTCGGGACTAAAGCTTAAAGACCAAACTGTGCTGCTATGTCCCAAACCGCGAAACAATAGCTTTCCATCTGCTACTTGCCATAAGCGTACTTCCCCGTCTGCGTGTCCTGTGGCTAAATAAGTCCCATCCGGACTTAACGCCATCCCATAAATATTGCTAAAAGTTTCGCTAAAAACCGATTTGGCTAAATTCGCTCCAGCTAAGTTCACTCCTCGTAAGTTAACACCTTGTAAATACGCTTGCCAAATTGTCAGCCCAGAAAAGTCATACCCGCTCAAATCTACTTTTAAATCGATCAGTAAATTGAGTATATTGCCAGCAATATACCCTGGTGTTACTAGCAAATTTAACCGCAAATATGCTAAAATTTGATTGAGAAATGCTATTAAATTTTCCCGGTTGCCAAAACTGGTTAATAACCCTTCAGCGATGGGATGGAGAATCAAATTAATTTGAGAGGCTAATACCGATTCAGAAGATGCGGCTTTGATTAAGGCATGGTGTTTGAGGAGATAGAGGCTGTCAAAATTTCCCGACTCGCTGGCGGCGCGGACTTCTGCACAGACTTGTTCGATCGAGCGATCGCACAAATACTCCATCACCACGGGTTGCAAAGTAAACAATTGTCCGGCGTCGGTTGAGATGATTTCGATCAGCGATCGCCAGCGAATAAACTCCAAAGATTCCATAATTCTCCCGGCTGAAACCCGAGGAACAATATCTTCCCGTAATTCGGCAAGCGAAACAGGTTCTCGATTAATCGCCAACCAATAAAGTATTTGCTTTTCTAGCGCCCCCAAGCGGTCAAACTGCTGTTCTAATAAACTGCGAATTCCATTAAAAACTGCTACCCCTTCAGCCAAAAATTCGTCAATATTGCCAGCAAATAACTCTTGAATCGAAGTCGCGACAATTTTTAAAGCTAAGGGATTTCCTTGATACAGTTGTGCGAGTTGCTGAACATTTGGTTCTGAACCCCGAAGCCCTTTAGTATTTAATATTTTTTCCCCTTCTACATCGGGTAACCCCTTTAATTGCCAACAACGCACCGGCAAGCTTTCGCCTTCGAGAGAAGAAATGCATTGAGGTTTTTCTCGCGAAGTTAAAATTAAACAACTTTGGTGAACGGTTTCTGCCACTCGTCTGAAAAGTTCCCCATAGCCTTCATATCCTTCCCGATAACGTCCGCCGGGGCTGCCTGGATTTAATAGGGTTTCGATATTATCGAAGACTAACAAACAGCGGTGTTGGCGTAAATAATGAGTCAGTCGGGAGATTTGACCGCTGATAGTTTTGGGCAAATTAACAGATGTTTCCTGCTGCTGAGAAAGCAATTGAATTAAGTCTGGGAGGAGTTCTTCCAGGGGAAGAGCATTTTTAAGCGATCGCCAAATCAAAAACTCAAATAGATCTTGAACTTTCTCCGCCAGTTTCACCGACAGTGCCGTTTTACCAATACCACCCATTCCCAACAGCACAACTAAGCGGCAATTTTCTGACAAAATCCACTGGGACAAACTTTCTAATTCTAACTGCCGACCGTAAAAAACCGAAACATCAACCGCCTCACCCCAATCTTGAGTAGCATTGATCGTAACAATATTTTCAATTCCCGGTTGGGTGTAATCTTGGTTTTCTAATTCTAATTCCAACACCTGGAAAATCAGCCGCAGCGAACTTTCATCTCCCCCTTGTCCCCGCAATATTTTCCTGATCGTTGTCGGATGTAAGCCTGAAATACTAATCAATTGAGATTTTTCAGCAATTTTTGCCGGATTGTACTTGACTCCGGTTTTATCCTCTAACTCGCTAATGCGGTTTTGCAGTTTTTTCGCTCCCGTTGGCGTCAGGATATAACCCCGATGGCGCTTTGGTTGAGAAGGTAGTTTCGATTTCACAGCAGATCCTCCCTCTACATATGGGTTAGATTGTAGATTAAGTTTAAATCTACGATCCTTGAATCTGAAATCGGAAATCTTCCTAATCCTCGCAAGTCACTGGTAGTACGATTTTTTCAGCCATCTGGCAGCGTTCCAGGTAAAAACGGGCAGCACAGTCAGTGTCGTTCACTTGCAAAACCCGCTCGAAGTATTGTTCTGCTGCGGCGAACTTATCTTGAAAAAAAAGCCAAACGCCTCGTTCAAAGTCGGGTTTGGTTTCGTTTTTAAGTTCTTTGACCGAGGTAAAATCGCCCTCATAAATTTCAAACACAGCTACAGCAGACTGTTTACCTTTAACTTTAACTCGGTCGAGAAATCGACAGGCATATTTTGGCGGGTCATCTAGCTGCGATAAAGTTTGAATACTAATAATGATGCCAGAGCCGTAAACCTTGGTTAGCGTTTCCAAGCGCGACGCTAGGTTCACCGCATCGGCAATTACCGTACTGTCCATCCGTTCCTCTTCCCCAACGATACCCAGCATCAGATTGCCGCTGTGGATGCCAATGCCGATGGCGATAGGTTGGTAGCCGGTGTTTTGGCGGTATTGATTATAGATTGCTACCTGATGTTGCATCTCAATTGCTGCTGCCACTGCATCATCCGGAGTTTCCGGAAACAGTGCCATAATTCCATCGCCAATATATTTATCAATAAACCCATTGTGCTGGCGAATCACCGGGCCAACCTGTCGCAAATAAGAATTAATAAAATCAAAATTTTCTTGAGGCGACATCGTCTCCGACAAGCTGGTAAAAGAGCGAATATCTGCAAACAGAATCGTCATTGCTGCTTGCACCGAATCCCCGAGTTTAGCATCAACGATACTCTCCTTTTGCAGAAAGTGCAAAAATTGACGCGGGACAAACCTGGCGGAAGCTTTAGCAATTTTTGCCAGTTCTCTTCTGCTTTCCTCGAGCCTTGTCAGCGTGCGAAATGCTCTCAATGCAGTTATAACTGCGGTAAAAAGTTGGCGCGTAGTTAATTCTGTTTTGGTTTTATAATCGTTAATATCATAATTAATAATTACCACATCTTCTGGGGCTTGTCCTGGCTGGCCCGTGCGTAAAATAATCCGCACTAATAAATTATGCAAGACATCGCGGATATATTTCACCGTTTCTAAACCCGCGTCCTCGGTTTCCATCACAACATCGAGCAAAATCAGCGCGGTATCGGGGTGTTTTTCAATTAACGCTTTGGCTTCTGCTCCAGAATAAGCGCTAATAAAAGTGATGGGGTTACCCTCAAAGGTAAATTCATTTAGTACGAGTTTGGTAATATTGTGTATTTCGGGTTCATCGTCCACAACGAGAATTTTCCAAGTGTTTCCACCTGCTAGAGGTAAGTCGTTGTTAATCGAAAAAACTGCGCGTTCTGGGCTGGCGTCATCTTCAGCGGCAAAGACTAATTCTTCGTCATCTTCAGCGGCAAAGACTAATTCTTCATCATCTTCATCGGCAAAGACTAATTCATCGTTACAAGCTTGCATGGGTTGATTTTCTTCAGGATCTGGCATTGGTATGCGTTGTTTGTTACTTGGCTCTGGCGTCACAACTGTTATAACTAAGTTAGCAGTAGGTTGTTTAGATGAGGGAAACCCAACAACAATTTTTTAGATCTTGGGTTTTGCTCGTGCGCTCAACCAAGCCTACAATTCTTTATTACGCCCCTTGCTCCTTGTTAACAGGCAGCTCGATCGTAAACTTCGTCCCTATTTTTACTTGACTTTCACATCCAATCGTACCATTAAGTTTTTGCGTGACCAGGTTGTAAACAATATGTAATCCCAAACCAGTACCGCCTTGACCTCGTTTTGTGGTAAAGAAGGGGTCAAAGATTTTGCTCAGGTTCTCCTGGGGAATGCCTTTGCCATCATCCGAGTATTCCAAGATAATTTGCTGACCAACTTGCTTAAAGTCAAAAATTAAATTTCCGGCATCTTCGGGGGAGTAGGCATGGGTAAGCGAGTTCATCACTAAATTGGTGATAATCTGAGATAATGCGCCTGGGTAAGTATGGAGTGCGATCGCTTCATCTCCTCGAACTTCGACCCGATGATGAGTCAGTTTCAGTTTTGGTCTGAGGGGAATCAATATTTCGGAGAGATATTGTTTGAGGTTAAATGTGCGTTGTTCTTCCGTAGACTGGTCTACCGCTACTTGTTTGAAACTCTGGATTAAGTCAGCAGCGCGGTTAAGATTGCTCAAGACCATAGTACTGCTTTGCATGGCGGTATCGAGAAACTTTTCGAGTTGCGATCGCTTCATCTGTCCGCTTTTAAATATATCGAAAAACTCTGTGCTTTTTTCCGCTAACAAAGAAGCAGCAGTAATGCCGATGCCAACTGGCGTATTAATTTCATGAGCCACACCAGCCACCAAGCCTCCTAGCGATGCCATTTTCTCAGATTCTACCAATTTCTTTTGCGTAGTTTGGAGGTCTGCAAGGGCTTGAGAAAGTTCTGATGTTCGTTTTTGGACTAATTGTTCTAAATTCTCGTTGAAGCGCTGTAAATTGGTGTATAGTTGTGCATTTTCAATCGAAATTGCTACTTGAGCCGATAAGAGTTTGAGTAGTTCGACGCGCTCTGGGGTAAAAGCACCCGCTGTAAGATTGTTTTCTAGGTACAGAATACCGCCCAGTTGCCCTTGATTGAGCAGTGGGATGCAGAGAATAGATTTAGGTTGTTTGGCTTTGATGTAAGTATCTTGGGTAAATTGTCCGGCACGAACGGCATCATTTAAAACAACATTCTCTTTAGTGCGGATGACGTAGTTAACAATAGCGTCGGACAATAGGGGCAGATTGGTGGATTCATCTACAGAGTTTATATTAAGCGATCGCAGCGTAGTCACTTGCTCTTCATCCACCGCACCTGAAGCTTGAATTACCCAGTTGCCGCCACCGTTTTCTGATGGAGATGGCAAAATTAAAAAACCCAATTGCGCCCCAGCATTTTCGATCAAAATTTTCATTAACGCAGCGAGTAATTTATCCAACACAATTTCGCCGGAAATAGCCTGTGTTGCTTTCATTACAGTGGCTAAGTTCAACGCTTCGTCTAACCGATAGCCAGTCGTCGTACTCCTAGTATTGGTGTGGGTGGAAGTAATGTTTCTTGCTGGCGAAGATTTGCTTAGTAAATGCGGGTATTTTACTTCTAAATCCTCTACCTTAGCTTTTGCTCCCCATCGCGTATAGGCGTAATGAGCTTCAGTCATATAAGACTGGGCAAACTTATCCATACCAGCAGCCAGA
>ERZ1066129.44-NODE-44-length-48859-cov-46.857450_pt1 | contig 48859 bp, 41 predicted proteins | sample MGYA00382776_ERZ1066129 | MGnify/ENA primary metagenome ERZ1066129 (study PRJEB33369, sample SAMEA5778359) | biofilm metagenome | biome: Industrial cooling water; feature: Water cooling tower basin; material: Biofilm | place: United Arab Emirates | collected... | reverse complement strand
GAACTCGCCTCGTAGACTGTGGATGTCTAGGCTCTACCAATTCGACCAGTAAGCGTAAGCATACTGGATCGATGCGGCAACTTGGACAAAGGAAGCGTCGAAAGTCCTGTCTCAATTTGGATGGGGAATTAGAAACCCCGTCCTCCTATGAGGCGGGATAGTTCATTATGGAATGGGTAATAGCTGATTGCTAATTGCTAATTGCTAATTGCTCATTTCCCTTTAGCCATTAGCCATTAACCACTGGGTAATATGTGGCCTCTGTCCGTTACCAAAGGCTGGCGTCAGACATTTCGGCCCAGACGCCGTTTAGCGATCGCCGAAGCTTGTCTGATCGGGTTGGTTGCCGCTTTAGCGGCTGTATTTCTCAAGGTTGCATCTGGATGGCTGGGGGGATGGCGAGTATCGCTTTCTCACCTCGCACCCGCTGGTATTGTCTTGCCAGCAGTGGGCCTCTCGTTCGGATTTTTGGCTGGTTGGTTGGTGGATCGTTTTGCTACCGAGGCGAAGGGCAGCGGCATTCCCCAAGTCAAGGCGGCGCTGGCTGCTTTTCCCATCGCCCTAGATTTAAGGGTGGCTTTGGTTAAATTACTCAGCTGCATTTTGGCGCTGGGTTCGGGATTGGCTATCGGCAGACAAGGGCCAACCGTCCAAGTGGGGGCGGCTTTAGCCGGACAACTCAGCGCCCTCATCCCCACTTCTCCCGATCACCGCCGCCAGATGATTGCTGCGGGTGCGGGGGCGGGTTTAGCCGCTGCGTTTAACGCGCCCTTGGCGGGGGTATTGTTTGCGATTGAAGAACTGCTGCACGATGTCTCTGGCTTTACGCTGGGCACGGCGATTTTGGCTTCGTTTATTGGTGGGGTGGTTTCCCGACTGTTGGGCGGGCGATCGCTCGAACTTAACCTGGAATTGACCGCTTATCAAACTAGCTTTTCCATCCCCGAAATCCCCTTTTACCTATTGCTAGGGGTTGCTTGCGGCATTTTGGGCGCGCTGTTTTGTCAGGGAATTTTCGCCAGCTTGAAATTTTATCAGCGGGTGTTGCGAATTAGTTTGCCATTTCGGATCGGACTCGCCGGGATGGTTTCGGGGGCGATTGTAGCATTATTACCTGCGTTCTTCCGCGATAACACTGGTATGCGAGAATTTTTGCTCGCGGGTGAAGCTAGCCCACAGTTGGCAGCGATCGCATTTCTCGCCCAATTCGGCCTCACTCTGATCGCTTTTGGATCGGGCGCACCGGGAGGTTTATTTGCCCCCTCATTGATGTTGGGTTCGGCGCTGGGTTACTTGGTGGGATTGTTGGAAACCAATATGGTGGGATACGGTGCGCCGACAACTTACGCTTTGGCAGGCATGGGAGCGTTTTTTGGTGCGGTTTCCAAAGCCCCGATTACCGCGATCGCGATCGTATTCGAGATGACGACCGATTTCAATTTGCTGCTACCGCTGATGATCGGTTCGGTTACTTCCTACTTAGTTGCCGACGCGATGACACCTGGATCGATTTATGACCGCATCTTGGAATTGAACGGGATCAAACTCGATCAAGCTGCCCCCAAGGAAGGAATTTTAACCCAACTCAAGGCATCAGACGTGATGCAGCAACGGGTGGAGACGCTTACCAGCAAGATGACGGTGGATGAAGTCGTGCAGGCATTCTCGCGATCGCATCACCGCGGGTTTCCCGTGGTTGAAAATGGCAAGTTGGTAGGAATTATCACCCAAAGCGACCTAGCGACTCTCGATCGGCGCGCCCTGCCTCCTGATACGCTGCTCGAAACTATCATGACGCCAAAACCTTTAACAGTAGGAACTAAAGCGACTTTGGCAGATGTGCTTTATCTGCTCAACCGCTATCAACTCAGCCGCTTACCCGTAGTCGAAGGTCGAAAGCTAGTAGGAATTATTACCCGTGGCGATATCATTCGCGTAGAAGCCGATCGGCTGGGCGGTAAAAATATGGAGATTGGGCCGCGTCCCCAACCTTCTTATGTTGTTTATCAAACACGTTCGGCATCCGTAGGTAAAGGTCGTTTGTTGGTGCCGTTAGCCAACCCCCACACCGCCGACGCACTGTTGCAAATCGCCGCGGCGATCGCGCGCGATCGCGATTACGAACTCGTTTGTTTGCAAATTATCTTAGTCGGGCGTCATAACTCTCCAGAAGAAACCCCCGTGCGAACGACCTCCAGCCGCCGTATGCTGCGAAAGGCAGAAAATATCGGGCGCAAGTGGCACTTGCCGGTTCACACAGAGGTGCGCGTTGCCCACGATGTCGCTTTTGCGATTTTAGAAACGATCGAAATCGAGCATATCGATTTACTCGTCATGGGCTGGAATGCCGAACCCCCCAGCCCCGGTCGCATTTTTGGCAATGCGATCGATACCGCGATTCGGCAAGCCGCCTGCGAGGTAGTTTTAGTAAAATTGGGCACTACGTGGAGCAGTCGGGAAGAAAATACGGAGATGCGGGAAGGTGAGGACGCGGAGAGTGAAGATATATCCGCGTCTTCTTCCTATGTCCAATGTCCGCTACCCTATGCTCAATGCCCGATTCCCTTGTGGGATCGGTGGTTGGTGCCGATGGGAGGTGGTCCGAATGCCGAGTGCGCCGTGCGATTGCTGCCAGCACTCGTGGCGCTGGGTGATGCGCCCAAAATCCGACTTTGCCAGGTTTTCAAACCTTCTGAAATCGTGCCGATTGCGCCGATACTCGATCGCGCTGCTCAAAATTTACGGCAGCAATTAGATTCTCACTCCGCTGTTTGGAAGGGTAAGAATGGGCGAAAGCCACAAATTCCCGTCCTGGGAACTCACATTCGAGGCTATTCGGTATCAGAAGCAGTGACTAAGTTGGCTAAATTTGACGGATCTGATGTTGTTCTGCTGGGCGCTTCCCGCGAAGGTTTTCTGGAACAGGCAATTAAGGGCAATATTCCTTGTGCGATCGCTCGCGGTTGTGATTGTACCGTAATTCTAGTGCGAGGCAAATTTTGATTTATACCAGGCAACAGGAGAAAAAATATTTTACCTTCATAGTTTCATCATCAGCCTAAGTCCTCATGGCTTTGAGCGCATTTTGCATCAAGCTCAGAAATAAATTTCTGGCTAAAAGCTAAAACCCGTTGAAACGGGTTAAAAGCTTGATTTTATATCAAATCCGTTTGCATCAGAATTATTCATTTTTTTTTCTTCCTCTGCGTCCTCTGCGTCTGGAGCGGTTTAAATCATTCAGATGTAACCGGAAACGATATTAGTTAGCTTTAGCTAACTTCAACTTTCAGCCCGAAATTTATTTTCAATTGCTTCACCCTAGTATGCCTCAGTCTGCTAAATCCTCTAGCTTGAAATTCAGAAGGTCGCACAAAGCTTTCATTTGATTGGGAGAGAGCTTTGGGATATATCTGCCAGCTTCCCAGTTTTGCACGGTAGTGACTGTTACCCCTAACTCAAGAGCAATTTGCCGTTGAGTTACGCTCAGCGATTCTCTTCTTTGTTTGAGCTTTTCTGCCAAACTAGCCATAACTGTCTCATCCCCAAATCTGCTTAAGCAAATTCTTTCCTCGCTGCCGTCATTAAGGCGATCGCTAATGTCCTTCTTATATCATGTCCGCTACCAACGGTAGTGTATAGTTTTTGATGATGTAGGGGCGGGCATAAGCAGCCATTGTGTAAAATCATGAGAAATTTTGTTAAACCCGCCCTGCCTTACGCAACCGATGCAACCGGACATGATATTACTCGGACTTTTCTGAATCGATAAAATTAGGAAGTTCTTCTAATGAGCATTGCAAGATCCGACATAAAGCTTGCATTTGGCTAATAGTGAGCCTGGGTTCAAATCTGCCTACTTCCCAATTACTTACAGTTTGATCGGTAACACCCACAGCAGCCGCTACTTGTTTTTGGGTCAATCCTAGTCTTTTCCTCAGTTTCATCAGCTCCCTGCTCGAGTTCATTGTCTGTCAATTGCCTTCGCTATAAATCGATTTATCTAAGTAGACAAAACCCTAAATTTATTTGTAATCTTGGGTAGGAAGTGTAAATAAATTTTTGGATGTTTTTGCCATTCTTTCCACAATTGTCTGCATGTCCGTTGTACTATTTAATCAGTGGCTCTAGTCGAGCGAACTTATACCGTGGAGTTGGGTTTTGTACAGATTTATCGATTTTTAGGTAACTTTGTTCAAACTTTTAGAAGCGGTTCATGTCAGAAGCCAGCGCCCGAACTTTCCAGGGAACGACGCTGGCTCTGGCTCCAATTACACACGGAGACAAGTTAATTATGCCTTACAAACAACGCCTTAACGCTTGGGTGCTGGTTCGCCTGCTTCCCAACTTGCAACGGGTAACTGTTGGTCAATTCCGCAATCGCTCTGATGCAGACGGTCATCTAGAGATCCTCCGTCGCCTAATTCCCAATGCGACATTCGTGGTGATGTTCAACGCCGACGCGCTACAACCGCAGCCAGCTGACACCCACTACAGAAGCTCAGGTCGGTAATCCTGACTAGCCCTCCCCGACAAGGGGAGGGAGGTAATTACAGCGAATATTGCCTGTGCGATCGCTCGTAGCTACGATTCTACGGTCATTATGCTGCGCCGTAAATTTTAGCTGCTGCAGGTTATTTCATCAAAACTTTAAAAACACCAGGTTAATTTAAAGAAAGAGTAAAGTTAGCGGTTAGCCTCTAGGAGTGTTTCTACGTAGCTGATATTATCTAGCTTAATTGCTCTAAGTGGAAATACTTGCATCTCCCCAATTGATACTTAAGTACTTAATAGTTAAGTTTTTTACAGACCAGGCTCTAAAAAGACTTCCCTAGAGCATTGAATAAGTTTAATCATGCATCTATCTGCATTTTGGCTTAGGCGTTAGCTCTAAGCTGAATTAGAGGTTGGAAAATAATTTTTAAGGGTGCTTTCAAGTATTATTGGCTGGAAAATTTTGTGAGAAACGGCCTCTAATGCCATTGTTGATTGGCTGTGCAACGCTAAGCAGAGCTAATAAATTAAGGCGTTGCAATTTTGGTGAAACAATGGTATTGCATTCCGTTTGCAAGCATTGGGAATTTTGGCGATCGCACTAGAAGATTGCCTAGATAAACCAAGTTGAGTTGCTGCATTTATTGAGAAATAAACCAGCCAGGGCTAACTAAAAGCATTGCTCCCTGCTAGCTTCATCTACCTATTTCTCATCATTTGAAACTAGGCGGCTTTCCCGTCGTGAAAAGATCGATCCACTCGGCACAGATGTTCTTTGGTCAAATTGACAAAAAATGAGGAGTAAGTTGTGAAAAAGCTTTTGACTTCTACAGCAACAGCCGGACTAATTTCCCTGGGAACGATGATAGTTTGTACATCAGAAGCAAGGGGAGTGAGTTTTGGTAATTCTTGGGATGGTGGCGCGCCTTACTCGCTGCAAAAGCAATTAGATGCGATCGCTATTCAAGGGTCAAAAATTGACACCATAGCCGATCAGACAAATTTCGAGCTATTTACTAGCGGTGGCGGCGGCTCATCTGTAGCAACTATCATGTTGGAAATCGCAGGCTTTGCATCCACGAACAAGTTTGGTATATACAATCCCAATGGCATGAAAGTTCAACTTTTTCAGGGAAGCAATACCGTTTCCAATCAAGTCTTGCTAAGCTTCAACAACGGCGACCTTTCGGTGAGTGGCAGCTCAACAGATTATCTGGGATTTGGTAACATCTTTGGTTTTTACTTAGAACGACAAGATGGGGTGACTTTTTACAGCGAAAAAGCACGCAATCCCAATCAATCTCAACAATCTGTTGTTTATCGCGGTAACGATCAAACTGTACTTCAGATTCCCGGTCACAATCCAGAGACATTTACTCTGGATCAATTCATTATCGCTTTTGATGATTTATTGCGCGTCGGCGGTATTTCGGACGGCGATTTTCAGGACATGGTTGTTTTGGTAGACTCGCTAGAGCCAGCATCGGTGCCGGAATCGAGTACAGTTGCAGCAATGCTCGGATTTGGAATGTGGGGGATTAATTTAATTCTGAAACGGCATCAAGCGAATTCTCCACGGCGCGATGCAGCTTGAGGCGGAGCCTCATAACTTTTGTTCCCAGGCTCCCGCCTGGGAACGAGATCTGCTAAAACGCCAGTCCAGTAGAAAGATTTGACAAAAAGAACAAAATAGTTGTTGTGTAGGGGCGAAGCATTCGGGCGACAATTAATCGGGGTTGCAAACTCATTTTATTCCCGAATGCTTCGCCCTGCCGAGGTCTATGTATACACCCACATCATATTGCTTCTGTCAACCTCGTTTACTGGACTGGCGCTCTAAGAGCAATTAGCCATTAGCAATTAGCCAAATTTCACCTAAAAATCTACGCCTCGTTTAAGTTGAACGCCTCGATCGGCATAATGTTTGTGACAAATCATTTCGGAATGAACGCTAGCGAGGTCGAAGTAAGCAGGAGGATTGAGGCAACGCCCCGTGATAATGACTTCAGTATCGCGGGGTTTTCTTAACAAAGCTTGGACGATTGGTTCTACTGGTAGCAGTTCCAGGTCAACGGTAGGATTGAGTTCGTCGAGGATAATAGTTTTGTAGAGTCCAGAAGCGATCGCAGCGCGAGCAATTTCCCAACCTCGTTCTGCTTCTACATAGTCTAATTCCTGCTGTTGTCCGCGCCACACAATTGCATCTCGACCGCAGCGCTGATGATCGACTAAATTGGGATAGCTTTGTTGGAGTGCAGCGATCGCTGCGTCTTCAGTATACCCGCTGCCACCTTTGAGCCATTGTAAAATTAAAACCCGGTGCGACTGGTCTTGACTAATTCCCCTGCCAATTGCTTGTAACGCTTTCCCCAAGGCGCTGGTAGATTTTCCTTTACCCGCACCCGTATAGATTTCAATTCCTTCTATTCCCCGTTCAATCGCTTTGGGGTGATAGTGAGGTTTCATTTCCGAGTGCAAATCGGCAATTTCTAACAATGCTTGGGGTGCCCCTCGACCTGTGGCGATAATTTCCAAGTATTCTGGTTTGTGCTGGAGGGTATGGACGACTTCATCAGTTGGCAGCAAACCCAAGTCTAGCACTGGGTTGAGTTCGTCTAGGACAATCACCGAATATAATCCGGAAGCGATCGCGCCTTTAGCTACATCCCACCCGCGTTGCGCTTCCAGTCGGTCATAGCGGGTAATTTCATCAGCGCCAAAATATTCTGCCCTGCCCGTGCGAACTTGGTCGATCAGATGGGGAAAGCCTTTTTGCAGGGCTGCGATCGCGCTATCTTCATCGTAGGTACGTTCTGGCCCTTTGAGAAAACCCAGCAACAATACTCTAGCAGGCGCTGTGGCGTCGATTCCCAATCCGATCGACCGCAATACCACACCCAACGCCGCCCTAGACTTGCCTTTCCCCGCACCGTCGTAGACGTGTATTTGACCCGCGATGCGCTCGGTTCGCGCCACCGCCGTGCGAATGCCGATGCCGATTCTGCTCATAAATCTTCATTATAGTTGGGGTGAGAACCGTTTCGTTACATCTTGCACCTTGACTAAAAACCGGGTTTCTTGCAAATAGCTCAGCGTGAAAGTCTAGATTTATCGTCAAGAAACCCGGTTTTTTCAGGCTTGTTGATAATGGTGCAAGATCTGAGGTTTCGATAAATTTGCTGCGAGATGGTAGAATTCCCAGGTAACGCTCAACCAGCAAGTTGCAGTGTATGGAGGGTATTCTATGTCGTTTTCTTTAGTGTTGCCTTTGCGAGCGATTATATTTCAGATGTTATTTTTGTCACTTGCGATCGCCATTGAAGCCTTAGTTTTCCAAAAGCAATGGAAACTCAGCCGTAAAGCTAGTATAGAATATTCCCTGGGATTGAATTTATTTTCAACTTGTCTGGGATGGCTACTTTTCTTTGCCTTTCAGCCATTCTTGCCCCCCAATCTGAAAAAACAAATTATCACCTTCGTATTTTTTAATAACATTGTCGAAAATTCAACTGTCCCTATAGGTCTAGTATATGGACAAGTTGCTTTAATGGTATTTTTAGCTTTCGTATTTATTTTGATGGCGGAATTGGTATTTTTAGATGTGTGGCGAAACTTAGTAAAGGAAACACCCCAAGCAGAAACAGAAGAACAATCGGGCAGATATCGCCCCACACTAACAAGTTCTTTGTACAAAAGATATTACGATGCTGCTAAGGCACGCATCACCTCAAGCACAATTTTGGTAGCCAATGCTTATAGCGGTACTGCCATCTTATTGATGTGTTTTTTAACAAATATCTTTGGAATTAAGTAACAAATCAGGGAGCGCAATCGTGGATACAACGAAGATTTTAAACCAAATAATTGCTTACCTGCTCCAGCTGCTGAAAAATTTTAAACCGCCAAAAATCTGGTCGTCCCAAACGCTAATATTAGCAAGTGTAATTCTAGGAATTGCCGCCATATTTTTTACAGCATTCCTACCGATTCTGGCGATTGTGAGCGGTATACTATTAATTATTGGCGTAGCCTGGTACACAACAAAAGAACCGCTAACGATTCAAGGAATTTCTATAGGTTCTTGGGTCACGGCAGCCTTAATTTGTCTGCTTTTATTTGGCATTTGGGGCGATCCAGGACTGATAGCCATAGGGGTTGTTGTTTGGCCTATACTATCAGTAGCTATTGCAGCAATCCCTGAGTTTTGGCAAGAGGGCTTAAAACTCAAAACTCCAAGTCCAGAGGTGCGCCAAAACCTGACAATTTTTCTTTTGAGTAACCTACTTTTAAGTTGTTGGCTGTTATTTGGCTTTACAATCCAAGGCTGGTTACAACAATATCCCAGCCTCGCAGCAGATGAGTTAGGTCGCAGCTTTTTTGTCAATAGAGTTGCCTTCGGTTCAAATCCGGTTCCCAGGGGTGCTTTAGTTCTCAATACGATTGAATCGCGCTTGAGAAATCAGATAGATGGTAAAGTTTGGCCTGACGTAGAGCGATGGTTATTAAATGCCGACGATCGCGTGGTTAAACTGTCGCAAGAAGTAACGCAAAAAGAACTTCCTAGAGTGGAAGAAGACGCGCTGTGGGAATACGGAGCCGATGTTTCCACCAGAGACGCAGGATATAATTTGAATCTGTTAGCCAACTGGCGCGGCCCCGGTACGAGAGTTGAAGGCTATCATTTGAGAAAATCCTGTAGAGTTACTCTATCTAGGCGTCGAGGAGTAGCAGCTGGATCGCCTGTTAGTCTCAGCGACTTACAATGCAGTCCTGTCAGTCAGCCAGCGCGCGGACTCCTGGATCTCTCACCCGAAGAAACTAAGAAAAAGTAGGTAATAGGTAATCGGTAATAGGTCATAGACAAAAGCCAACCAATTACCCATTACCCATTACCCATTACCCATTACCAAATTGCTATGATTTTGGGCAGAACTTTAGCGATCGCATCTCACGTATTTCGCGAAGTGATTCGCGATCGCGTCCTCTACCTAATCGGCTTATTTGCCATTTTATTAGTCGCTGCGATGGTTTTACTCCCAGAAATCGCAACGGGTACGGAAGATAAAATGCTTCTGGATTTGGGTCTGGCTGCTATGGCAGTATTAGGCTTAGTCGTAACTGTATTTGTCGGTACGGGACTGGTTAATAAAGAAATTGAAAAGAAAACCGTCCTAGTCTTAATAGCCAAACCTGTCAGTCGGGCAGAGTTTATTATCGGCAAGCATTTGGGATTATCAGCCGTCCTGGCGGTATTATTAGCCTTGATGACGGTAATTTATCTAATAGTCCTGCTAGTTAATCAAATTACTTTCCCTTTGGATAGCATTTTAATCGCAGTTCTGTATCTGTTTTTTGAGCTATCCCTACTCACCGCGGTAGCTATTTTATTTGGTGTATTTACCAGTTCGCTGCTTGCTACCCTCTTCACTTTTGGGATTTACTTAATGGGGCATTTAAGCCCAGATTTAATTAAATTGGGGCAGCTATCCAAGAACCCTAATATTGAGACTTTCGTCCGAGGACTTTACCTTGTTTTGCCAGATTTATCGCGATTAGACTTAAAAAATCAGGCAGTATACGGCGTTGCTGTTTTACCCAATCCTACAATTTTACTGGAAAATGCAGTTTACGCATTGATCTATATTGTGATGCTGTTGTCAATCGCAATTATTGTTTTCTCGCGGCGCGAGTTTTAATTTAGATCGGGTAACTGTTAATAGCTAATAGCTAATGGCTAATCGCTGCTCCCTCTGCTGGCGCAAGGCTGGACAACTGATGAAATTCTCCGCAACTACTCCGACATCACTCTTGAAGACATCCAAGCCTGTTTGGGCTACGCTAGTGCCACTCTCAAAGCCGAAAAAGTCTACGCCCTGCCCGCCTAACTATCACTCACCTCTGGGTTTATTTGGATGCGGGATAGGTGCGATCGCATAGGAGAGAGCGCGATCGCTCTGTGCCAAAAACCTTCATACCAAAGCTTTTTGCGGTAATTTACGTCTATACGTGCTAGGCTTGCACTAACTAGGCAGAGTATTAACAGATGATCAACAAAGATTTGATTGTCCAAAATCTCGAACAACTTCCTCAAGACCTCTGGCGAGAAGTTTTAGACTTTATTCTGTGCTTGCGCCACAAGCAAGAACTAGCGGAAGACATTGAAGATGCTGAAGACATAGCCGATGCAAAAGCTGCCCTTGCTGAAGAAGGCTTGATTTCTCTAACTGAAATCAAGCGAGAACTGGGGCTTTAGTCGATGTACTATGAAGTCGGTTCGCAGAAAGACAAAAGCAGACTATGAAAGCGATTGAAACCACCGGAAAGATTGACGCTCAAGGACGGCTTTTTCTCGATCAACCCCTTGCCCTTGCTAACCATAGCTACGTTCGGATTATTGTTTTAGTGCCAGAAGAAACTGACATCGATCCGGATGATGACCCTACCGAATCTGTCCTAGAAGGACTTCGGCAAGGCTTCCAGGAGGCAATTACAGGACAAACCCTCCCCTTGTCTCAACTGTGGGACGGAATCGATGACAATTGATCCACAACCAATCCAAATTGAAGTCACCCCCCGATTTCAACGCGACTTGCGGACTTTAGCCAAGCGCTATCGCAACATTCGCAACGACATTCAGCCTGTAATCGAACAACTTCAAGCGGGGCAACTTCCGGGCGATCGCGTTCCAGGAATGGAGTACGAAATTTTCAAAGTCAGAATTAAGAACAGTGACATTCAAAAAGGCAAGAGCGCTGGCTATCGCGCAATCTATTACCTCAAAACTAGCGATTTGATCGTTTTGGTGACTATCTATTCTAAATCAGACCTATCAGATATCGCCGTCGAAGCAGTTAGAGAAATTCTAGCCCAATATGAGCAACAATTTACCGAATCAGAAGAATTATGAATAGCTAGAATAAGCATAATATATCAATTGAAAAATGCTTAACAAAAACAATGCTTAGACTAAAGGGAGAGAAAGATAAGTGGTATCCAAAGCCAGTACCAAATTTGGAAGATTACCTTAAACAATTTATAGTTCCAATACCAGGCTATAAAGAGAAAGAGTGTAGAGGGCTGCGAAAGAACATAGCTTACTCGCTTCAACACCTCGAATTTATGGATCGCTTTCACAAAGACTATTGGTAGCAGCAATTAGCAGTTAGCTCTACTTTATCGATTTATGGAGTACTGTTGCACAAATAGCTGTAGACAACTATCATCCACAGCAATAGTTCTAATATTATGCGAGATATACGTTGCAATGATTGATATTGGGCTTACGCACATAGCACTCCCCGTCTCAGATATTGAGCAAAGTATCAAATTTTACTCCACCTATGCTGGAATGGAGGTGATCCATCGCCGGATTGATGCAGCTACTGGTGTGGCTGTGGTGTGGCTGTGCGATCGCACTCGTCCGTTTGCGATCGTTCTGATTCAAACAGACTCAGTGCATTCGGTTCTGTCTCCTTTGGCACACCTTGGGGTTGGTTGTAAAAGTCGCGAAGACATGGATGCACTTTGCGAAAGAGCAAAACAGGAAGGCGTACTACTTCAAGAACCAAAAGATTCTGGATATCCGATTGGATATTGGGCTTTCTTGCGCGATCCAGATGGTCACACACTAGAACTATCCTATGGACAAGAAATAGGATTGACAGTCGAACATACTCCCTAAAAATAGACAGGGATAGAATGGCGATCGCCGCCTTCTTTCCTAAGTTTAGTTACATATTCTTAACAATTTAGCATTTTCGATCGATGCTTGCTAATCTAATAATATCCGAGCGTAAAAGCGCTATTGTCAGGTAAAACAGGCAAGTGAAAAATATTAAACTGCCAAGTGCGACATACTATGCAGTTAGCAGGCTATGTTTGTGCGTTGAAACCAGGTAAGATCAGAAGTGCGATCGCGCAATTTTCCTGGTTAAGTGCATCCAGATTGCAGTTACTATTTCAAGTTTAATTGGGTTTAGCGCTGAGCGCGAGAAATCAAACACTAGGTTGCGTCTAATTTGCCAGTGGGTGTTAAGGATGAATTACAGGCAAATGTAAATCCTGACGACCCCAAAATTCTTATTTGACCAAAACAGGACTTACACAAAGCCTCTACCTGTAGGGTGCGTTAGCTATAGCGTAACGCACCATTTCCACCATCTCTGAACTTGCTGCATCATATGATGTCCGCTAGCTTAGATTGCGTATAATTTTTGACGGGGATAGGGGCGGGTTTTACCTAAAGAAACCGGGTTTCTATCGATTAATTTTCGACTTGGAAACTATAGATATACTAAGAAACCCGGTTTCTGCCATCGAGGAATTTTTTAAACCCTTCCTTTGCTGACGCTACCGATGCTACCGGACATGATATCAGTTCTGCAAAAGTCAAAGTAATTAGCCCACAAAATTTACCAACCCGCAGGGCTAATATTACATATTCTCGTGCATCTTCGTATAAATAGGGTTGCTTTTTGCTGCTCTTAAATTCATCAAATTTATATCTGATAACAAGGAAGAAAAGCCATGTTTAGGCTCAAATCGAAATGGATAATGTTCGCGATCGTGGGCTGTTTGTTAACGAGTATTAACGCTTTTGCTCAAATCCCCATCCAAAACGCCCCCGTAACTCCAAGACAAACAATTCAACTACAATTAGGAAATGCCACAGCCAGATTGAATAGAATTGAAGCCGCATTCAACCGCATAGAAAGGCAAAATGTATTCGCTATGGGAGACTCAGAGGAAATTAGTCAGGCTACACTTGAATACGCACAAGCAATGAAAGCAGCTTTAGACAATGCCTTACAAAATGCTCAAACTTTAGCAAATACTCAAGGCAGACAAGGTAGCATCACACCTCTCGAAACATTTGAGAGAACAGAAAAAGCCAATCAACCGCGTTTGCAAAGAATTGAACAAAGGGCAAACAATATCGATAACAGAATTAAAGCAGGAGCTATCAGAGTTGATAGACGTGCTATAGAAAGGTTATCAGTTCCAGAGCGTCGCGAATTGTTTGAGTCTCTACAAGCACCAGCAAGACAGATTTATCTCCAAAATCAACCAGATTTATTCAAATCTGTATCAACTGCACCTGAAACAGAGATAAAATCTGTTGACGAAACCTCTGCAAACTACCAAAGTTTTTTGTCAGAAAACATGCACATCACACCAGCTAATTATGCTGGCATTCTTGTTTCGGACATGGTGCAAAACCTCAGCGATACGTTGATACCTCCGGCATACGCAGCAGTAGCAGCGCCTTGCGTTGCATTAGCCATTGCCAAAAATTGGAGTGCTTTAGCTGCTTGTGTAGTTAACGCAGGCTCGCAAGCCACCAGCATATACAATCAATTTGTTAGCTGTTGGAATGGGGCTAGCGGATGGTTAAAATGGCTCAAAAGAGCGCGTTGTCTTGTAACGTTAATTATTAAACTTGGTTAGGTTCTACAGTTAATTTTGCTTGAATCTCTGGTAGAATCTGCCATCGCCATAGGTTGGGTTTCTTGGCATCAACCCAACCTATAAAAATTAGAATCAAGATTTATATCATGTCGGGTCGATTACCCATAATCGGCAGCCGGGACACGGCACAATCAACGTTATCTCTTTGTCCGAGATATGTACAATATCATGTCGGGTTGATTACCGATAATTAGAAGCCGCGACACGGCACGATCAACGTTATCTGTTTATCCCAGGACTTACGCAAAGAAACCGGGTTTCTATGAGAAATCGTCGCGCAAGAAACTCAAGATCCACGCAGAAACCCGGTTTCTAGGATCGTCGTGAGTAAGTCCTGTATCCGAGATATCTCTGATGCCGTGTCCCTACGCAGCGGGAGCATGTCAACTTTGTAGCCGACACCCTAAAGGGTGTCGCTACACAAACAAAGCCTGCCTTCGCAGGCTTTAAAAGCTTTAGCCCGCGAAGGCGGGCTTCGTTTAGCGATATTACACTGTTTCCATAACCACAATTAACCACCTATCTCCCAGGATGCGTGGTTTATAATTATAAATAGGAAATACTAGGTTTATAAACCTCAAAAATATAATTCTTTAAACTGGAGATCGAATATGACAGCTAGCTCAACCAGAGATTCAAATTTAGTTAGCAAAGTATTAACAGGCGTTGTTGCAATTTTGTTAATTGTTGTGTTGTGGCTAGCCTACCAACTCAATCAAACAACTGCTTCAACAAAGGTAATTGAAGATCCAGGTACGCTGATAGTTCGTCAAGTTAGAGATGTCAGCGAATTGACTACAGCTATGTTTGAAATGGATACCGTGGTGCCTGTGAGCGAGAAGGGGCGAATAACCAATAGTAAATTGCTCTACATTGCTCACGGTAACGTCCGAGTTGGAGTTGATTTAAGAGAGTTTCAAGCTGATGACGTACAGGTTGAAGGCGACAAAATTACTGTAACTTTACCCCCACTAAAAGTACTTGACAGTAAGCTAGATCTGGAACACTCCAGTGTTTATTCCTATGACCGAGGTTTATTAGGATTCGGACCTGATGTGGTTAACTTGCAAGCTCAAGCACAACGCGAAGCGCTGAAAAAAGTTGAAGAAGCTGCTTGTCAAAGTTGGCTGTTGAAGACGGCTAGCGATCGCGTTCAAAAAACCGTTGAACAACTTCTGAGCCAAGTGCTTAAAGATAGAGGTTATAAAGACATTATTGTCAATGCACCGCTGCCCGCTGAAGGTTCATGTGCAACATCAAACGTTTAATTTTGGTAACCTATTAGCCCGTGTAGACGGGCTTAGTTTGTATAGGGGCACCCTTAAGGGTGCCCCTATACAAACCGCACCTGGAGCGGTTCAAAAAATATACCTTCCTACGGCACTTCAATCGGAATCAAAGCATTCTCAGGCAAATAACTGCGATAGCGCTCTCCCTCCGACAAAACCATAATCAACCGCAACGGATAATCAGGTTCGACGTTCAAATCAGCCCAAGGCACAGCCAATTCCAAACACTTATTTAAAGCCAATTTGGCGCGGCTGGTGCGGGGATGCCATTGATAATGCTCACCAGCTTCTTGAAACAAAATAGATTTCGTCAGTAAATTCACCCCCAAATGATGGTGAAAATGATAATTGAGCGGCGCTTCATTGGGTAAATCAGCCAGCGGCACCGGACTATTATTCATCGTCCTATCTGGATAAAACCACAGCAAATTTAACTCTGGCGGACAATCTTTTCCTGGTTGAATACCGCTCTTGAAATCTAACCTGACATAGAAATTCAAGTGATCGACCCCATACCACAACCGCTGGATAGTGCTGCTATTGTGCATCGTACCCCGCGCGCCGCCTATTTCGATTCGCCCTGCTTTATCCCAGTCTTGCTCGTCACCCACACCATCGATAATTGGGTGAATAAAGCTTTCTGGTCGATGATCGCCTCGCGCTTCGTGAATCTCAACTGGCTTGAGAATATTTTCTGGAATGGGTGCGTTTAATGCTTGGTAAAGCGCGCACAAATGTTCGCGAAATAATTGGTCAAAAATCGCATCTTGGTTAGAAGAATGACCTTCGCCAAACCACCAAAACCAGTCAGAACCTTCAGCCGCATATAAAGCTTCCCAAGCTTCGGGGTTATTTTCTTCCGTTGCTTCTGGATGATTTGCTAATGCTATCCTCGCTTCTGTTAGCAAATCCCAAGCGCGGTTTTTAGCCGGGTCGCCGATCCAAGTGGTAAGATTGCCATCGACCCAGGAACCCGTATGCAATTGTTCGGCGGGGATAGTTGCAGTTGGGGGGAACTGGTCGATAAATTCGGATACGGTAACGAGTTTAATGTCTGGAGAATCGCTCAGCGTGGCGTAGAGGGCTTCCAGGAAGGGTTTACCGTCTAAATCGTAATATTCCCAGCAATTTTCCCCATCCAGGGCTATAGTGACCAGCCAAGGCTGTTCCAGCGCTGTTCCGTCCCCAGGTTGCCGGTGTTTTAGAGTACGAGCGATCGCTTCCAAGTGTCCCACCAATTCCGCCGCCGCCCGCTTCGGTTCCATCGCTCCATAAGTAAACCCAATCAAATCGGACAATCTATGGTCGCGAAACACAATCGATAAATCGCCCGCAGATGTTTCTAGTCGATAAGGACGATACAGCATTTCCGGCTCTTCTACATTCCCAGAAGCATCTCTGTGGAAAAATTGCTTAATCGTCCAACCTAAAACCGCTTCATCCGAGCAAATCCAGTTAAACCCATGTTTGACAATATATGGTAAAACCTGCGGGCCAACTGCCTGTTCCGAAGGCCACAGCCCGCGAGGCGCACAGCCAAATCGCTCTTCGTACATATCCCGCGCTTTTTGCAAGTGGCGGGGAATATCTTCTTCCCACTGAAAGCGCTGCTGGGGTAAATTCATATTCGGCACCGCTACCCGCCCCACGTTGGTATCTGCCAGCAAGGGCAAGATCGGGTGGGTGTAGGGCGTCGTGGTGACTTCTAATTGCCCAGCTTCTTGCATTTGGCGATGTTGGGGGACGATGCGGCTGAGAATTTCTTGCTGTTTGGCGTAAATTTTGCGGCGATCGCTTAAATTAAAATTCTTCCCCCGTTCGATCCAAGCGGCAATTTCCGGATCGTCCCAAAATAACGGATCGATCCACGCTAGATTGTGCCAAGCCATCAGATCGCCATAATCTCCCGTCTGCCAATTTTCCAGACACCAAGAGCGTCCATTTTCCTGCCGTTGCTGGTACAATTCGGCGTAGCGCGGATTTGGGTCGATTAGCGTGTGGTGGTTGGCATCAAAAAAATGCTCGATGACAAATCTCCGCTGGACTTCGCTGAGCTTTTCCGCCGGGGTTAAAGCCAGCGCCAGATAAGGATCTACCGCCGTTCCAGCGATGTAATCTTCTAGTTGCAGAATTAGCGAAGGAACTAAATTTACCGTTTGATGCAACTTGGGATACCGTTCCAACAGCAGCACCAAATCCAGATAATCTTTTGTTCCGTGCAGCCTTACCCAAGGCAAGCGGTACTCACTTGTAGCCAGCACATCGGCATCGCCATCAGACAGCGGAGTATTACTGCGACTTTTATACAGCGGCTGGTGCTGATGCCAAATAAAGGCAACGTATAGAGGATGGGTCATGAGTAATAGGTAATTGGTAATGGATTTCGGGCAATGGGTCATGGGTAGTCAGGTAGCCAATGACCAATTACCCATTACCCATTACCATTGCCTTACATTACTTGTTCGACTTCGGCAATTTCCGGGATGGATTCGCGCAGTCTGCGTTCAATTCCCATTCTTAAGGTCATCGTCGAGCTAGGGCAAGAACCGCAAGCACCTTGTAACCGCAGTTTGACGATGGGACCGTCGATATCGACTAATTCCACGTTACCGCCATCGGACATCAAGTAAGGCCGCAGTTCATCCAAAACTGTTTCGACGTTGTCAACTGTCAGTTCCATGATGTGAAACCTCGTTAAATCGCAGCTAAGTTTATCGTAGATCTTCTGAGCGCAAAAACCGCGAGCCAAGTCAGGGAATATTGGCTCATCGGTTCGTTGCTAGTTTTTTCCTTAAACTGCTGCTACTTCCAGCAGTTTCACGTTGGGGAAATTGAATTCAGTGGTGATAACTTGACCATTTTCGCGAGAATGCACCACTTGCCGAGTCATGACGTAATAATCGCCCATTTTCTCGTAGGTATCCTCAAATTCCAGTTCTCTGGTAATTTCATTCGTCTGGGCGTTGCGGAAAACGGCGTCATAGCGTTTTGATACGTAACCCTCGCCAGTATCTAAACTTTCGTGGGTATCGATAACGAACGCCATCCTGCCCATGACGCGGCTAACTTGGCAAATTTCGGTACCGCGGATCTTATAATTAGACCCCATCGCATCGCCTTTGACCAGAATATCCAACGCACCCGTCGAGTCTTGTTCCCCCAGGTTAAACTGGTTTTTCCCGTGGGACTGTTCAAAACTAGACCGCTTGCGGTGCGTCACCACATCCCGCAACTGAGTGTAGATGCTTTGTTTGACCTCGTCGTCCTCAATGCCGGTAACTTCTACGCTGAGGTCGCCGTTAATGCGAATTTTGCCAGTGTAGACTTCATCACCTTGCTTGAGTTCAACATCTGCACTGTAACCCGGAAAGTTAGCATCCCAGGTATAGCGGTTTTCATAAGCCGCTTTGAACAATTCGCGAGCGTTCGTTTGCTCAGTCACAGAATTCTCCAAAAATCACCTTTATCTAGTTTGACATTTGGAATTGCTAATTGCTAATGGCTAATTGTTAATTGCTAATTGCTAGAAAAGCTCCTATACCATTTTTCCTTACATTAGCCATTAGCCATTATACCAAATCCGAGTTAACTACCCCCGTTATTGATAAAGACCGCGCAGGCGGTCTTTGTTTGTGTAGCCGCGACTTTAGTCGTTTGGCATAAAGGGGGTAATCAAAGCGGATTTAGTATTAGCCATTAGCCATTATTTCGATGAAACTATCAATGGTTCTTGGTACAGCGGCACGGTGAAAGTAACTGTCGATCCTAGTCCTTCGCCCATGCTATAAAAGTTTACTTGACCGCCCATTGTTTCCACTAATTTTTGAGAAATAGTCAATCCCAAACCCGTCCCGCCATACTTGCGGTTGAGGCCGCCATCGACTTGAGTGAATTTTTGGAACAGCCTATCTTGTTTTTCCAGAGATACACCAATCCCTGTATCTGCGACGCGGACTACTACCATCCCAGGTAATTCTTGGTCTTTAAATAATACTTTTTTCTTCTGCACTTCGGCGGTAATTGTCACTCCACCTTCGTGGGTAAATTTAATTGCATTGCCTACCAGATTAAATAACACTTGCAACAATCGTTGGTAGTTGCCGTAGACGATCACATCATCGTGGGCAGATGGTAGCTGAAAGCGCAGGCTTAAGTTTTTTTGCTGTGCCTGTGTTCGGGCAAAGTCATCGACACGATCGAACAATTCTTTTAACTTCACCGAGCCTAATTCCAGCTCCATTTTGCCTGCTTCGATTTTAGCGATATCTAAGATATCGTTAATAATATTGAGCAGGTGAAGCGCCGAGCGGTAAGCTTCTTGGATAAATTCTTGCTGTTCTTCTGGGCCTTCTGCCATTCCCTCTAGGATCAGTTTGAGGAATCCGATCATCCCGTTGAGGGGGGTACGCAATTCGTGGGAGGTATTGGCGAGAAATTCGCTTTTGAGACGAGAAGATTCTTCTGCTTGCTGACGCGCTTCTTTTAATTCTTCATAGAGGGTAGCATGAGCGATCGCTGTCCCTACTTGTTCGGCGATTTCCCGCACCAGTTCGATTTCTGCTGCTTCCCACTCATGGCGTCCGCACTGATACAAGCTAATCAGCCCGTTTGGTTCCTTTTTATAGTAAGTTGCCACCACCAGCCTGGATGACTGTTGCTGGCAAGTGTCCTGGGGTGCTTCTACCACCGTTCCCAGGGTGGCTAATGCCTTTGTCAGATAGGGGTCATCTTTGAGCGCTAAGGTTTTTCCCATCAGCGATGGACATTGTTCTTGACAATACTCTGCCACCACACGCACTTCGCGATCGCTCTTTTTATAAGGAGTGATAATGCAGCGACTCACGTGCAGCGCTTTTCCCAGTCCATCCACCGTTTGCTGCCTGATCGTATCGAGATCCAGCGTGCGACGAATATTTCTGGCTATTGTCGTCAGCAGCTTTTGATAATCTGCTGAATTGCAGCTTATACCACAGTTTTGTCTTGCTTTAGCTGCCTCATCCCCTTCTAAATCTTGCGACTGGCTGCCCATTACCAGTACCTTTGTTGCTATCCCATCTGGCTGCAAAATCGGGCTGACAACTAAATCAAATTTAAACAACTGTTCTTTATAACGAAACCTACAGCTGAATCTTTCTGGTATCTTAGTTTCTACAATTTGCTGCACCCGTTGTTGATAAGCCTGGGCATCTGCTGCTTCTATCGTCTCGCTTTCGGCTGCGGATATCCCATACCGTTCTGCTTGCTGCCAATAAAATGACAGATACCGTCCCGAAACCTCTTGGGTATATACCAGTTCTGCTCCTAACTCGTGGAGACTGGTTGCGTGACTTGCTTTCACAGCCGATGGCAATTTATTGTTAGCTTCTGATAGCGGGCGTTGGAGATCGGTGGACAGGGTCATGAGCGTCTCATGGGCAACAGCTATGGTTATTAATGGTAGTAGCGCCTGAGACACTTTTGCACAAACGCCACTAGATCTGATGCGACCCGACTCTACAATCCAAGAAGGGGAATACCAACAAAGTCAATCGTTCCACTCGCCACGGGGAGGCACTGGTGTTCGCTGCATTGTACGAGTTAATTCGTCATCTCTTTGCGAGCCACCTTTGAGCCATTGCCGAATGGCTACTTCTATAATTTTACTAGGGTCGTTGGTCAGATGGCGCAGTTGCTCAACTAATTCTGAGTCGATCTGGATAGAAATTTCTACCTGATCTGCTGCCCGCTGGGGTTGAAGTGCTGATTCGTTCATATACGCTGGCAAATCTGCTGGTTTTTGGGCTAATACCGCTAACAGTACAAGTTATCTCAGTTTACTGTCACAAGTATTTTAGGGAAAGCTGTCTGGAATTGCTATCTTTAGCTACTATAGACAGCTAATATAGACATTTTGGCGTGATTTTGCTTGCCCTTGTACTATTCTACGATGCTACCCTAAGGAATAATCCAATGGAGCCTTAATTATAACGCGCGATCGCCCTTGCTGATTTCGTCTGCGATCCCGTTGAAAACCTTGACCAACGCGATCCGCGAAGCGCAAAACATTACAATATTTTAAGCAAGGTGTATTTTCTGTTTCAGATGGATTCGCTGCTCGATCTATAAGCAAAAATTTATGACTGACGCGCCCGTATCTCGCATTCGCAACTTCTCTATCATCGCCCACATCGACCACGGAAAGTCAACCCTGGCTGACCGTTTGTTGCAGACTACCGGGACGGTGGCGGCAAGGGAGATGAAAGAACAGTTTTTAGACAACATGGAGTTAGAAAGGGAACGCGGCATTACAATTAAGCTGCAAGCGGCCCGGATGAACTATCAGGCTAAAGATGGTCAGCAGTACGTACTAAACTTGATCGATACTCCCGGACACGTGGACTTTTCCTATGAAGTGTCCCGCAGTCTGGTAGCCTGCGAGGGGGCGCTGTTGGTGGTGGATGCCTCGCAAGGAGTAGAAGCGCAGACTTTAGCCAATGTCTACTTAGCTCTAGAACATAATCTAGAAATTATCCCGGTTTTGAATAAAATAGACTTGCCGGGAGCCGAACCAGACCGGGTAAAGCGAGAAATCGAAGAAATTATCGGGTTAGATTGCAGCGGTGCGATTTTAGCTAGTGCCAAAGAAGGCATCGGCGTGCCTGAAATCTTAGAATCGATCGTCCATTTGATTCCCCCACCCAAGGATACGGTAGACCAAAGGTTGCGGGCGTTGATTTTTGACAGCTATTACGACAGCTACCGGGGCGTGATCGTCTATTTCCGGGTAATGGATGGTACGGTGAAAAAGGGCGATCGCATTCGTTTGATGGCGACTGGGAAAGAATACGAAATCGACGAGTTGGGCGTACTTTCTCCCAATCAAGTGCAAGTAGAATCTCTTCACGCCGGGGAAGTCGGTTATCTAGCCGCATCGATTAAAGCTGTATCCGATGCCCGCGTTGGCGATACGATTACTTTAGCTAGCGCACCCGCCGCCGAACCGTTACCCGGTTATACCGAAGCCAAACCGATGGTGTTTTGCGGTATGTTTCCCACGGATGCCGACCAATATCCAGATTTAAAGGAAGCGCTGGAAAAACTCAAGCTCAACGACGCCGCTTTAAATTACGAACCAGAAACTTCTAGTGCGATGGGTTTTGGCTTCCGCTGCGGTTTCTTAGGTTTGCTGCATATGGAAATAGTCCAGGAACGTTTAGAACGAGAATACGACCTGGATTTGGTGATTACAGCACCTTCAGTAGTTTACCGCGTGACGACGAATAAGGGAGAAGTTCTCTACATCGATAATCCCAGCACCTTGCCCGATCCGCAACTGCGGGAAAAAATCGAAGAACCTTACGTCCAGGTAGATTTGATTACGCCGGAAGAATACGTCGGGACTTTGATGGAGTTGTGTCAAAATCGCCGGGGTACGTTCAAAGATATGAAGTACCTGACGGTGGGGCGAACTAACTTGATTTATGAGTTACCCTTGGCAGAAGTCGTCACCGACTTTTTCGACCAGATGAAGTCGCGATCGCGCGGTTATGCCAGTATGGAGTACCATCTGATCGGCTACCGCGAAAATCCCCTGGTACGCCTGGATATTATGATTAATGGCGATCCGGTAGATTCACTGGCGATGATCGTCCATCGCGATAAAGCTTACTACGTAGGCCGCTCTCTGGCAGAAAAACTCAAAGAACTAATCCCCCGCCACCAATTCAAGGTTCCCATTCAAGCTGCCATCGGTAGCAAAATTATTGCTAGCGAACATATTCCAGCAATGCGGAAGGACGTCTTGGCGAAATGCTACGGCGGTGACATCTCCCGCAAGAAAAAGTTGCTGCAAAAGCAAGCAAAAGGCAAGAAGCGGATGAAAGCTATCGGCACGGTGGATGTGCCGCAGGAAGCGTTTATGGCTGTTTTGCGCTTGGATAATGGATAAGGAATAGGGATGCGCTGATTCTGCGTGACTGAAATAGTTGCTTTTCCGTGTAGATACCCGACTTCTTGAAGAAGTCGGGTATCTCTATATCCGTAGATGTGCGGTTAAAAGCGGTGGCTTTGTCAAGTTATTGTAAAGTGAGGAGCGAATCGAGGAAGCTATCACCGTGAAGTTTTATCAAGAAATGTCAAGGAAGTTTAGGGGAGCGATCGCTTGAGGATAAAGATTTGATGAATTCTCGGACTCTAAGTTTATTTTGGCAGCATTCTTTGCTAACTTGCTAGTTGAGCAGTCAGTTATCCAACCTGACTATTCAAAAGCAACAGTTTTAAATCCCAATCGGATATCAACTGACAACCGAACATTCAAAGGATATAGTTGTTAAAGGCAACCTTGCCAGCTTGAAATAACGTATCGCTCGATAAAAATTATGAGAATTTTGGTCACTGGTGGTGCTGGATTTATTGGTTCCCATTTGATCGATCGCTTGATGGAACAGGGACATGAAGTAATTTGTTTGGATAACTTTTATACAGGACACAAGCGAAATATCCTCAAATGGTTAGACCATCCGTATTTTGAATTTATCCGCCACGACATCACCGAACCAATCAGATTAGAAGTAGATCAAATTTATCACCTGGCTTGTCCGGCTTCTCCCGTACACTATCAATATAACTCCATCAAAACCGTCAAAACCAACGTGATGGGAACGATGAATATGTTGGGGTTAGCAAAACGGATAAAAGCCAGATTTTTACTCGCTTCTACTTCGGAAGTTTATGGGGATCCAGAAGTACACCCCCAACCAGAAGAATATAGGGGAAATGTTAATACAATTGGGGTTCGTTCCTGTTACGATGAAGGCAAGCGGATTGCAGAAACTTTAAGTTTTGATTACTACAGAGAAAATAAAGTAGATATTCGCGTTGCGCGGATTTTCAACAGTTTGACGGGTGACCAAAAAGTAGTTTATTACAAGGGAGATAAACTTTACTACGAAACATTTGCAGAATGCTATGACCGGATTCATCAAGATATATCAGATGTCTCGGTTCCTTGTTTCGATCAAAAGAATGGCATTGCAGCTATCCGCCCAATTTCAGCAATTTGGAAACATCACGTTACCAAAACAGGGTATGAAATTACTACAACTTGGGGCAAACGAGTAAAAGTAACAGAAGATCACAGCTTATTTACTCGCGATGAAAAAGGATTGCCCAAAGCAGTTTTTGGCAAAGACTTGAAGGTGGGCGATGACATTGCAGTTCCTAACTATTTACCGTTTGTAGACAAAGCGCTGGAACCTTTCTACATTTCGGATCTAACAACAATCAAAGGTTTATCCGTTGCTAATGAAGATGTAGTCTCTCACCTGGAAAACTATAATCGCGAGATTCGCACCTATCTGACGCAAAAAGGCATCAGTTCGCGGCAACATTTCAGTAAGCTGAGAAGGTATGAGGCAATGAACCGCATACCGCTGGAAATTTGGAAACATTTAGGACTGCCAATATCTGCAAAAGATAAGATTGCGATCGCTTACTCAAATAAGCAGGTAAACAACTACATCGAGGATATCAATAGCCTGCTGTGGTTTTTGGGCTTTTACCTCGCAGAAGGTTGCCTAATTTACAGGGATAAACCAGCCGATTATCAACTTCTGTTTAGCTCAAACGTCAAATATCTGGAGAAGTTGATTCAAGTCGCTGAAGATTTATTTGGCTGCAAAAGCGCGATTCAATTTGACAAAACAGGGAAAAGAGCGCCCGCAGTTCACATCCGCTCTAGAATTATTGTCGATCTAGTGGTCAATGCGTTCGGATTTGGCAAGAATCTTAGCACTGAGAAAGATCTACCAGATTGGATCGTACAATTGCCCAAAGAACAGTTAGTCCATTTCTTACAAGGATTTTGGGAAGGCGACGGAAACCACGATGTCAAAACAACGGGTTCGCAACTGATTTTCAACAGTTCCAGCCAAAACATTATCGAAAAACTAACATTGATTCTGGCAAAATTTGGCATCATTGGCAGCGTAGAAGAGCAACAAGACCAATCCTACCGGATTGCAGTACAAGGATTGGACAATTACTCAATTTTAGAATTGGGTAATGCTAAACAAACTCTGCAAGCTAAAACTACCGAACATATTGCTTGGGCGAAGGTCAAAAAAATCGAAGCATTCGAGATAGACGACTACGTGTACGATTTTTCCGTGCCAGAATACGAAAACTTTGTAGGCGGTACGTATTGTATATTTTGCCACAATACATACGGCTCTCGAATGTTAGAAAATGATGGGCGCGTCGTCAGCAATTTTATAGTGCAAGCTTTGCGAGGCATCCCCCTAACCGTATACGGAGATGGGTCGCAAACTCGTAGTTTTTGCTACGTATCCGACCTCGTAGAAGGACTGATGCGGTTGATGAATGGGGAACATGTCGGCCCGATAAATTTGGGTAATCCCGGTGAATATACGATCTTAGAACTGGCGCAAATTATTCAGGAAATGGTGAATCCGGACGCACAATTAAAGTACGAACCGCTACCCCAAGATGACCCCAAACAACGCCAGCCTGACATTACAAAGGCTAAAACGTTGCTGGGGTGGGAACCTACGGTTCCTTTGCGAGAAGGGCTAAAGTTGACGATAGACGATTTTCGATCTCGCATGAATAACCCGCAGCCTTAAACAACAAGCTTTTTCAGGGTGTTGGAAATCGGGTTTGCGGACATGGTAATTCCACGGTGGAATTTGGGTACTACTACTAATGGTGGCTCATTCTTTAACCGCAAACCCTTGCAGTAGGTGAGAAACTCGACCAAAACTAATCAGATTGAGGATTTGAACATGCGTGTTTGTGTCATCGGTACGGGATATGTAGGCTTAGTGACTGGCGTATGTCTGGCGCATATCGGGCATCACGTCATCTGTATAGACAACAATGAAGAAAAAGTAAAATTAATGAAATCCGGACAATCCCCGATTTTTGAACCGGGATTGTCTGAATTGATGCAGTCTAGTGCGGCGGCGGGACGGCTAGAGTTTAGTTCCGACATTGCGGAAGGCGTAAAACACGGTGAGATTTTGTTTATCGCTGTGGGTACTCCCCCTTTACCTACGGGTGAAAGCGATACCCGCTATGTGGAAGCCGTGGCGCGGGGAATCGGTGCCAATCTGAACGATGGTTATAAAGTAATCGTTAATAAATCTACCGTGCCAATCGGTTCTGGCGACTGGGTACGGATGATTGTGATGGATGGTATCGCCGAGCGCCAAAAAGTTTTAGTAGGCGCGGGTGGCGTTGTCAGCGAGGAAACCGTTGAAAAGATTGCCGCCGAATTCGATGTGGTTAGCAACCCAGAGTTTTTACGGGAAGGGTCGGCAATTTTTGATACCTTCAACCCGGATCGGATTGTTTTGGGCAGCAACAATCCAAAAGCGATCGCGATGATGCAGCAACTCTATGCCCCCATTGTCGAGCGCAAGTTCGCCGAAGACAAGTCTTTACCACCCGTCCCCGTGGTAGTGACAGATCTGAGTTCGGCAGAAATGATTAAGTATGCCGCTAATGCGTTCCTGGCGACTAAAATTAGCTTTATTAACGAAGTTGCCAATATTTGCGATCGCGTCGGTGCAGATGTAACTCAAGTCGCCAAAGGTATCGGTTTAGATTCTCGCATCGGTAGCAAGTTCTTAAACGCCGGTATTGGTTGGGGTGGATCTTGTTTCCCCAAAGATGTCTCCGCGTTAATTCACACCGCCGATGACTATGGCTACGAAGCCCAACTGATGAAAGCCGCCGTCAGCGTCAACCAACGTCAGCGCTTAATCGCTGTAGAAAAATTACAGCAAGAACTAAAAATCCTCAAGGGTAAAACAGTTGGTTTATTAGGTTTAACCTTTAAACCCGATACCGATGACATGCGCGACGCCCCAGCTTTGAATTTAATCGAACAGCTTAACCGCTTGGGAACTAAAGTAAAAGCCTACGATCCAATTGTGTCGCAAAGTGGCATGGCGCACGCTTTATCTGGCGTATTTGTGGAAACAGATCCCGAACGGTTAGCAGATGGTTGCGACGCTTTGGTAGTAGTTACTGAGTGGGCACAATTCCAAACTTTGGATTATGTCAAAATGGCGAAGTTGATGAACAACCCCGTCGTAATTGATGGTCGCAATTTCTTGGATCGTAAGGAACTAGAAAACGCCGGATTCCGTTACGTTGGGATTGGACATTAGTAGAATTGCAGATTTGAGATTTAAGATTGCAGATTTGGAAATGAGATTTGCAATCTTAAATTCAATTGCAGATTTAAGATTTGAAACGAACCGCCAAGACGCCAAGGACGCCAAGAAGAAGATAAGAGAGGTTGTCGCTCTGGATTGGATATAAAATCTGAAATCTACAATCTTCTTTGTGCGACAAAATGCCAAATTAGTCCAGCAATAATTAAGCTTAAACCTGATAGCCAAATTTGTTGTTCTACCCAGAAAGCTAGGAACAAACAAGCGGCTAAACCCAACAAAGCTAACCATTTAGGATATAAGCGATCGCTCTCTGGCAGCTGCAATGCTGCCAGATTTGTTATAGCGTAGTAAATTAAAACGGTAAAAGCACTGAAAGACCAAGTGGTTTTGACGTTACCGATTAAAACTAGGGAAGCGATCGCAATACCCATCACCCACACCGCTACATCTGGCGTCGTCCCTGCCTGATTTAACCTCGCCACAATTCGCGGCATATCCCGCCTTCTTCCCATTGCCAGCAAGACGCGGGATAATCCTAAAATTAAATTCAGCAATACCCCCAGCATCGCCGTCATCGCCCCAATCGCGAGTATTTGCGTCCCCCCAGGAATCCTTAAGCGACTCATTACCACTTCCAAAGGTGCAGCACTTGCTTTACCCAAAACATCCGCACCAACTGCGCCCACGGCAACAAATGCTACAGCAATATAAAGTAGCATCGTCAGTACCATCGCCGTAATAATCGCTTTCGGAATTGTGCGGCGGGGATTTCTCGCTTCTTCTCCCATTGTGGCGATGCGTCCATAACCTGTATAAGCGACAAACATTAAAGCGCTGGCGTGGAGTAAATCGCCGATAGAATTAGGGAAAAATGGAGTTAAATTATCAATTCCCGATGTTGCTGCGGTGGGTAAACCGGCAAGAAGAAAAAAACATAAAGATAGTAGGGTAATAGAAACGATTGCGATATTGGCGAGATTCGAGCGGCGAATACCAGTCCAAACAATTATAGTGAGGATGAGGACGGATAAGAGAGCGATCGCCACCAGCAATCCCTGTCCAGATAATCCCAAAAACCTTTGCAAATAACCCGCAAAACCCAACGCCGCCGTCGCAGCGGAAGCAGTTTTAGCGAGTAAAAACATCCACCCAGCGGTAAAACCCAACCAAGGCGTCAGATATTTATAACCATATTCGTAAGTACCGCCGCTGACGGGATGACTAGCAGCAAGTTGAGCGCTATTTAGACCGTTACAGATTGCCACAATAGCACCTATTGCCACCGCTAGAATTACTCCAGAACCTGCAATACCCGCCGCGATGCCGATACTGACAAATACTCCCGTACCGATAATGGAACCGAGTCCCATCATCGTTGCGCCTAATACACCCAATTCTCTTTGGAGTTGCGGGGATGTTGACATTTACAGTGGACAGTTGACAGTGGACAGTTGACAGTTGACAGTTGACAGTTGACAGTTGACAGTGGACAGTTGACGAGTAAGCGACGGCTAATCTATATGCTAGGGCTGATGGGTTAAGGTTTGGTTGTGGTGGGGTGGATGGGGTGCGATCGCTGCTAGTGGTTAAATTATGGAGCGCGAGTACAAACTCGATCGCCTGTTTTCATCACTGTAGTAGGGTTACAGCCTCTACAGATTGTCCGATGCCTTACCTAGAAAACCAAAAATTGAACAGGTGTTTATCGGTTGTGTAGGGGCACGGCATCGATAAATCTTGATTTGTACCACAGATTATCGGATGCTGTGCCCCTACAGTATCCATACTTTAAATCTCAAATCTGCAATCTGAAATCTAAAATCGCTTAACCGCCGGTTTTAGGGAAATGATCGATTTGAGCGTAACCGCTGAACAACAACTTTTTCCCTTGAATTTGCAAGCGATTTAACCGCAATTTCACCCCATCGAGATCGAAACGGTCGAGGTCAACCATACCATCCAACAACTCAGCCAAAGCCGACGCCAAAGCTTGAGCAACTTCCCGCAAAGATTCTGGAACCGCATCGGGTTCAAACTGAGGATCTTTAAACGCAACCCGGCGGCGACGTTCAATCGCCAGCGTCATCTTCATGCTGACGGGAACAGTACCGTAATTCGGTAAATCGGCTTTAGCTAAGATGCGAATTTTGTTCCCGCTTTCCAATTGAACGTGAACTTCAGTAAAAGAAACGGGTTGTCCCCCCGATAAATGATTCAACGAATCCAAAGAAAGATCGACCAAACGCTTTTTCACCAGTTCCGCTTGGAACGCTTGATTAATCCCCGCTTCGGTTAAAACAACTTCCGCCAGCGCTTGCGTCGGCTGCTTGAGGCGAATCTGACCGCTCAAAATCGAGCCGAAGTCGAGGGAGACAGCATCCGTCTCAAACGACATCTCTTCCACGGGGAACTGGCGGCGAATCACCAAACCGCGACCGCTCATCTTGAAGCTGTCAATCGATCCCTGCAATAATTTGCTGGAGGGATAGCAGCGGACAGCGACCTCTACCGACTCGCTCTGAGAGAACAAGTGGCGAATTGCTTGAGTCGCGGCTGTGTTGAGCAAGCGCTCTCCCCAGTCCGTGTCAGTAGGATTGAAACCAGTCAGACCACCAAACATAAAGTTCTGTGTCAATATTCCTTTACTTTTTTTAACAAACTTTGCAAAACTCAGCAATTAGTTTTCCATATAGATTGCCAATCACATCCATAAGCATTGACACAGGATCGGCTGGGTGGGTGGGTTTCCACTCGTTTCCACTCGTTCCCAGGTTCAACCTGGGAACGAACAACCAGAAGCTCCGCCTCGGTAGACAGGGAATCAATTTCGGGAATAGGGGAGTCAGATCTTGTAGAGGAGAGCTAGCCTGAAAACAACTTTTGCATAAGTCAACCCAGGCTAGAAATAAGTACTAGGGAGAGGGAAGCAAATTGCTTCTGTTACTCGCCATTACAGAAACTTTCAGTATTTACACTCTTGACATTTAATCCACAGATTCTTGTAAAAATTATGGCAAAAGAACTAGCGATTTGTACGAAGGGACTGACCAAGCAATTTGACCGCCACATTGCTGTCAACGACGTGGAGTTAGAAGTCAAAGCGGGAGAGGTTTACGGACTGATTGGTCCCAATGGTGCGGGGAAAACAACGCTGATTCGGATGTTGGCGGCGGCGGAAGAACCGACAATTGGAGAGATTTATATACATGGCGATCGCTTACTCCGCGACCAAAGCAATGCTAACCTCAAACAGCGCCTCGGTTTCCTTCCCGATGACTTCCCAGTCTACGATGACTTGACCGTCTGGGATTATTTAGATTATTTTGCCCGACTGTATCGCTTGCGAAATCCTCGCCGCAGTCAACGCCTATACGAAGTTTTGGAATTAGTCCAACTTACCAACAAGCGCAAAAGTATCATTTCCACCCTATCGCGGGGGATGAAACAGCGTCTGAGTCTGGCGAGAACAATTATTCACGAACCGATTTTACTGCTTTTAGACGAGCCAGTTTCGGGATTAGACCCAATTGCGAGAATGCAGTTTCGGGAAATAATTAAAGCATTGCGCGAAGCAGGAATGACCATTTTAATTTCTTCCCACGTCCTCAGCGACTTGGCGGAACTTTGCACTTCGGTAGGGATAATGGAATTTGGTTATTTGGTGGAAAGTACATCGCTACAGGAACTTTACCGCCGCCTGAGTCGCCAGCAAATTTTGATGTCTACGCTGGGAGATTTAGAAGCATTAAAAGCCGAATTAAAAAACTATCCCCAAATTGAAGGATGCGAAGAAATCCCCGGAACAAAGCAGTTGCGGGTGCATTTTTCAGGGAGTCCGGAAGATGGGGCAGAATTGTTGCGAGATCTCATTCAATCTGGTATTCCCCTCAGTGAATTCCACTGCACCAAAGAAGACTTAGAAACCATCTTCCTGAAGATGGGACACAAACAAGCCTCGTAAAATTTTAGATTTTAGATGGCAGATTTTAGATTTAGTTTAAAATCTGCCAGCCTCAATAATTTTTGGAGTTAGGCCATGACTTTTCATTTTCTAGACCGAATTGGTGACTGGAATCCGCAACTATTGCGAGAACTAAAAGGTCGCCTCAAACCTCGAAATGTAATCATCGCTGTTGTAACTTCGCTGGTTGGTCAAATTTTACTGTTCGTGTCTTTTTTAAATCAGCGTTTGAATAACATTTACGTGGACAGTAATTATTGCCGCCTGCGCCCTAATTACGAGCAGTATATTCTACAGCGCGATCAAATTAACGAGCAAATAAACATTCTGCAATCTAACTACAGTAAAAATCAGAAGGTGATTGATGAACTGCAAATAAAAGTGAGTGAAATATATACGATTCTAAACAAAAAATGTCCTGAAGAGGCTGTTAATATGCAGCTTTGGTGGCAAGATAATGCGCCGCACCTATTCTTAGTTATTAGCGTCATAGCAATCTTCGCGCTATTGGTGGCGGGGACTTTCATGCTAATCAACGACCTTTCTCAGGAAGAACGTCGCGGCACGCTCAATTTTATTCGCTTCAGTCCTCGCTCATCAGCAAGTATTTTGGTTGGTAAGATATTGGGGGTGCCAATTTTAATGTATTTAGCAGTAATTCTGGCAATACCATTGCATTTGTTGTCAGGATTTTTAGGTCAAATTCCGATTGGGGAAATATTCAGCTTCTACGGAGTTTTAATTGCTAGTTGTGGCTTTTTCTACAGTGCGGCTTTACTTTGTAGCTTTGTTACAACTTGGTTAATTGGATTTCAATCTTGGTTAATTAGCGGCGCTGTTTTGTGGTTTTTGTGGATAACAAGTTTCGCTAAGCCGATTTACCAAATTTCAACAGACTGGATAAGTTTGTTCAATCCTTCTTTTATCTTGCCCTATTTAGTGAACCGCACTGGTTCGGAATATTTACCAGATTCTATCTTGCATTACGGAAAAATAAATCAACTGCAATGGTTTTATTTACCATTGGGTGCAACGGGTGGATTTATAATTGTGGGGGCGCTGCTGAATTATGCTTTGTGGACTTACTGGATTTGGCAAGGATTAAATCGTTGTTTCCGCAATCCAAATGCAACGATTTTAAGTAAGGGACAAACTTATCGGCTGGTATTTTACTTTGGCATAATCTCTTTAGGTTTTACGCTGCAAGATCAAATAATATCTGATGTTAGCTGGTATGGCTCCATACATGAGAATTTTAAGCGGTTAAGTGTATTTATTTGGGTTTTGGCTTTGAGTTTAATGGCAATTCTTTCACCCCGCCGCCAAGATTTGCAAGATTGGGCGCGCTATAGACACCAGCAAGTTTCTCGTAAGCGTTTCTCGAATTGGTCTTTGTGGCACGATCTAATATGGGGTGAAAAAAGTCCAGCACAGGTAGCGATCGCAATTAATTTGTTGATTTTTATTAGCATTTTTCTCCCTTGGTTCTTGCTTGAAATCAACCAAGATAATTACTATGATAAACCTCTTTTAACAGCGAGCAATGTCGTTTTCTTTTTCAGCATGATGATGATTTATGCCAGCATTTTCCAGTTGATGTTGATGATGAGAAATAATAAGCGATCGCTCTACGCAACAGCAACCATAATCGCTGCAATTTCCTTACCTCCCATCATTCTATCAGTCCTGCGTATTAATCCTTTTGATCATCCAATTCCTTGGCTACTATCAACCTTTCCTTGGGCGGGTATAGAAACAGCTTCTTTGACCACAACGTTTCTCGCATTTCTCGCACAACTAGGGGTATTAACATTAATAAATCTGCGATTAACTCGCCAACTACAACAAGCAGGTGAATCTGCCACCAAAGCGCTTCTCTCTGGACGTAATTGAGGAAAATATCCATGTTACTCACTTTATTTGACAGAATTGGAGAATCGAATCCGCAGCTATTCCGAGAAATCAAAGGTAGATTCATTCCTCGCAACCTTTGGGTAACATTTTTTTGTTCATCAGTTGCTCAAATTTTTCTGTTTTTGTCTTTCTCAAAACAAAACTGCATCAGCTATACTGGCAGCGAATGCGCCTCGTTTAACTTGGAGATTAGCTGGCAGATTATCTACAGAATCCTCAACTGGATATTGCCAATTCTCCTAATAACCAATGGTGTCTACGGACTGATTAACGATGTAGCACAAGAGCAACGAAAAGGCACGCTAAACTTTATTCGTTTCAGCCCCCAATCTACCCAAAGTATTTTACTCGGAAAAATCTTGGGAGTGCCATCGTTACTTTACCTGGGAATTGCCCTAGTAATTCCGTTACACTTGGCTTCTGGTTTATTTGCTGGGTTGCCTTTATCTTCAATTATCGGTATCTATGCATTGTGGGCAGTTGGTTGTGCTTTATTTTACAACTCTGCTCTCCTCTATACATTGCAAAACAGCGATAAAATGGAGGCTAAAACTTTAGCTGGTGGAGGTGGTTTTTTAGCCTTTTTAGTTGGGTTAGCTTACATCGGTATAATTGACTTCGCGGTTGATTGGTTCAAACCGAAAGTAATCGAATGTTTAACCACAGTACCCGGTAATAACAATTTGAATTCCTGCCAGACGAATGGTGGATTAAACTGGCAATGGTTCTTTTTACCGATTGGAAATCAACCCGTTTTTGCCTATGGTTTAGCATTTATGACCGTCACCATAGGGGCTTACTGGTATTGGCAAGCGGCAAATCGTCGTTTTTCCTCTCGCCACCTTACCTTGATTAGCAAGCAACAAAGTTATCAATTAGTCGCCTGTTTTGAACTGTGGTTGTTAGGGTTTTCCCTTCCAGAGTTAAAACCAGTCGTGACTAATAACGATTTGGGATTAGGATTTGGCTTGCTCTTCTTTTTGACGCCCCTAGTTTTGATAATTGTCGCCGTTAATTTAACACCGAATTATCAAGCTTTACTGGATTGGAGTCGTTACAAACATTTGGAATTTAAAGGTGAAAAGTATTCATTAATCCGCGATTTGATTTGGGGTGAAAAAAGTCCGGCGATAGTTGCGGTTGCCATCAATCTTCTGATTACAGCACTGATCTGGTTACCTTGGATGTTACTAACGTTACAAAAAAGTTGGTCAGAAAATATCCAAAGCCCGCAAGTGGTACTGGGCTGGTTAATGACCATGAATGTTATTCTGATTTATGTAGCGATCGCAGAACTGCTGAGGTTGACAAAAACTCCATCTTGGCTGATATTTGCATCTACTGGCGCGATCGCAATTGCCCTAGCAACAACAACGATTTGGCATCTCGAAGTACAAAACCTGCTTCTCGTACAGTTTCTACTAATATTTTCACCATTTCCGATTGTTAGCTTAGCATTGGGAGGTACGACGATAACATTTTTCGGTTTACTAGCGCAGCTAGGAACTCTATCTTTGTTAATCTGGCAATTAACCGGAAAAGTGCGAAAAATTGGTGTATCTTCCTCTCAATCTTATCTTTCAACAGTTGACAGTTGACAGTTGACAGTTAACAGGTAAAAGCAATGAAATTTCCTTCGATAGATCGAATTGGTAACTGGAACCCGCAATTACTGCGGGAACTTAATGGTCGTCTGAAAGCGCGTAATGTTTGGATTGCAGTAGCAATTTCTTTACTGGGGCAATTTTTTCTATTTCAGTTTTTCCAAACTCAGCTTCCTATACTACGTAATCCAGAGGATTACAAATACCTTGGTGCTAATCAATTCTGTACTGGTAAACCCGATTATGCAGGCGCGAGAATATATAAATGCGTCCTCGATTCCTTGGGTAACGTCATCATCAACTGGCAGCAATGGTGGCTATCTGTATTTGTATTTCTGAGTTTTGTTTGCGTCTTCGCTTTGTTAGTAATTGGCACTTACATGCTGATAGCTGACTTAACAAATGAAGAGCGTAAAGGTTCGCTCAATTTTATTCGCTTGAGTCCAGAATCTACCCAGCGTCTTTTAATTGGCAAAATGCTGGGCGTTCCAATTTTGGTTTACCTCGTAGCAGCATTAGCAATACCGTTGCATTTATGGGCGGGGTTATCTGCTCAAATTTCCTTGGGTGAAATATTGGCTTTTTACGCCGTTGTTGTTGCCTGTTGTATATTCTTTTTTAGCAGCGCGCTTCTTTACGGTTTAGTTAGCAATTGGTTGGGAGGATTTCAAGCTTGGTTGGGTGCTGGTATCGTTCTGGGTTTCTTATGGCTAAATAGCACATTGGCGATTTATACACCCATCTATAATCCCCTTGCTGGCATCAGGTTATTTGCTCCTTTTGATCTGATTCCCCATCTTACTGCTAGTTCCATCTCATATCAAAACTTGGAACTGGAAAGGTTACAGTGGTTCCATTTACCATTGGGTGAAAATATTCCAATTCTTATCGCCTTTGCTATCCTGAATTATGCCCTTTGGACTTACTGGGCTTGGCAAGGGTTGCAACGGTGTTTCCGCAACCCCAATGCTACAATTTTGAGCAAGTCGCAGAGTTATTTATTCACAGCTTGCTTTACGGCGCTAAATGTAGGATTTTCTCTACCAGGATACACAGATAGTTATCTGAGAAATAACTCAAAAGATTGGTTATTTCAGCATATTGCGATGCTTTCCTTCTTCGATTTGCTGCTATTTCTCTATCTGATGGCAGCTTTGTTTCCTCATCGTCAAGCTTTACAAGATTGGGCACGCTACCGTCGGCAAAAGGTTTCTACTCGCAAGAGTTTCTGGAACAGTTCGCTGCTGAAAGACTTAATCTGGGCTGAAAAAAGTCCGGCATTGGTGGCAATTGCTATCAATTTGATAATTGCCGTAATTCCCTTAGTGGGAGTGGTTGTATTCTCGGGTGCAGAAATTGATGCCAAGATTGCAGCATTTTTCAGTATTGGTTTGGCTGCGAGTATAGTCATAATATACGCCGCGATCGCACAACTGATGCTATTCATGAAAGCTCAAAATCGCATATTTTGGGCAATTGGTACGATAGGCGCTGCACTGTTGTTACCGCCGGTTATTTTAGGCGTGTTGTCGATTCAACCCGGAACAACTGCTGGTTTCTTGTGGTTCTTTACTGCTGGCGCGCCAATAGTTGTCCTATCTCCTCCTGGAGGTTATATATCATCAATGATGCTTTGGCTAGCAATTCTCGGTCAATGGAGTGTCTTCGCATTGTTAAACTTTCAATTGACCAGACAACTGCGAGTAGCAGGTGAGTCGGCAACTAAAGCATTACTAGCTGGCAGGAGTTGATTTTAGATTTAAGATTTAAGATTTCAGATTTGAAATTGCAGATTTGCGATGAGGGATTTCCGATAAATCAGAGTTATCAATCCCAAAATTTATCAATCTGAAATCTCAAATCTTAAATCTGCAATCTTCAATCACTTCAATCTGAAATCTAAAATCTTAAATCTGCCATCTTCAATCACTTCTTAAGTGCTTTTTTCAACAAGTCGGGAATTTGAGAAGGTCGTTGCGCTACTGGGATTTTTTTGTGTTCAAAGGCTGTGATTTTCCGCCCTTTTTTATCTACATCCGTCTTTAATTCTGGTTTAGAAGGGATGAAGTCGCTGAGATAGTCTTGGTGTTTGAAGTCTGGCGTATGGCGTCCGGCAATATACGCAACGACGGGTTTAGCCATTTTCTCCACAATATACTCAGCTAGGGTTTGTTCGTTGCGATCGCCTATCTCTCCCACCACCACCACCGCCTTCGTATTCTTATCTTTATCCAAGATTTGCAGCCATTGTGGCAATGAAGAACCCACGATGCTATCGCTGCCTATACAAACCGCCATCGACTGTCCAAACCCCGCCTGGGTCAATTCTAGGGCAATTTCCGAAGTGAGACTGCCACTGCAACCGATCAATCCGACCGCGCCAGGGGTGTAAAATTCCTCTGGATGGGTTCCCAGCAACCATTTTCCCGGTACGATGATACCCAAACTGTTGGGGCCGAGAATCGTCGTCTGGGTTTGTTCGGCAATTCTGAGCAGGTGAACCATATCCAGGGGCGGAATACCGCCAGAGATTAGAATAATCTGCCGGATACCTGCTGCGATCGCTTCTTTTGCTGCATCTAGCGCTAAGTATGGCGATACAAAAATAATTGTGGTGTCAATTGTCCCCACTGCCGACAACGCTGGCTCGACTAAGTCAAAAACGGGTATATCGTATATAGTCTGTCCTCCATATCCGGGACTTACCCCAGCAACCACATTCGTGCCGTAGTCTTTCATCTTAGCCGCATAAATCGCACCGAGCGGTTCGGTGATGCCTTGGATTAAAACTTTGCCATCCAGCGTAAAGTTCACGTCTAGATACCCCCTGAATATTTAGCAAACCTGCTTTGCAAGTTTAGCTCGTGGGTTTCCGATTTATGCTCTCCACTCTATCGCGCTCTGGCGATCGCTATAAATCCACCCCACGATAGAGGGAGCTGGGGGAGCTGGGGGAGCTGGGGGAGCTGAGGGAGCTGGGGGAGCTGGGGGAGCTGAGGGAGCTGAGGGAGCTGGGGGAGATGAGAAAGTCGTAGTGGTTGCTTCTTCAGCTTCTTGATCTTCCTCAGCTTCCCTGATTTATTACCTCTGACAGTTGGTAGTCCCTCATTCACTGCGCCATCCTGGGAAATAGGCGTCCGTAGAGCGCGAAGAACGAGTGCTACTGCAATTGTTCACCCTCTAAAAAAAAACTTACTTGGCGGTGGCAACAAACTTTAAACCTGGGCGTCAATAGACATAACACAGAGAGATTGTAAAAGGTAATCCCCGATGTCTACCTTCAAGAGCTGGCAGTCGAAAACTGCTGCAACTATGGCTTTGCTCATGACCGCTACAACTGCGACTCCCTTTATCGCTGCGGCTCCTGCCTTGGCTGAGACTCGTATAGCTCAATCGCAACGATTTGTTGACTTTAGAATCCCAGCAGGAACTGTAATTCCGGTTTCTTACGATAAGGACAAAATTGTGGTCGCACCTAACGAAACCGCTGAATTAACCTTAACCGTAGCCCAAGACATTGTATCACGAGACGGACGCACTGTAATCATTCCCCGCGGCAGCGAAATTGCCGGGGAATTGCAACCCGTTCGAGGCGGTTCCCAATTTGTCGCTAGAGAATTAAGAATTTCTGACAATAGAGGGCAATCGATCAATGCCTATTCCAGAGTAGTAACAACAACCCAAGAAGTCCGTCGCGGGCCGAATGCGAGGAATATCTTAATCGGAGCCGCAGTCGGTTCGGGAGCGGCAGCAGCGATCGCCGGACTCACAGGCGATCGCCGGATCAATCCCCTGGAAGTTTTAATCGGTACGGGGGTTGGTGCTGCGGGCGGCTTGCTCGCAGGTCAGAATCGCTCTTCTGCTAGGGTAGTGGTAATTGACCCAGATAGTGACTTAGACCTGACATTGCGCTCCGATTTAGTGGTGCGCGGTCTGGGTTACAATACCGGCTTAGACCGAGGCTTTGACCCGAATGACCGAGGCATTTAAATCAATACGCAGATAGGCTGCTGCTGGTGCTAATAGGCGACAAATAGCTGCCTTTAGCATGGTTGACAAATAATTGCAAGGCGATCGGGTGCTACGTAGCGCGCGATCGCGTTTTTTTATGTTTATATGTATTGTGCGAGCCGGATGCTTCAGGACACCAACAATGGCGCTTCAGCCGCCATGAGGAAAGGACGCCAACGATGAAAAAAGTACTGTTTTTATTGGGCGAACTCAACGACGACGACATCGACTGGCTACTCCAGGCAGGTACCAGGCAAGAAATCGCCGCGGGTACCGTACTGATTAAAGAAGGAAAGCCGATTGATGCCCTGTATATCCTGCTAACTGGCACGTTTATCGTTTCTATAGCCGAACTGGATAACCGGGAGATAGCCAGACTATCGAGCGGTGAAGTAGTGGGAGAAATGTCTTTCTTGGATAATCGCCTACCCTCTGCCACGGTTCAAGCGATTGAAGACTCGCTAGTTTTGTCCATCCCTCGGCGAGAAATAGCTAAAAAACTACAACTCGATATCGGATTTGCTTATGGTTTTTATCGCGGTCTTGCTACCATACTCTCCAATCGTCTGCGTCGGATCGTGAGTCAATTGGGTGATGTTAAAGCCCAAGCGCTGACTGAGGCTGGAGTAGATGACGCTGTTTTGGCAACCTCAGAAAATATCAATCTAGCCAGCATCAGGTTTGACTGGATTTTGCGACGTTTAATTGACGGGTAATATATGTTTAATTTCCATTCTTGGCAGTCAAAAACTGTTTTGTTGAGCGCGATCGCATTGACGGCTAATACAACATTACCTCTGGCAGTATTAGCGCCTGCCGTTGCCCAAACCGAGCCGACTTTTGCCGATGTATCTTCTAACTATTGGGCAAAAGACTTTATTAGCGCGCTGGCGGCACGGGAAATAATTGCTGGATTCCCAGATGGCAAGTTCCGACCGAATGCGCCGGTAACGCGGGCGCAGTTCGCTACAATGGTCGGCAAAGCTTTCAATACCAACCCGATCCGCGAACCTGTCAATTTTGTCGATGTACGGAGCAACTATTGGGCGGCTGATGCTATTAATGAAGCTTACACGACTGGCTTTCTCTCTGGTTATCCCGGCAGAGTTTTTCGACCCAATCAAAGAATTCCCCGCGAGCAAGTTTTGGTTTCTCTCGCCAGCGGATTGAATTATTCGGGCAGCTTACCCCCAGCTGATGTTTTAGGATACTACCGCGATCGCAGAGCGATTCCCAACTACGCCCGCGAAAAAATTGCCGCCGCCACCGAACAAGGTATTGTCGTCAACTATCCAGATTTAGATCGATTAAAACCCAATAAGATCGCTACCCGCGCTGAAGTCGCTGCCTTTATCTATCAAGCTTTGGTCAATAAGGGAGAGGCGCAAGCGATCGCTTCCCCCTACATCGTCGCTCGCAACAATTCTTCACCCACACCCACACCCGCCCAGCCAACTTTGGTAGGAACGGTGAGAATACCATCCGGAACCAGACTCCCGGTTAAATACGACGCCGCAGAAAGAATTTTAGTCGCCCCCAACGAACCCGCACCCGTACCCCTCACCGTTACCATAGCCCGCAATGTGGTTTCCGAGGGCGGAGTATTGTTAATCCCGGCGGGATCTCAAGTTATCGGCGAATTAGTCACGATAGAAGACCAAAAAAGCGCCCAATTCGTCGCCAAACAGTTAATTTTACCCAACGGTCAACCAGTTCAAATTCGGGCAACTTCCCAGATCGTCAGGAAAATAGAAAGCATATCCAGGCGACCTGGTATATCGAGCAATCGTCGATTTATCGGCAGCACTGCGTTAGGTGTAGCAGCAGCCGCCGCCGTTGCGGCTTTAACTGGCGGAGCTAGCCTTGGGGGACTTTTACTCGGTGCTGGTGCTGGTGCTGGCGTCAACCTGTCGGGACTATTTCGCAACCGCGATCGCGTTGAACTAATCTCGATTGCCCCCAATACCGATTTAACTCTCACCTTAAATGCCGATTTGGTATTAAGTGGTGGCGTTAAGTAAAAATACAGTTAAGTGGTTATTTGTCAATAGGCAATTGTCACATTTTGCCTAAAATCAATCTTGCTCGATCTTTAACCAAACTACAAAAGTGACGCCCAATCCACCGGCATCAGGGTATTGGGCGGGATAGCTACTTGCGATCGCCCCCTTGTCCCCCTTGTCCCCCTTGTCCCCCTTGTCTCCCTTGTCTCCCTTGTCTCCCCGCTCCCTTCCCTCGCCCGCCGATCTTGACCATAATCGTTGCGCGGGGCTAATGACTTGAATTTCCCCTTGCATTTGCTCGACTAGCTCTTTGGCGATCGCCAATCCTAACCCCGTCCCCGGTATTTCCGTTTCTGCCTGGATGCCTCGATAGCCTCGCTCGAACAAATGCGCTATATCTTGCGGCGGAATACCAGGCCCGCTATCGCTGACGGCGATGCCCACAAACCGACCTTGGGGCGAAACTCGTTCTTGCCCGACTTGAATGTAAACTTTTCCCCCAGCCGGTGTGTATTTTAATGCATTGTCTATTAAATTGCTCAGTATTTCCCGCAGAGCCTGGGCATTAGCTCGTACTGGCGGTAAATGGTCGGGAATTTCCGCTTCTAAATCGAGATGGCGCTCGGCAGCGATCGCGCGAGCCGATGCCAGCAGGGGTTCTAACACTTGTGTTACCGATAGCGATTCCAAGGCCGAAGCAATTAAACCAGCTCCGGGCAACAACAGCAGCGGTTTACTTGAGGGCTGGGGGTGATTGTCTGTTTCTGTTTCTACACCCAGGTGAGCGGGAGGCAGCGTTAGGGTAGCCTTGTTGTTTTCAGACAGTTCTAGGACGCGATCGAACTGTTGTAGCAACTCCTGTAGGCGATCGCTCTCCCGTAAAATATTGGCGGCAATGTCCCGGTTTGGATCGCTCATTCCCAGGCGCTTGAGCAGCAGCTTGCCAAACGTCCGCAGCGCCGTCAGCGGATTGCGTAACTGATGCAGTAGATTGTGGAACAGGTCATTTTGTTGTTCTTGCAGTTGATGTTGTTGAGTTAACTGCTGCTCGAACCAGGCTCGCCGCTGATCCATAATGCAAGCGATCGCCATAGTATGGGCAATTTCTTCAATCTGCGAGCGTTCCCGCTCGTTCCAAGGTCGATCCTGACGTTCGGTGACCAACAACCCCATTACCAATCCTTCGTGCATTAAGGGCAAGACAATGCGACGCTGTTTTAGCAGCGTATTGACTTCTGCCTGGGGCTGAGTACTTTCTGAGCCTTCAAACTCGCCATCTAGGGGAATAAAGGTATCTGCTGCCGATGGCAGCCAGGGAAAAGCCGAGTTTGTTTCCGTCTGCTGCGGCAATAGGGCTAGCTCTTGCGGCTCCTCCCATACCATATCGGGGGAAGGGTAAGCCACCACCGGAATTAGGTTAGCTTCTGAGTCTTCCACCAGTTCTTCGGTCAAATAAACCGCGCTCAAGGTGGCGCCTAATTTTTGCATCACCTTGACCTGCGCTTGACAAAGCGCCACAAATTCTGAACTGGCAGGCATTAACATGGCGTCAAAAATTCCAACGAGCGATCGAGTTAGGTAGCGAGCAGAGCCGAGTAGCTTTAACGTTCTTAATAATCATGTTTTAAAGATTTAATCAGATCGGCTTCCCTCCAGGGGCTGTTTCCCTGCGCTTGTGATGGCGGGGATTCTCCTGTCACCAGAGCCAGGGAAATCGCCTCTATTAAAGGTTTTCCAGCTTTTCTCGCCACACCAAATTAGCAAGTGCATCAGCAGCACTTCCAGACTTTGTATCAAAACCTTAAAAAAAGTTGATTTTTTCAACTCAAGCCGATATACTTTGCACGGGTTTGGTAACTATCACTACAATCGATCGCTGGAAAAAGCGCTGGAAAAAGGAGGTAAACAGCTTGGCAAGGAGACGCAAGCGTAAAAGCCGTCGTCGTCAAGAAGGACGCAGAATTCTTGAACACGTGCCTCAATATAGCATCGAAAGCGGACAGGATAAACCAGTGACAGCGGCAAGAAAATTTATTCAAGCCGAAGGAATTGTCCCACCTGCTTTACTGCTGGTCAAACGGAACGAGCATACCACAGATCGTTACTTCTGGGCAGAAAAAGGACTGTTTGGCGCTCAATACGTTGAAGAAAACCATTTTCTATTTCCCAGCTTGAGGCAGTTAATCGAAGCCTCTAGTGAAAAAGCACCAATGGCGCTTTCAACCACTTGAGACCGAACCGATGACCTGAGACACCATTTCTCGATAAATTTTACAAAGATCGATCGGAGTAGAAATGCCACGACCTGAGAATCAGGATATTAAGGCTGTCAAGTCTTGATCCTACCTGCAACTTCAGGCCAGAAAGTGTGAAGTATCGACTTGAGGATGGTGTCAAATCTGTACAGAGCAGATTTGATTTAGATTGAGGCAATACAAGTCCGGCTATAAAGCACGAAATTGGCAAAACAGCTGGTAAATCACAGATAAACGCCTGTCCCTGCCCGTTAAGCTTGCCATAGAGCGATAGGGGCTAATCAGGTCAGGCGTTGAAAAATTTTGGGAAAGGACGCGATCGCAAGCGCCACCTGAATCTATGATTCAGGTGGCGCTTGCCGTTAAACTGAGATTAATCGCAGGGTTTCAAATTCAGCGCCTGTTGCAGCGCCGCCAATTCATCCCGATGAGCTGTAACGGTAATCAGACTCTGCGCCTGATTTGTACCCTCACCAAGGGAATCCTCCAGCTTTAACGATACCTGCTCAGTTCGCCCAGCTTTTTGCCAGTAAAACCAGCCAGCTAAAGGCGACAAAACTTCCAATCCCAGAAAAAGCGTTGCCGTCCCTGGAAACAGCATCGACAGAACCAAAGATAAACAAAGAAGCCCAACTGCCGCCAACAACGATAAAAAGATCGCCAAAAACCAACTGGGACGGACAAAACCTTGGAAAACCACCTGGTTTTGTGCTGCATCCACAGAGGCAACTTGGTAAGCGCGTTGCGTGAAATACTGCTGCAATTGAGGCAACAGGGATTCTTGCGGTTCAAATGATATCAGCTGGACTGCTTTGGTTCTATCTTTGACGGACGCCTTAATAAAGAAAAACAATCCAACTGACAACAATAATGTCAGCAGGAAAGTTGAAGAAAGAATCGTTGTATTCATCCGTTTACATCGGGATCGGTAGGCTTGAAAAAATTTTACAAAAATTTACCGACCCCAGCTCGCTGTTGTAAATGGTTACCGCCCACCAGGTTTGGTTGGGATGGGATAATTGTTTCGGCTAGCGTATTCGTGCCAAAGACGAGCTAAATCTTGAGCGCGATCGAGCCAATCGACCCGTACTCGATACATGCGCCGGGGGCGTCCGCGCCCCTCTACTTTTTTCCAGTAACCAGCGATCGCCTGTTCTTCCTCCAAGAATTTCAGCGCGCTGTAGAGAACCGTATCAGACAGCCGAAAAGCTGGGTATTCGGTTTCGATCAGTTGAATCAACTCAGTTCCATAAGATTCACCTCGAACTAAAACTGCAAGGACGTAGCAGACTGCTAGTTCCTTGCTCAGATAAATCGGAGGAGGACAATGAAAAAATTGGTAAATGTCGTCTACTTTCATGTGCATAATCCACGGCTCCACCCCGTCAAACGCATTTAAACGAACAATTGAGAAGCTGTGAGTTTATCCAAGCGCCACAGCAGAAATTTGCTCAGGCATATGGGAAACTGACCCAGCTTACACCTCAGTACTGTTAAAGGTATTGAGGTTACATCCTCGACCTTGGGGAACGGGTCAATACGATCAATTTTAGACAGTGAATTCTGGAAGTGCCTAAGAGAGGTAACAACGTTAACAGACTCAGCCCTTAAAGCAGAATCGAACTGGTAGTAGATAGCACCTGAACAACCCCAACATAGATCGCTAGGGAGGACGATTCTGTCAATGATAGAGCCAGATCTACCGCTGAGGCTACACTGACAACCAGCTTTTATAGCGATGCCCTACGGAGAACTGTTAAATTTTGTTGTCGCCAACAATTGTTGCCAGCTAAAGTAGGTCTTTTTACCCGCTAAGACTCGCTGGAGTAAGCCAGTCATGCCAAAAGCGATCGCACCACGACGGTACGGGCTTCTGATACCTTTGGGATTGGTAGCAGTGTTACCTGGAAGGCGCATTTGAGCAACCACAATCGGATTGTTCAAAACTGTTTTGTGGTAAAGTGCCAAACTACCGACCAAGGCAACCGCGCAAGTACCACAGGTAAAACGCTGCCTCCACGAAGAAATTAAGGATTGAGACTGCATAAGCTAGTTCCTTTCCATAACTGGGTTCGCTATTCGTACCTTAGGCAATTCCACCTACATGCCCGAGCGCGAACAACCATCTAGACAAAGCGCAGCACCCCGGATACAGTAACGATCCGCCGTGCTGGAATTATCTTCTTTAATAAAGTTTTCCCATATCCGATCGGTTTTAATCGGTATACCTATGACAGAAAAATCAGAGTCACAATCGATTCCTGCCGGACTGCGGCAAATCGCCAGGAGTTTTAGCAGAACGGGCTGGATTAGTTTTTGGTCCCAGGTAGTGCTAGGAGTCATTTCAGGCGTAGTCTTGCTGGTGTCTTCAGCGTTTGGCGGCAACCCCAATGCCAACCAGAATAATCCAGGAACGGGCTTTGGCGCCTTTTTGGCGGTTTGCGGGCTGCTGGTGCTGGGTGGCAGCATTTACATGGCTTTCCGCTACACCATCATCGCCAAACAGCTACAGTCCCCCAATCCCTCCCAGCGGCCTCGTAAAGCCGATACAATTCAAGTTTTGCGCCTGGGATTGATGGTGAATTTAGCAGGCATGTTAGTCACGCTTTTCGGTGCCTATGCCATTGTCGGCACCCTGGTGGGCAAGTCGATCTCTCAAGGTCAAACCGCTTTGTTAGACCCTAACCGGGTAATTAGCGGCTTGGATATGTTTGTCGTACAGGCAAATATTAATACTATCGGCGCTCACTTTGTGGGAATTGTCGCTACACTCTGGCTGCTCAATCGCATCAGCCGGACATAAATAGGGATAATTGAACTTAGTAGGATTTTGCGATCGCCAAGTTGCTCTATGCGATCGCCAAAATAGTTACCCTTATTTGGTAAATGGGAAATAAGTACTCCAATCGGTACTTATTTCTCGATTACTTCCTATCAAGTAGAAGATTATCTACTTCTTATTTCGCGTACTTCGTGCCTAATTCGCTACCCTTGAATCGCTGCGCTAACGCGGTTAAAAAATAAGAATTATTCGGGGGAAACGAGTAAATTCTTCCGTTTTGTGGCTAAAAAATCAAAATAACCTAGCTGCGGACTTTACCCCAAGGCAAGTCTGAGACTAACCTACCCTTGTTCCCATGCTATGTTTGTAAATTGGCAAAATTATCTCAGGACAATCGGTGCTAGACCTCAAGCAAATACGAGAAAATCCACAATACGTCCAAGAACGACTCGACCGTCGCGGCGCGGGTCAATATGACATCGAACCGATTTTAGAGTTGGATCGTTCGCAGCGAGAATTAGAGAAACAGCGCAGTCAACTGCAAGCTCGCAGTAATGAAATAGCCAAACTAATTCCTAAAAAAATTAAAGAGCTTGGGGATGCTAATGCGGCAGAAGTTCAAGCGTTAAAGGAAGAAGGCAACCTGATCAAAATCCAGCTAGGCGAACTGGAACCCCAGGAAAAAGACCTCAAATCCCAAATTCAAGCACTTTTACTGGCACTGCCCAACCTGCCCAGCGATTCTACCCCCATCGGCAAAAACGAAGACGAAAACGTCGAAGTCCGCCGCTGGGGAGATGAATACATCCCCCAAAATCCTAATATTGTGCCTCACTGGGAAATTGGTGAAAAACTGGGTATCCTCAATTCGGAACGAGCGGTTAAAGTCGCCCAAAGTCGCTTTGTAATGCTGATTGGGGCAGGTGCTGCCCTTGAGAGGGCGCTGATAAGCTTCATGCTAGACCAGCAAACGGCGGCTGGTTATGTGGAAGTCCTGCCACCCGTTCTGATTAACAGTCAGTCTCTCACCGCTACGGGACAGTTGCCCAAATTTGCCGAAGAAAGCTTTAAATGCGACCCTGATGACCTGTGGTTGGCTCCCACGGCGGAAGTGCCGGTAACAAATCTTTACCGCGATGAAACCTTGGAAGCTTCTCAACTGCCGATTTACCACTGCGCCTATACGCCGTGTTTTCGACGGGAAGCGGGCGCTTACGGGCGGGATACAAAAGGTTTAATTCGACTGCACCAATTTAACAAAGTCGAGTTAGTCAAATTGGTTCATCCCGAGAAGTCGGAAGAGGAACATCAAGCCCTGGTTCGCAATGCCGAGGCAATTTTACAGGCATTGAAGCTGCCTTACAGGGTAATAGAACTTTGTACCGGCGATATCGGCTTTGGGGCAGCCAGGTGTTATGACCTAGAAGTATGGCTCCCCTCGTCGGGTAAATACCGGGAAATTTCCAGTTGTTCCAATTTTGGGGATTTTCAGGCGCGGCGGGGCAACATTCGGTTTAAGGAAGCTGGTAAAAAAGGTACTCAGTTTGTCCATACCCTCAACGGTTCCGGGCTAGCAGTGGGGCGCACGATGGCGGCAATTTTGGAGAATTACCAACAGCCCGATGGGACAATTCGGATACCAGAAGCGCTGCAACCATATCTGAAGCGGGAGGTGCTGTGAAGGACATCCCTTTAGAATGTAAGGAAACGTGTAGCGGAGTTTAGTTAAATTAATTTATGTCAGTTTTGGCAGCGATCGCAGTCCTGGCTCTCCTAATCTTGGTACACGAATTAGGCCACTTTATGGCAGCCCGCCTTCAGGGAATTCATGCTAACCGCTTTTCCCTCGGTTTTGGCCCAGTTTTGTGGAAATATCAAGGCCCGGAAACCGAATACGCTATCCGCGCAATTCCTTTAGGCGGTTTTGTCGGCTTCCCTGATGATGACCCCGATAGTACCATTCCACCTGATGACCCCAATTTGCTCCGCAATCGACCCATAGTTGACCGAGCCATTGTCATCAGTGCTGGAGTAATTGCCAACCTGATTTTTGCCTATTTTCTTCTAGTAGCTCAGGTAGCCACCGTAGGCATACAGGACTTTAACTACCAACCTGGTGTTAAAGTGCCAAACGTGGCCTCGGAAGTGAGTTCTGTCGCCGCTCAGGCAGGGATTAAATCGGGGGATATTATTGTTGCCGTAGACGGTAAACCTTTGGGAGCATCCAAGGAAGCAATTCAAGTCCTGATGAAGGAAATTCAATCCCATCCCAACGAATCCCTCAAACTCACGATTGGGCGCGAAGGCAAAAAATTAGATGTCACCGTTGTACCCCAAGCGGGAACCGATGGGAAAGGTCGGATTGGCATCCAGCTGGCTCCCAATGGCAACTTAGAGCGCAAGCGGATTGACAATATTTTTGCCGCTTTTAGCGCTGGTGCTAGCGAATTTCAGAGAATAGTAGTATTAACCGTGCAAGGCTTCGGACAACTGATCAAGAATTTTAGCCAAACCGCCGAGCAGGTAGCAGGGCCAGTGGCAATTGTAGCGATTGGTGCCAATATTGCCAAGTCAGATGCAGCGAGCTTGTTTCAGTTTGCGGCTTTAATTAGCATTAACCTGGCAATTATAAATATCCTGCCTTTACCGGCTTTAGACGGGGGTCAATTGGCTTTTTTGTTAATTGAAGGCGTCCGGGGTAAACCCTTACCCACTAAAATTCAGGATGGGGTGATGCAAACCGGACTGATGGTGTTGCTGGGTTTGGGAATTTTCTTGATTATTCGGGATACCGCCAATCTATTTCGGTAGCAGTGGACAGTGGACAGTTGACAGTGGACAGTTGACAGTTGACAGTGGACAGTTGACAGTTGACAGTGGACAGTTGACAGTGGACAGT